>Ga0256839_1002266_pt1 | contig 21674 bp, 16 predicted proteins | sample 354166metaG_FD_185968 | JGI IMG/M metagenome (GOLD analysis project Ga0256839, IMG submission 185968) | Hydrothermal vent microbial communities from Mid Atlantic Ridge, Atlantic Ocean - 354-166 | ecosystem: Environmental > Aquatic > Marine > Hydrothermal vents | place: Atlantic Ocean: Mid... | reverse complement strand
GTCGGCCGCCGACGGGTCCGTGCGAAAGCTCCCCCATTCGGATTTTTCCAGCACTCCGTTGCGGTTGGTGTCGTAACGTCGCAGGATGCTGTCGATGATCATGGCCATGCGATCGCCGCTGGAGCCGCCGAAAAAGCCGCCTCGTGAGCTACGGCCAAAGCGGCTGAAGCCTCCTCGGTCGCGACTGTCTCGGCTGCTGCTCCGGCCGCTGCTGCTGCTTCCCGCATCGCCGCTTTCGCGTGCTTTTCGCCGCAGAGCGTACCGCAGGGCGAGTTCCGACTTGCTGAGTTTTCCGTCTCGGTTTCGGTCGGTGGCGGTGGGCGGATCGCGCCACCGTCCGCGCGCGATCTCTTTGGCATCGAGAATGCCGTCTCGATTGGCGTCATATCGTCTCAACGTCCGCTCGGCTTCCCGCAGATCCTCTTCCGTCACTTTCACGTCGAACTTCTCATCGGAGACACCGAAGCCAAGGACCGGTTGGGGTTCTTCGCCCACTTCGAAACCGGGAACCAGCGGTTCGTCTTCCGGAATGCTTCCGCCGCCTCGCGAAAACCGGCTGCTCGAGCTGCTTGATCCCATACGGCCCGACTCCATCCGCCGGCGAATCGCCTCCGCCAGGCTTTCGATGCGCAAGGGACGGCGGACTCGAGTGATACCGTCCCCCAAGAATCGCTTGAGAAAATCGCCGCCTCGGCCCTCCATCTCGTCCGGTTCGATCATCCCGTTTCCATTGCGGTCCATCCGGCGGAGGATGAATGTGGGATCAAAGCCTCGCCCCCGTTCAAATGGAGGCTGGGCGATGGTGACCGTCAGAGGAGACAGCAGGAAGCAGAATGCCACCAGGATGGTGCTGCGGCGTGGCCAAAAGATTGTTGCCGACACGACCGGAAGGCTGAGGTGTCTCATGAGGATCACTCGCGGGCAAGGGGGAAGCCAGACAACGGAATCGGAAGGTCCGACGATGGTGTCGAGTGCTCCGAATGCAGAGATCGACGATCCCATTTTAGCAGAAGGGCAATCGATTCACCCCTGATAAAACCCCGTCCGGTCGTCGAGGTGTCGCCGCTGCTCCCTCCTTGTCACCTCGTCACCGTGCCCATCTCATTCCCCATTTCCCATTTCCCATTTCCCATTCCCCATTTTTCATTTTTCACTTTTCATTTTTCATTCCCCGCTCCGCCTCGTCACGCCGCTTCCCGTGACGGCGGGCTTCGGTGGGAGCCGATCCTCACCGGCGTGCCGCAGGCCGCCAGGATCTGCTCGGCCAGTTCGACGGCCCGGCAGCCGGCGTTTCCGTCGACGGTCACCGCAGATTCCCCTCGAATGGCTGCCAGGAATTCATCGTGTTCGGCGGCGAGGGCATTGACGGTGCCCACGTCGAGTTGGGTTTGCGGCATCCACTGGCAGAACAGTTGATCGGCGAATTCCATGCGGCGTGCGTGGGGCCATCCGGCCACTTGGTGGGCCACGTCGCAAAACTCGGGGACGGCCAGGGCAACGGATGCGCTGGTTTGGGCGAAATCGACTTCGGCCCAGCCCTGGTCGGTCAGTACGTCCCATTTTCGTTCCCGCCGCGGGCTGACTCGCGAACTCTCCAGCTCGGCTACCATGCCGTCGTCGAACCGCAATCGGGCGGAGACGATGTCTTCGTGGGGGCCCACCACGGTGGCGGCATGAGCGGACAGCTCGACCAGAGGAGCCGTGGTGAGGGAGAGGACGAGGTCGATTTCGTGGATCATCAGGTCGAGGACCACACCCACGTCGAGCGACCGCGAGGGGAATCCGCTTTGGCGTGTGGCTCGGATGCGATGCACGCCTGTCAGGAAAGGGGCTACCGCGAGCCAGGCGGCGTTGAATCGTTCGCTATGGCCGACTTGCAGGATGCAGTTGCGCCGGCGGGCGGCCTGGCAGAGTGCCCGGCCTTCCAGGCTACGCGGCGTCAGCGGCTTTTCGACGAAGACGTGGACACCGCGATCGAGCAGTGCGCCGGCCACTTCGTAATGAGTGCTGGTCGGCGAAGCGACAATGGCGGCATCGAGTCTCCCCTCGAGTTCGGTCAGGGACCCGTAGGTGGCGATTCCCAGTTGCCGTTCGATGGTCTGTCGCGCGGCGGGGATCGGATCGACGACGGCGACCAGGCGGGCATCGGCTCGCTCGGACAGCAACCGGGCATGGATCGATCCCAGGTGTCCGGCGCCGATCACGGCGATGCGAGGAAGGCTCACGCCGCTCTCCTTCGGTCTCGAGCTCGTCCATGCCGCCCTTCCAGTTGCGTTTGCACGAACGAGAGCATGTGGTTGACGACCGGCACGAGTTGCCGGTTGGCTCGCAGGATCTCCCTGGCCTGATCGAGTCCCACCTTGGCACGGTAGATCAGACGATGCGCTTCGGAGAGGGCTCGAATCTGGTCTTGGCTGAAGTTGTTGCGTTTCAGTGCCACGACGTTGACACAGCGAGCGCGGGCGGGCGAGCCGTCGGCCAGCATGAAGGGTGGCACGTCGTGCAGCACGCGGCTCATGCCACTGACGAATGCGAAGGCGCCGACGGTGGCGAAGTGGTGGATGGCGGCGGCTCCGGAGAGCGTGACATGGTCGTGGACGTGGACATGCCCCCCCATCAACACGGCGTTGGCGGCGACAACATGGTCGCCCACACGGCAGTCGTGGGCAATGTGCGAGCATGCCATGAAGAAGCCGTGGCTGCCGACGATGGTGACTCCTTCTTCCTTCTCCGAGGCGCGATTGACGGTGACCGATTCCCGGAAGACGTTGTGATCTCCGATATGGACTCGGGTATCGCTTCCCTGATAGCTGAGGTCCTGCGGCGGAGCGCCGATGACCACGCCGGGGTAGAGGTGGTTGAATTCGCCGATCGTGGTGTGTCCGGTGACCGTGACATTGTTCTCGAGTCGCGTGCCGCGACCGATTTGCACGTGTGGACCGACGACGCAGAACGGTCCGATATGGACGTCGTCTCCGATTTGGGCTCGCGGGTCGACGGCGGCTCGTGGATCAACATGAGTGGGCATGGCGTTTCATCCGTGAAAGCGACCACATCTTGGCTAAGCCGAGCAACGCTGAGGCATTTCGCGGCAGCACTGAGCGATTTGAACGGTCAAGGCTCCATTGAGTTGATGGCCGCTGCGAGCGGCTCGAAAGCGACCGGACAGCCGTCGGCCGCACAGTGACAGATCGCCGATCAAGTCGAGAAGTTTGTGGCGAACGCATTCGTCGTCGAACCGCAACTCGTTGTCGATCGGACCGTCCTGGCCGAACACGAGGATCTCTTGCGGTGTGACGTGCCGGCCGAGACCCTGGGATCTCAACCACTGGGCTTCCTGTTCGAGCAGGAAGGAGCGAGCCGGCGCGATTTCGCAGGCGAAGCGGCGGGGGCCGACCACGACGGAGAGCGACTGACTGCCGATCGCGGGCGTCTGGGAGTAATCGAGTTGGTAGTGCAGCTCCCATCTCCCCTGGGGGTGTGGGGCGGCTTCCAGCCAGGCATCACCGTGCTCGACTCGAATCGGCTCGCGGATCACGCAAGTCTCCGCGCGGGCACGTTGTCGGTGCACGCCCGCGGAGTGAATGGCCTCCACGAAATCGAGTGCCGATCCGTCGCCCGCCGGCAGTTCGGGGCGGTCGATCGCCAGTTCGCAGTTATCGATTCCCAGAGCGGCCAGCGATGCCATCGCGTGCTCGATCATTTCCACCCGAATGTTGCCTCGAGCCAACGAGGTGCGGCGCATGTCGTCGACGCGGTAATCGATTCGAGCCGGAATGCGAACATGAGGACGGCAGTCCTCACGCACGAACACGATACCGCTGCCCGCGGGAGCCGGTCGCAACTCGACCGTCACCTCGTCGCCGGTGTAATAGCCGCGACCGGTCACGCGCGCGGCCCGCCGGAGTGTCTGTTGCTGGTCGGGTAGGGCGTCGGTGGGTGCCGCCGTTGCGACCCGCGGTCGCATGCGATTGGCGTTCGGATCGGCGATCGGTTGTGGGGAGACCATGAAGTGTGTTGCCGAATCAAGTTGAAAAACGATCCCATACCCTGCGCGACCGGGTTCAGCGGCGACGGGGAATCTGGGGGCGGGACGACATCGAGCCGGCCGGCGGAATGCCTCGTTTGATCTCCGCCAGGATGTCATCGGTGATATCGAGATCGCGGTGATAGACCACGCCCTGCAGCAGGCCGGCTCGAATCGACCGCGGATCTTCCGGGTCGATCGGCTTGCTCCGGTACCGCAGCACCACCGAGATGCCGTTGCGCTGGCAGTAGCGCGTTACCAGCGACACGACTTCCATGTAGGCCTGGTACATGATTTTGGCTTCCCGCGTGCCCACATCCTTCTGCTTGAGTTGCATCTGGACGGTGAGATCCGCGTCGGCATTGGCCAGTTCCTTTTCCAGTTGGCGGTACGCGTCGGTACCCGGTTTGTATTCGCGGAGCCGCTCGGCCATTTTCTTCATGCGAGCCCGTTCCTGCTGAATGTAGGCCTGCATGGCTTCCGATTCGCGGCGAAATACGTCTCGCTGCTGAATCAATCGCGGGTGCTCGTGCAACACACGCTCGATATCGATCACGGCAACGCGCGTTTGGCCTTGTGCCGCCGGGAGCCCTCCCAGCAGGGCCGCCAGCGCGAGCAGCAGCGCCGCGCCGGATGAGTGGGGGCGGCCTGGAACGCGAGGGGCGGGGTGGATAGAACCGAGGCGATCCTGGCCGGTGAGGTCGACGCTTTTCACTTTCAGCACTCCTTGCTGGAACCCGGGCCACCTTCCCATGGTGGCCATCTTCCCTGATTCTCACGGACGGCTATTTTGACGCCAATCCGCCGAAACGTAAAGGCCGATTTTGGATGAACCGGGAATAAGTCGGTCCGGCGCGTCCCTCGCCGCCTCCCCTTCTCTGAACCGCACCCACGAAAGCCGTAGAAGAAGTGGTGCGTCAGGCTGACTTGGATGAGTGATCCCCGGCCGTCGAACGCCAGCGTGCGTCGGCCGATCTGTTGGACGGCTACAGCCCCGAGATCGCTCACTGCCAAGAAGAGTCCGACGGACGCCCATGACGGTCGAACGCACCTACCTCACCGATTCGGTGACGCTGCCGTTCGTTGCGTCATGGACGAGGCTTTCCACCGGTCCCGACCGATCCGGTTTTCCCGCGTCCAGATCGTCCGGCAGGAAGGGTTTCCCGGTCCAGGCGGCGTCGTACAGCCCCTCGATCAGCCGCTCGTAACCGCCCACCATCACCTCCAGTGAGAACCGCTGCTTGACCAGCGAGCGGCCGGCGACTCCCAGTTGCCGGGCCCAGGGGCGATCCGCGAGTACCCGCACGAGCGCCGCGGCGAGCGCATCGGGTCGGCTCCCCGGATAAAGCAGGCCCGTTCTTTCGGGCAGCACGGTTTCTCCAAGCGAACCGACGTCGGGAGCCACCACGGCGATTCCGCAGGCGGAGGCTTCGAGTGTGGAAGCGGGGTTGGCCTCCATCTTGGAAGAGAGGACCATCACGTCGAGAGCCGGCAACAGGTCGGGTACGTCGTCGCGACGCCCCAGCATCCACACCGACTCTTCCACTTGGTAACGAGCTCGCGCCCGTTCGATGGCCGTGCGCTCCGGTCCGTCCCCCACGATCATCAACTTGGCATGGGGGAGTACTTTGACGACTCGGCTCCATGCTTCGATCAGCAATACATGCTGCTTTTCCGGCCGCAATGCGGCCACGATGCCCGCCATCGGCCACTCGGGGCTCCATCCCATGCGGGCTCGCGCCTTCTCCTGATCGCCCGGCCGAAACTTGTCGACGTCGACACCGTTGGGCACGGTAAAGACCTTGTTTCTCGGGCATCCCTCCTGCTCAACCAGGTAGCGAGCGTGCTGGTGGGCGCAGCCGATAAAACCGTCGGTGATGGGAGTGAGCCAGCGGTTGGGGAGTTCGATTCCGTGGGGGACTCCGGTGGAGTGGATGGCGGAAAGGATCACGGGCACTCGGGCATGCCACGCCGCCAGACGTCCCCAGAACATGCGGTCGCCCCCCGTTCCCACGGTGATGACGGCGTCCGTCTCCGTTTCTCTCAGGTGTCGACCCAGCCGTGCGATCACGGCCGCATCGTATTTGTGCTTGAGCCAACCGGTGGTGAGTGGAACCTCCGCGGCGGCCGCTTCTCCCAGCGGGCCCGACCGTTGCAACAGGGCGATCCGCGGAACGAACCGCGATCGATCCATATGGCGGATCAGCTCGAGCAGCAGTGTCTCAGCTCCGCCGAGCAGCAGTTCGGTGTGGATGAACATCACTCCCAGGCGGCCCCGTTGTTCGCGAGGCAACAGCGGTCGTCTCCACCAACGTCTCGTCATCACAACACTCGCCTTTCGGAAAATGGGATGGTGATGTGTGTGAGCGGCTTACGGTTCCGTTGTTGCCGCCTCGAGGCAAGACGCAATAGTGTCACAGTTGCCGACGGCGGGAGTCGTCACCTGCGGCATCGGGTCGCGAGTCTGCTCCGACGACCCATCGGCAGCCAACTCGTCTTCCTGCATGCCATCGCTCGACCACTCACGTTCCAATCTGGGAATGCGCATTTTGCGAGGATCTAGATGAATGGCGTTCTTGAAGCGAGGCATCTCGGGATCACCGTGGACCCGCTGAATATGAAATGGATCGTCTCCGGGAAAGTTGTAGCCCCCGTAGGCGCTCATCACGGCGCGGTAACCGAATTCCCTGGCGATTCGGTAACCCTCTCGAGGAATGTTCGACTTGAGGCCAAAGGGAAAAGCGAAGTAGCGAACGTCCCGACCCAGCAGTTGCTGGAGCTCGGTACCCGAGCGGGCGATTTCGTCGTACAGGGCTTCCCGCGAGTTCAGACTTCCCAAGTCCGGATGCGTTCGTGTGTGAGCACCGATTTCGATACCCGCGTCTGCCATCCGCCGCAGCTCCATGATCGTGTTGATGGGGAACCGTTTCCCCAGCTTGACATCGTGAGCGAAGGGGATCTGATGGGAAACGTGTTCCAGCGACACGAAGTACGTGCAGGGGATCTGGCGGTCGAGCAGCAGCGGGATGGCGAAATCGCAATTCTCGGCATAGCCGTCATCGAAAGTGATATGGGCGGCCGGGCGAGTACTGCCGTCACGCAGCCGTCGCTGAGCCTCTTCGAGCGACACCATGTCGAAGCGCTGCTGCAGCCACTCGATCTGCCGGGCGAATTGACGGTTGCCGATCGACCAGGGTACCGGATCGATGTCGGCGACACGGTGGTAGAACAAGACCACGACGGGAGCTCGTCCCTGGCGGCAAAGTCGCGACAGGGCCCAACGGCGGTAGGGTAGCGTGAGCCAGTGGTAGCTACCCAGTAGTGGGCTCTTCCAGACGCCGGCGTGCATGAGAATCTCTCCAGGCGGGATGTTAGGTTGTCCGATGCCCTTGCAAACATGGCTCGCTCTCGTGCAGGGTGCGACGACGATTCGGCGGTGAGGTCCGCAGTGCCGGGCCGTTTGTCCGCTCCAGGTCCCCCATTCGACACAGTCCGCAGAACCTGCCGTCTCTCGTTGGCGGTCCTCCCGGTTCGGTGGGTCGGTTGCCTTTAGCGACAAGCTAGATTTGAAAAACGGAAACAGCGTGGTTCTTCGTCGAGAGCCACCGGGAGTCGCCCGCCGGAGAGATGATGACAACACTATCGCTGTGTGATTTGAGCCGGGATGGGAGCGACGGGAGCGGGGTGTCGCCGCAGACTCGCCGTGTACTGCACGTGATCAACGGGGAGCACTACGCCGGCGCTGAGCGGGTGCAAGACCTGCTGGCCGAGCATCTCCGTCCTCTGGGAGTGGAAACCGAGTTCGTCTGTGTCAAGAGCCGCACGTTCGATGCTCGAAGGAAGTCGATCGACGTTCCGCTGGAGTCGGTGCCGGTCCACAGCCCCTTTCCGTTTCGAGCGATCGGCGAATTGGCGGACCGGATTCGTGAAGAAGGAATCGCCTTGCTGCACGCTCACACGCCTCGTTCCCTCTGGCTGGCGGCACCCGCGGCGATCAAGGCAGATGTTCCGTTGGTCTATACGTTGCACGATGTGAGTCTGCAAGAGCCGGTTTCGGCGCTGCGAGCCTTATTGCGGCGGCGCACATTGCGGCTGCTCCAAAGCGCGGATGCCGTGATCGCCGTGTCACCCGCCGCGTTGGAACTGGCCGAGCGACTGGGATTGGGAGTGTACCGAGTCCTGATTCCGAATGGCGTACCGACTCGACCGCCGGCCAAAGAACAGCCGAATCGGCCGCCCGTGGTGGGAACGGTGGGACTGCTGCGACCTCGCAAGGGAATCGAGACTCTGGTTGAGGCGGCCGGACGATTGCGACAGCGCGGCGTCGACTTTCGCCTCGAGATCGTCGGGCCGTGGGAGAGTGACGAGTACGCGCGGCTGATTCACCGGGAGGTCGCTCGAGCCGACGTCGGCGACATCACGGAGTTTCCCGGTTTCGTCCGTGAAATCGACGAAGTGCTCGACCGGCTCGACTGGTTCGTCATGCCCAGCGTCCTGCCGGAAGGCACACCGATGGTGGTGCTGGAAGCCATGGCGGCCGGCATTCCGGTGATCGGCAGTAACGTCGCGGGAGTGCGAGACTTGGTTCGCCACGGCATCGACGGCTTTCTGGTGAAGCCCGGAGATGCCGCCGAGCTGGCCGAGCGCCTGTTCGAGGGAATCACGGAGGCTTGTACCAATCCCCGACCGTGGCGCGACATGAGTGGGCAAGTACGGCGCCGCCAGCAGACGCTCTATTCCGCCGAAGTCATGGCTCAGCGGACCGCTCGGTGTTATGAGCGGGTCTTGAAGTAGCGGGTGATGCGCCGGGGCATACCGGAGATGGTAGCAGAAGTAGATCCGGCCACGCCCGATAACGGCCATCAACGGTGGTCAAGCGTTCATGGATTTGCTGGAGTGGGCTGAGCGAATCCTGACGGGCCAGACGATAGACGATGTGCTTGCGGGATGACGGCTGGCGGGCCATTTGACGCGGTCGTCGCTGACCATCAGAGGATTTTTCACCCCAGGGTCGGCCGCAAGGGCAGTCGATTGGCGCGGCCCGCTTCGGCGATCGATGCGGGCCCATTCAGCACTCGGCGACATTCACGGCCAGGCCGCCTCGCGAAGTTTCTTTGTATTTGGTCGACATGTCGGCACCGGTCCGCCGCATCGTGTCAATCACTCGATCGAGCGAGATGCGGTGTTCTCCGGTCCCTCGCAAGGCGAGTCGCGAAGCATTGATGGCCTTTACCGCGCCCATCGCATTGCGTTCGATGCAGGGAACTTGAACGAGCCCTCCGACCGGATCGCAGGTCAGTCCCAGGTTATGTTCCATGCCGATTTCCGCGGCCTGTTCGACTTGACGGACGCTTCCACCGAGTACTTCGGTCAGCGCGGCGGCAGCCATCGAGCAGGCGACGCCGACTTCTCCCTGGCAGCCGACCTCGGCGCCCGAAAGCGAGGCGTTCTCTTTGAACAAGATGGCGATGGCGCCCGCCACGAGCAGGAAGCGAACGATGCTCTCCTCATCACCGTGATGGTAGCGGACGAAAAAATGGAGCACGGCCGGGATGATGCCGGCGGCCCCGTTGGTCGGTGCCGTGACAATCCGACCTCCGGCCGCATTCTCTTCGCTCACGGCCAGAGCCATCACGTCGACCCAGTCGAGTGCGGATAGCGGATCGACACGCTCGCTGTCGGGAGCCGCTCGCAGCTTGCGATAGAGTTCGGGCGCCCGCCGTTTCACCTTGAGTCCTCCCGGCAGGATCCCTTCGGTTCGACACCCCCTCTCGGCGCACTCGCGCATCACTTGCCAGCGTTTGAGCAATTCCGAACGGAGGTACTCGGCGCTGTGACGGACCCGCTCGTTCTCCCACATCATGCCGCTGACGGACAAGCCCGAGTCGGCGGCCATGCGGAGCATCTCGTCACCACTGCGAAACGGAAAGGGGCTCGCTACGGCGGACCTGGCCGGTCGTCCCCACTCGTTCTCGCTCAGCACGAAGCCGCCCCCGATCGAGAAATAGACTGTTTCGCGGATGGGCGCTCCCGTATCGTCCACGGCTCGGATCCGCAGCGCGTTGGGATGTTGGGGAAGTGTGTGCTTTCGGTCGAACACAATGCCTTGCTCGAGGTCGAACTCGATCGGATGAGTGTGCAGCAACTTGAGCTGACGAGTCTGGCGGAGTTCACGGAGGAAAGCGGGGATCGTTTCCGGATCGACTTCCTCGGGGGACGAGCCGGCCAATCCCAGCACCACGGCACGATCGGTTCCGTGTCCCTTTCCGGTAAGGGCAAGCGAACCGTACAGTGTGACCTCGATGCGGGCTACATGCTCGAGACGGCCATCGGCGGAGAGTTCGCTGACGAAACGACGGGCCGCTCGCATCGGCCCCACCGCATGCGAGCTGGAGGGTCCGATCCCGATCGTGAACAGATCGAGCACGCTGACCGTCATGATCGTTTCGCTCCGGAGATACCCCACAGCAGCCAGCCGGCCATCAGTGCGATTCCACCGAAGGGAGCCGCGTTTCCGGCGGCTCGCCAACCGGTGAGACTGATTACCAGCAGGCTTCCCGGAAAGGCCGCAATGCCGAACAAGAAACACCATCCCGCCAGTCTTGCCCAGCGGGACGGTCGGAAACGCAGCAGCATGGCCACGCCGGCCAAGGCCAGCGCATGGACGAACAAATACTGCTTGGCAAGCTGGTAGTTGGCCATTCCATCGTGGTGCTCCAGTCGTTCCTGCAGGAGGTGCGCACCGAGTGCGCCCAGAATGACGGCCGCACAACCGACGATTCCCGAAGCGATGGCAAAGACACGAAACCCCTCGGCACGCTCGGCGGGCACGTTCGAGTTTCTCCGATCGGCGTTCATAATAGTCGTCGTCCTTCTTCCATCAGTTCGATGCCGCAACCCGGCCGGTCCGGGTAGCGACAGACACCACGATCGAGTGTGACGCCGCTGGCGACGTCTTTGGCCAACAAGACGGCTCCGTCCATGTCGACGGCATCGAGTAGCGGGAGTAATTGGGCGATCGCCGAAATGCCGACCGACGACTCGGTCATGCAGCCGACCATGACGCTGAGGCCTCGAGTCCGAGCCGCTGCGATCATGCGGCGAGCCGGTGTGAGCCCGCCGCACTTGACCAGTTTGATGTTGATGCCGTGGAAGAAGCCATCGCAGCACGCTACGTCCTCTTCTCGCTGACACGACTCATCGGCAACCACTGGGAGTTTCGATTCCCGGCGGACTTGTCGCATGGCCTCCCATTCGGTTGCCGGAAGCGGCTGTTCGATGAACTCCACGCCCAATGGTGCCAGAGCACGCGAGTTGTCGACGGTTTCCTCGGCCGACCATCCACAGTTGGCATCGACGCGGAAGACGGCGTCGGTTTCCCGCCGCAACCGCTCGACGATCTCCACATCTTGCCCCGTTCCCAGTTTGATCTTGTAGATCGGCCAGCCGGCGAATTCATTGAGTTTGCTGACCATGGTTTCGACCGAGTCGATTCCGATGGTGTAGTTGGAGACCGGGGTGTGGTCGGTGGAAAGTCCCCACAACTGGTAGACCGGCTTGCCTTGCAGTTTTCCCCAAAGATCGTGAGCGGCCTGGTCCAGCGCACAAAGCGCGAACCGGTGCGAGTCGAGCGGTTCGGCGAGTTGCTCGTACAGTTCGACAGGATCTCCCAGGGCCGACTTCTCGAGAATGTCCCGGCACGATCCGATGGCCTCGGTGAGTGACTCCAAGGTCACGCCGTAGTACGGATTCGTGGTGGCTTCGCCGTAACCTCGCACGCCGTCCTGCTCGAGTTCTACGATCACGGTCGGCTGCACGTCGATCGATTCGCGGGAAATGGTGAAGGTGTGTTTGAGCGGCAGGTCGTAGTGCCACAGTCGCAGTTGCATGATCAGTCTTCCCTTGGGTGAGCCGGGATCGGATCGGAGAGCACGTCGGATCGCAAGGCCTGAGCGGCGCGAGCCAGTTTGGCGGCTCCGTGCCGGAACACGTCGCAGGCGGGAATACCGAACCGGTCTTCGGCTTCCCGGCACTCGCGCCAGGTGCGCTCGACGTCGACCCGCCGGCCGTTGACGGCGATTCCGATGGTGCGGCAGGGATGGAGAACCCCGGCGATTTCCTCATTGAGCCGCATGATTTGTTCGAGCGGTGGGATCTTCATGTGCGGGACGCCGGTCACCGTTTCTCGCCCGATTTCGTAGCAGAAGATCAAACCGTGCGGGCGGGAGCCGTGCAGCAAGCCCAGGGTGACCGGGGAATAGGATGGGTGAACCAGACTCCCTTGACCCTCGATCAGCAAATAGTCGCGGTGCTGGTGCTTGGCAACCAGGTGTTCGGCGGCGCCGCTGACGAAGTCGGAGACGATGCAGTCGACGGGCAAGCCGTCGCCGGAGACCATGATGCCGGTTTGGCCCGTGGCGATGAAAGAGGCGGACTCGCCCAGTCTCTCCAATGCTCGCGTCGTTTCAATAGCGGTGACCATTTTGCCGACACTGCAGTCGTGGCCTACCGTGAGGATGCGAATGGACTCGCGGCGCAGCGGAACCATCCTGGCGATTTCGCGAAACGTGTTGCTCCTCACGTCGACCAGTTCGACTTGATGCTGCCGTGCCGCTTCAACGAACTCGCAGTCGTCCTTGAGGAAGTCATGGAGCCCGGAGACGATGTTCATCTTTCGCGAGATCGCTTCGAGGATCAGTGGTCGCCAGGAGACGGGGATCTTTCCGCCCGGCGGGGCGATCCCGATCAGCAGCGTGTCGGCTCGAGGTGCCTCCTCGAGCGAGCCGATGAACGTGAGCGGGGATTCGACTCCGAGCGAAGCGGAGACGGGGGCGCCTCGGCGCGTCGAATCGAGGACGGCGACGACCTCCTCGCCGCGGTATCGCAGTACGCTGCAGGCCGTTTTCGCCGTATGCGGGTCGCTGTGTCCTTCGGTCAGCAAGATCATCTGGCGCGACATGAAGAGGGTCCGTTTTCTGTTTCCGTGAGGATTCCCCTGCGGGATTCGAGGGGAAGCCTCTCTGACTGGCTCGTCAAAGCCGTGGCGAACACTACAATGGTACGAGAGTCGGGCACCGCTCACTTTATCACGAGGCGTGGTGGGGATGAAGGTACGGCAGCATCGAGACAGCAGGTGGTTGCGCAGTCGCAGGCGTCGCGGTCGCGTGGTGTGGAGCGCTGCGTGGCTGCTGCTCGCCGGCTGGATGGCTGCCGCTCCGAGCCGAGCCGCTCCGTGTGCATGGATCGAGTTCCGGGGCATGATCACTCCTCTTTCGCAGGCCTTGCTGTTGCGCAAACTCGAGCGGGCCAAGGCGATGGGCGCGGAGACGGTGGTGATTGAAATCGACAGCCCCGGCGGGATGCTGGTGAGCAGTGTCGAGATCGCCGAGCATCTGGCGAAGATCGATTGGGCGAGAACGATCGCCTTCGTACCGCGGGAAGCCATCAGCGGCGCCGCGATATTCTCGCTGGCTTGCGACGAGATCGTCTTGTTGCCGTCGGCGCGGATCGGCGACGCCGGGCCCATTATCGAAGGAGAGGACGCTCGGTTTCGCGACGCCCCGGAAAAAGTCGTGTCGTACCTGGCTCGCGTGGTTCGCGATCTGGCATCGGCGAAGGGCAGGTCTCCCGATCTGGCGGAAGCGATGGTGAACAAGAAGCTGGAACTGGTGCGGGTTCGCGAAAGGGAGGACGGCCCCTGGAAGATTCTTCCCAAGAGTCGCGTCGAGCAGGGAGGCCGGTGGCAGGCGGTGGAGCCGATTCCGGAGTCGGCGCCCGACAAGTACCTGACACTCAACGGTGAGCAGGCGGTTCGTCTCGGACTGGCTTCGGTCACGGTCGCCGGAGCCGGCGAGTTGGAGCAGTACCTGAAGTTGGAAGAAGATCCCGTTCGGCTGCGACAGACGAGCGTCGACGTGCTGATTCTGCTGCTCAACAGTTGGTTGGGAACGGGATTCCTGCTGTTCGTCGGCTTGGTGGCCTTGTTCTTCGAACTCTCCGCCCCGGGAACGGGAGTGGGGGGGCTGATTGCCGGTCTTTGCTTTGTGCTCTTTTTCTGGAGTCATTTCCTGGGGGGAACGGCGGGGTGGCTGGAAGTGATCTTGTTTCTGTCGGGGTTGGTCTTTCTGGCCATGGAGTTGTTTGTGATTCCGGGGTTCGGCGTGGCGGGGCTGAGTGGAATCTTGCTGCTGATCGCTTCGGTGGTCATGGCCAGTTACCAGGGGCACCTGCCCGACGATCGCATCGCATTGGCTCAGGCGGGCCGCGCCGCGGCGGCGTTCGTCGTGGCGGTCGCCGCCGGCGGTATTACGCTGATGGTGATCGGCCCGAGAATGCAGCGACTTCCCATGTTCAAGCGTCTGGTCTTGGCGCCCCCCGTAGCCGACGAGACGGAGGCCGCAGCCGACGAGAGCGGCCAAGCGAGCGAGTTCGGCGTGGTGGTGGGAGACGAGGGAACGGCCGACACCCCGCTGCGACCGGCCGGTCGGGCGATCTTCGGTGAAGAGTACGTCGACGTCGTGGCGGACGGCCGGTTCATTGACGCCGGCCGGCCGATTCGCGTGATCGAGATCCAAGGGAATCGCGTGGTGGTGCGCGAGTTGGCCACGGGTGCCGGTTCGTCCACTCAGTCCCACCACGCGTAACGCAGGATGCAATAGATGGCGTTGAACCCGTCTCGCCAACCGATTTTCTTGCCTTCTTCGTAGCCTCGCGGATCGTAGGCGACGGGGACTTCGCAGAACCGCCAGCCGCGCCGCGCCAGCTTGGCCGTCACCTCCGGTTCGAAGCCGAATCGATCCTGGTGAATCGGCAGATCGCGCAGGACATCCTTGCGAAACGCCTTGTAGCACGTCTCCATGTCGGTCAGCTTCAGGCCGGTCACGCAATTGGACAGCCGAGTCAGCATGGCGTTGCCGACTCGGTGCAGCCAGGACGGATCGCACGGCTCGTCTCCCAGGAAGCGGGAACCATACACTACGTCCGCCCGCCCTTCCAGCAGTGGCGGTAGTAGCCGCAAGATATCGGCCGGATGGTATTCCAGATCGGCATCCTGCACGACGATGACGGTGCCCACTGCCGCGGCAAAGCCGTCGCGCAGAGCGGCGCCTTTGCCCTCATTCCGGTCTTTGAGGATCACGCGGTGGCGTTTCATCTGCTCGAGCCGTTCGCGGGTCCCGTCGGTGCTGCCGTCGTCGACCAGGATGATCTCCTTGGCCACCGGGAGTTTCTCGACGCGTCGCACGACCTCTTCGATCGTCTCCGCTTCGTTGAACACCGGAATCACTACCGAGAGCAGGAACCCCGGCGGTGTCATCAACGGAGCGATCGTCTCTTGCTCCGCATCTTCCCGCAGCAATTCGATGATCCGATCCAGGCGCTCTTCGATCCTAGCGGCGATGGTGCCGACGGGATTGGAGTGCGTCGTCCGGCGGTTTTCTACGGGCCGGACCGTGGATGGCGTCGAGTGATCAAGCGAGTTGTCGGAAGTCATCATTTCGTCTCATTTCTCCAATGGGGCGAATGTTGGTTGAACGCGTTGTGCGCGATCGTATGGTCGGCTGGGACGTGTTCGGGATGGATGGTCTCGGTCGACGTGGACGGTTGCCCTGGGCGGGACGGCGCGGTCGCGGGAACGCGGGGAACGGCACGGGGCGCTTGGAAATGGCGTCGGTGAAGACACGTTGATCGGGTGGCAGGTAGCTGGCGAGATGGGGATCGTCGTAGAGGCTTCGTCGCCCCCACAGTTCGGCCACGCCGTCTCGGTAGAGCAGCACCCAGTCCTGTTGTTGACTGCGCATCGCGGCACGTGTGGCATTGGCTCCAACGTCGATCAGCACCAGGTCGGGGTGGCCGATCCGTAGGATGCGAGTAGGATCGAAGGGAGGCGAGTCCTTGGAGCGATAGCGAGCCACGTCAGGTCCGGTTCCCAGGATGAAATCGAAGCTGGCATCGACGATCGACTGGGGATAGCAGGTGCGAAACCGGCCGTCGAAGGCCACGGTCGTCTTTCCCTGGCCACGAGGATCCTCGTGGTTGCCGAATGCAGCCAACGCATACTGGGCCCAGCGAAACTGGACGACCATTCGACCCTCGAGGCCGTGGTCGCGCATGAATTGAAAGGCGTCGACGGGATAGGAGCGGGGGAGGACGACGATGGAGCGGCAACGCGCCAGCGCCATGCCACCCAGTCCCAACGCCGCAGCCGTGCTGGCCAGTAGGATCAGCACAAGCACGGCGCGAGGCGGAACGTCGTGCGTGTCGGCCCGGCGCGGGTGAAAGCGGGTGAACAACTCCCGCCAGGCGAAAGGTGCCCACCACGCGGCGGCAATCACAAACAGCGCCACGTGGCGGTGATGGCGGCACGCCTGCCACAGCAGCGCGGCCAATACGGTGGTTTCCACCAGGTCCTGACGTCGCCAGGCGACGGCCATGCCGGCGACCGTTCCGGCCGCCAACAACCAGAAGGGCAGCCACACTTCGCTCAGCAGCGCAGGCGGGAGCCATTCGATGATCTCGGGGCGAGGTTGCGAGAGCGATTCCCACATCCACCGGTGCAGTCTCCACCCGTAGGGATTCAGTAGCGTGGCTGCGGCCGTGGCGGCGAGAGTACCGACGATTCCCAGCACGGTCGTTGCGCTCCGTCTTCCAAGACTCCAAACGTATTGACCGGCTCGTCCCGCCAGATAGACGACAATCACGGCCAGGCCGGCGGCGAAGGCTCCGTGCAGGTTGGTCCACAGCGCCATGAGCGGCGGCAGCAGCCACAGATAGCGAAACCGCACCCCGCGTAGCCGATCCAGGGGGCCGACGGCCGTGCGCCCGAATGCCCGGTCCAGCAGGAACAGCGTCACCAGCAGCAGCGCGAAACTGAGCGTTTGGGGACGCAGTTTCCAAAACAGCATCAGGTTGTAACCGACTGCCAGCATCAGTACTCCGCCGGAGACGGTACCGAAGCCGCATCCCCGAATGCGGCGATAGACGGCGACCAGCACCGCCAGGCCGAGCAGGCATTTGCCCAGTAGCAAGCCGGGTGCGCCGAATGTGAGCCAACCTCGAGCCAGCAGCCACTCGCTGACCCACTCATGGTTGACCCAGCGGTAATCGGTCACGGTGTACGAATAGGTCGTCAGTTGCGGAAGGCCGAACTTCTCGGCATCCAGCCCGTATTGCCAATGTCCCCACAGATCGGGGTCGGCTTTGTTGTACGACATCATCAACATGGCCGCCGCGAACAGCGCGCAGGCGACGGTTCGCTCTGTCCACTCCGAAAGATCGGTTCGCGGCTGTCCGAGCCATGATTGCCAACCAGGGATCACAGAGCTGTCCTCCTCGGGAAGTAGCCGGACGAGGGCAGGCGAGCCGTGGATTGTGGTGAGGCGACGTGAGGGACGGCCGGCCAGGCGACGGCGCCCCATTGCGGACTGTTAGACACCGATCTGTCACGCGGAGCTACATAATCAGGGCTTGCGGGATCGTCGAAACGGTTTTTTCGCCCCCACAGTTGTGCCACTTCGTCTTGATAGAGCAACACGAATTCGCTTTGGCTCTCCATGACTCGCACCGAGTGCGGTTGGCCTCGCGAGATCAGCACCAGATCGGGATAACCCTGCTTCAAAGTGCGAGTCGGATCGTACGGCGGCGAATCGGACGCGCGATAACGCAGGCCTGTCACTTGGCCGAGAATAAAGTCGAAGTGAGCGTCCACCTGCTCTTGGCGGTAGGCCGTGCGGAAACGGCCGTCGAACGAGACCTGCAAGCCCGGCGACGACGCATCTTTGGCACCCAGAGCGGCGACGACGTATTGAGCCCAGTTGTACGTGACGACGATCCGTCCACTCCAGCCGCGGGCAGCCAGGTACTCCACGGCGGAGACCGGATAATGCTGCCGGTCGACACGGATCGGTCCCAGCTTGGGCCACAGGGCCGTGGCGAGAACAAGACACCCGACGGCCAACACGGCCGCGCTACCCCATGAATGGACTTCGGTACGAGGCTTCGCGGGAAAGCGGGAGGCGAGTTGCCGCCAGCACGACTGCAAATGGGGCGGCATCCAGAAGGCGAATGCGATCAGGAAGAACGGGGTGTGGCGGGCATGCGCCAACGCCTGGCATGCCAGGATTGTCAGCAACGTCCACTGCACCAGGTCGCGGGGGCGGCGCGACAACAGCGCGGCGAGGACGAACAGCAACAAGGCGGCCGAGAGCGCCGCGCCGTGAGTCGAAAGGAACTCGGGCGGGTGCCACTCGGTGATTTCGGGGCGGGGCACACTCAAGGACTGCCACAACCACCAATGCAACTTCAATCCGTACGGTTGCACAGCGGTGGCGAACGAAGCGGCCAAGGCCATCAGGAGAAAACGGCGAATGTGGCCGTAGGCGTAGGGACCGCGCAGCCACCACGCTTCCACGGATCGCCCCAGCAGATAGAGAACATAGACGGCGATTCCCGCCAGGAAGCCCCCGTGGAGATGGCTCCAGACGGCGAATAGTAGCGGAGCCGACCAGAGCACGCGCATAGGGCCGGATTGATAGGGATAGGGGGAAACGGAAACGTTGAAAGAATCGGCCGGCGGGCGCGGCCACCTCCACCGCAATCGGCCTTCCCACCGCTGGAATGCATGCCCCAGCAGTACGAGCACGAGAGCGAAACAGAAGTAACTGAAGATCTGCGGACGCACCGACCAGTAGTGAGCCAGTCCCCAGGCGCACAGGAGCGTCGTGCCGAAGGAAATGACTTCGCGGACGCCGTCGCGGCGATGCCGCGCCAGCCAGAAGCCGACCACGGCGATTCCCAGCACCAACTTGAGCGCCAGCAGCCCAAAACTTCCGGTGGCAGCATCGATGGCCGCGAACAGCCACTCGGCGGCCAGTTCATGGTTGATCCACGGTTGATCGGCCGCCGTATAGCTGTAAGTCGTGTGTACCGGCAACCCGGCTGCCGCATGATCTCGGCCGAATCGGACATGCCCCCACAGGTCCGGGTCGACGTCGTCGCGCGACCAGCAGAAGGCGACGGCCAGCAGAACCAGCACGAACGTTAGGATCGTGACGGCGGTGCGGGCAGTCTCGTGCGGCTTGGCGAGTATGTTGCGAACCACGGTCGTCTGTCTCTGTCTCTGTCTCTGTCTGTTGTGGCAGGGAGATCGGAGAGGGGCTGTCTACCATGGCGCGACTCCCCGCTGTTGGCGGAGGTTGACGCAGAAAAAGATACGACACGGCACGGGCGCGGAGCGGTTTTCCTCGCGATGGATGACCTTTCCGCTCGGTTGTGTTATCCTGAGAAGCGGAGCCTTCGTTGCTACTGCGACAACCGGCCGGATGCCGGTCGGAGCAGGACGGCGTTTATCTACGAGAGGTGTGGCGGATGAACTCGTACGAACTGTTTCAGGACCTGATGGTCATGGCCATTTCCGACGGCAAGCTGACGGAGGAGGAGTTGCGGATGCTGGCCGGAAGAGCCATCCGCTGGGGGATCACTGATGCGCAGTTCGAACAGGCGATGGAGTATGCCCTCAGCGATGACGCCCACCTCACGATCCCGCCGGATCCGGCCGATCGCATGCAGTTGCTGGAAGAGCTGTTGCGGATGATGGCCGTCGACGGTCAACTCGCGGAAATCGAAAAGCAGATTTTCGCGGTCGTGGCGGCCACCATGAAGGTCAGCAATCAGGAACTCGATGCGTTGCTCGATCGGATGCTCAAGGGATAGAGATTAGTTCCAAGACGCTAATCCCGCGAAGGCTGCGTTCCCCCGCGCCGCCGGGCGAGATCCTCGGGCTGCCCCATTCCCGCTATTGGACCCGTTCCCGCCTTCGATACCTCCGTTTCCCGCCGACGTATCATGTGTGACGATTTCCTGCTCGTTTGCCGCATCCGATTCGTCTCGCTCGTTGGACTCTGTCTGGCAGTCGTCATACCCGTCGTGGCGCACGGTCAGGAAGAGGACGAGGACTACCGCAAGGGACTGGTTGTCCGCTACGAGCAGTCCGGTCGCCCTCCCGTGACGACGGTCGTGTCCCGCCCGCTGGTCGTTCGGGATGGCCTTGCTCCCGATTCGCGACTGGCCGATGGTCTCGGTTTTCGGGCCGAGTGGTCGGGTCTGTTGGAAACCGATGGAGAAGGCAAATACCGGTTCTCGGCGTTCGTATGTGGTCAATTGGAGATCCGGCTGGGAGACCGAGTCGTGCTGAGCGGCAAACGTGCGACGTCGGGATGGTTGATCGGTCCGCAACTGACCTTGCCGTACGATTGGCTCGAATGCCGCATCACCTACCGTGCGCCGGCCCAAGGTGCGGAACTGCGTTTGTTCTGGGAGGGGCCCGATTTTTCTCTGGAACCGCTTCCGGAACGCGTGTTTTCACATGCGGTGGAAGACAGTGTGGACGACCTGTTCGCTCAGGGCCGCGCATTGGCTCGCGCCTATCGTTGTTCGGCTTGCCATGAGCAAACCGGTGAAGCTCGGCCGCTGGCCAGTCCCAACTTGCAACACGCTCGTCATGTTCTGCGAGCCGGCTGGGTGCGGGAGCGGCTGATGCAGCAGCTTCCCGCGTCGGGCGAGCTTGCGTCAGCCGGCGGACGACGAATGCCGTTTTACGGTTTGTCGAAGCGGGATGCGAACGACATCGTGGCGTACTTGTGGGCTCAGTCGACCGCGCCGAAGAAAGTGCAGGCGAAGTGGAGGCCGGCACCGAAGAAGCGAAAACGCAAGAGTCAATCTGCCTCTCCCAAGGAGCGGGAGGCTGCCTTGGTGGAGCAGGGTGAGCGGTTGGTGTTGACACTGGGATGTCTGGCCTGCCATGCGGTGGGCGATCTGGGTGAGCCGTCGCTGACCGGCGGTCCGCCACTGGACGCTGTCGCGACCAAGCGACCTGCGTCGTGGTTTGTGAATTGGCTGGCCGATCCATCGGCGTTTCACCCCGATCACCGGATGCCCGTGTTCGAGCTGACGCGCCAGGAAGCGACGGCGATCGCCGCCTGGCTGGCCCGAGATACCGATTCATCTCGTGCCGCGGCGGATGAGCGGGTTCCCGTCGATCCCGATCGGATTGTTCGAGGAAAGAAGCTGTTTTCGCAGCTCGGCTGCGCCAACTGCCACGCCACATCCGACCGGCCGGCCACGCTGGCGCGGCGCCCGCTGACGCAGGCGAGTGCCGCAGGCGGGCCAAGCTGTCTGGATGCCGGTTCCCGTGCTCCGGTTCACTTCGCGGTTGCCGGAGGGGAACTTCGCGCGCTCAACGCTTGGACTCATGCTCTTTCACTCATTGCCCGAAAGAGCGGACTTTCCGGTGAGCGGTTGATCCGTGAGCACAATTGTCTGGCGTGTCATCGGCGGGGAACGGGGACCGGCATTGCCGCCACGTTGGCCGGTGTCGGCGAGCATCGACCGGACTTGGCTCCGCGCATTCCCGCGATGACTCCACCGCCGCTGGACAGCGTGGGAGACAAGCTCACCGATCAGGCATTGCGGGACGCGATTCGGCGTCGCGGGGCAACGCTTCGCCACTATCTGGACGTGAGGATGCCCACGTTTCGACTTGATGACGCCGAGGTCGAAGCAATCGTTCGTTATCTGGTGGCGGCGGACCGCGTTCCTCCCGGACATCCGTCGCAGCAGCAGCCGACTCTTCCGCCGGTCGATGCTGTAACGC
>Ga0256839_1002265_pt1 | contig 21682 bp, 18 predicted proteins | sample 354166metaG_FD_185968 | JGI IMG/M metagenome (GOLD analysis project Ga0256839, IMG submission 185968) | Hydrothermal vent microbial communities from Mid Atlantic Ridge, Atlantic Ocean - 354-166 | ecosystem: Environmental > Aquatic > Marine > Hydrothermal vents | place: Atlantic Ocean: Mid... | reverse complement strand
AATGCTCACCCCAACAACAAGCTATCATCACTCAATTCTTCGCCCTGCTGATTCTTCTTAAACAAATCTAGCAAATCAACAACGGTTAAGCCCTTCCGTTCATCGCCCTTAACATCAAAAACAATTTTCCCTTCGTGAAGCATAATTGTGCGTGTCCCTACTTCTAAGGCTTGTTGCATGCTGTGTGTCACCATCAGTGAGGTAAGCTTGTTTTCTTCGATGATTTGACAGGTTAAGTCGATAACAAAAGCAGCAGTTTTTGGGTCTAGCGCTGCGGTGTGCTCATCTAGTAACAGTATTTTAGCGGGCTGTAGCGATGACATAAGCAGGCTGATTGCTTGTCGTTGCCCACCTGATAATAATCCCATTTTATCTTTTAATCGATTCTCTAAACCTAAACCTAAGCGTGATAACTGCTTTTTGAAAATCTCTCGATTACTACTATTAAGAGCTGAGCCAAACCCTTTAGGCTTGCCTCGATACCAAGCTAGTGCCATGTTCTCTTCAATGCTTAAGTTCTCACAGCTTCCTGCTAATGGGTCTTGGAAAACGCGCGCTATGAGTTTTGCTCGTTCTGCGGTTGACCATTTTGTGACATCTTGATCACCCACTTGAATTTTTCCGCTAGTAGGCAGTGTCTCGCCACTGAGGGTATTGAGTAATGTTGATTTCCCCGAGCCATTACTGCCAATCACGGTTACAAACTCACCTTCTTGAATATCTAGGCTTATACCTCTAACAGCGCGAGTTTCAAGTGGTGTGCCTTCACCAAACGTTACGTGAATATTATCTAAGCTGATCATGATTTATTCCTCATTGTTTCTTCGATGAAGAAAACCGAGCGCTAAGGTTTGCTTTTAGCTTGGGTGCGACAATGGCAAAAGCGACCAATACTGCTGTCACCAAGTTTAAATCTTGTGCCTTTAAGCCAATAAAATCGGCATTCAAAGCCAGTGCAATAGCAAAACGATAAAGGATTGAGCCAACCACACAAGCCACTAATGCCAACAACATAGTTTTAGGTGTAATAATTGCTTCACCACCAATCACCGATGCTAAGCCAATAACAATCACACCAACACCCATCGTAATGTCTGCACTGCCTTGGCTTTGGGCGAACAAACTACCCGCCAAACCAACTAGCCCATTAGAAACAGCAACACCCAAAATAATCATACGGTCAGTATTAATACCCTGAGCGCGCGCCATACGAGCATTCGCGCCTGTTGCTCGCATAGCTAACCCAGGTTGTGAATTCAAAAACTTAAGTAAGAAGAAGAACATGATCAACACAACCACAGAAAACGCTAATGGTGTTGCCCAGTAATAAGGCATTCCCCATGATTCGGTTGGTGTCAGCACCGTGGTTTCACCTAATAGCGCAACATTAGGTTTGCCCATAATGCGTAGATTAATCGAATACAGAGCAATCATGGTTAAGATAGATGCCAACAGGTTGAGAATCCCCAGCTTGGTATTCATCCAGGCCGTAACAACACCCGCCATCATCCCTGCGCCAAAAGCAGCAATGGTTGCCAACCAAGGGTTCACACCTGAAACAATCATAATCGCGCTGACGGCTGCGCCTAATGGAAAGCTTCCATCGACGGTTAAATCAGGGAATTCAAGAATTCGGAAAGTCATAAAAACACCGAAAGCGACCAGTGCAAAGACCAAGCCGCTCTCAAGTGCGCCAAGCGCTGCGATTGTTGACATAAATTAGACCTTTATAGGTAAGTACTGACTCAAAACAACCTAAAAGTAAGACCACCCCCCCTCTTTTTCGATGATTTGTGTTTTTTACTTACAAATCATCGAAAAAGAGGGGGGGTGGTCTATGTTTAAAGCTGTTTTTGATTTTAATTCAGTAAGAATTAGCTTTTTTCTTTCTCTGCCGCTTCGCGCTCAGCTTTAGTCATGGTTTGCACCACGTCTTTCGCTCTCATGATTAGCGCTTCAGATAAACTCACGCCCATTAGCTCTGCAGAATCAGGGTTTACATAAAGCTCAGTCTTAGCAACGCCTTCTGGCTTAATATCGCCTGCTTTTTTGCCGTTTAAAATCTGCACAACCATTTTTCCTGTTTGACGACCTAGATCATAATAGTTAAAGCCTTCTGCCGCGATTGCGCCGCGCTTAACCGAATCTGTATCTGCCGAAATTACAGGAATTTTAGCTTCTATTGCTACTTTAATAACCGCTTCAAAGGCAGATACTACCGTGTTGTCAGTAGGAACATAAATCGCATCAACCTTACCCACTAAAGAGCGTGCTGCTGCAAGTACGTCTGATGATTTTGGCGCTCCTGCCTCAACAACCGTCATGCCATGCTCTGGTGCGTAGATATTTACCAAACCAACTAATGTTACTGAATTTGATTCACCTGGATTAAAGATAACACCAATCTTTTTTGCATTAGGTACGATACTTTTAACCAATGCCATGTGGCTATTAATGGGTGATAAATCAGATACACCTGTGATGTTTCCGCCATTAGGTTTATCCATAGATTTTACTAACTTCGCGCCAACAGGGTCAGTCACTGCTGAGAACACTTGCTGAATATTACGAGCCGATGAAGCTAATGCTTGTGCTGATGGCGTTGCGATACCAACCACAACATCAGGATTGTCACCCGCAAACTTCTTAGCGATTTGAGCAGCCGTTGCTGGCGCGCCCTGTGCACTTTCAAAAGACCATTTTAAATTTTTACCCTCGACAAAACCTGCAGCGGCTAATTCATCTTTTACACCTTTTGTAGCTGCATCTAATGCAGGGTGTTCAACGATTTGGGTAATCGCAACGTGTTTTTGGTCTGCATTTGCTGTGCTTGTTGTTAATGGCAATAGAACACTTGCTGATACTAAAAGTGTTATTAATGAACGTCTTGTAAAGTTCATAGGGACTCCTCTCATGTTATTGTAAGTTACTCGTTTAGAATAGCTCAAATAATTCAATTCGTACTGATTTTTTATGACTATTCGTTACATTCGTTTGACTTATCCGTATTAAAAGCTAAACAGTTAACTCACTAAAAGTAGCATAAATTGGAGGGGTGTGGTTTATTACGTCTTTTATAAAAGCATTACAACATTCAATGACCTCATCCCTCTCTTACAAAGAAATTCTCCAGCAGAGCAATCAAGACTTACAACTAGAATTTGAAAAAAATGCTGATATCTCATCCATCTTAAAAAAACGCAGTGAAACCATAGATAGTTTACTGCAAGAAATGTGGAATAAAACAGGTATAGATAAAACGTTTGATGTGGCCCTAGTTGCAGTAGGTGGCTACGGGCGTGAAGAGATGCACCCAGCCTCTGATGTGGATTTACTTATTTTATTAAGCGATGAACCGGATGCAAAAGTACAGGAGCAACTTTCTGATTTTGTAACTATTCTTTGGGATCTGGGTTTAGAAATAGGTCATAGTGTAAGAACCTTAGATGAATGTGTTATTGAAGCTGAAAAAGACCTAACCGTTATCACTAATTTAATAGAATCACGCTATATATGTGGAGCACGCTCTTTGTTTGATAGACTTAAACTGAGTATTTCTAAGGATAAAATATGGAGCAGTGCCGAGTTTTTCAAAGCTAAAATTGAAGAACAATCTAATCGCTACAAACGCTTTGGTGATACTGCTTACCGTGTTGAACCCAACCTAAAAGAAGGGCCAGGCGGTTTACGAGATTTACAAACAATTGGCTGGATTTTCTTACGTGAATACGGTGTTAGATCCCTTAAAAAGTTAAGCTCTACTGAAGAAGTAGATCTTTTAAACCCTGATGAATATCAAGCCTTAATTGAAGCTCGTGATTTTTTATGGAAGGTACGTTTTTCCTTGCATCAAATTACTGGGAGAAAAACAGATCGTTTGCTGTTTGACCACCAACGACCTTTAGCACACAGTTTTGGCTTCACCAATGATGAGCATAATGAATCCATTGAATCCTTTATGCAGCTTTACTATCGCAATATTACTGAACTTGAAAGGCTCAACGAGGTATTACTGGGATTGCTACGTGAACATATTTTACAAAGCAACCAAATAGCACCTACCCCTATTAATAACTATTACAATAATCATAATGGCTATCTAGAACTCGCACAAGATGACCTCTTTACAACTCAGCCCCACACCCTTTTGGAAGTTTTCCACATTATGCAAAACTTACCAGAAGTTAAAGGGTTAACCCCTAAAACACTACGTAACTTACGCCAAAACTTACACCTAATAAATGATGAGTTTAGAAACAACTCCCATCATAAACAGATTTTTATCAATATCATGTCAGAGTCACAAGGTGTTACTTTTGCATTAAGGCGCATGAATCGCTATGGCGTGTTAGCAGCCTATATTCCCGCTTTTTCTAATATCGTTGGGCGTATGCAATATGATCTTTTTCATGCTTATACGGTGGATGACCATACTTTAAATGTGGTGCGTAATATTCGACGCTTAGGTACAGATAAAGGAAAGCAAGAACTTCCCTTTTGTTCCAAAATTTTTACCACATTACACAAGCCAATGCTGCTATGTCTTGCAGGCTTATTTCATGATATTGCTAAAGGTCGTGGTGGAAGTCATTCAGAAAAAGGCGCTATTGATGCACTTGAGTTTTGTCTAGCGCATGAGCTTAGTGAGCATGACGCTAAAACAGTCAGTTGGCTGGTTGAACAACATCTACTTTTAAGTAGTGTAGCGCAACGCAAAGACCTCTCTGACCCTCAAGTGATTAAAAATGTTGCTGATAGTTTGCTTACACAAGAGCGTTTAGATTATTTATATCTCCTTACTATTTGTGATATTCGTGGCACTAACCCAACCTTGTTAAATAGCTGGAAACATTCATTATTAAAAGACCTTTATCGAGCAACACGGGCTTATCTACAAAATGGTTCACTCGACATTAAGAGCAGTAAAAAACTCATCCAACAAAAGAAAGACACTGTTCAAAAGCAGTTACAAAAAAGAGGTATTAGCAACGAAACTTGTCAGAACTTCTGGCAACGTTTTGGAGGACGTTACATTTTACAAAATACGGTCGAATCTTTAGTTTGGCATATTGATGAAATATCAAAAGAAAAAAACTCTGATGGTATTGTAAAAATCAGTAGTGGTGAAAATAAAAACAGTACTCTGCTGTTTGTTTTCTCTCCTGATCAATCTGATATTTTCAGCCGAATAACAGCTGCTATTGAGCAACGTCAACTTAGCGTAGTTGCGGCACGTATTATGTCTAGCAATGATGGCTATGTGCTTGACACTTTCAATCTCCTCACAAGTGAGGGAATGCCTTTAGACAATTATAGTGACAAAGAGCAACTTATATTATCTGTTGAAAAAAACCTAAAGCAAGAAACGCTTTCTTATGACTTTAACCAGCACAGACAACCACGACAACTAAAGCATTTTGAAACACAAACGAGAGTGCTCTTTGATGAAGATGATTCACGTAATCAAACCGTAATATCGATTAGAACAGCCGATAGTGCTGGATTATTAACGCGTATTGGTAAGGTATTTAATGAGCAAGGTATAGTGATACACGATGCAAGAATTTCAACACTCGGTGAAGTTGCCGAAGATATATTCAGAGTAACTACCTTAGGAAATAATCTTGTTGATAATGATAAATATTCAAAAATACGAAAAGCATTAGAGGATAGCTTACAGGCGTAGCAAACCTGCATTCATTGAATATTTTTCATCACCTTGTTCTAAAGAATAGTCTGATGACAGTGGTGTGCCAATAATTAAAGAATTTCCATTTTGCCTTTGGCTTTCTTCTATCATTGACTCAATTTGACTTGCATCAAAATCACTCCAAAATTGTTTTGAGGTAATATCATAATCAAATGAAACACGTTGGAAGTTTTTATTCGTTGTTTCAATCTTTGATATTGTACTTGCCCCAGAAAAACCAGAAAGAATATTGTAAGGATTAGAAATAACGGTCAACAGCATTTCTTTCTCATTATTAGCAGATGCGTTTGTAGCTGCCTTTAATAAATATTTTTGACGCAAGTATTCTGCATTCGCGTTAAAAGATGCCGTATTTGAATTTGGGCTAATTAAAAGCTTTTGACTAATCACATCTACTACTGTTTTAAGTTTACGAGGATTATTAAAAAAACCAAAAATGGAAGATACACCAAGTATAAAAGCAAGTGCTATTACCGAATAGAATACAGGTGATGATAATAGATCGCTTAAATTAGTGGATGAATACACTTCTTCTTTTTCAGTTTCTTTATTAAACATCATAGACTCAATTATTTTTATATCAGTCCATTTTACAAACTAAAGCTGACTACAAGCTGAATAACTATCTAGATCTTACAAAGGACTCCTCTCAATTAATCTCCATTTTGATTTTTATCAATGAAATTAAAATCATGAGGTTTAGTCTTCCTCACAGTCTTTTTTAAATCTAGGACTATGTATGAAAGGAAAGATGAATTTAAATATCTTCTCACCGCTATGATCAGTTAAACACATGGAGAATAAATGATAGTTTCAGAAATTATGACAACAGGCGTTAGAACCGCTAATGCAGACACATCAATTAGAGATATTGCAAACACTATGTGTTTCAACAAAATCAGTGGACTACCCATTGTTGATGAAGATAACAAGATCATAGGCATTGTTTCAGAGAAAGATTTTCTCAAACGTATGTTCCCAGATATGGCAACTATTGCAACAGAAGGTAGACCTAACTTTGAAGAAATGGAAAAAGGCTATGCAGATACATTGCAACTTGTTGCAAGTGATATTATGACAACAACAGTCTCTTCAGTAACACCTGATATGCCAATTATGAAAGCAGCATCTTTAATGTGCATTAATAAAATCCGCCGAATTCCTGTCACTGAAAATGATGCGGTTGTGGGCATTATTAGTATTGGTGATGTGCATAAAGCCATTTTTCAGTCATCTCTTGGATAATAACTTATATCACACCTAGCACACGCTATTTCGGCGTTGAAAAAACATCACTTACACTTGTAAGCTCAATTTTTCCGCCTTGAACTAACGCGTACTAGGGGTAATCTAAGTCATTATTATCTCTATAAAAGAAAGAGAATAAAGAAAATCTAAAATTCTAAAATTCTAAAATAAGAAGCAAAAAAGGAAACTATTACTTTTTCTTTTGAAAAGCTACCAACATTCCTCGCAAAATATTTAATTCACTCGGAGTAACTTTTACGCGCCCATATAAACGTCGTAACCTTGTCATTAAGTGCTTCGGGTTTTCAGGGTCAAGGAATTTTGACTCAATCATGGCAGTCTCAAGGTGTTTGTAATAACCTTCCATCGCATCTGCTGTCGCAACTTCTTCAGTTTCATTTGCCTTTGTCTGACTATCACCCGTTTCAGAGGCAACTCGGCATTCGTAACTTAATATTTGTACCGCAGAGGCTAAGTTTAAAGAGCTGTAATCAGGGTTAGAGGGGATATGCACAAGATAATGGCATAAAGCCAATTCATCATTCGTTAGCCCTGAGTTCTCACGACCAAATAAAATAGCCACCCCCCCTGTTTTTGCCTGTTTTGTAATTTTCTGACTACACTCTCGTGGCTCTAAAACCTCCCACGCAAGCGTTCGCTCATGCCTTGCACTTGTGCCAACCACTAAATGACAACCTGCCAAAGCATCTTGTACTGAATCCACCACCGTCGCATTCTCTAAAATATCCGTTGCATTTGATGACATGGTTACCGCTTGCTCATCAGGAAATGATTTTGGCTTAACCAAATATAATTCGCTTAAGCCCATCGTTTTCATGGCACGAGCGGCCGAACCAATATTGCCGGGATGCGAGGTTTGAATTAATACAATTCTTATGTTTGCTAATGTGTTTCTTGCGCTCATAATCGGCTATACTCTCGCGGCTTAATTATTATTGAAGATCAATAGAGGTTCTATCATGCATCCAATGCTTAACATGGCTATCAAAGCCGCACATGAAGCGGGCGATATTATCGCTCGTAGCGCTGATAGAATCGATCAATTACAGATTGATAATAAAGATAGAAATGACTTTGTTACCGAAGTTGATCGTGCTGCAGAAGATACCATTATTGGCATCTTGAAAAAAGCCTATCCTGATCACTCTTTTGTCGGTGAAGAAAGTGGCAAGCACGAAGGCGACAAAACCCGTGGTTCAAATAATGACACCTCAGAATACGAATGGATTATTGACCCACTGGACGGTACCACTAATTTCCTACATAGCATTCCACATTATGCCGTTTCTATCGCTCTAAAAAAAGATGGCAAGCTAGATCAAGCTGTCATTTACGACCCAATGAAGGATGATCTTTTCTACGCATCACGCGGTGGCGGAGCATTTTTAAACAAACGCCGTATTCGTGTAACAAAACGCTTGTCATTAACGAATGCCTTACTTACAACAGGCATTCCTTACTTAGATGCACACAATGAAAATATAGATAACTATTTTAACACCATGAAAGTGTTAATGGTTAATACTGCAGGTGTTCGTCGCCCTGGATCAGCATCATTAGATTTAGCTTACGTTGCAGCAGGACGTTATGATGGCTTTTGGGAGTTTGCATTGCACGAATGGGACATCGCAGCAGGTGTTTTAATCGTACAAGAAGCTGGCGGATTAGTAGGCGACCTAAAAGGTGGAAGCTCTCACCTAGAAACAGGCAATATCGTTGCAGCCAGCCCTAAAGTGTTTAAAGATATGATTAAAAGACTGCATACGGTGCTTAAATAAGCTTAGAACAGCTTTTTTATTAGCCACCCCCCCTGTTTTTCGATGATTTGTACTTAACCTTAAGGAATCTCTGAATTGGGAGGGCTTAAACTATGACCCTTCAGCTTCCATAGACAAATAAACCTGAAAGGCATTTCTACGATTTGTGGCTTCAAACGCTGGGAGTTTTTCATAATCTGACCAATCTATTTCGTTGTAAGCTTCATCAAAATCAATCATATCTTCAACCGCTACACCCATTTTATTCCGTATAAAAGCGAGGTATTTTCGTGTCAATGCGATGGATTTTGGGTCTTTTGCAAATGGACCATGTCCTGGAACAACAGCCTGTGTTCCTTGCAATTCCATTTCCTCTAAAGCTGCTAACCAATGCTTGCTATCGCTACTACCTAAAAAAGGTACTCGCCCTTCAAAAATTATATCACCACTAAATAATATTCGATCATCCTCGACGTAAAGCGTTAAATCACCATCTGAATGTGCCTTACCAAGAAAACTCAGTATAAAGTTAACACCACCTAGTGTGAAATTTTCACTTTTATCAATAATCCTATCGGGTATTACAACCACTGTTTTGTCATTCACCCATGGGTCTAATGAAAAACGTCTCTCTTCTAAACGACTTGTTGCTGCATCTGAATCGATATAATCATAAACACCATCAGCGGCAATAATCTCAGCACCCAGCTCTTTGAATACTTGTAAACCATAAATATGATCAGCGTGAAAATGAGTCACCACAACTTTTACGATTGGTTTATCAGTGATCTTTTTTATTTTTTGTATCAGTTTATAAGCTAAAGATGGCGAACCTAAAGCATCGACAATCACTACCCCCTCATCAGTGACTATGACACCTGCATTAGAAATAAACCCTGCATTATCAGTCGCAATACCAGCCTTCCCTTTGACATACCACGTGTGATCACCCAGCTTCTCTAGTTTCATATCCACATCTACAGGTGGATATTGACTAGCTACCGTATTTACAAGGGACTTAGTAGTATCAGCCATTGCTGTATTTATGAGCGATGGAACAGGCACAAATTTAGTTTGGCAAAAACTTCCTATCACAAGACTGCTGATAACCATTGCAGTAAAAAGATAAAATACAGAGCGTTTATTTTTAATTTTCATGACAATTCCATTACTATTTTTTTTCTAACAAGTGTTAATAAATGCCTTCTTCCCTCAACTAATGGTACTTTTAGTTCATGACTAGAGCCTAAGATGAAACCTTTAGGAAGATATTGCATCTCGGCTGTAGGATATTGCCCTTTCATTGCATACATCGTTCCGCCTTCTGCAAGGTGTAGTGATGAAGACGAAACAAAATCATGAATGGATGCAAAGGCTCTACTGATAATTGCATCAAAAGGGGAATCTGCTTGCCATTTCTCTACGCGTTCATGCACGACTTGTACATTTTTTAAGCCCAACTCAATCACTGCTTGTTGGATAAAACGTGTTTTTTTACCATTGGTATCCAGCGCTGTAAATTGCCTTTGTGGTTGCATAATCGCTAGGGGAATTGTCGGCAAACCACCACCACTGCCTACATCCAAACAAGTATCACCTTCTATTAGATCAGCCACAACGAGGCTATCAAAGATATGCAGTGGAATCATGTCTTTTGGCTCACGAACTGATGTGAGATTATAGGTTTTGTTCCAGCGGTTTAATAAATCAACATATTGTTTCAGATTTAAAAGCTCATCTTCGTTCGGGCTACAATCTAATTCTTTTAGACCTTTTTTCCATAAATTATCTAAAGACATCAACTCGCCTTTCTTTTAGTTTTTTTACTGGTAACTGCATTTTTATCGTTGGTATTCGTGTTGCGATGCTTCTTCAAATACACCATCAAAATAGAAATAGTCGCAGGAGTAATACCTGGGATGCGCGAAGCTTGCCCAATCGTCGTGGGCTTTTGCTCTTCTAGTTTTTGACGTGCCTCATTTGATAAACCGCCTTCAATTGAAGCATAGTCAAAATCACTCGGCACAATCATTTCTTCATGATTCTTTTGTTTTTCAATTTCTTGTTTCTGACGGTCAATATATCCCGCATATTTAAATTGCACTTCTACCTGCTCTGCGACCTTAGTGTTTTCAACCGCAGGGCCAATCTTCTCAATTTCCATCAGAGATTGATACGTTACATTAGGACGACGTAATAACTCGCTCAGACGATATTCGCGTGTTAACGAGCCATCAAAAACTTCATCTAATTGTGCTTTACTAATATCAGTTGGGCGCAAAATAGTATCGCGTAGGCGCTGCATTTCTACTTCAACTTTTTCGCGCTTTTCATTGAATGCTCGCCAACGTACTTCACTTACTAAACCAAGCTCATGCCCTATTTCGGTAAGGCGTAAATCGGCATTATCTTCTCGTAAAATTAAACGATGTTCAGCGCGGCTGGTGAACATTCTGTAGGGCTCTTGCGTGCCGTGGGTGATTAAATCATCCACCATCACGCCAATGTAAGCCTCGCTACGTTTTGGGAACCATGCCTCTTTTTCTTGCATTAAACGCGCTGCATTGATACCCGCTAATAAGCCTTGTGCGCCTGCTTCTTCATAACCTGTTGTGCCATTGATTTGCCCTGCAAAAAACAGCCCTTGTACAAATTTGGTTTCTAATGTTGGTTTTAAATCACGCGGATCAAAAAAGTCGTACTCAATAGCGTAACCTGGGCGTGTAACATGTGCATTTTCAAAGCCGACAATTGAACGAATAAAGTCAAACTGCACATCAAATGGCAAGCTGGTTGAGATGCCATTTGGATAAACTTCATAGGTATCCAAACCTTCGGGCTCTATAAATATTTGATGGCTGTCTTTATCGGCGAAGCGTACTATTTTATCTTCTATCGATGGACAATAACGTGGCCCCACGCCATCAATCACCCCTGTATATAGTGGCGAACGATCTAGCCCACGATGAATAATGTCATGCGTGTTTTTATTGGTATGCGTAATATAACAAGAGATTTGTTGTGGGTGGTCTTCTGACTTCCCCATATACGAAAACGTAGGGATTGGAGTATCACCTGCTTGTTCTTGCAACTTGCTAAAATCAATGGTTCGTGAATCAAGCCGTGCGGGTGTTCCCGTTTTTAAGCGATCAACCCTGAATGGCATTTCACGTAAGCGATCAGCCAACGCTATAGAAGGCGGATCACCCGCGCGCCCACCAGAGTGATTCTGCAAACCAATATGAATCTTACCACCTAGGAATGTGCCAACCGTTAAGATCACCGATTTTGCTGAAAAATTCAAACCCATTTCGGTACGCACACCAACGACGCGCTGATCATCTCCATCACCTTCTACAATCAAATCATCAACCGATTGCATAAAGAGCTGTAAGTTTTCTTGCGCCTGAACAGCTTTAATAATGGCGGCTTTATAAAGTACCCTATCAGCCTGCGCGCGTGTCGCTCTAACCGCAGGGCCTTTGCTTGCATTTAAGGTGCGAAATTGAATGCCACCTTTATCAGCCGCGTGCGCCATTGCGCCACCGAGTGCATCAATTTCTTTTACGATATGCCCTTTGCCGATCCCGCCAATTGCGGGGTTACAGCTCATTGCGCCAATAGTTTCTATATTGTGCGTGAGCAAGAGTGTTTTTAAACCCATACGTGCAGGTGCAAGTGCGGCTTCCGTGCCTGCGTGACCACCACCAATGACAATGACATCAAAATTTTCTGAATAGTACATAATTATATCTACAAGTTACAAGCTGTATTAAGCTGGTGCGTAGTATATCCGACTTCTAATGAATAAAGAAAAGGACTTGCTGTGTAAACTAAATATCAGTGAAAGAATAAAAAGCTACGAATAAAGAAATTTCAATGTATCAGCTTGAAATACACTCTACAAATCTAATGGTAAATCCATACCTTCTTTTACTGACTGCATTGCTACAAAGGTTTTAGTGTTTGCAACATGGGATAAAGCAGATATTTTCTCACCAAGGACTTTTCGGTAATCAGGCATACTCCGTGTACGCACCTTTAAAAGATAGTCAAAATTTCCAGCTATCATATGGCACTGCTCTATCTCCCCAATTTTAACGACCTCTTCATTAAATTTCTTCAGTGCCTCTTCTCGTGTATCACTTAATGTAACCTCAACAAAGGCAACATGATCAAGCCCCATACGGATAGGATCCAGCATAGCCCGATAACCAACAATATACCCTTCTGATTCAAGTCTCTTCACTCTTACTTGAGTAGGTGTTTTTGAAAGGCTAATTTTTCTCGCCAATTCGCTGATGCTAATCCGCCCATCGCCAGAGAGTATATTTAAAATCAATCTATCATGAAAATCATGATCTATTGGCTTTTTCTCCTGATTTTTATGATTAATACGACTCATATAGATCTAATATTTCTAATCTGAAGTCGAATAGACTATTGCAATTAATTTAAAATGTCTATCTCCTTTTGGATAGAACTACAAATTATGCCTCGCAATATGAACAATCACATACACGCAATTGACAATGCGACCTATTCACCCGAACCTAAGTTACTTGATGAGTTAATCACAACTGCCAATCTATCTGATGAAGACCGTCAGAAAATTGTTAAATATGGTGCAAACCTTGTAAAGAATATAAGAACGCAATCTGCACCAGGACTAATGGAAGTTTTCTTAGCTGAATATGGTTTATCTACCGATGAAGGAATTGCATTAATGTGCTTAGCCGAAGCGCTGTTACGCGTTCCTGATGCCAGCACAATTGATTCTCTTATTGAAGACAAAATAGCACCTAGTGATTGGGCAAAACATATGGGGCATTCCACATCTCCCCTCGTCAATGCTTCAACATGGGCATTAATGTTGACAGGAAAAGTACTACAAAAGAAATCACTTGGCCCTGTTGGTCACCTCCGCAGTATCGTAAAGCGCATGGGAGAACCTGTAATTCGCAAAGCAGTTAATCAAGCGATGAAAGAAATGGGTCGCCAATTTGTGTTAGGGGAAAATATCCAAGCAGCGATAACGCGCGCCCAAGGCATGGAAGAAAAGGAATACACATATTCATATGACATGCTAGGAGAAGCAGCTCGTACCAACGAGGATGCTGAGTCTTATTACCTTGCTTACTCTCATGCGATTAGTGAAATTTCTAAAGCTAGTAAAGGACGAGATATTAGAAAAAACCCTGGAATATCTGTTAAATTATCAGCACTATTTCCTAGATATGAACTTGCACAAAAAGATCGTGTATTAACTGAGTTATCACCTAAACTACAGTCTTTAGCGTTATTAGCTAAATCAGCTGGCATTGGTTTAACAGTGGATGCTGAAGAAGCAGACCGCCTTACATTATCACTAGAAGTTATTGAACAAGTATTATCTGGGCCTGCACTAGCTGATTGGGATGGTTTTGGAGTTGTTGTTCAAGCATACGGCCAACGTGCTGGGCTGACAATAAAAATTGTTATATCAGTTTGCAGAACAATACGACCGGCGTATTACCGTTCGCTTAGTGAAAGGAGCTTACTGGGATAGTGAAATAAAAAATGCTCAAATGAATGGCATGGTTGGCTTTCCTGTCTTTACTTCAAAAGCAGCAACAGATATTTCTTACATTGCCAACGCTAGGCTTTTACTCGGCATGACAGACCGAATCTACCCGCAATTTGCAACCCATAATGCTCATACAGTCGCTGCTATTATCCATATGGAAACTGATAAAGACCTATTTGAATTCCAACGTCTATATGGCATGGGTGAACAGCTACACTCTTTAATCAAAGAACAAGAGAAAACACGTTGTAGAATTTATGCTCCCGTTGGAGCACACCCAGATCTATTAGCTTATCTTGTAAGAAGATTACTTGAAAATGGAGCCAATAGCTCATTTGTAAATCAAGTCGTAGATGAGGATATTCCTCCTGAAACTGTTGTTACAGACCCTTTCGTTAGCATTCAAGAATCATTTGGCAATAACATAAAAGTAGGTGCTTCACTATTTCAACCTGAGCGACCAAACTCACATGGGTGGGATCTAAATCATTGGCCTACCCTTAAAAAAATAGAGCTAGCACGAGAACCTTTTCACAAACATATTTGGCATGCCACACCACTTATCGCCAAACATGAAAAGTATGAAGGGCAAATCAAAAAACAATATAACCCAGCAATACCAACTGATCATTTTTCAGTAGTACAACAAATTACAGAAGACGAAGTTGAATCTGCTTTGTCGTCAGCACGTTCTTGGAATATTAGTCATAAAGAACGAACTAATATTCTCAATAAGGCTGCGGATTTATATGAAGCACACTTTGGTGAACTGTTTGCTCTATTAACAAGAGAAGCTGGAAAAACCTTAGCCGATGCAATATCCGAAATAAGAGAAGCAGTTGATTTCATCCGCTACTATGCCGCAAGAACTTCTGATAATACGGCAATAGGAGTTTTTGCTTGCATCGCCCCGTGGAACTTTCCTTTAGCTATTTTTACGGGGCAGGTATCAGCAGCACTAGCAGCAGGAAACGGTGTTCTTGCAAAACCAGCAGAACAAACTCCCGTTATGGCATGGCGTTTAATACAACTCTTACACGAAGCGGGGGTACCTGAAGATGTTATCCAACTTATACCAGGTGGTGGTGCCGTTGGCGCTATGCTAACCAGTGATAAGCGTGTTGACGGTGTTGCATTTACAGGATCTACAGATACAGCTCGGCTAATTCGACGTTCTATGGCTAAAAACCTTAATCCTGGCGCTCCTTTCATTGCCGAAACAGGCGGTCTAAATGCAATGATTGTAGATAGTACTGCACTACCAGAACAAGCAGTGCAAGCTATCATTGAAAGTGCATTTCAATCCGCTGGGCAACGCTGCTCAGCATTACGCTGTCTTTATGTTCAAGAGGATATAGCCGAACAAATCAAGACCATGTTATTTGGCGCAATGGATGAACTTGCCTTAGATGATCCTTGGCTTTTAAGTACTGACTCTGGGCCTCTTATTGACCAGCAAGCATTCGATACAATTGAAGAATATGTATTAAATGCAGAAGCAGAAGGTCGTGTTTTAAAACACCTTAAAATATCAGAACAAGGAACCTTCTTCGGCCCCGTTGTCATTCAAATTAATGGCATTGAAGATCTCGACAAAGAAATCTTTGGCCCAGTACTACATATTGCAACATTTAAAGCTGATCAGATTAACGATGTGATAGATAATATAAATAATACTGGCTATGGACTAACATTTGGTTTACAAACCCGAATAGATGATCGCGTACAAAACGTTTGCGAGCATATTCAAGCAGGTAATATTTACATTAATAGAAACCAAATTGGCGCCATTGTAGGTAGTCAACCTTTTGGAGGTCACGGACTGTCCGGCACAGGGCCAAAGGCTGGAGGACCACATTATTTAGAACGTTTTTATGAGCATGAAGTAAATAAAATCGAAAACGATACTTCCGATACTTCAACACCATCTTCGGTAGATGAGCTTCAACAATTGATTAATTCAGCTGTTAAATCAAATAAAATTGCATCCCTTAATCTCCCAGGTCCTACTGGTGAATCAAACCACTTGAGCTGGTTTTCTCGCCCTCCTACTTTATGTTTTGGCCCCGGTAAAAAAGCGATCAATCAACAGGCAAAAAGTGTTACCCAATTAGGCGGAACAGCTATTGAATGTCACACTCCTTTATTTACCGAAGAACTAGCAAAACTTGACGGCTTTTCTGGCATTATTTGGTGGGGAGATACTGAGAAAGCCAGAAAGATTGACCTCGCCTTATCCAACAGAAATGGAGCTTTGATCCCACTCATTACAAGAAAACCAGATACAGGTCATGTCGTATTCGAACAACATGTTTGTATTGATACGACCGCATCAGGTGGTAATGCAGAATTATTATCAAGTACTAGCTAACTACATTAGTGAAAAATATAGACAAATCTATCAAAAATGTAAATGAATAAGTAAATTCAAGGAGGTAGCCATCAATAGTTAAAACTTTTTTAGTAAAATGCTCTATAAATACAATAGTGTGAGTAATCTGCGTATTGCGCTTCACTCTAATGAGAAAAAATACTAAGTAATTAAACTTTTCAATTTAACCAAAGGAATGAAATAAATGAATTTATTTAAAAAATTAACGATATGTGCAAGTCTTGTGGCCGTGCTTTTGCCTACAGTTTCAAGTGCAGATAAGCTTGATGATGTAATCAAAAAAGGCGAACTAAACTGTGGGGTTGTACTCGATTTTCCGCCTATGGGTTATTTTGACAAAGACAATAAACCACTTGGTTTTGATGTCGATTATTGTAATGACTTAGCAAAAGCACTTGGCGTAAAATCAAACGTACTTAACCTTACTTGGAGCGATAGAATTCCGTCACTGGTATCTGGCAAGACAGACGTAGTTATTGGCTCTACTTCAGATACTCTTGAGCGTGCTAAATCAGTAGGTTTCACCTACCCATACTTTATCTTTAAGTTTCAGGTTTTCTCAAAAAACAAAATCGCTTCATTTGATGATTTAAAAGGCCTAAAAGTAGGCGCTGCTTTAGGAACAACATATGAAACTGAATACCTTGCTTACGCGAAGAAACACGGCTGGGGAAAAGATAACTACACAGCATTTAAATCTGAAAATGATGCTTTCCTAGGTTTATTCCAAGGCAAGATTGATGCAATCATCACAACTAACACAAACATTGCAACGAAATTACAAACTAAAGAGTTTAAAGACTTTTCAGCGGGTCCTTTCGTACCAAACTATGACGATGTTGTTGGGTTAATTGCTAAGCGTAGCGAAGTAAGCTGGATCAACTACTTAAACTTATTCTTAATTCACCAAATCCGTGATGGCAACATGAATAAGCACTACAACACTCACTTTGGTGCTGATGCACCTGCTGACCTTATTCAAGCTCTTAGAGATAATAAGTAGTCAATAAATTCAAATATTCTGGCTGATAATACGTAGTCAGAATATTTGGGTTTATATTTAAAATACCCCTGATACACATGAATAGTTTAATGCTAGGAGTCTACCCATGTGTATCACAATTTAGGCTTACTCACTGAGCCTAAATACAAACCCTGTCATACATTCTTAATAAAGTAACACAGGGAATACAATTACCAACAAAGGTCGTCAGTAATGGACTATCAATTCCACTGGAACACTGTATTTCAAAAAATGCCAGAGATGTTAGAAGGCGCTTTTGTCACCTTACACGTATCCATTTTATCTATGCTCATTGGTATTGTAATTGCAGTATTTTTAGCTATTGTAAAAATGAATCAAATCAAACCTTTTTCATATATTTCTTCTGTTTGGATAGAAATTTCACGAAACACGCCTGCACTATTTCAGATCTATATGGCTTATTTTGGATTAGGTGCATTTGGAATCCATTTAAGCCCTTATGTAGCAGTATTAAGTGCGCTAATTTTCGTGAATGCAGGATACTTGGCTGAAACTTTTCGTGGAGGTTTTCAATCTATTCCTAAAACACAATACAGTGCTTCAAAATCATTAGGCATGACAAATTTTCAATCTTATTGGTATATCATTTTGCCACAAATGTTTAGGCGTATTTACCACCCGATGACCAATCAATTTGTTTGGTCCATTTTAATGAGTTCACTTGGCATTCTTGTTGGGATGAGCGAATTATCAGGCGAAACCCAAAGACTCCAATCTCTTTCTTTTCGAACACTTGAATTCTTCATGGTGGCAGCTGTTATGTATTACATTATTACTAAATTTGTATTAATCAGTGCATCACTTATTTCTCGAAGACTCTTTAAAGGAGAAATATAATGGGATCTCTATTTACACCTCTATCATGGAATGATAGCGGCTTAATTTTGGCGGGCATTTGGAATACCATTGTGATCTCTGTCGTCGCTATCGTCATCGGAACAATACTTGGCTTAATAATTGGTTTTATTCGATCAGAAAGTAATAAAACCGTTAATTTAATACTAAGCAGCTTGCTTGATATCCTTCGTAGCGTCCCACTTATCATTCAACTGATCCTATTCTCAACATTTGTTGGCGCATGGGGTTATCCATTAGAACCCTTTGTTGCAGGCTCTATCATTCTATCTTTATATACGATGGCATTTATGAGCGAAGTGTTTAGAAGCGCTTTTGAAAGTGTACATAGCAGTATGCTAACGGCTTCTCGATCTTTAGGATTAAGCTATTGGCAAACTGTTTTTTACATCCGTTTACCTATCGGTATCAGGACCGTTTTTCCCTCTTGGCTAGGCGTAGCTTTAAGTGTTATTAAAGACTCTGCTCTAGTCTCCGTTATCGGTTACATGGAACTCTTACGAACTTCTGATCAACTTATATCTCGAACTCAACAACCACTTGAAATACTGCTTGGCGTTGGACTCTTTTACTTCTTAATATCTTACCCCTTGTCGTTATATGGCAAACATGTAGAAAGGAAAATGGCACTATGATTAACATCCAAAACGTACACAAATCTTTTGGTGATCTTGAAGTGCTCAAAGGCATTAATCTAGAGGTCAAAAAAGGAGAGGTTCTGAGTATTATCGGTGGCTCAGGCAGTGGTAAATCAACACTTTTGTACTGCATCAATGCTATTGAAAAAATCAACGCAGGGAAAATTACAGTAGACGACATTGACGTGCACGACAAAGCGACCAATCAAGATAAACTACGCCAAAAACTAGGCATGGTATTTCAGCAGTGGAACTCTTTTCCTCATCTCACCGTACTCGAAAATGTAGCTCTTGCACCAAGAATTGTGAAAAAAATGAGCAAAGATGAAGCGATTGAAATCGGTGAAAAAGAGCTAACTCACGTGGGTTTGGGTGATAAATTTGATGTTTACCCAACCAAAATGTCTGGCGGACAACAACAACGACTTGCTATTGCGCGTGCGCTGGCGATGCGCCCCGATTATATGCTTTTTGATGAAATCACCTCTGCCCTAGACCCAGAGTTAGTCGGAGAAGTCTTAGATACGCTTCGCGTACTGCGTGAAGATGGCATGACCATGATTTGTGTCACGCACGAGATAGCTTTCGCTCGTGAAGTGTCTGACAATATCGCCTTCTTCCATGAAGGAATTATCGAAGAAATGGGGTCGCCAGACCAAGTCATTTCCAATCCACAAAAAGAGACAACACAAAAGTTTTTAAGCAAGGTTCTCTCTTGATGCTTAAGAATAATTTGTTGCAATTAAACTGATGACCAATCAACGTCGCGCAGTCATATTTGCACTGGTTGCCGTATTATTATGGTCTACCGTAGCGACAGCTTTTAAACTCTCATTAGTTTACTTAACGCCTGTAGAGTTACTCTTATATTCTACGTTTTTTTCAACCTTGGTACTGGGGGCAATACTTGTTTGGCAAAAGAAGTTTTGCCACATTTTTCAATGCACTCGTAAAGAATATTTATTCTCAATATTACTCGGTTTCCTAAGCCCTTTTCTCTACTACCTTATTTTATTCAAAGCCTATGATTTATTACCCGCTCAACAAGCACAACCCATTAATTACACATGGGCCATTACGCTCTCCTTACTATCCGTGCCTTTACTTAAACATAAAATCGTTTGGCAGCAATGGCTCGCCTTAGTCGTCAGCTACATCGGTGTTGTTGTTATCTCAACAGAAGAAAGGCCATTTAATCTAGAATTCACTAATTCTTTCGGCGTATTCTTAGCGCTCGCTAGCACTGTTATTTGGGCACTGTATTGGATTTACAATACACGAGATAAACGTGACCCTGTGGTAGGTTTATTCTTAAACTTTGTCTTTAGCATCCCCTTTATCATCAGCTATTACGTTTTGACAGAAGAAGTAAGATGGGTACCTATTAACGGGGTACTGGGCGCAATCTATGTGGGGTTTTTCGAAATGGGTATTTGTTTTGTACTCTGGCTCATGGCAATGAAGCTAACCGACAATACTGCAAGTATCAGTAATTTGATTTTTCTCTCTCCTTTCCTATCTTTGATATTTATTCACTTTATTCTAGGTGAACGTATTGTAGCAGGAACCTTTATTGGATTGATTTTGATTGTTATTGGTCTATTGGTCCAGAAATTTCCACTTTCTAAAAACAAAAGTTGAATACTACCAGTGTCCGTTATAGCTTCCTTATCTACATATCGCATCTACACTCATGAGCAAGTCGTTACTACATAAAAAGCGATCACCATTGCAACTTTCTCCATATTTACAGTAGTTTATTTAAATTAGCATTAAAATAGCTTTTTCTATATACCACCCCCCCTGTTTTTCGATGATTTGTATTTGAAAAGTAGAAAATCTACATACAAATCATCGAAAAACAGGGGGGGGTGGTATATAGAAAATAATGGTCAGTAGTATTTTAGCAGCATGATAATTGATAGATGAGAGAAAGAGTCATCCTTACTTGCCTATATAGGGGGGGGGCGAGAAATTTCTACTATCCTTAGATACGAGAATGAATGGCTGAGTGCAAGAGTCACCCCTACCGACTACCGCTTCGCGCCTGGCGGCATACTTTTTCACCCATATAGGGGTTGAGAAATTTCTACTATCCTTAGATATGAGAATGAATGGCTGAGTGCAAGAGTCACCTCTACCGACTACCGCTTCGTGCCTGTCGGTATAGTTTCTCGCCCATATAGGGGGTTGAGAAATTTCTACTATCCTTAGATACGAGAATGAATGGCTGAGTGCAAGAGTCACCGCTACCGACATCGCTTCGCGCCTGTCGGCATACTTTTTCACCCATATAGGGGTTTCAAAAGCAAAAAAAATGCAGCTCATAAGAGCTGCATAAATAATACCACCAAAGGAGGATGGAGTATCATTCAATCCTTTCGAACTGAATATACTTATATAATAATATGCTAATTTACTAATGTCAAATATATTTTAAATATAATTCC
>Ga0256839_1002264_pt1 | contig 21687 bp, 22 predicted proteins | sample 354166metaG_FD_185968 | JGI IMG/M metagenome (GOLD analysis project Ga0256839, IMG submission 185968) | Hydrothermal vent microbial communities from Mid Atlantic Ridge, Atlantic Ocean - 354-166 | ecosystem: Environmental > Aquatic > Marine > Hydrothermal vents | place: Atlantic Ocean: Mid... | reverse complement strand
GAATCCGCAGCGACCACACTGGTCGACGATAAAATGATTCAGAAACATAATGCGCTCCCACTGTTTAAGCGAGGCAATCGCCTCTTTGTTGCAGTCTCAGACCCCACCAATCAAGATGCACTCGATGAATTCAAATTCCATGTGGGCGCTAACTCTGAAGCCATTTTGGTAGAAGAGAATAAACTCGCCAAAGCGATTGAGACGGTGCTCAATGATCAAGACACCTCCATGGACGATCTTGACGACACCGACCTTGACGACCTCGACATCACCGGCGGGGACGAAGATAGTGCGGGCGAAGACGCTGATGATGCTGAAATTGATGACACCCCGGTGGTGCGTTTCGTCAACAAAGTACTGCTGGATGCGATTAATAAAGGCGCTTCTGATCTTCACTTTGAACCTTACGAAAAAGTCTACCGTGTGCGCTTCCGCATTGATGGCATCCTGCAAGAAGTGGCTAACCCGCCGATTGCGCTGGTGCGAAAAATATCTGCGCGCATCAAAGTGCTTTCACAGCTCGACATCTCTGAGCGTCGCGTGCCGCAAGATGGGCGGATGAAAATGAAAATCTCCAAAACCCGCGCCATTGATTTTCGTGTGAGCACCTGCCCCACGCTGTTCGGCGAAAAAATCGTGATGCGTATTCTTGACCCCAGCAGTGCCACACTCGGCATTGATGCATTGGGCTATGAAGAAGACCAGAAAAAACTGTTTATGGATGCGATCCATAAACCTTACGGCATGGTTTTGGTCACTGGCCCTACTGGCAGTGGTAAAACCGTATCGCTTTATACCGCGCTTAATATTTTGAATACAGATGACCGCAACATCTCAACCGCGGAAGACCCCGCAGAAATTAGCTTGCAAGGGATTAACCAAGTAAATGTTAACCCAAAGGCTGGGCTGACTTTTCCAAGGGCTTTGAAGTCTTTCCTGCGCCAGGACCCAGACATCATCATGGTGGGTGAGATTCGAGACATTGAAACCGGCGAGATCGCTATCAAGGCGGCTCAGACGGGGCATTTTGTGATCTCCACCCTTCACACTAACGATGCGCCACAAACATTAACGCGTTTGATCAACATGGGCATTGCTCCGTTCAATATTGCCTCTGCCGTAAGCCTCATCATCGCACAACGCTTAGGACGCCGCCTCTGCAAGCACTGTAAACAGCCACTTGATATTCCTAAGGAGGCTCTGTTAAAAGAGGGGTTCAAGGAAGAGGAACTCGATGACCTCACGATTCATGGCCCGGTGGGCTGCGATCAATGCAACGACGGCTATAAAGGGCGTGTCGGCATTTATCAGGTGATGCCCATTTCTGAGGCGATGGGAAAACTGATCATGGAAGGTGGCAATGCACTTCAGCTCGCAAACCTCGCCAAAGCAGAAGGGGTGAATGACCTCCACGCATCAGGGCTCATCAAAGTCAGGCAGGGCATTCTCAGCCTTGAAGAGCTCAACCGAATTGTCACTTCCGATTAACTCAGGGATATAAACAATGGCCACTAAAACTGCAACCAAGGAAACCTACATATGGGAAGGCACCAATCGTAGAGGTGACAAGGTCAAAGGGGAGATGGAAAGTAAAAATGTCGCTTTAGTTAAAGCGGAACTGCGCAGGCAAGGCATCGTCCCCAAGAAAGCCAAGAAAAAGCCTAAAGCACTCTTTGGTGGCGCAAAAAAAGGCACGATCACGCCGAAAGATATTGCACTCTTCAGCCGCCAAATGTCGACCATGATGTCATCCGGCGTACCGCTGGTACAGTCCTTCGATATCATCGGAAAAGGGCATGACAACCCCGCGATGCAGACGCTGATTATGGCGATTAAAGCAGATGTTGAAGGCGGCAACACCTTTGCCGATGCGCTTGCAAAGCACCCGCTGGAGTTTGATGATCTCTATGTCAATCTCGTTACTGCGGGTGAACATGCTGGTATTCTTGAGACACTACTCGACAAAATCGCCACTTACAAAGAAAAAACCGAGGCGATGAAAAGTAAAATCAAAAAGGCGATGTTTTACCCGGTTGCAGTGGTAGTGGTCGCCTTCATTATTACAGCCATTCTATTGATTTTTGTTGTACCCCAGTTTCAAAGCATGTTCGATCAATTTGGCGCAGACCTGCCTGCACTCACGATGTTTGTGGTCAAGTTATCAGAAGCTTTCCAGGCATGGTGGTGGGCGATTGCAGGGGGTGCCGGAGGCGTTTTTTTCGCTTTGAAAGAGGCGAAAAAGCGCTCTAAAAAATTTAACCACCTGCTCGATAGAATCGCGCTCAAAGCCCCTATTGTTGGCTCCATAATCACTAAAGCGACCATTGCACGGTTTGCGCGCACGCTCTCCACCATGTTTGCCGCTGGTGTGCCGCTGGTTGAAGCGATGAACACGGTCTCCGGTGCCGCAGGCAACATTGTTTATACGAAGGCTATTCTTAGAATGCGCGATGATATCTCGACCGGTAACCAGCTTAATGTGGTGATGAAGCAGTCTGAACTCTTCCCCAATATGGTGACCCAGATGGTGGCAATTGGTGAAGAGGCTGGCTCAATTGACAGCATGTTAGCAAAAGTTGCTGACTTTTATGAGCAAGAGGTGGATGATGCCGTCGATGGCCTCACAAGTTTGCTAGAACCGCTGATTATGGCTTTTCTTGGCGTGATTGTTGGCGGGCTTGTGATCGCCATGTATCTACCGATATTTAAAATGGGCGAGGTTGTTTAAAGCACAGCTGAGCAGGGCTTGATTGTTTTATACTGGCTAAATTCAGCCGGTCTTATTTAAGGAACCTCTGATTAATTCATGAACTTGCGTCTTGCGTCTAAAATATCCAGCTTCTGCGTTGCTAATCTTCGCAATAGCCTGCTATTACGTGCGATTCGCGCCTTGAATCTGAATATTTTAGATCACAATCCGCTTCGTCCAGAATTAATCAGAGGTTCCTTAAGCTTCGCCACATCGATATCATGTTACAACTGATTAGCGAGAACGTTTTTGCCTATTTATCTATCGTTGGCATTTTAGGCTTGCTGGTGGGCAGCTTTCTCAATGTTGTGATCCTGCGCCTGCCGGTGATGATGGAAAAAGAGTGGCATGCGCAGTGCGATGATCTCTTGGGAAATGAGACTTCTACAAATCAAGCAGCCCCCTTCAACCTTGTAACCCCCCATTCACACTGCCCAAAATGCAACCATAAAATCAGAGCGATAGAAAACATCCCCATTGTTAGCTATCTTTTTCTTAAAGGCTGTTGCAGCAAATGTAAAGTAAGTATCCCGCTACGCTATCCCATTATTGAAGCAACTACGGCGCTATTATCGGTCGTCGTCGCTTGGCATTTTGGCCCGACTCTGGAAGCCGCGGCTGCACTGCTGCTGACCTGGGCACTGGTCGCCCTCACCGTGATCGACTTTGATCACCAGCTGCTGCCGGACTGCATCACGCTTCCCTTTTTGTGGCTTGGGCTTGGTGTTAGTCTCGCCGCTGTGTTCACCTCGCCAGAGTCCGCCATTATCGGTGCGCTAGTGGGTTACCTCAGTTTATGGTCGGTCTACATGCTGTTCAAGTTAGTCACTGGCAAAGAGGGCATGGGGCACGGTGATTTCAAGCTGCTGGCCATGCTCGGCGCATGGCTGGGGTGGCAATCTATATTTCCCATTATCCTCCTCTCATCAGCCGTTGGCGCGGTGGTTGGTATCACCCTCATTGTGGTGCGTGGGCGAGACAGAAATATCCCGATCCCTTTTGGCCCCTACCTCGCTGCTGCAGGTTGGATTACATTGCTATGGGGTGATCAGCTCATTGAGGCTTATTTGACAATGATGAATATCTCACCCTAAATAGAGGCTCTGTTTCAACCAAGGTACCTCTAATTCCATGCCAGTTTCATGTTAGTTGTCGCGCTCACGGGCGGGATTGGCAGTGGCAAAACTACCGCCAGCCGCTTATTTGAACAGTTAACCACCCCGGTCATTGATGCCGATGTGATCGCACGTTTGCTGGTTGAGCCCGGCATGCCTGCGCTTGATGAGATCAAGCAGCAGTTTGGCTCATCGATTCTGGCGGACGACGGCACGCTCAATCGAGCAAGGCTGCGCGAGATCATTTTTAACGATAGCGAAAAAAAGCAGCGGCTTGAGTCGATCCTTCACCCGCCTGTTCGGCAAGAGATGAAGCGCAGAATTTCGCTGCTCACTGCCCCATACTGCATCGTCGCCATTCCGCTGCTCGTTGAGGGCGGCCAGCTTGAGATTGCAGACCGAATTCTGGTGATCGACACCCCTGAAGCGCTGCAACTTCAGCGTGCCATGCGGCGAGACCACCAATCCGAAGCGGAGATCCGGGCGATCATCTCATCCCAAGCGAGCCGCAACGCGCGCCTAGCGGTGGCGGACGATGTCATCCATAACGATGGGAGCTTTGAGCACCTGCAACAGCAGGTGACTGCGCTGCACCAGAAATACCTTTCGATCGCCAACCCGCCGTAACAGGCCATTGCCATTCGACTTAAGGTAATGGACAATGGAGCCGATAGCGACTCTAAGCGGGATATAAAAATCCTTTACATTCAGCAGCCTGTAAAACAAAGCAAAGCCAACTGTTAACTTGATCGAAAAAATGAGGCAAATCACATACGAACAGCCGCTGAATGAGAGAATTCGTCTCTTTTTAAGACTCGATTTCCTTTTTCATCAGATCGACCACACCCTGCCGTGCGATGCCGCATGGGACAGCCGAACCACACTCGCCTCCCTGCTCGATGTGCTGAATATCTTCAGCCGCGCTGACCTCAAAACCGAGGTGATCATGGAGCTTGAGCGGATGAGTGCAGGGCTTTCCCGGCTGGAGAGCACGCCCGGTGTCGATCATAAAATGCTGTCAGGGCTGTTAGACGAAATTGACCGACTGGTCGACCTATTGCACGGCACACAGGGGCAAATTGGCCACTCACTGCGCCAAAATGAGTTCCTTAGCAGCATCAAACAACGCAGCACTATTTCTGGCGGCACCTGTGATTTTGATCTCCCTAGCTACCACTACTGGCTGGAGCGCCCCATTGCAAAGCGCCAAGAAGATCTACAGCAGTGGATGTCAGGCTTTAATAATATCCGCGCTGCCATCGCACTTATTCTGAAATTGATTCGAGACAGCGCCACTTCGACCAACGAAATTGCTGAGTCTGGTTTTTTTCAGCGTACGCTTGAAACCAGCGCGCCGTTCCAGTTGATTCGCGTGACGCTACCGGAAAGCGTCTCCTGTTTTGCGGAAATCAGCGGCGGTAAACACCGCTTCACTGTGCGTTTCATGAGCACTAATTTTCAGGACCGCCCAACGCAGTCATCGCAAGATATCGCTTTTGTGCTGACCACCTGTGCCATTTAAACGATAGAAATTTATGAACATCCGCTGCCCCACCTGTAGAAACCCGGTTAAATCACTCACGCAACGCTGGCGTCCATTCTGTAGTGAGCGCTGCCAGATGATCGATTTTGGGAAATGGAGCAGTGAGGAGCACTGCATTCCGGGGGAAGAGCAGAAAATACCCTCTGAAGAAGAGAACAACACCTACTCGTATTAGCAGAGCACTCGGCACACCTTCGCTACAGTTTTTTCACCCCCCATAACGCACCAATGGCTGCAACGCCTTGCGCGCCAGCCTGTTGCGCGGTCGGCAGATCTTCCAATGTCATCCCACCCAACGCATATACGGGCAGTGATGCGGCTTTCACCCACTGTTGAAACGGCTGCCAGCCTAATGTTTCTGCACCCGGGTGGGTGTGGGTCGGCATCACTGGCGAAAGTACGGCGAAGTCGATGCCAATAGCGCCGGCCTGTTTCAGTTCAGCAGCATCATGACATGAGGCAGAGAGCCTATATGATCTTCCCAGCGGGCGAGTGCCCAGCGACATAAGCTCACGACCAGAGAGGTGAAGCCCATCGGCCCCCACCTCAACCACCATTTCAGCGCTACTATTTAGCAACAACGCCGCTCCAAACCGGTCGCACAGCGCCTTCACTCGCGAGGCGAGCCTTTTATACTCACCCCGCGTTAATGACTTAGCCCGCAGCTGCACCAACGTCACCCCCGCCGTGAGCGAAGCCTCCAGACGAACCATAAACAGCTCGCCCTCTTTTGCAGGGTCCGGCGTAATCAAATAATAGGGGGGCAGTTGCAGTGCGGTAATCACAGGTAAGTTGGCTTGGGGGAATTCGCGCTGCGATAACTCATCAATGGCCACCCACGCCAGCGGCTGCCCTTCGCAACCTCGTGCCTCCCCTGAAAAGCGGTTCACCTGCCACACCGCTAGCAAAATCGATTTGTCCGCGTAATCATGCGGTATTTCGATGAGTGGCGTCGCGGATTCAACGGTAATGCCCAGCTCTTCTTTAAGCTCACGCGCCAGCGCGGTGGCGGCATCCTCCCCCGGCTCGACCTTGCCACCGGGAAACTCCCATAGCCCGCCCTGATGAGCATCACGGTGGCGGCGTGCCACTAAAACCTTGCCGTCACGGATGATGGCAGCCGCGACGATGTGCACTCTCAACACCCGTTTTAAAACATAAAGCGCAGGCCGATATGGCCACCGTCATCAACGTCGACACTGCCGCCGCCATCCAGATCTGCACTCACATCACGATACCCGAGATAAACAATCGCCTGTGTCAGCACTTTGTACTCAACCCGGAATTCGACTGAAAGCAAATTTCTGCCATCCATAAAAGTCAGTATTTCAGGCGAGTAATAAATTTGTCCAACAATGCCTAAACGACTCAGAGCGGGCGGTGAATATTGCAGCAGCCCACCAATGGCCAGCGCTCCGATATCCGCCCGACTGGTGTTGACGCCGTAACCACGAACACCCACACCCGCCACCAAACCCGGCGAACCGCTGCCCGCTTCACCTTTAATATCAAGCCCAATGATACCTAGGTAATCGTTATCTTCGGTGTAGATCATGCCCATTTCTAGGCTCGCGCCACCGATTCCCTGATCACTGGTGAACGGGGTAATGTAGAGAAATTGAACGCTATCGTTATTTAAATTAAGATCCAATGTGTCAGCCTTTACCGCCGGAGCCAACATCAACATGGCTGAAGCCACAAGCAAGGTGTAGCGCTTAAACATTCATTTACTCCTTTGATATCCGGCTCGCTAGAGCCTGAACTGTGATCAATTCGCGCCAATCTACCACGGCGTGCCCCTCGGGTACAGCCACCCAGATAAACCCACTAGAGAACACGGGCACAGACCCATATGTCCACAATTCGCGCGCCGCGCGCCCGCATCGCCTGCGCCAACTCCGCCACGGTGTTGCCGGTGGTCATCACATCATCGATGATCGCCACATGCTGGCCCGCCAACGCATCACTCACCTCAAAGGCACCTTTTATGTTGCCACGGCGCTCACTGGCAGGCAGATCAGACTGCACCGCTGTTTCGCGCACACGTCGACAGCAGGCAAAATCGATTGGCACATTGAGCTGTTGGCTCAGCGGGCGCGCCAGCTCCAGTGCTTGGTTGTAACCGCGCTGCTGTAGCCGCCTTTGATATAGCGGGACGGGCACCATCACATCCGGCAACCGCTGCTCTCGCTGTTGCAGCGCCTCACCCATCAAGGCGCCCAAGAGCCGCGCATTTACAAGTCGGCGCTTAAATTTGAGCTGCTGAATCAAATGATCTACCGGGAAAGCGTAATGAAACAGGCTGAAAGTCTGCTCAAACGGCGGTGGCGCTTTCAGGCAAGCACCACAAACGCTCGCCTGCGCCAGCGGCAAACCACAACGGCGACATGCTACCTTTAGATAAGGCATCGCCGCAAGACAACCCTGACAAAGGTCAAAGGGTGCTTCGGCTGTTCGGCCACAAGTCACACAGAGCGATGGCAATAGATAGCGCTGTATAAATTTTAAACAGTTGTTCATAGCGTCCATTCCATGAAAGTTGACAGCAATCGCGTCACCCCTCAATATTTGCACCCTTTGAAAGATAGAACAACCCTCGACAAACACTCGGAGCCCCCATCATGAGCGACAATTACAGCCGCATCGACGAGATCACCCAGCGCATCCTCAAAGGTGGCGAAATGAGCCGTGATGAAGGGTGCTGGATGATCAACCTCGATGACGACTATCTCACCTGGCTCATGGCCGGCGCAGACCGCATCCGCCGTCATTTTCGCGGCAGCAAGGTCGAGGTGTGCGCCATCTCAAATGTGCGCTCGGGCAACTGCTCCGAAAACTGCTCGTTCTGCTCACAAAGCGGTCATCATAAAGAGAGCAGCGCTCCGGTCTACGACTACATTAAACCAGAAACGCTAGTGGCTCAGGCCAAGCAGGCGCGAGAGTGGGGTGCGAGTGATTTTGGCGTGGTCTCGAAAGGGTGGGGGGTGCGCTCAGAAAAAGAGCGCGGCCAATTAAAAGAGTACTTTAGCGAACTGAAAAAACATAGTGAGATCGGCCGCTGTGCCAGCCTCGGCGCGCTCGACCGCGAAACGGCCGAAATGCTCAAAGCGCAGGGGATGGAGAACTACCACCACAACCTCGAATGTGCCGAAAGCTTCTTTGATAACGTCTGCACCACCCACACCTATCAGGAGAATATCGACACCATTCACCACGCCACCGAAGCGGGGCTGCGGGTCTGTGCCGGCGGCATTCTTGGCATGGGGGAGTCGCTGGAGCAGCGCGTCGAGCTGGCTGAGACTCTGCGCCAAAACGGGGTTAAATCGGTACCGCTCAATTTTCTTAACCCGCAGGAAGGCACCCCGCTTGCGACACAAACCCCTATGGTGCCGCAGGAGATCTTGAAGAGCATTGCTGTCTTCCGCTATCTGTTACCGCAAGCTGAAATCCGCATTGCGGGCGGACGCCACCTGCTCGGAGACCTGCAGTCGATGATCTTTATGGCGGGCGCTTCCGGGGTGATGATCGGCGACTATCTCACCACCGCAGGGCGCAAAGTTGAGCAGGACATCAAGATGATCCAAGATCTGCACCTCTCCCCTCGCGAGGATACACAACAGCGCCGCGCAGCCTCATAAGTCTGCGAGTAATTCATGGCCTTTGACCTCGCTTCCGGGCTCGCACAGCAGCGGGCGCAACAGCTCTATCGCACACGCAAAATCGTCACCACCCCACAAGGGGTTAAGTTGCAGTGCGATGGCCAAGCAATGCTCTCATTCTGTAGCAACGACTACCTCGGCCTCGCTAACCACCCCGCAGTGATCAAAGCACTCCAGCAGGGTGCCGAGCGTTACGGCGTCGGCAGCGGCGCGTCACATTTGGTCACCGGCCACAGCCATGCACACCACGCACTTGAAGCGGCGCTGGCTGAGTTCACCCAGCGCCCACGTGCGCTGCTTTTCTCCAGCGGCTACATGGCCAATCTTGGGGTGATTTGTGCGCTAGCGAGTCGGCAAGACCAGATCCATGCAGACCGCCTAAACCACGCCTCATTAATTGATGCCGCCAGACTCAGCGGCGCAACACACCGCCGCTACCCACACGGCGATGTTGAAACACTCAACCAGCGCCTTGAAAAGCAACACAACGCTCGCACCTTTGTTGTGACTGATGGTGTTTTTAGTATGGACGGTGAGATCGCGCCACTGCCACCACTGGCGGCGACGGCCACTCAACAGAACGCCATGTTAATGGTCGATGATGCGCACGGCATCGGCGTGATCGGTGATGGCGGGCGCGGCAGCGTGGCACACCATCACCTCTCCGTAGAGGAAGTGCCGATATTGGTCGGCACCCTCGGCAAAGCACTCGGCACCTTCGGTGCTTTTGTTGCGGGCAGCGATGATCTGATCGAAACATTGATCCAGCAGGCGCGCACCTACATCTACACCACTGCTCTGCCGCCCGCTGTGGCACATGCCACGCTGACTTCACTTGAACTTGCCGCGCGTGACGCGTGGCGCAGGGAACATCTGCAAACACTGATTCGGCGCTATAGAAGCGGCGCACAACAACTCGGCTTCAACATCATGCCCTCCACCACCCCCATCCAACCGCTGCTGATTGGCGATGCGGGTGCCGCACTGCGTATCAGCGAACAATTGCAACAGCACGGCATTCTCATCAGCGCCATTCGCCCCCCCACGGTGCCAGACAATAGCTCACGGCTACGCATCACCTTTTCCGCTAACCACAGTGAAGTGCAGGTTGATCAACTGCTCTCCGCACTTGATGCCGTCATTAACCGTAATGACCACTAACATTCACACGACTCAGTGCGGAACAGACGATGAGTCTATTTCACTGCTGCACGGCTGGGGCTTCAATGGTACCATCTGGAATGAGACCGCTAAAGCACTTGCCCACCATGCGCGAGTGAGCTGCATCGACCTGCCAGGCCACGGCAAAAGCCCCATGCCAGCGGGCGACTACCGGCTGGAAACATTGGCTGACCAAGTCGCCGAGGCATTGCCAGAACAGGGCAGTGTAGTGGGCTGGTCACTCGGCGGGATGGTGGCGATGCAAATTGCGCTGCGCCATCCGCACAAAATTAAAAAACTCATCCTTGTCGGCAGCAGTGCGCGCTTCGTGCGCGATGATGATTGGCGCTACGCCATCTCGACAGAGATATTGCAAGATTTTTCGACGGCACTCAGCAGCGATCTTCATGAAACGCTGCAACGCTTTATCGCGCTACAGATTATGGGAAGCGATGAGAGCCGCATCATCCTACGCAAGCTGCGCGAACTGATGAACTCAAATGAGGCTCCTCACCCCGCAGCACTTCAAGGGGGGTTAAAAATACTACAAGAGGCAGATTTGCGTACGCAACTATCGCAACTACAACAATCCACGCTCATGATCGTTGGTCAGCGCGACACTTTAACGCGCCCACAAACAGCCCAACAGATGTTGCCGTTGCTGCCCCATGCACGCTTAGAAATTATCGATAGTGCTGGCCATGCCCCTTTTCTTTCACACCCAAAACAGTTCGTAGAGTTGATCGAACAGTTCATCAAAAACCACTGACTCATGAGCGATAAACATAAAGTAGAACAACAGCCCTACGCGCTGGATAAACGCAAAGTACAGGCCGCCTTTGACCTCGCGGCAGGCAGCTATGATGAGGCTGCCGTGCTACAGCACGAAGTGGGGCAGCGAATCATGGAGCGGCTTGAACTGATTAAAATTCAACCTGAGGTGATCATCGATATCGGCTCAGGTACCGGGCGACTCAGTCGTGCGGTGAGCGAGCGCTACCCCGCAAGCCAGCTCTATTCACTCGACCTCGCACCCGCGATGCTCGCCTATGCACGCCAGCAACCGGCACCTCAGCCTACCGGCTTCATCTGTGCCGATACAGAACAGTTGCCCTTTGGCGAACAGCGTGTCGATATGATTATCTCCAACGTCACACTTCAGTGGTGCATCAACCTTGAAGCGGTCTTCAAAGAGTTTCGCCGCGTGCTTAAACCCGGCGGCCTATTGATGTTCACCACCTTCGGCCCGAACACGTTAAAAGAGTTGCGCTCCAGCTGGCATGGGGTTGATGCATACAACCACGTTAACGCATTCTTCGACATGCACGATATTGGCGATGCGCTGCGTCGCATCGGTTTCAGTGACCCTGTGATGGATGTTGAACACTTCACGCTAACTTACCGTGAGGTAACCACTCTGATGCGCGACTTAAAAGCGGTCGGGGCGCATAATGTAACCGCCGGTCGCCCCCTCGGCCTTACCGGTAAAGCGCGCCTGCAAAAGATGATCAAAACATACGAGCAATTTCGCAGAGATGACGGCCAGCTACCGGCCACTTATGAAGTGATCTACGGCCATGCCTGGGCACCCCTGCCACGCGACAACCATGGCATGGGCGATACTCACGAAGATGGTAGCGTCTCCATTCCATTAAGCCGCCTGCGGCAACGGCTAGGCATTAAAAAATGAAACGCGGTTTTTTTATTACCGGCACGGATACCGGCATCGGCAAGACCTTGGTTTCATGCGCACTACTGCAAGCCTTTGACCATAAAGGTGTTAGCGTCGGCACCATGAAACCGGTTGCCGCCGGGTGTGAAAAGGGCATTGATGGCTGGCAAAATGATGACGCATTGCAACTCATGCAACATGCCAACATTGAGCTTAACTATTCACAGGTTAACCCTGTTGCACTGCCGCCGCCCATTGCCCCGCATCTTGCGCTTGAAGCGAGCGGTGTAATCGTCACCATCAAAGCACTCGCTGCTCATTTTGAGCAGATCAAGAACAGCGCCGATTATTTTATCGTTGAAGGTGCCGGTGGCTGGCAAGTGCCACTCAATGAAAATGAAAGTATGGCAGAGATCCCAAAAGCATTGGGGCTAGATGTGATTCTGGTTGTTGGCATTCGCCTCGGCTGCATCAACCATGCACTCTTAACCACTGCTGCGATCGAACAGAGTGGCCAGCAACTCGCCGGTTGGATCGCTAACATTATCGACCCCGAGATGTTGATGATCGAAAAAAATATTCAGACGTTACACAACCAGATTGCAGCACCACTGCTTGGCACGCTGCCATTCATGCGGGGCAAGGCGGTGGCCGCTGTTTCTGACAAGCTGAATGTCGCCCCTTTATTGGGGCACACATAAAAGCCGAGTTTTGTTTACGGCCATTGGCGGTTGAATTTTGATTAGAAACTACGGAAAAAACAGACCCAGCGCTTTTAACAGCCGCCGGGTGCTAGCCCCCAAGGGCGGAGAGGCAAGAGGGAAAAGCAAGCGCCTTAAGCCTCCATCGCGCCCTTCAATTTTTTAAGTGCGTTGCTCTCCAGTTGACGAATGCGCTCTGCTGACACTTGGTATTGATCCGCCAGTTCATGCAGTGTTTTCTTTTTATCCGCCAGCCAGCGCTGCGCAAGGATATCTCGGCTACGCTCATCGAGGCCGGCCATTGCACTGTGCAGGCGCGCGCTGTTATGTGCTGCCCAGTCACGCTCTTCAAGCTGCACGGTCGGATCTGCTCCGTGGTCTTGCAGGTAGGAGGCGGGGGCAAAACTGCGATCACTGTCATCATCACCATCCACAGGCAGATCGAACGAAGCGTCGTGCACGCTTAAGCGTGACTCCATCTCCACCACCTCTTGCGGTTTTACTCCGAGGTCGCGAGCGACAGCATTCACCTCTTCCTGGTTAAACCAGCCCAGCCGTTTTTTGCTGCTGCGCAGTTTGAAAAAAAGTTTGCGCTGCGCTTTAGTGGTCGCCACTTTAACGATGCGCCAGTTGCGCAGCACATACTCATGAATTTCAGCGCGAATCCAGTAAACGGCAAAAGAGACGAGGCGCACATTCAACTCAGGGTTAAAACGCTTTACCGCTTTCATCAGCCCCACGTTGCCTTCCTGAATCAGATCCGCCTGCGGTAAACCATAACCACTGTAGCTGCGCGCGATGTGCGCAACAAAACGCAGGTGAGACATGACCAGCTCACGTGCAGCATCGAGGTCTTCATTATCGCGATAACGTCGTGCCAGTTGCTGCTCTTCCTCAGCGCACATGATCGGGATCTCGCTGATCCCCTGCTGATAGCTTTCAAGACTGCCTGTCGGGACAATATGCCCCTCGGGCGTCACCAGCCCTAATTCGTAACCTTTAGTCATACCCAATGCCCTCCCGTTAAGATAACACCGCGCTTAATATTAGCACTCAAGTAGTAGGAGTGCTAACTTTTGAAAAAGTTCAAAAACCGTGAGCAAATAAAATAAAAACAATTTATATCAACAACTTATATAAACTTTACTGCCGCCTAGCTTTATTCGTAGATTAGACTGGCATGAAGGCATGCCTAAGTCGGCTCAATATCGCGCAGATGACGCCCCACCGCAAGCCATGCACCAAGCAGGCCGAGTAGCCCTCCCGTCGCCAGCACCACCAATACGGCGATAGGCTGCAGCGAACCGAGGGTAAAGTTGCTGTTGTAGAGCAGTGAGAGCTGTTGCACCGGGGTGTGCAGCAGCCAGAGCGAGAGCGTCACCAACAGCCACGCCATTAGCGCGCCCAACACTCCGTGCCACAGCCCGCTATAGAGGAAAGGGCGCTGAATAAAGGCGTCCGTCGCGCCGATCAGCTTTTGCACTTCGATCTCATCACGGCGGTTCTGAATCGCGAGGCGGATGGTGTTGCCCACAATCAATAGCACCGCCAGCGCCAACAGTGCAGCCAGCACCAGCACCGCGCGTTCGCCAATGGCCATAATGGCGTAGAGCCGTTTGAGCCACTCCATGTCGAGCTGAGCCATCTCCACCGCCGGCAGGCCGCGCAGTTGATGCAACAACGGCTCTACAATAAGTGGTTCACTGGCCGCCGGGGTCGGCCGCACCAGCAGCACATTGGGGAGTGGATTCTCATCGAGCACATCGAGGGCTTCACCAAAACCTGAGTATTGACGAAACTCGGCCAGCGCCTGTTGTGGGGTCACACGCACCACCGCCTCTATTGATGGCATCATTCTCAGCTGCGCTACGACCTGCTCCACCTCTACATCTTCGACACCTTGTTTTAAAAAAAGCGAAATCTGCACCGCCTCTTCCCAGCCTGCACTCACCCCCTGCACATTTTTTAGTGCTACATGCAGCCCAGCGGGCAATGCAAGCGCGATGCCGATCACCGCGATCGTCATCAAACTCGAAAGCGGGTTGCGGCTCACCCGCCCAAGGCTTAGAAACAGCGCTTGGAAATGGCCTTTTAGATAACCACGAAACCACCCTTTGCCTCGTGGGCGGCGCACAATGCGGGAGGGCACGCTACGCTTTGAAGCCGCCTCACGCTTGGTCACAGGCGTGGCGGCTCGGCGTGGGGAGCGGCGTGTTGCTTGGCGAGCCACTACTGCACCCCCTCACCCTCGCTGCCACCGGCGATCAAGCGCCCTTTCTCCAGCACCAGTACACGCTTGTTCATCCGGGTAATCAGGTCGATATCGTGACTGGCAATCAGCACCGTCACCCCCACCTGATTAAATTCAGCAAAGAGATTCATAATTTCAGCGGAGAGTGTTGGATCCAAATTCCCGGTCGGCTCATCGGCCACCAACAGTGGCGGTTTATTTACCACCGCGCGTGCGATGCCGACGCGCTGCTGTTCACCACCGGAGAGCGACAGCGGCAACATACGTTCTTTATCGAGCAGCCCTACTTTATCGAGCGAGGCGTGTACCCGGCGCTGAATATCACGGTGCGGCTGCCCGGCAATCACCAGCGGCAGCGCCACGTTGTCAAACACGGTGCGGTCATTCAGCAGTTTATGATTTTGAAAGATAATGCCAATATCGCGGCGCACATAGGGAATATGACGCCGCCCGAGTTTGGAAAAATTTTTCCCGTTGATGATCACCTGCCCGTAGCTGGCGCGCTCAATCAGCCCAATCAGCTTAAGCATCGTGCTCTTGCCCGCGCCTGAGTGGCCAGTGAGAAACGCCATCTCACCCGCATCAAGCTGCAAGTTGATTCCGCACAGCGCCTCGCCCCCTTCGGGGTAACGTTTACCGACATTCTCAAAATGGATCATGAGGCTTTAGACCACTCGGCTTGCCATTCAGTCTACGCTGCCATCATCAAACAGCGCGTCGACAAACTCTTCTGCATCAAAAGTCCGCAGATCTTCGATTCCCTCACCCACACCGATAAAACGGACCGGCAGATTAAGCTTTTTGGCAATCGCAAACAGCACCCCCCCTTTTGCGGTGCCGTCGAGTTTAGTAAGGGTCAAGCCGGTCAGCCCTACCGCCGCATTAAACTGCTCCGCCTGGGTGATCGCATTCTGCCCCGTACCGGCATCCACCACCAACATCACCTCGTGCGGTGCCGTCTCATCGTGGCGCGACAGCACGCGGCGAATCTTTTTCAGCTCTTCCATCAGATTAGTTTGGGTATGGAGGCGACCGGCGGTATCAACGATCAGAATATCCATTTTTTTGGCGCGCGCTGAGTCCATCGCATCAAAAATCACTGATGCAGGGTCTGAAGCACGCGGTTGTGCCACCACGGCAATATTATTGCGCTCGCCCCACACCTGTAGCTGCTCAACCGCTGCGGCACGAAAGGTGTCGCCCGCCGCCAGCATCACTGACTTGCCCTCGGCCTGGAGTTTTTTTGCCAACTTACCAATGGTGGTGGTTTTACCCACACCATTGATGCCGACCATCAAAATCACAAAGGGCTGTTTGTCGGCATCACAAACAAGCGGCTGGCTAGCCGGTGCCAGAATTTTTAACATATCTTCCCGCAATGCGGCATAGAGCGCGCCACTATCGCCCAGCTGTTTGCGCGAAACCCGCTCGGTGAGGTCGTTGATGATCTGCTGGGTGGCATCGACACCAACATCGGCGGTCAACAGCATCATCTCGAGCTCTTCGAGCACCTCCTCATCGATCTCTTTGCGACCCAGCATCAAATTGCCAAGACCACCCACGAGGCTGCTGCGAGTGCGCGTTAGGCGGTCACGCAGGCGACCCAACATGCCGGGAGCGGCTTCTTTATCTTTTTGCTTACTTTTTCCGAATCCAAACATAAATCAAATTTTACAATCATTACCGGGTTGAATTTTGAACGATCGAACACATTACAAAGGCCGACAGTTTCGTTATGCTAATCCTATCATTGTATGGCCATTCTCCAACACAAGGAACCTAATATGCTGAGAAAGTCTTTGGTGGCACTCTGCGCTAGCGTCATTTCAATCACCGCGTGGGCAAGTGAAAACCCTGCCGTGCATGAATACATGCTGGACAACGGACTGAAGGTGATTGTGAAAGAGGATCATCGCGCACCGGTTGTAATCTCTCAGGTGTGGTACAAGGTCGGCAGCAGTTATGAACACAACGGCATCACTGGGGTTTCACATGTGCTGGAACATATGATGTTCAAAGGCACCGAGAAACACGCGCCGGGGGAGTTTTCACGCATCATCAGTGAAAATGGTGGCAGCGAAAATGCCTTTACCGGGCGCGACTACACCGCCTATTTTCAGCAACTGGAGAAGAGCCGCCTTGAGGTGAGCTTTGAGATGGAAGCTGACCGCATGCGCAACCTCAAGCTGCTCGATGAGGAGTTTGCCAAAGAGGTGCAGGTGGTGATGGAAGAGCGCCGCCTACGCACCGAAGACAACCCGAAGTCGCTCACCTATGAACAATTTGCCTCGACTGCATTTGTGAGCAACCCTTATGGTAACCCGGTTATCGGCTGGATGAATGACCTCGAAAACATGAACAACGATGACCTTAGAAAATGGTATGAGATGTGGTACTCACCCAACAATGCCACGCTGGTGGTGGTCGGTGATGTGGATGCCGAGGCAGTCTACCAACTGGCAAAGAAATATTACGGCGTGCATCAGCGCGGCACAGTGGCCACTATCAAACCCCGAATTGAAGCACCGCAAAAAGGTGAAAAACGGCTGTTGGTTAAAGCCCCCGCAGAACTGCCTTATTTGATGATGGGGTACAAAGTCCCCACCCTTACCTCGGAAGGTTCATGGGAGCCTTACGCACTGGAGGTGCTGGCGGCCGTGCTTGATGGCGGCAAAGGTGCCCGCTTTGAAAAGCTGCTGGTGCGTGAAAAGCAGATCGCCGCCAATATCGGCACCAGCTATAGCATGGCGGGGCTTCACGATGACCTGCTCAGCTTCAGCGGCACGCCCGCTCAAGGGCAGACCATTGAAACACTCGAGTTTGCGATCCGCGAACAGGTACAGCGCCTGCATCACGAGTTGGCCAGCGAAGAGGAGCTAGCACGCGTTAAGGCGCAAGTGGTAGCCACCGATGTTTACCAGCGCGATTCAATCTATTATCAAGCAATGCAGATCGGCATACTGGAGACCGTCGGCCTCTCTTGGACGATGCTCGACAGCTATGTTGAGCGCATTCGCGCCATCACCCCGGAACAAATTCAGACGGTCGCTAAAAAATACCTGATCGACGACAACCTCACCGTTGCCACCCTGATACCGCAGCCGATTGACAAGACGACTGCAAAACGCCGGATGAGCGGAGGAGCAGGTCATGGACATTAATTCTGAGGAAAGTGAAAAGAGCAAAGGGAAAAGAACAACACAACATCAAGGGCAGAGAGAAACCATGCGCCAGTTCAAATACTTAATATTGGGATTGTTTCCTTTTATTTTTTCACTTGCCTCTTCCCCATTATACGCTGCCCCCAAGATTGAACACTGGCTCACCGATAACGGTGCGCGCGTCTATTTTGTGCCTGCGCCCGATCTGCCGATGATCGATATTCAAATCACCTTTGATGCTGGCAGCGCGCGCGATGAAGCGAAGAAAGGTATTGCTCACCTCACCAACTCACTGCTGGATGAAGGCGCAGGCAAACTCAATGCAGACCAAATTGCTGAACAGTTTGAAAATCTTGGGGCTGAATTTGGCACCGGTTCATATCGCGACATGTCGATCATGACCCTGCGCAGCCTGACTGACCCGGCACTGTTAACCCCTGCATTGAAGCTCTTCGCCTTAACGGTGAACCAACCTACATTTCCAGTCGAGAGTTTTGAGCGTAATCAAAAACAGACGATCATCGCGATTCAATCACAACTGCAATCACCACGCTCTATGATCAATAAAGCCTTTTTTAAAGCACTTTATGGCGACCACCCCTACAGCGCACCTTCGCTCGGTTTTGAAGAGAGCGTTACGGCACTCACCCGCGAAGATGTGATCAAACATTACCAACACTATTACGTGGCCAAAAATGCCGTCGTTGCCATCGTGGGAGATGTTAACCGCTCCGCCGCCGAGGCGATCGCCACGCAGATCACCCAAGGGCTTGAAGCAGGCCAAGCTGCGCCAACAATCGCGCCGCCCGCTGCACTTGAAAAAGGGATCGTGATCAATATCGAACATCCATCAACCCAAACCCACATCTCCATTGGGCAACTCGGGGTGACGCGTGATGACCCAGACCTATTCGCCCTGCATGTCGGCAACCACATCCTCGGCGGCAGCGGACTGGTGTCACGCATCAGTGAAGAGATCAGAGAGAAGCGCGGCCTAGCCTACAGCGCCTACAGTTTCTTCTCCCCGATGCGTGTTGCAGGCCCTTTCATGATGGGGCTACAGACCCGCAATGATCAGTCGAGTGATGCCATTGAGGTGATGTTTGCCACACTCAAAGCGTTCATTGAGAACGGTGCAACAACCGCTGAGCTGGAGGCGGCTAAACGCAATATCACCGGGGGCTTTCCGCTACGCATTGCGAGCAACAGTAAAATTCTTGGCTTCCTCGGCAACATCGGTTTTTACAATCTGCCGCTCGACTACCTCGATAGTTATAACGCGCGCATTAATGCCGTCACACTGGAGCAGATCAAAGAGGCTTTTAAACGGCGTGTTCACCCAAACAAGATGGTCACTGTGACGGTTGGCGCAACGCCGCCTGCGGTTAAGGCGGCGACCGGTTTCGAGTAGCACCGTGGCGAATCATCATAATGCCGGGCAGCTGCGCATCATCGGCGGCAGCTGGCGGGGGCGGAAAATTGAATTCACCCAAGCGCCCGGCGTGCGCCCCACCCCGGATCGCATCCGTGAAACGCTGTTTAACTGGCTGCAAACAGATGTTGCAGGCGCTCGCTGCCTTGACCTCTGCAGCGGCAGCGGTGCGCTCGGCTTTGAAGCGCTATCACGTGGCGCACGTGAAGTGGTGATGGTCGAACAGAATAGCGCCGTCACAAAGCAACTCATGACCAGTGCAAGCCAGTTCAAAACAGAGGGGGCGACCATCGAGCAGTGCAGTGCTGACCACTACTTGCAACGCCCACCACAACCTTTCGATATCGTCTTTATTGATCCCCCTTTCGAAGCTGATGCCCTTGAAAATTACTGCTTACAGCTCGAATCTGGTGGGTGGCTTGCGGCACGCGCACTTATTTATATGGAGCGTGCCAAAGGTTCCGCCGCACCTCAACTCCCAAAAGAGTGGCAACTCCACCGAGAGAAACAGGCGGGCAAGGTGATTTACGCGCTCGCAACCCGCAACGGGCAACCCATTGGGCTTCGCGCTGCGGGCTGCTAAAATAGCAGCGATTAAACCGACCCCCAAACAGGAAAGCGCAAACATGGGCTCCACAGCGATCTACCCCGGCACATTTGACCCACTGACCCACGGCCACAGCGATTTGGTGGCACGTGCAGTGCGGCTGTTTGACCACGTGATTGTTGCGGTCGCCACCAACCCCGGCAAAGCGCCACGCTTTAGTGCCGAGGAGCGCATTGCACTGGCGCGCACTGCGCTTGAGGGGGTCAGCAATGTTGAGGTATGCGGCTTTAATCAGCTGTTGGTTGAGTTTGCGCGGAAAAAAGGGGCTAGTGTCATCATCCGCGGGCTGCGCGCAGTATCGGACTTTGAGTATGAGTTTCAGCTCGCGGGCATGAACCGAAAATTGGCCGCCGATATTGAAACACTTTTTCTGATGCCAGCCGAAAAATACACCTATTTATCCTCAAGTTTGGTGCGTGAAATTTCAGCGCTCGGCGGTGATATTTCGGCGTTTGTTCACCCTGAGATCGAGACTGCACTGCGCCACAAAATGCGTTAAAATCTGCGCGGCAACAGCACGTTTAACGCAGGAATACCTTTATGGCTTTAATGATTACAGACGAGTGCATCAACTGCGATGTATGTGAACCCGAATGTCCCAACGGCTCCATCTCTCAGGGTGATGAGATCTATGTGATCGACCCAAACCTCTGCACGGAGTGTGTGGGCTATTTCGAAACACAGCAGTGTGTCGAGGTCTGCCCAATCGACTGCATCCCGCTCGACCCTGAACGCGTCGAAAGCAAAGAAGTCTTAATGGCGCGTTATGAACGCATTACTGCGGGCGAAGCGGACTAACCTTTTTTTCGTGCTGAAATTTTTACAGTACAACACTCAATAAAGCAGACTCTCATATGCGCGACGGTAAAACACTGTTTATAGCTGCATTGCTCTTCTTTGCACCGTTAGCCGCCGCACAAGCTGCGGTCGAAAAACCCTCTGCCGCGGCCGTTGCCTCCGCGCATCCGCTTGCCACTGAAGCTGGCATCCAGATCATCAATCAGGGGGGCAACGCTTTTGATGCCGCGGTTGCCGTCACTGCTGCGCTGGCAGTGGTAGAACCCGCCGGCTCCGGTCTTGGGGGCGGTGGTTTTTGGCTGCTACACCGGGCGTCTGACGGCTTTCAGACCATGCTTGACGGCCGTGAGCGCGCCCCACTAGCTGCGCACCGCGATATGTACCTCGATAAAAATGGCAACATCATTCCAAAACTATCGATCGACGGGCCGCTTGCGGCTGGCATTCCTGGTGTGCCTGCCGCACTGGAGCACCTTGCTAACCGTTACGGCAAGTTGCCACTCTCACAGAGCCTTGCTCCGGCTATTGCGCTCGCACGCAGCGGCTTTGCTGTGGATAAGCGTTATCGACGCCTCGTCGGCTTCCGCCTAAAAGCGCTGAAAAAATCACCCGCCGCGGCGGCTATCTTTCTGCATAATAATAAAGTCCCGGCAAAGGGTTTTCTGGTTAAACAGCCTGATCTCGCCAACACACTGGAAGCGATTGCCAAAAATGGTGCTGCCGGTTTTTACCGCGGTGAAGTTGCCCAGCGCCTTGTGAATGGTACTCAAGAGGGCGGGGGCATCTGGACAATGGAAGATTTAGCGCAGTATAAAATAGCAGAGCGTACCCCAATAAA
>Ga0256839_1002263_pt1 | contig 21710 bp, 14 predicted proteins | sample 354166metaG_FD_185968 | JGI IMG/M metagenome (GOLD analysis project Ga0256839, IMG submission 185968) | Hydrothermal vent microbial communities from Mid Atlantic Ridge, Atlantic Ocean - 354-166 | ecosystem: Environmental > Aquatic > Marine > Hydrothermal vents | place: Atlantic Ocean: Mid... | reverse complement strand
CGAGCACCAGAGGCCGGTCGGGCAAGCTCGATGAGCGCGGCACATCGATGTGGTACCCTTTGCCCGGTAGGATGCGCAGGCGGAGGCCGATCTGACGGAACAGCAACGGGGTCCAGGCGCCGGTGGTAACAACCACGTGATCGGCGGCGAGAACCCCCTTCGTCGTCACCACCGCCTGGACCTGTTCGTTTGCCGTGACCAGACGCAAGGCGCGCGTGTTCTCCAGCAGAGTAACGCCCTCGGTCACCGCCAGCTCGGTAATGGCCCGCACGAACCGGTAGGGCTCGCAATGGGCCGATTCAGGGTAGTAAACAGCACCAACAGCATGGTGGCGTAACTGAGGGACAGTCCGCTGGATCTCTTGCGGACGGAGCAGATCGAAGTCGAATCCGAATCGGTGGAGGAGTTGCGCTTCTTCCAGAGTGCCGGCCAGTGTGCTCTGGTCCTCGCACACCTCCAACCGCCCCAGTTCCTGAAACCCGAACTCGGTTCGGGCTGCGAGCTGGCGGAACAGTCGGAGCGATAATCGGCCCAGTTTGCAGAGGACCTCGGTGGCTCGCGCGGTGTGCGAGGGGGTACAGGAGCGGGAGAACTTCAAGAACCAGTCCAGGTGCCGGCCCAGAAAATGGGGCGAAATGTAGAGCGGGCTGTCGGGCTTGGCCAGCCAGTAGAGGTTCCGCCACATGGTGCCCGCCTGGGGCAGGGGGAGATGACCTGGAGTGATCTGGCCGGCGTTTCCCTGTGAGCAGCCGCTCCCGGCGCGTCCCTGGTCGATCAGCACGACGCGAGCGCCGCGAAAGGCGAGATAGTAGGCCGTACAGGCGCCGACCGCACCCGCGCCGATGACCAGAACAAGCGGCTTGCTCATGCTACCCCCAACATTCGTCGATTGCCGCAGCTCAAGAATTGTTCGGGCGCGGTGTGGAGAACGACGCCGGGAAGTTGCCCCAGGCCCCCAGTTGTTTGCCCCGTGAGGGCTGCCTGACCAGGCCGGTTGAGGGGTTCGACCGGCCCGCAATACCGTTCGCGTTTGCTTTCCTGCCTGGTTTGACCCCTCAGGAGTAATTTGGAGTGCGGCACTCCCGTGCCGCTTTCACTTCCCGCCCCGCCACCCCGGCTGCAGCGCCCGGGCCTCGACGGCGCCACTCGACCTGCGCAAAGAGAACCAAAGCGGCGGAGGGCCGCCGCACTCCAAAGTTTTTGGAGTGCGGCAGTCCTCTGCCGCTTTCGCCTGCTGTTCCGCTAGGCCGGGTCGCGCTACCGATGCTCCGTCGGCGGCGCGGCGGAGGGTAGGGCCAGGCGGCGGGCTTGTGGGCCGAAGCGGTCGGGGGCGGGCACCGCTCGGCGCGCGAGGCACCGAACCTGCGCCCGATTGCGCGCTGGCCGATGCTACGCCACGCGTCGCAGCCATGTCGAACGGCGGTGTCCTGTCCCCTGGCTGCCACGTAAAGCACGCATGGCGCTGAGCCCGCCGGGTGCGGTCACGAGCAGAGATCGCGGGGGGCATGTCGTGTGGATGAGGCCGCGGCGGACGAATCGAGCGGGAGCGGCACCGTCCCAGACCAACGCGGGGCGTGCCCGTGCCGAACCTAAGATTAAACGGTCTCGCCCTGGCTGGAGATCGGCAGATGGCGGACGCTGACTACGAAGAACTCCTTCAGGAGGTGCTCGGCGGAACCGAGCACGATGAACTGTTTCAGCGACTGATCGGCCATTACGACGTGCCGGCCTACGTACGGCGCGGACTTCGTCTCGAGACCACGTTGCGCTCTTTCTTCGCTCGCCTTGAGCGGCGGAGGCGAGAGTATCTGAGTGGCGTCACCGTTGCCCTTCGGCTGGTCGCACGGATGGTACGTTCGCCACAGGACTTGCGCCCGTTTCTCCACGATGAGCGCCAGGTGGAGCTCATTTCCCGGTTGTTCGAGCAATTCGCTCCGGAAGCTCCATGGTCGGATCGGTGCGCGAAGCCGGCGCGGGTGCATCGCCAGCTACGGGAACTTGTGGCTAGCATCCGGCGCTTCAACCGTGCGTGGCGGCGCGAGCTCGCGGCCGTGGACCTGACGGCGGTAAACGAGGAAATCACGCGTTACAACCGCTTTTACCCGATCGAAAAGGAGTGTGCGTTTCGGTCGTCCCGGCTGGCCACCCGCGGATTCGAGCCGGTCCGGGAACTCACCCTGGATTCGCTTCTGAACCGGTTTCCCCCGCTTCCGGTCCCCGCTGTCGTCGGAGAGCCTCCTTCTTCTGGTTCTCGATGAGTCCGCTAGGGTTCGCGAAACTTGCCTTGCTCGGCGGTCGCTGTTCGACTTCCATCAGCTCGACATCTCGTTCGGCTTTGCCGTTGTCCGCCTCGGCGGACTGTTCGGCGGCTCGTGTGGAGGCATCGCGATCGTGCCTGAAGGACGGGACGGAAGCCCGAGCGACCGCCCATAATTGAAAGGGAAGCTTACCCACGGAACCTGCCACTCAATCGAGGCAAGTCGTGACGGAAATCCACGAGCTGCTCAATCGGCTCGATCGCCCGCCGGTTTTCCTGACCGGGCCCACGGGGTCCGGCAAGACCGAGGTGGGTATTGAGCTGGCCGAGCGCCTAGGGGCCGAAATCGTTTCGATGGATTCCATGGCGGTGTATCGCCGCATGGAGATCGGGACGGCTAAGCCGAGCCTCGAGCAGCGTCGGCGTGTGCCCCATTACCTGCTCGATGTGGTGGAGCCGTGGGAAGAGTTCTCGGTGTCCGCTTATCTGCGGCATGCGGCGGAGGCGGTGCGCAGAATCGTTTCGAGGGGGAAGCGAGTGCTCTTCGTGGGGGGCACGACGCTCTACCTCGTGGCCTTACTCTACGGTATCGAGTCCGGACCTCCGCCGAACAAGGAACTCCGGCGACGACTGGAACAGGAAGCGGAGGTTCGAGGTGGCGAGTGGTTGCGCGAGCAGCTACGGGCGGTTGATCCGGTGGCGGCCACCCGGATCCATCCCAACGACCGCAAACGTCTGATCCGAGCGATCGAGTTCTACCAGGCCACGGGGCGGCCGATCAGTTCGGTCCAGCGGCATTTTCGGGGGCGACCGTGCGTCCGCGCCTTTGCTTTTTATCTGGACTGGCCACGGGCCGAGCTCTACGCCCGGATCAACGAGCGGACGGAGCGGATGTTCGCGTCCGGCTGGGTGGACGAGGTGCGGGCGTTGCTGCAGCTTCCGCATCCGCTCAGCAAGACGGCGTTGCAGGCCCACGGCTATCGTCCCATCCTGGACTATTTACAGGGGTGGAGGAGTCTCGAGGAAGCTAAGGAACTCACCGCTACCCAGACTCGGCAGTATGCCCGTCGTCAGCTCGGCTGGCTCCGCCAGTTACGTGAGGTACGGCCGGTTCCGGTGACGGCGCAGGACAGGCCGGAAGACGTGGCGAGCCGTATTGTGCAGGCGATTCGGGCGGCTGAGCAAGCCGGTGCGGCTATGTCGCCGGTGGAGCAGGATACGACGAACCAGGCGTAGAGTAGCGACAGGGCAGGGGGGGCAGGTACCGCGGCTTCGTGGGCGCGGCGGAGCTTGACGGTTGCTTGAGGGGCGACAGATGGGACTCGCCCGGTTTGGTGGTCGATCTTTCTCGTGTTTGGCGGCCAAACTGGCGAGCGCGCGGGCGTCGGGGACTGCGGTGAGGTGGCGAGCTGACGACGTCGCCTGGTGGGTAGGGCCGGTGCGGACGAGTTGTTGGCGGCGACTGCTGGGGCCGGAACGGGTCGGTTGACCGAAGCGTACAGTAATGGTTCGGCGCCTGAGGCTTCGGACCTGTGTTCGTCCGTATGCGAGGTAGGACTCGTGCAGCAACCCTATGGCGAACTCAAGGTGTTTGCGGGGTCGGCCTGTCAGGGGTTCGGACGCAAGGTGGCGGAGTACCTGGGGATCCAGTTGAGCGCCGGTGAGGCGGTTCGCTTCACCGAAGGAAACACGTTTGTGCGCATTCTCGAAAACGTTCGTGGCCGGGACGTCTACATCATCCAGGGGCTCTCTTACCCGGTGAACGACAACTTCGTTGAGCTCCTCTTCTGGTTGGACGCCTTTCGGCTCGCGTCGGCTGCTCAGGTTACCGCTGTGATCCCTTTCTTCAGTTACGGGAAGGGGGACAAGAAGGATGAACCGCGCGTCAGCATTCGCGCTCGGGTGTGTGCGGACTGCATCGAAGCGGCGGGGGCCGACCGGGTGCTGACGATGGACCTGCATAGTCCGCAGATCCAGGGGTTTTTCCGCAAGCCGGTTGATCATCTGTATGCCATGCCCGTGCTGTGTGATTACTTTCGCGCCAAGCAGATCCCGAATCTGGTTGTGGCATCGCCTGACGTGGGCTTTGGCAAGCAGGCGGTGAAGTTCGCCGAGCTGCTCGGGACGCCCGTGGCCATTGGTACCAAGGAGCGGCTCTCGCCCGACCAGGTACACGTTTGGACGGTGATCGGGGATGTGCGGGGGAAGAACGTGCTGATCGTGGACGACATGGCCCTCACCGGGAAGAGCCTGATCGAGATGGCGAGGGCCGTCATAGACAAGGGGGCCGAAAAGGTGTATGCTGCCGTAACGCACGGCGTTCTGGTGCCCGGTGCGGCGGAAGCGATCGCGAACAGTCCGATCGAGGAGCTCGTGATCACCGATACGGTGGAGTATCGGTTCGAGCCGTTGCCACCGAACGTACGCGTCGTTTCGGTCGCCCCCCTGTTCGCCGAGGCGATCAAATCGATTCACGAGCGGACGAGCATCAGTCGTCTTTTCCCCCCGCGCATCGTGCGCACGTAATCTGCCGAAGGAGGCCGAAAGCTTGGGTCATTCGAGGAGGAGCTCGAGGTCCTCGGCCGTGAGGTTCTTGAGCAGGCTGTTGTCGGCGGTGATGATCGATTCCGCCAGGTCTTTCTTCCAGGACTGCAACTGGAGGATTTTTTCTTCGACCGTGTTCTTGGCGATCAAGCGGTAGGCGAACACGGTTTTGGTCTGGCCGATGCGGTGGGCGCGGTCGATTGCCTGGGCTTCCACGGCCGGGTTCCACCAGGGGTCGAGCAGGATGACGTATTCGGCTGCGGTCAGGTTCAGTCCGACTCCGCCCGCTTTGAGGCTGATGAGGAACACGGGGCAATTGGGGTCGGTTTGGAACCGTTCGACACGCTGCTGGCGGTCGCGGGTACGGCCATCGAGGTACTCGTAGGCGATGCCACATTTGTCCAGTCGGCTGCGGACGATGTCCAGGAGGGTGGTGAATTGCGAGAAGACGAGCGCCTTGTGGCCCTCTTCGACCAGGGCGCGGAGCTGTTCGAGGAGCAGTTCGAGTTTGCCCCCGTCCATGTCTCGGTATTTCTCGTCGATTAGACCGGGGTGGCAGGCTGCCTGACGAAGCCGCAGAAGCGCTTCCAGGACGTGCATGGTCGAGCCGGCCAGGCCGTGTTCGCGGATGTGGCCGAGCAGGGAGCGGCGGTAGTGTTCGCGGAGTTCGTGGTATAGGGTAGCCTGTTCGGGGGACATTTCGCAGATCAAGGTCTGCTCGACACGGTCCGGCAGGTCTTTTGCCACTTGCTGCTTGGTGCGGCGGAGGATGAAGGGGGCCAGAGCTCGTGCAAGGGTCCGACGCGCCTCTTCGTCGAGCGTGGTGCCGGCGCCCACCCGCTCACGGAACACTCGCGCCCCGCCCAGCATCCCTGGGTTGAGGAACTCGAACAGGCTCCACAACTCGCCCAAATGGTTTTCGATCGGGGTTCCGGTTAATGCCAGCCGGTGGTCGGCCTGAAGGAGCCGCACCGCCTTAGCGGTGTCGCTATCGGCATTCTTGATGGCCTGGGCTTCGTCGAGGATGACATAGTCGAAGCGGAAGTCCTTGAAGATGAGGATGTCGCGGCGCAGGGTTCCGTAGGTGGTCAGGACCACATCGTAGTGATGGAACTGGGAATGGTCCTTGCCCCGGTTGGACCCGGTGTGCTCGAGCACGCGTATCGAGGGGGCGAATCGTGCGAATTCTGACCGCCAGTTGAAGACCAGCGACTTGGGTACTACTACCAGCGAGGGGGGTACTGTGTCTTGATCTTCCTTGCGCCCGCCGCGTCGCGGCTTGGTGCTGGAGCGTTTCTTCCGTCGTTCTTCGAGAAGGGCGATGACCTGGACCGTCTTGCCTAGCCCCATGTCGTCGGCCAGGCAGCCCCCAAAGCCGAATTCTTGCAGGAACTTCATCCAGCCCAGTCCTTCGCGCTGGTAGCTCCGCAGCTTTCCCTTGAAGCTCTTCGGCGGCGACGCCGGGCGGACCCCTTTGAAGTTCCGCAAACGCTCGCGGAGTTTTGCAAAGCCCTGATCGAAGCGCACCTCTTCCCGAGCGGCGAGCAAGGCGTCCAGCAGCCCGACCTGGCTGCGGTGGTACTTGGCCACTTCGCCGTCGGTGGTGGCGACGCTGGCGAGCAGCCCATATGTGCTGCGCCACTCCTCGGGGATGTACGCTCGGCTACCGTCGGACAGGACGATCGTTTCCTGGCCGCGGCGGATGGCGGCGAGCAGTTCAGGGATGGCCACCTTCTGATCGCCAAAGGTTGCCTCGCCGCGCAGCTCGAACCAGTCCAGGGAAGAGCGGATCTCCAGGTGCAGTTTACCGCGGGTGCGGACGCGTCGGCCGGACAGTTCGACGTGCCAGCCCAGGCTGAGCAGTTGGCGTAGGGCACGTTGTACGAGCCGTGGGCTGATCTGGAACCGTTCCGTTTCGTTCGGACCCCGCGTGGAGCTGATCGCGTAGCCCTGGCGAAAGCCGAGATTGTTGAGGAACGTTCGCACCTGGTGTTCGAACTCCCAATCGCGGGGGCTTACCGTCCGGCTACGCAGGTTCGCTACGCACGGTCTTCTGTCCAGCGCGCCGACCACCACTCCGCCGTAGTCGAAGGCGAGCAGCGCATGGGCACGCGAGCGCCCCTCGGCGTTCTTACCCGCCCGGCTCTGGATCCGCACCACCGGTACCGGTTCGATCGCCTGCTCCGTGAGCCGCAGCTCTTCCGGCCAGCGGAGCCGTGGCAATGCGGGCAGAGCATAGACGGCCGCGACGAATTCATCCACTTCTTCGTCGGCAATGTACAGCTCCGAATGCTTTCGCAAGAGAGCAAGCCAGGGAAAATCGAGCCCATCGTCCAGACGAGCGACCTTAGAACCATGAAAGACCAGCCCACCGCTCAGGAGCAGGAGGGGTTCGTCCAGCCCCATCCGTCGCTGTCCCTGGACCAGTGAGCCGCGCAGAACCCAGCCGGACTGTGACGGGTGGCGCGTCAGCTCTAAGTCGGGAACCCATGGTCCGCTTTCGTCCCACTCCAGAGGTTCAAGAGGTTCGTCCGGTCCTTTGCGCACGAAACAGCGCCCTGTCTTCGCCACGCAGGGAACAAGGATGTCCCGGAGCCCGGGTTCGAGCAGGAACTGAGAGCGAGCGTCACTGAAAGCATCGGGAACATAGACGAGGTCGGACTGAGGCCCGGCAAGACACTGCAAAATCCAGGAATCCAACGGGGCTTGAGGACCGTCGGCCAACAGGCGCGCAGGGCTGCGCGGCACTGGAGTTGCCCAGCTCCCGTCTGGCCGCAGTCGCCGCTCCAGCACCTGCAGAACAAGGTGCTCGTTCTTAAACGTGGCCGGAATGTCGAAGACGTACCAGATCTCGTAGCGGGCGCGCTGAGAAGGGGGCAACGGGCCAGCCAATCGGTCGGTTACCTGAGCAACAACCTGTACCGACTCCCGCCAGCCTCCACGCTCTTCCTTGGCGGACGCACGCCGCCGCTGGCTGCGAGCGGTAAGGTCACGAGCGGCGTCGATCGTGTTGATTCCCTGCCGATCCCAAGCCACATTCTTCCAGTCCGAATCCCAGACGAGGCTCAGCTCGCCCGGCGTGGTGGGACCGTTCAAGGCACCTTCGGCTTCCGCCGCGAGCAGTGTGGCCCAAACGTGCTTGCAGGGCGTACCGGTCTGATCGTAGTGGTCGCACGTGCAGCCCGCAATCAATCGACCTTTTTCCAACCTCAGCCGGACCCGACACTCCGGATTATCAAACACATTGGCGACAACCTCTTCGCTGTTGGCAGTTGCCAGCACGATGCGGCCCGCCTTGAACGCAAGATTGCCCGAATGGCGGCAACGAGCGGTGAAATACTGCACGAAACGTTCGGCTACCGCAGCCACAGATGCCTCCTTGCCTCACGCAGAGTCTCTCTTCCAGCAATCCCCGCCTCTGTCTGTGCACGTTTGACATAAACCAATTGACCCGTTCTTTGCAAGCCCTGTGCCCGGCACGTTTCAACCCGATGGAGCTGTCGTACCGGTCACGTCGGCCAAACGCGTTAGACTACAAGGTACAGATCGATCCCGGACACAGCACGCGTAGCCGGAGGCCGTGCACAGGGCGGGGGAACTCTGATGATACAGCCGATCAAACCGTCACATCATCGCCGTGCTCTCTGGTACCTCGTCGGCATGTCCGTTTTTCTGACCCTGGGGAGGGTCCGAGCAGTCGAGGCGGACGTGCTCGTGCTGGCCAACCGAACCGACCGGCCAGTCGCGCTCACCGTAGGAGCCGGTCCGTTCGAATGGCTGACGTGCGTGCTCGTTCCCGGTGAGGCAATGGCCTTTTACGTGCCCCCTACCGAAGTCCGCGTCGTCCTCCACGATGCTTCCTCGCAGACTGCGGATGCAAGCTACGCCTGCGAACCCGGTCAAGCCTGCTTTGTCTTCCGTGATGAAGGGGGGAGACTGGCAATCGCAGCGATCGGATTCGCCACGGTTCATGATCCGGCCGGCCAACTGGAGCAGCTCCTCCGCCCACGACTTGGGGTTAACCGTGCGGCTGCCGTGCAGCCGACCGTGGTTGTGTACGCGAAGCTTGCTAGCGATGATGAACAGCCGCTCAAGCCGTCGGCCTGGCAGCGGCACCTGAGCGAACGGTTGCGGGACGTGTCCCGCCGCATGCTTCGCCAACTTAGCGTCTCAGTCCGCTGCGTTGGGTATGCCACGTGGGACAGCAATGATGACATTCTGGACTTCGATGTGGCCGCCAACGAATTCGCCGACGAGGTCGATCCGGGGCGTGCGCACGTGGCAATCGGCTTCACCGCACAGTTCGGCAACGTGACCGAGCCCCATGGCGACCTCGGCACCTCTCATGGTCCCTTACGGCGACACATCTTGGTACGGGAAGGAACCGGACAGCTTCTTTACGTGGACCGGATCGAAGTGCTTTTCCACGAGCTCGGCCATTTTCTGGGGGCTGCGCACAGCCCCGAACCCGACTCCGTGATGCGCCCGCGGCTTGGGGACCATCGCGCCGTGCGCAAGGATGCACTGATCCAGCTCGATCCCGTGAACTGCCTGGCAGCGGCCCTGGTCGTGGACGGCCTGAACGGATTGCACCACGTGCCAGAATCTATTGGCGACCTGCCTCCGCTGCACCGGTACCTGCTGGCTCGGGTCTACCGGACGCTGGAGCAGGCGATGCCGGAGGATCCTGTGGCGCCCCGGTATCTGACCCTGGTACGTCCTGTCCAGTACATCCCACGCTCTGGCCTGGCAGAAGCCACTCGCCGGGTTGTCCAGGCGGTTCTGGCGGAAGCTGCCAATACGAATGCCGAGCCGATCTGGCGTGAGACCGGCGATGCTCTTGCCGAGAAGTATGTCCGGGCGGCCGCTCTGGCTGCGGCCGAACTTCCGGATGACCTTCGTCCCCGCGCGTTCCTTCTCGGACTCGCGATCGCGCTGGATCGCTACGAGTTTTTCGCAAAGAACAGTTGGTTGGCGCCCATTTACCGCGCGGTGGAGAGCGACAGCGAACGTGCCCAGCGACTCCAGATGCTCGGGCATCCCACCTTCTACGATCGCGAAGACCTCCTCGCCCACTTCCTCGTCTCTGCGGCACTGACTGCCCTGGTGGGTAAGAGCCTGGCCATCCAGGCGGGGATACTCAAAGAGGAACAGGACGCCCGCGCGGGTAGCGGCTTTAGCTTCGCAGATCTCGCTGCCGATCTCGCAGGCGTTGAGTTCGGCGTACGCGTATTGAACGACGCGGACTTCCTCGAACGAGTGGGGCGCGAGTTCACCGTGCGCGGCTATGTTCCCGATCCCGAGGGCCTTCCGGAGGGCCTGTCTGCAGAGGCGTTCGCGCGGCGCTACGGGGGCCGCTACGACCCCCGCTTCACGACTGCCGTGGATGCGATTCGCGAGCTCATCGCGAATCTACCCGGCTATCGGGAAACTACTGCACCCTACGGCCGCTGAGGGTGCGCCGGGAGTTTCCGATCGACGACGGGGCAAAGTGTACCATGGCCGTGCGGGTCGCTTCCTTGCCATGCCGCCCCTGGAGAGCTCGATCTGGAGCATCGTGTCGGTCGGGTCGCTCCGGTGAACCGTTCCTTCTACCACCCATCGCTACTGCGGCTTCCACTTGATCTGGAACTCGATCTCCTCGCCGGAATCATCGCGTTCATGTTCGATGTTGACCACCGCATGGGCTGGTACGGTGATCCGTTCGCCTGCAATTTGGATGCGGAACGGTTTGCCTTGTTCCAGACAGTCCGCCAGTCGTCGGAGCTTGGCGATGAACTGGTGCAGCGGGTAGGACCGCTCGATGTCACGTTCTCGCTTTTTTCGAGCCATTGGCGGTCTCCTTGTTGTCCGCGTAGACGTTCTCTGGCAGGATGCCGGGTGTCTGCCGGTTCACTATACGGACTAGCTGCTATCCTGTCGCGAGCGAGTGTGTAATGGCATGTTGCGGCTAGAGGGGGGGTATCTACGGAGGACTCGTGCGGTATGGCCCGATTGGCAGGTTCGAGCTGGTGCGCAGTGGTGTGGCTGCGACATGGGCGTCCCAATGTCAGTCTCGGGCACGATCGGCTCAGGCAGCCTGCCGTTGCGACACTGGGTTGTGATCAAGCCCGGTGGCTTGGTTCCTCACCGCAGCAGAAAACTGTTTTGCCCGTTCTGGCATAGAAATCAGTGGAGCAACGGGTACCGTGGCGACAAGCGACGCCGCCACTCGGAGGGCAACCACTCACGGGACTCGCTGCGAAGGACTGACTGTGGAAACGAACGAAGCGATCCAAACCGTTCTCAGCGCGTATTCCCCCATTTTCGAGCTCCGCGCAGCGGAGGCGCTCGGGAACGCAGGGGGCTTCAGCGGGGCCGCTCTCTGGCGGGTGGTGACGCCGGCAGGCGTGTTCGCGTTGCGTCGTTGGCCGATCGGCAATCCGACGCCGGAACAGCTCAGGGAGATGCACGACGTTCTCGAAAAGGTCGTGATGGCGGGCGTCAACTACGTGCCCTTGCCGGTTAAGTCGGCCAGTGGAGCGTCGTACGTTTCCGTCGAGAGCCGTCTCTGGCAACTGGAACCGTGGTTGCCGGGCAAGGCCGATTTCTGGCAAAACCCATCGTCCGCACGGTTGCAAGCGGCGATGGAAGGGCTGGCTCGCTTTCACCTGACTGCTGCGACCGCTGGCGGAATCGGTGGGTTTGGGGTTAGCCCGGTCATGCAACGGAGGCAGCGCGAGCTACAACGGATGTTGGGGGCTTGGTTCGAGCACGTGCTGTTACCTTGTGTTCCGGCGGGGGTGTGGCCGGAATTCGACGAGCTCGCAGCCGAGCTGGTTGCCCGGCTTCGCAAACTTCGCCATTGGTTGCTCCGCATCCTCGCCGTGCGCCTCCCAAAGGTTCCGTTGCAGCCGGTGATCCGGGACGTCTGGCACGATCATGTCCTGTTCGAAGGGGAGCGGCTCTCTGCCATTGTCGATTTCGGTTGTCTTGGGGTCGATTCGGTGGCTGTCGATGTGGCCCGCTTGGCGGGCAGCTTGATTGGGGAGGACAAGAAACGGTGGGCCGAAGCGCTCCGCTACTACACGGCCGTGCGACCACTGGCGCCGTCGGAGCGGTGGCTTGCTGCCTGGGGCCGAGTAACGGAGACTGCGGGGGGAGGGCTGGTTTGGCTGAATCGTCACTACGTGAAGCGGATCGTGTGGGATCGCAGACCGGGGATTCTGACGCGGGTCCGCCACTTCATCCAGCGGCTCGACCAGCTTGCGGCAAGCGGCCTCGTGGGCCGCTCTGCGGCCGAACTCGATTCCGAGCTGCACGCCGCCTAGCAATGGGCATCGCGGCCCCCTTGGTTTAGGCGGACGCGGTGTACCTGGCCAGTAGGCATGGTCTGGGACGGCTCCCCCATGCTGGCGGCAGGGGCCGTCGGCCCGGGTGTCCCGGACGACGGAAGCCGAGCCCGGCTCTGCAGCATTGCCGGGAATGCGGAGAGCCCATTGCGCAGACGTGGCCCCAGCCGGCTCGCCTGGCGTGACCGTTGTGGGGGCAAGACCGGGATAGCCTTATGTCGAGCTCAGGTCATCGGTTCAGAAGGGGGCCTGGCGCGTTTAGCTTTTCGGCGGCGCAGTGGGGGTGGAGGAACGAAGCCGCTGGACCACCGGCGGCACGGGGAGGCCCAGCGAGCTTGCGATGGTTCGGAGGAGTTCTGCTTCGCTGAGCGTCACACGACCGTCATAAACAACGCACCGGACGGCCGCTTCCAGGGCGAGCTTACGGGCTTCGAGGTTCGCGTAGCGCAGCGCCTTTAGGCTCCGATCGAGTTGGATCAGCGTACACTGCTCCTTTGGCGGTAGCGCCGCGGTCGCGGGTCGCAGTTTGGGGGGCAGGGTAGATTCGATCGCCGTGCGGAACGCCTGTTCCTCCTGGTCTGAATCGACGTGGCCCAGCCGGGCAAGGACAGCGACGACGACCAGGAGGTGCGGGGTGGCCTGGCGGGTGGATAGCCGGCTGCGCCGCCTGGGGGAGGATCGGTCCAGCAGAGGCATGAGTACGCTGTGGGCGATGCAGAATTCGAACAGGCTGAGCTTGCCGTCTTCAGCGATCAAGGCTTGTACGTGTTTTGCGAACAGCTCACACTGATCCGGTGGCTGGGTGCCAATGCTGGGAACGGTCAGTTGCGCCAGGGGGAGCCAGGCCTCTCGTCCAACGTTCCGCAGCTCGTTGTAGAAGCGGGTTGTTTCCTCGTAGATCGCCTGAGGAAGGTGGGAACGCAGGTATTCGAGCTGTCGCTGCCGCACCGTTGGGTTGGGGTCGATGAGCAGGGCGTAGATGAGCGCCATCGCGGGCATGGGTTCCCGGGTGGCTTCCACCAGTGCGGGCGGTAACGCCGACAGGAGGGTTCGGGCGTAGGCGAAGTCGCTTGTATCAGGGCGGGCGATGCGGCCGAGCCACACATCCGATTTGGCTGCGAACGAGGGGTCGGCCTCACCTGCTCGCTCCTCGGCCCAATGGCGGTTGAGCTGCTCTTCGCTCACCGGGACGGCCGGAGCCACCGGAGCTGCGGCCATCGCGGCAGCAGGCGCAGGTTCGGGTGCAAGTTCGTGGACTGTGGGAAAGTGGCCGTCGAAGGTGGGATCGATCCGCCGGATGCGTTCCTCCAGTGGCGGGTGCGTGGCGAAAAGACCTACGAAGTAACGGCGGAAATCGGCGAAGAACATGTGCGCAAGTTCCGACGCCCTGGGGTGCTGGACGCGGCCGTGCAGACCGAGACCCCCGATTTTCTTGAGAGCGCCGGCGATGCCATCCGGATTGCGCGTGAACTGCACGGCACTCGCGTCGGCCAGATACTCGCGCTGCCGGCTGATCGCCGCCTGAATGATCCGACCGCACAGAACACCGATCAGACCCAGCACCCACAGAACGGCGCCCAGGATGATCAGGAAGGGCGCCGGATTTCCCCCCTTCTTTTTGGCACCGAGGCGCGACGGTGCCCCCGCGAGTCGTATGCCCACTTCGATCAGGATGCGGCCTATGACAGAAATGGCGAACAGACCGGTGATGATGGCGAGCATCCGGCAGTTGACCCGCATGTCCCCGTAGAGGATATGGCTGAATTCGTGGGCGATCACGCCCTGGAGTTCGTCCCGGGTCAGGTAGCGGAGTGAGCCGTTAGTGACGGCGATCGCAGCGTTGTCCGGAGTCCAGCCTGCAGCGAACGCGTTGATCCCGTCTTCGTTTGGTAACACGAACACATCCGGTTGCGGGCATCCCGATGCGATCGCCATCTCCTCGACGATGTTCTTCAACTGTCTGGTGCGAACCGGATCGGTCCCAGCCGCGTTGTAAGGGACCGCACCGACGGCCATAGCAACATGGGCACCCCCCTGCCTCAGTTGGGCGATCTTAACGAGCGACGAGATCCCCACCACCGTGAGCACGAACAACGCAGAGATCGTAGCCGCTGTCGGATGCCACAGGGAAGGCAGCGGTTTCTCCGCGGCTGATGCGAACGCGGCCAGGAGGACGAAGTAAATTCCCGCAGTGATCGCGACGATGGTGAACACGAAGAGCAGAACCAGCCACACGGTGCGGCGACGAGCCTGCTCCTGGGCGGTGAAGAAATCCATCGTCTGAAGCGGGGGAACATTCATCGTCTCCTCCGCACTCTGGCTCGGTTCCACGTCCCCTTCGGATCGGGCCTCTGTGTGCTCCACACTCCAGCGTGGGGGCTGTCTCGAACGTGCTACAGCCTTATGACCGGCCACGGCTGCTCACAAGGGGCGCACCTGGACAACGTCGCGACGGACCGCGCCCCGATCCCACTCGATCGCACCAGACCGGTCAACCCTTCTGAGCTTTGATACAGAGCGAGGAAACCTGCTGTCCGCTGGGCAGGATCGCGGCCTCATAGGCTTGTGCCAGGCGAACCGTTAGGAGAACGAGACCTTGGGAGCTTCTCGCTGTTCGGGCTCGACGATCTCGTACAGCGGAGCTTCCTGGAACCCAAACATGCCCGCGACGATGTTGGTAGGGAACTTCTGCAGGTAGATGTTGTAGCGGGTGGCCGAATCGTTGTACGCCTGCCTGGCGTAAGCGATTCGGTTTTCGGTGGAGCGAAGTTCTTCCATGAGGGTTCCGATCGATTCGTTCGCTTTTAAGTCAGGATAGCTTTCCACGACAGCCAGCAACCGACCGAGAGCGCCGGTAAGAGCTGCATCTGCTGCGAAGAGCTCTTGCACCGCCGCTCGGTCACGGGGGTTGGCCGATGCCTTCTGTTCGGCGGACACAGCGCGGGCCCGGGCGTTGATCACCGCTTCCAGCGTTTCCCGTTCGTGCTTCATGTAACCTTTCACTGATTCGACCAGATTAGGGATCAGGTCAAAGCGTCGCTTGAGCTGGACGTCGATTTGGGAAAGCGCGTTCTCCATGTACTCCCGCAGGGAGACCAGTCGGTTGTAAGTGGAAACCGCCCAGATGATGACCAGGACGACCAGGATCGCCAGGACGATTGCAACTCCCTGTCCCATTGCAACTAACCTCAGCTTGGGTCATCGACTTTCGGATCTGCCGTCTTAAGTGATTCGCCTTCGGGGTGGTCAATCTTAACGTCCGACAGGAGGAAGCGATCGAACCAGTCGGCGCACGTGGCCAGATCCTCCACCAGGTTGGGCCAGCCGTGGCCGGCGTTCGGCTTCACCACGAGCTTACAAGGGACGCCGGCTTGTTGGAGCTTCTCGATCAACAAACGGGACTGCTGGAGCGGAACGAGCTTATCGGCGTCGCCATGAATGATGAGCACGGGCGGATCATGCTTGTCCACGTGGGTCACGGGCGACAGCTCCCGTAGTCGGTTGACCACCTGCTCGTGGGGCAGTCGCTCGAACCTGCCCGTCTCCTTGCTGAACTCCTGGAAGTCGAACGCCGCCCATACGAACTTGAGCGGCTCCAGATCCAGGACGGACACGCCGGGTTTGCCCCAGTTCAGGAAGTCTGTGGGCGGGAAGAAGCAGGCGACTGCGGAGACGCGTGCCGGCTCGCGGTCGACGGGGTCGCGGGCCGACGCGTCCCCTTGCCGGCCTGCAAGGCCGAGGATCAGGGAAAGGTGCCCACCGGCGGAGCCGCCGGTGACGCCAAGCTTCTCCGGGTCGATACCGTACTTCTTTGCATTGTGTCGCACGAAACGGACCGATCGCCGCACGTGCTCGACGATCTCGGACAGCGTGAACTTGGGCTGGCTACCATGGACCACCGCAAAGACCGTGTAGCCCCGTATGATGAACGGAAGAGCGAAAGCCGGGTTGATGGCTTCGGGAGAGGAGAACCAGCCGCCGCTGATCATGATCAGGATTCCGGCACCGTTCTTAGGCCGCTGAAGCGGTTCGAACACGTCCATCGTGAGAGCTGTGCCGTAGGCTCGACCGTAGAGGACGTCCCTGGTGCGCTTGTAGGCAGCCTGGCCCTTCTGGGGCGGAACTGGTTGGGACGCGGCCGTGGCCGTGCCCAAGTCGAGCGGTTGGGCGCCTGTGGTCACCGCCAGAAGGGTGGCGAGCACAACCACGCCGACCAGTGCCACGGAGGTGAATCGCGTCATAGCAAGCGATCCTCTTGTATCCTTTGGGCTGGTGTTCCGCGTGTACATGAACGGGCCTCTCTTAGTACGAATGAACCGGGCGGCCGGGGGGTACCCGTTCTGTTGTTTCGCGCGAGCGCAGCTTCGCGTCCAACATCGCCGTTCTCGGCCTGTTCCGGACTCCGTCTGGTATGGTACCAGCATACCGGATAGGACGGGGACCCGGTGGAATCTGCCAGAGCCGTCGGATGGTTGGCTGTTGGACCGGCGGTTTCCTGTTTCGGGGATGTCCGCCTGCGGAGGAGGTGTTCCGATGGTGCTGATGCAGTTCAGCATTTTTCCGCTGGACAAGGGAGAGAGTGTCGGTGCCTACGTGGCCAGGGTGGCGAGGATCATCGATGAATCGGGCCTGTCGTATCGCTTGCACGCGATGGGTACGGTGGTGGAAGGTGAGCTTGACCAGTGTCTTGCGTTGCTGAGACGCTGTTTTGAGGAGCTCGAAAAAGACTGCAACCGGATCATTTGCAACGTGTACTTCGATGAGCGCAAGGGGTACGGTGGGCGACTGCGCGGGAAGGTGGAGAGCGTCGAGAAGCACCTGGGCAGGTCTCTTCGTGGTGCAGACCGCGGACCCGAGGTCTAGCTGTAAAGCGATCGGGATTCGGTTGGGCTGGCGGTTCTGGCGATAGGGGGCAACACTGTGGTGGTGCGTGCCGTATGGGCGAGGCCGTTGCTGACGGAATCCGGCGAGATGGTTGAAGGGGGCTGTGTGGAGCGTTTCGGGCAGGCGTTTCGCAGCGGGGCGGACTAGTGGGTTGTCTGGGCGGCGAGGAGGGCTGCGGCTAGGGCTTCGGGGTCGGCTCCGAGGTGGAAGTAGGCGAGGGAGGCGACGCAATTCTTGCGTGCCAGCACGACGGGGGTTGGTCCGTTCTCGCAGCGAGCCTGGGCCACGACGGATTCCGCGCCGATGTCGCAGAAACGCACGCCTTCGCTCAGGTACCCGCGCATTCGCACTCCGGGCTGAAAGACCCAGACCTTTCTGGCGGGCTCGAGCTCGATCGGTTGGGCGGCGCTCGTGGGGCTGTGCACGCGGAGGACAGCGGAGAGGATGCCCGTCATGGGGATGAGTTCGCCATCGGGTGTCTCGACGGCCTGCGCCAGGATCGCCGCTCCTGTGCCTTCGGCGTAGACAACTTTGTTGCGGCACACATGCGCGCGGAGGGCGCCCTGCAGGCAGGCATTGGCCGCCAGGCTACGCAGATAGTCCTCGGTTACGTGACCGCTCCCGAAGAAGACCACGTCCACATTCTCTGGGAGGTCCTCACACCGCGACGGGGCGAAGTCGACGATTTCGGCGCCCAGGAGTTGGAGTTCGTCGAGAGCGTCCGGCAGGTAACAGTGGCAGGTGTCGTCCCATGCAGCTGCGATACGGAGGGGACGATCGGCACAGACACGGGGGGTATCGCTTGACGATGGAAAGCTGAACGGGCGGCTGGTGGCCAGGTTGCAGAGGTGGTCGAGCGAGGTGAACTCGAGCAACTGGTCAGCGAGGTCGTTGGCGAGCTGATCAAGGGTCTTGGGGAACCGTGCCTGCCGGGTCGCTTGGGTTACAGCATCTTGCGAGATCGCCCCGATGAACGGGGCTTGGGCGATGGATAAGGCACGTTGCGACAATGTGCGGGGGTCTTGACGGCTCACACCGGTCACCAGTACCCCGTCGGGTGGTCGGGGCAACGGGGGGGTGAGCGGAATGCCGCGATCCAGGTCGCTGGCGTGTACGACGGCGATTACTGGGGTGTCCAGGCACTCGGCCAGCCGCCACTGCAGCGGGTTGCGCTCTGGGTTGAAGTCGCACCGTATGAGGGCGATGTCCACCATGGCGGCGGTGCGCGCGAAGATCTCGTAGCACCGCTCAGGCCCCAGCACCCACAGGTCCAGATGACGCATCGCCAGGCCATAAAGCGGCTGGGTGCAATCGACCATTTCGGGTGAGGCGGTATCGGTGTAGACTTGGGGCTGCCAACTGTTTCGACCGAACGCGGCGGTTAGACCGAGCAGCACCGGGTCCAGGCACGCTCGCTCACTCAGGCCCATGAGCATCAGGCGAGGGATCGTGTCCGTCATATCACCGCAGACCTCGGAGGCCCGAGTTGATGGTGAAGCTTCCACAACGGGCCGCTTTCTCTGCCTATCCGCTACGACGGGTAGGATTCCTATCCGCGGAGCCAGCCGGAAGGTCATGACCGGCCTTCGTCTGCATCATTAGGTTGGGTGCGAACCCCGTCAAGCGGCGTGAACAGCTTGACGCGGTTGGCGATTTATCGTTACTGTAGAAGGGTAGGCCGCGACATCGCCACAAGACGGTCGGAGCCGGCGTACTTTGCGGCTATAGTTCTGTGGGAGCGTGCCACGCCTACCTGCACGCGCGGTCGAGGGTGGAACGTCTTTCTCGGCGAGGTTCGGATGCAATTTTTGTTCGCGACCAGCGAAGACTCCTCGTGCATGCCAACCCGGCGCAAGCGTCAACTTCGCTACTGGCTGGCAGTTCTGTTCTGCTGGTGGGTCGGCTGGACCGTTCTTCCAGCTAGCACGCAGGTGGCTGCCGGAGGGGGCGTCGCTCGCCTCATCGCGCTGGATGCCTGCCTACACTGCTACCAGCAAGGTTCGTCCGAACAGCGGGCGGACCAAGCGGATGGCACCGAAGCGGCGGAGTCCGAGGGGAATAAGAAGGAGGGGAACGACAGCCAGTCGGTGGAGCTGGACGAGATCGCTCGCCAGGGAATTCCCCGGCCGACGCTGGAAGCCGTCAAGCTGTTGCGCTCTGCCCGGAAGCTGGTTTCGGACGCGGACGTCCCCAGTGGACAAGAATTGCGCGCGTTTCGCAATCGGTTGGTTTCCCCGGCACCGCTTACCAACGCGGATCGCGAACTGATCCGACGTTGCACCCGCTACTATGTGTTGCGCCTGAGTGATCCCGCGGAATTCGGCCGCCGGAGGAGGAACCTGCAGGAACTGGCCGATATTCTGCGGCGTGCGCGCGGTCATGAACAGGTCTATGACGAAGTCCGCAGGACGGTGATCGAATCAGCCGGGGCGATGTTTAAGCACCACATCGTGTCGCGGGTCTCCGCGGGCATCGTGCTCTTTTTCCTCGCCGACGAAGAGGCTTTGCCCCTGCTCGTCCAGCAGATTGCTGACCCTCAGCAGCACGAGTCGGTGAAGATCTGGTGTATCAAGGCAATAGCGGCTACAGCGCTGCGCGATCCGGCCCTGCGGATCAAGAATAAGCAGTACGAAGAGCAGGCCCTGCGCGCTCTTCTGGACTATTTCCGAAGCACCCCACCCCCCCACTACTGGACCCAGCGTGAGATCATCCTGGCTTTGGGTGCGATCGGTCGTCCGACCGAGGACCTTCTCGGTGGGGACGCAAATGTGGCTCGTGAAATAGTGCTCTTCCTCCGCGGCGAGAACTTGCGCGCCCGTGAGGGGACGGTCCCGGAGGGACCAGGCCGGCTGGTGCGGGTCGAGGCCGTCAATGCTCTCGTGCTGCTACTCATACCGGATAACCTGGACTACAACTTCCAGCAGATCGGCGCGGAAGTGGCGCGATTCTCGGTGGAGGCGGCGTACTCGGCTTTGCGCGACCCCTTGATTGACCGCCTCCACTCGTACCTCTACGTCCAACGCTGCTACGAGTCCCTGGTGGCACTGGCGGGTGATCCTTCCGCCAGCGATCCGAACCGTCGCGAAGGCGTTGTGGGCAGGCACCCGCTGGCGCGTCAGCAGGGGGATCCCGCGTACCTGGCCGAGCTTCGCGATCGAGTCAAGAAGTTGAGCGAGGCGATGATCGAGGTTTACCGCCAGGGGGCTGACGGGTCCCAGGACCTGGCCGAGCGAACCAGGCTGCTCCAGGACCACTTGAAGCGGTCGAACGTCGAGGCGCTTGCAACGGCGGTGTTGCAGTACATCGAACAGAATCAGCCTCGCAATTTCGGCCGTCTTACCCCAGCTACGGCCCCGCTACCGCCGTGGCGGGAGCTTACCCCCCCATCCGCCCAGACAAAGACCGCCACATCGGAGCGGGACTCCACCGGATCCGAGGGGCAGACAGGGTCCCCTTAGGCGATCTTGTGCACGTCTCGCCGAAAGTCCGGTCCGCGCGCTCGTTTTCCGTTCCGACCCCAGAACCCGCAGGGGGGGACCATCCGGAACCAGACCAGGGGAGCCTCCGGAACTCCGGGCCAACACGCTCCGTGTCCTGGGAAGCGTCTGCCCGATTGCCTCCTTTGGTGCACGCGGAGGATGCGTGCAGATTGCGTGTGAAGGAGGATCCGACCCGTTCGTGCTGCTTTTCTGCAGACGCGACTCGTGCTACATTGGGACTAACGGGGCGGCTGCTTCGACGAGAGCGGCCGCTGGGTGGAACCGAAGAGGATCGACACGCAATGGCACGATTTGCGGTGATTTTTCCCGCTGCCGGTAAGTCCAGCCGGTACGGTGGCAAAGAGAAGAAGCCGTTTGACATCCTGGACGGCCGGGCGGTTTGGATCCGGACGGTAGAGGCATTCCTGAACAGAGACGACGTCGGCCAGCTCATTCTGGTTGTGGCTCCGGAAGACCGCGAAATGGTCGAACGGAAGTTCCGAGCGAATTTGGCGTTCATGGGGATCAAGCTGGTCGACGGCGGTAAGGAGCGGTGCGATTCGGTGGCAGCCGCCCTGGCCGTGCTGGACGAGGGGGTTGATCACGTTGCCGTGCACGATGCCGTCAGGCCGTGCGTTACGAAGGAACTGATCGATCGCGTTTTCCAGGCCGCTGTTGACAAGGGGGCCGCCGTGCCGGTCCTGCCGGTCGCGGATACGGTCAAGAGGGTTGACACCGGGACGCAACGGGTGCTGGAGACGTTGCCGCGTGACGGTCTCGTCCTGACGCAAACTCCCCAGGCGTTTCGGCGTGAGCTGTTGGTGCGAGCGTACGCGGAGCGGCCAGCCGACACGGTTCCTACGGACGACGCGTCGCTCGTCGAGCGTTTGGGGGCACCCGTGCATACAGTTCCGGGCACTGCCCTCAACATCAAGATCACGACACGCGAAGATCTCAATCTAGCCAGGGCGATCTTGCAGGTGATGCCGAAGCCGAAGCCCAAGGGACCGCTGCATCCCTTCGCGGACGAACAGATGTGGCGTTAGTTGTTACCCTACTCCACGCCGAACGGCGGGATTTGTCGTGGAGCCGATTGGCGTCGGAGGCGACCGACCGGCAGGAGTTGTGGGCCGGTCTTGCCCTGATTCCAGGATGACGAGCCGAGGAACGACCGATGAACAACAGTGCATGGTGGAAGTGGCGGGAAGAGAACGG
>Ga0256839_1002262_pt1 | contig 21730 bp, 14 predicted proteins | sample 354166metaG_FD_185968 | JGI IMG/M metagenome (GOLD analysis project Ga0256839, IMG submission 185968) | Hydrothermal vent microbial communities from Mid Atlantic Ridge, Atlantic Ocean - 354-166 | ecosystem: Environmental > Aquatic > Marine > Hydrothermal vents | place: Atlantic Ocean: Mid... | reverse complement strand
GCATAATCAACCTCCAACGCGATTAAGCAATCTAAAACAGCCTGGCTCTCAACAAACTCTGCAATGGTCTTGAGCCCCATGACCTGGCCAATATTGCTAATCGCCTCAACCATAGCGTAATCAATTGAGTCATCCGCCATATCACGCACAAACAGACCATCAATCTTAAGATAATCCACTGGTAGGTTTTTCAGATAGCTGAAGGATGAGACACCACAACCAAAATCATCCAGCGCGAACTTACAGCCAGAAGCACGCAGCGCTTTGATAAATTCACGGGCACGGGTCAGATTGGCCACCGCCGCCGTTTCGGTGATCTCAAAACAGATGCAGTGGTGTGGTAACTGGTGCCGTGCAATCTGCTCCTGAATATAGTCAAGAAAACCATCATCTCCAATCGACATACCCGAGAGGTTGATCGCGAAGACACACGCTTCTCCCGGATTTTTTTTGAGATATTTTGCTAAAACAGATAAACCCTTTTCAATAACCCAACGATCAACACTGGCAATCAAACCATAACGCTCTGCGGCGGGTAGAAAAGCACCCGGAGGAATCAGATCACCGTTATCATCCACCATGCGCAACAACAGCTCATAATGTGTGCTCTCGCCACCCTCTTTTAACGCCTTGATCTTTTGCAGATGCAGGACAAATCGATCTTCTGAAATCGCTTTGCTAATCAGCGTCACCCACTGCATTTCACCATGGCGCTGTTTAAGCTCTGTATCACTCGCCTCATAAAGGTGGTAACGGTTCCGCCCGCCATCCTTAGCCGCATAACAAGCAATATCCGCTGCACTCATGATTGATGCCACACTCTCTGAATTTTCATCCAGCATCACCAAGCCAATGCTGACACCAATTTCAAATGTTTTATCTTCCCAGATAAAACGGAACTCCCGCACAATACCCAACAGCAAAAGGGCAATCTTCTTCGCATGATCCAGTGAGCAACTATTGAGTATCACTCCAAACTCATCCCCACCGAGACGAGCGAGCATATCCGTCGCCCTCATCTTCTCACGCAGCAGTGAGGTTAGCTGCTGCAATAGCGCATCCCCCGCCACATGGCCACAGGTGTCGTTAACCACTTTAAACTGGTCAAGATCAAGGAACAGCACCGCATGCTCAACACCGGTTGAGCGTGCCAGATCCAGTGATTCGGCCAGCTTTCTTTCGAAAACCAAGCGATTGAAAAGCCCGGTTAACGCATCATGGTTTGCCTGATGTAGTAGCTGTTTACGCAATCTGCGCTCTTCACTCACATCCCTGAAAACCACCACGATACCGGTCACATTGCCGTAATTATCCAACATCGGAGCGATGGTGCTCTCAATCGCCACCATCTCATCACGCCGATTGAGTAAGTTCATACTGTGGTTTACATTCAGTTGGCCACAATAGCCTTGATCAATACACTCTTTAAGCAGTCCGGAATCCATCCGTTCACCCTGTTCGTCAAAAAACGGCAGCACCTCCTCCATATCACGCCCGATAACCTCAAAAGAGGACCAGCCAGTCACCCGCTCAGCAGCGGGGTTGAAATAGGCGATTTGCCCCAAGGTATCTACGGTCACCACCGCTTCTGCAATTGAGCGCAGCGTTACCTGCAATCGCTCTTTCTCCTGAAACAGCTCCTCTGTACGATATTTGACACGCGCCTCCAGCTTAACGTGCGCCTCACGCAACACCTGCTCTGTGCGCTTGCGCTCGGTAATATCCTTAGCGACACAGACCGCACCATCCACCTCACCATCAGCACCATGAATATGAGAAAAAGAGAGTAATACCGGCACAAAACTACCGGTACGCGTTATCAGGTACTTCTCCTGATCATTAAAATCATAATCTTCCATCAGGAATGAGAGCTGTTCGCCCTTGCAGTCCGGGGTATCACTACAAACCAGACTCAGCGGAAAACCGATCACATCATCCCGCGCCGTGTAATTCAATAGTTTCAGCGCGGCATCATTAATGTGCTCTATGCGGTAATCCACTCCGACCACAAAAAGGGCATCTCCCATGGTGCGAAGAATCTTTTCATTATTCTCCTTGGCATTAATCAGCTTTGACTGGGAGTCAAATAGATAATCCACCATATGATTAAACGAGTGCCCGAGCTGTGCAATTTCATCGTTGGATTTCGGTACTTTAACCTTTTTGAAGTGCCCTTCTGAAAGAAGTTTTGCCGACTCAGAAAGCAGGCGAATCGGCCGAATAATAACCCGCTGCATCAACCATGAAAGTACAAAAAATATTGCGATCGCCACAGTAGCTACAATCAAGCGCATGGTATGAGAGAGTTCGTTAACCTTATCCAGTGCCGGCTGCATATCCTTAACGAGGCGTACGACACCGATAACGTCATCACTGCCCAAAAAGAGTATCGGTTCTAAACGCTGATAGTAGCCAACGCCATCACCACCCGACTCATGGGCGACACCTGAGTTAAATACATGCTTGATCGATGAAGAGAGGGTAACAGGGTCAACTAACTGCTGATCAGCATAGGACTGTAGCAACATAATTTGTTCGCTATACACCTCGAGGGTGATCACCTCTGGAATATCACGAACCTGGGTTACCAGCTTATTAAGAAAAAGTTTATTCTCCCTCTTGTGATGGAAAATTTGCGCCATGCGTGCCCGGGTAGCTTGAGTAACATCCACCTCGCTGCCACTGGATTTCGCCGAGGTGAATGAGACAATCACCACCGCAATCACCTCATCATCATGCTCATCCACAACCGGATATAGACGCCGAAATACCCCATCCTGTTCAGAGAAAAGATCTTGCTGCAGAGCTGCGTTGAAAACAGCTTCCACCCTAGAAGATAGTTCATCGTCCGGCTCGAACTGGGTCAGCTGGGGGGGCGTACTGGCAATAACGTGGCGGTGCGTCCCTAAAAGCACCACACTCTCAACATCGGGATGCTCAGCCAGTTCATCGGAAAGAGATTGCAACTGATGTTGCTGGTTCTCAATTTCACCCAGGATTTCGCCAATACTCAAACTGACAATATTGGAAATAGAGATCGAATTTTCTCGTATCTCATCCAGCATGCCTGCCGTCTGCTTATCCAGAATAAAATAAAAACCAACTGAAAGAATTGTTCCCAGGGTTAACAACACACCAAGAATCAACTTACCACCAAGCTTCAGCATGGATGACCTCGGTTATCCGGGACAATCAAAAGAAGAGAGAACGACACTATAGACAAGCATTAGTCAGTTAGTCGGACATTTAAACCAATACTTAACAAGCGGAATTGCGAGATTTTCACACACATAATATCACCTACCAATACACATAAAAAACAAGCTAAAATAGAACCCCTAATCCGCAGATAGAGACGCGAGATGATGTGGTTCTATCTGCGGATTAGGGAGAACTAACTAAAACCTGAAAAACCCAAGGAAATCCATGACAGCCCTTCTCGTCAGCCTGCTTGCCGCCACAACCATTGCTCTGATTTGCAGTCTGTTTTGCCACTACTTCATCAAACCTTACTGGCCCGCTAACATTGCAAGCGTGACATACACCCTGCTGATCTTCCACGGTCTCGCCTATGCCGAAGCGGGCTACATGGATCCTTATTGGATAATTTCATCCCTTATTGTCGCTGGCGTCGCACTACCTACATCAATATTAACTGGAACCTATTTGCGGAGAAAGATGGAAAAAAAAGCGCGCCAAAGCAAGTAGAGTTAGTTGCTGTGACGATAACCCGTTTTAATCGATTCCCTGATTTTTTCATAAACCAGATCCACACTCGGCCCCATCATATGATAAGCGTTTTTACTCATATCATGCCCCTCAACAGCCACATAACGAAGTAACGAGTCGTGCTGTTTTTTCACTCGTCTAATATCACCGTACTTTATCCATATTAATGGTTTGTAATATTTTTCTGACTCATCCCACTGGGTGAAAATAATCCGCTGATCCGTCACCACCAACACCCCATCATAAACGGGAACAGTATATGGTTTCCCATCCATATAGGTTCCCGCATAAAGATTACAAGGTGCATAGTGCTCAAGCTGCTCACCGGGCACTATCGTGCGTGAAAACTCTTCATCAAAACCCGGCGCACCCACTGGCCCTAAAGAGGAGCAACCCGACAAAACCGACAGTAGAATAATCAATAAAAACCTAAAAAAGTAAACTGACATAAACCTCTCTTCAAGTCATGGTTGCTTTAAGAAATCTCTGATTAAGTCTGGATGAATTTAGGCTAAGCATAAAACATTCATGACTTGGTCAGAGCTTCCTTAATCGAGTGAAAGGCCCATCTGACTCGATAGCACGTTTGCCATGGTCATTCCGATACGGTCAGCAAACTGTTGGAAGTAATCTGGGCGTGGTGTGAAGTCAACAATTCGCTCAACGCCAATCACCTCACGGGCCACATAGCTACTACTTCCTAAAGCGTCGATGAGACCCAGCTCAAGCGCTTGCTCACCACTCCAGACAAGCCCTGTAAAGATCTTATCGGAGTCCGCAAGTCGATCACCACGGCCATCTTTGACCGCATCGATAAACTGCTGATGGATATTGCCCAGCATCCCTTTCACATGATCCACCTCGTCGGTTTTCAGTGGCGAAAAGGGATCCAAAAAGCCTTTACTGCTTCCGGCGGTCAGCAGTCGACGCTCCACACCCAGCTTATCCATCGCGCCCGTGAAACCGAAACCGTTCATCACCACGCCAATCGAGCCAACCATACTCGCCTTATCGGCATAAATTTCATCTGCAGCGGCAGCGATGTAATAGCCACCAGAAGCGCAGACATCCACCACCACCGCATAGAGCGGAATGGTCGGATAGAGCGCACGCAAGCGTTTAATTTCATCATAAATGTAACCCGACTGCACCGGACTGCCACCGGGGCTATTAATACGCAAGATAATACCGGCGGTGTTTTCATCTTTAAAGGCCGCTCTCAAGCCTCCGACCACTGTATCCGCACTTGCCGGACTGTCGGCCGCAATCACACCTGATATTTCAATCAACGCGGTATGCTCGCCCCCCAGTTTAATATCAGCCCCGCCCCAATCTCGCGGGATATAAAACAGGATAAAGAAGATATAAGCGAACACTAAAAACTTAAAAAAGATACCCCAACGGCGGGTACGGCGCTGCTCGTTGACTGCAGAAAAAGCCAAGCGGTTCAGCAGGTCACGCTGCCACTCTGCCTCATCAACCCCCGGCTCTTTTTTCGGTTTTGAAGCATCTGACTCGTTACCAGAGGCGTGTACTGGCTCACCTTCAGTCCACACATCTTTTGCTGCACCATCACCTGGTGTTTGATCTTTTTTATCATCACTCATTGTTTTCCACCCGGTAACCAGTCATGTAATTCGCGAATATCATCGAGACAACCCAGAGCACCGCAATCCAAAAGTCGCCTCTTCTCGTGTACGCCATAGCTGACCGCCAGTGCATCCACACCCGCATTTTTCGCCATCAGCATATCGTACTCACTATCACCTATCATTAATGTCTCATTTGGTGTCACACCCACAAACGCCATAATCTCCTCCATCATCAGAGGATGGGGCTTGGAGAAACACTCATCCGCACAGCGTGTGACATGAAAGTAATGGCGCAGATTACACCCATCAAGCACCCGATCCAACCCTTGGCGACTCTTTCCTGTGGCAACCGCCAGCCAGTACTCCTGTTTATTCAACGCCTCGAGCAGCCCAACCACCCCATCAAACATCGGCATCGGTGTCTCATCCGCGAATAAAAAGTGATGTCGGTACGCCTCAATCAACTGAGCCGACTGTGGCTCATTCACATCAGCAAATAGTGCAGATAGCGCCTCTTGAAGCCCCAGACCAATAATATTTTTAATCTGTTCACGACTGCGAAATGGCATGGCAACATCAGCGATAGCCGCCTGCATGGCATTGACGATTTTCGCCTCTGAATCCATCAAAGTGCCATCCCAGTCAAAAACAATCAGCGAGTAGGGTTTAGACATCATTCACCTCATACCATCCAAGAGAGCTTGCAGCTCATCGCTTAAGGGAGCCTGAACCGCCAGCGTTACCTCAGCCACCGGGTGAATAAAACGCAACTCTTGTGCATGCAAAAAGAGGCGCTTAAGCCCGCGCCCCAACATCTTTTCATTAAATTGTTGGTCACCATACTTATCATCACCGGCAATTGGCTTTTTGATATGCTGAGCATGCACTCGAATTTGGTGAGTACGCCCCGTACCAAGATCTATCTGCACAAAGGTGGCATCACGGTAGCGTTTCATGGGATAAAATGTAGTGAGTGCCGTCTTGCCATCCGGATGCACTCGCACCAGCCGCTCCCCTGATTTCAGGGTGTTTTTCTGCAACCGCGCATCGACTCGGCGCTCTTCACCATGCCAGCCACCCCGCACCAGCGCGCAGTAAGTTTTAGTCACCTCACCATCCCGCAACAGCGCATGGAGAGCGCGCAACATACTGCGTTTTTTGGCAATCATCAGGCAACCTGAGGTATCCCGATCCAGGCGATGCACCAGCTCAAGAAAGGGGGCATCAGGTCGCAGCTGCCTAAAACCCTCAATCACTCCCACACTGATACCACTACCACCATGTACAGCCAAACCGGAAGGTTTATTAATAACAATCAGCTGCTCATCTTCATACAGAATCGCCGCCTCCAAGCAGGCTAAAAAAGCCTGGGGTGCACGGATTACCTCCCCCGTTTCTGCCATACGAACTGGCGGAATACGGACAATATCGCCAATCTGGAGGCGATAGGTCGGCTTAATCCGCTTTTTATTAACGCGCACCTCTCCCTTGCGCAAAATGCGATAAATACGACTTTTGGGAACACCTTTAAGTCTAGAGAGTAAAAAATTATCGATACGCTGCCCTTCATGACCTTCATCGATAGTCGCTTGCTGTACAGAACTGCTCATATATACGATTTTCACTCACTAGTTCGTCAAAGAATCAAAAAAATGCTGTGTTTCTGAAGAAGAGCCATTATAATCCCAAACGTAATAAAAGTTTTACAGTTTATGCGGCGGCAATTTATGAGTGGTGAGTAACCACCTTGCCACGCAAATGAAATGACAAAATATTTTTTCGAGATCTGCATTAGGCAGGTCTCTTTATATGAACTGAAGCCCTCCCTCAAACAAAGTGGTGAACTTCAATTGAATAGCTCTTTTGCGCTTCGATAATTTAGGCGGAGCCTGGGTATAATACCCACTTAAAAAGTATACAGCTGTCAGCAGGCCTCCCCCTTAAGCGGTGATGACGCCAGCCAGCCAACAAAATAGATACTTCAGTTCTGCCGATGCGAAGCGTGGTAGAGCGCACGAGAGACATAATGAGAAGAATGTTGTTTAACGCAACTCAACCTGAAGAGTTGCGCGTGGCCCTTGTAGATGGCCAAAAACTCTACGACCTTGATATTGAAACCAGCAGTCGCGAACAGAAAAAATCCAATATATACAAAGGCACTATTACCCGTATCGAGCCAAGCCTCGAAGCGGCTTTTGTTGATTATGGGTCAGAGCGTCACGGCTTTTTGCCACTCAAGGAGATCTCACGCAGCTACTTTACCGAAGGAGCCAACACCAGTGGCCGCGTTAACATCAAAGAGGTTCTCAAAGAGGGGCAAGAAGTTGTTGTTCAAGTGGATAAAGAGGAGCGTGGCAACAAAGGCGCGGCACTCACTACTTTCATAAGCTTAGCTGGCCGTTATCTGGTTCTGATGCCCAACAACCCTCGTGCAGGCGGTGTCTCGCGCCGAATCACTGGCGAAGATCGCAATGAAATACGCGATGCACTCAATGCACTCGAGCTACCCGGTGGCATGGGCATGATCGTGCGCACCGCAGGTGTTGGCAAATCCCACGAAGAGCTACAGTGGGATCTCGACTACCTGCTACAACTCTGGGCAGCCGTTGAAGAGGCGGCAACTCAGCGCAAATCACCTTTCCTGATCTATCAAGAGAGCAACATCGTTATTCGCGCTATCCGCGACTACTTCCGCCAGGATATCAGCGAAATCCTGATCGACTCTGAGGCCGTTTACAATCAAGCCAGAGAGTTTATGCAACTGGTTATGCCGCACAACCTCAACAAGGTAAAGCACTACCAGGATCCTACCCCGCTCTTTACACGTTACCAAATTGAGAGTCAGATCGAGACCGCCTTTCAACGTGAGGTAAGACTCCCCTCGGGTGGCGCGATTGTTATCGACCATACCGAGGCGTTGATCTCTATCGACATCAACTCCGCACGCGCCACCAAAGGCAGCGACATCGAGGAGACCGCTCGCAACACCAACCTTGAAGCTGCCGATGAAATTGCACGTCAACTGCGATTGCGTGACCTAGGTGGGCTGGTGGTTATCGATTTTATCGACATGAGCAGTTCACGTAATCAGCGTGAAGTTGAAGGCCGCATTAAAGATGCTCTTAAAATGGATCGTGCCCGGGTACAGATCGGACGCATTTCACGCTTTGGTCTGCTGGAGATGTCACGCCAGCGACTGCGCCCCTCGCTGGGCGAATCAAGCCAGATACTCTGCCCACGCTGTAGCGGCACCGGCCACATTCGCAACATCGAATCCCTCGCTCTTTCTGTACTGCGCATCATCGAAGAAGAAGCGATGAAAGAGAATACCGGCAAAATTGTTGCACAACTCCCAGTAGAAGTGGCCACTTTTCTGCTTAACGAGAAGCGTACCGTTATCCATGATGTGGAAGCGCGTCAAAAAATTTCGGTTGTACTGATCCCAAATCGCCACATGGAGACCCCGCGTTACGAAATTGAGCGCATCAGAGAGGATGAAGTTGGCTCACAACCCAACCCACAGCAAAGCAGTTACCAGATGGTCACTGAAGCCGAGCCTGAAGTCACCACACAACCTACCCGGGCCAAAGCCAAAACCGAAGAGGCTGTGGTAAAGAGTATAGTGCCCGCAACACCTGTACCCCAACAAGCACAACCCGCACAACCCGCACAACCGAGCAAACCCAGCCTGATCAAACGCCTCTGGGCTAGCCTGTTTGGCACTGAGGTGGAAGAAGAGAAAAAACCGGCAGCGCCACAACGCAGTGGCAACCGCAACCCGCGCAACCGCAACCCGCGCAACGGTAGCAATCAAAACCGTGGACGCAATCGAGGGCGTGAGCAAGGTAATGATTCACGTCGCAATAACCCTCGTGGTGAGCGCAGCCAAGAGGGTCGGCAGCGTAACAACAACGCTCAGCAGGCCACAAACCAGGCAACGGAGAATACTCCGGATAGTGAGAGTGCAGAGAACGGTGAAAATAGTCGCCCGAAAAGTGAGCATCGTAATCGCAGCCGTAATCGCAACCGAAACCGCAGTCGCAGCCGCAATGGATCACAAAGCAGTGATCAGCCACAAACTGAAAACAGCGCACAATCTCCACAAAGCTCGGAGAGTCAGCAGGCGCAATCAAATGTAGATAGCGCACCACGCATGCGCCGTCCGCGCCGTGACAACAACCCTGACGCAACCAGAGCGCTACTTAGTCGCAGTGAAGCGAGCAACACCGAGCAGCCAAAAGCCGCCGAAAATCGCGCAGCCGCAACACCGGTTAGTGTCGAGTCACCCACCACTGAGGCCACTATTGAACAGAAGCCAGTGCAACAACCTGCACCCGCAGAAGTTAAGCCTACAGCTGCACCCGCTAAGCCTGCCCCCAAGGAAGAAGTTAAGCCTGCAGCGGCACCAGCCAAACCGGCTCCTGAGGAAGTTAAGCCTGCAGCTGCGGCAATTAAAGCTGACAATAAAACACCTCCTGCTCAAGAAAAGGAGAAACCCAGCAGTGAAAAACCACAGAAACCCAAGTTCATAAAGCCTGATCCAGCGCCGCTTTCACCCAGCACTGTGGCTAAACGCGCAGCAGAAAAAGCACAGCAAGCTCAAGAGAGCAGCCAAGCTAAAAAACCGCTAACCCGTGAAAAACCCGCCGCTGAAAAGCCAGTTAACACGGCAATGGATTCGCAAACTAACCGCACAGCCGAAGCAGCAACACAAACGCCTGCTGCCGAACAGCCAAAAACTGAAGCAAGCAAAAAGGCTGATGACAACCCGGCGTGATAGTGTAAAAGTCTGATAACAGCATCCTGCCCGCTCGTTTTGCGGGCAGGGTGCTTCATACAGGGTAAGAATGAAAAACAGCCTCCTAATACTTGCTGCCATCCTACTGTTAAGTGCTTGTAGCGATTCGCAACTGGGCACCGCTTCCCCACCCCCCGCTTTTGAAGGCATTGATTGCAGCACCCTTCCCCACTGGAGCAAACCCATTGAGGGCGTTCAGCTCAACCTACAACATATCTTCTGTGGAGAGCTCAACCGCAAAGGGCGCGTTGTCGGCTTCCATGCCATGCCTAATGGCCACCCGCCCAGCAGCTACCGCGATGCCGATCTGGCCGACAAGCCCAATCTGCAAGGTGTCTACACCCTGCGCAACATTCAATTGATGTTTGAGGGGCAACACCGCAAAGGCTTTTCATCAATGTTTCCCAATCACTGTAATGCGGAGCAGATAAAACACTCCATTGTCTACTCTATCCAGCAACAGCAGGGTAAATGCGCCTCACCCGGCTGGGCCAGCTGTGGCCCGAGCAATCCCGACACAAGTGACTCTAAATTTTGCAATAGTCTCGATGGAAGCCGTTATCTGATTGCCTCTGCCCAACTCCGAGACAACCCGCAACGCATCAATACCGCCTTTCCAATCTACCAATAGCAGGGTCACTCCAATGTCACCACACCCTTGGCCAGACTTTGATGAGCACAGCCCCATTCACCAACAGCTCTACTCCTTTTTATGTATGGATGTGCAGTGCGCCCCCAGCCAGATATCGGCACTACAACAAGCCATCGAACAGCAACAAGGGTGTAGCGCTGGCAATCTCTACCACTATCGCTGTGATCAACAAGGCATTCTCATTGAATCCCTGTATGATGAGGATGAGCGGGCACCTACAACGATCCCCTACCCACTGGCACAACACGCGCTCGATTTTTGGCGGCAGCAGTGTAGTAACCTAGGGAATCTCTGATTAAGTCTGGATGAATCTAGGCTGAGAAGAAATTGTTCTCATTTGTTCCGAAATGCGTAGCAATAGTCGCTCTATTGGTGTGGTTTTCAGGATAAATGAGGGCGATTTCAGCCAGCATACAACATTCATGACTTGATCAGAGCTTCCCTAAGGAAGCTGTAGCCCCGGCAAGAAACGGCTATACTTGAAAAGGCAGCTCTAAAGGTGAGCTGATAAAACTTATTCAGAAAAATCAACAACCAAGAGAGGCCATCATGAGCGAACATAATGACAAACAGAGCCACGCCTACGATCAAATGCTGGAACGCACCAAAGAGTTTATCAGTGATCTAGGGCGTGAGACACAGCCCCACTTGGAAAAAGCCACCCGCTATGCCAAAGAGAAAGCCGTTGAGCTGGGTGAGCTGACCCGTGAAGAGGCGGATGACATTGCTAAATATCTGCAGCGTGACATCCACGATGCGGCTACCTTCCTTGGTGAACACGGTGATGATATAAAGGATTGGCTACGCCTCGACCTGCTGCTGATCGAAAATAAATTGCTCGATATGTTCTCACAGGTAGTTGATAAAACCCGGCTAGAGCTTGATCAAATCGCCATGCAGGCAGATGCTCAAGGGTGGCACACTGGGCAGATCGCCGGTATCGGTACGCTCCAGTGCTTAAATTGCGGAGAGGAGCTTCATTTCCATAAAACAGGGCGTATCCCCCCTTGCCCCAAATGTAGCCATACTGAATTTAACCGCATTAACAAAGACGGTTAAATTACATGCATTATTGGCTATTACTCCTCCTACTCTGGGCAGGCTATGCCCAAGGGAGTGATTTTGACCGTGGCATGGAGGCGTTCCAAGCACAGGAGTACACCCGTGCACTGGCCATACTCACCCCGCTCGCCCAACAGAATGATGCCAATGCACAGCACCGCATTGCCGTCATGTACCGGCATGGCATGGGAGTGAATGTAGACCATCAACAAGCACTCGATTGGTATAAAAAAGCCGCTGACAACGACCACCTGAAAGCTCAAACCAGTGTTGCCGCCATGTTCTACTTTTCAATCGGCATTAAAGCGGACTGGTCACAAGCCGCCCACTACTGGTCACTTGCCGCACAACAGGGTGATGGGAAATCACAAGAGAGCTACGGTTTGATGCTTATCCAGGGAGAGGGAGAAGCACAAAACCTAAAAAAAGCAGCACTCTGGCTCAGCATGGCGGCTAGGCAGCAACGGCCACGCGCCCAACTTGCCCTCGGCATGCTACTGCTCGCGGGTGAAGGCATCAAAAAGAGTGAGGAGGGCGGCCTGCAATGGATCGAAAAGGCAGCCATAGCCAACCATAAACCGGCACAGTGGGCGCTCTATAGGACCTTTAAAGATGGCTTGTACGGGCAAGCAAAAGATGAAGTGCGCGCCCAGTTTTGGCAGCGACATTATCAGCGGCGATAATACACCGCCGCCCCATTATGCTCTATAATGGGCCAACTAATGATGTAACGGGTACTACCGATGTTAAAAAACTATCTGATTGGGCTGCTGTTTCTCAGCATCGCAACACCTCTGCTTGCAGCACTACCTGCTTCATCAACACCACTAGAGCCGCTACCACAGCACACCATATCAACCCGACTGATTACCCAGTTTATCAATGACTATCACTATAAACAGACCGAGCTGACTAACCAGCAGTCGAAGCTTATCCTAGAAAAATACCTGACCACCCTTGATCCCAACCGCAGCTTTTTTACCCAGCAGGATATCAACAGTTTTGAGCGCTATCAGACCACACTGGATGATGCGCTGAAAAGAGGTGACCTATCTCCTGCCTTCGACATTTTCCAGCGCTATAGCCAGCGCCGTATTGAACGCGCTGATTACGCCCTGTCACGCCTGCCACAAACCTTCGACTTTACCATCGATGAAGCGCTGACACTGGATCGCAGTGAATCATCATGGGCTGTTGATAGTACGGCACTGGATGAAATTTGGCGTAAACGGGTGAAGAATGATGTGCTCAATCTCATGCTAGCCAACAAAGAGCCTGACGATATTCAAGAGGTGCTGCACAAACGCTATCAGCGCATCAAAACACACGTCACACAAACCCAGGCCGAAGATGCGTATGAGTATTTCATCAACGCCTACTTACGCAGCATTGAGCCACACACTGGCTATTTTTCACCGCGTAATTCTGAGAATTTTAAAATCAACATGAGCCTCTCCCTTGAAGGAATTGGTGCTGTTTTACGCACCGCCGATGAGATGACCACGGTACAAAAAATCATTCCCGGTGGCCCAGCTGACCTAAGCCAGCAAATACATGCCAAGGATCGTATTACTGGTGTTGCGCAGGGTGAACAGGGTGAAATGGAGGATGTAGTTGGCTGGCGTCTGGATGATGTGGTCGACCTTATTCGTGGCCCCAAAGATAGCATTGTTCGACTGCAACTACTGCCAAAAGAGAGCGGCCTAGATGGCCCAAGCAGGACGATCACCCTGAAAAGGAACAAGATCAAACTGGAAGAGCAGCAAGCGAAAAAATCGATCATTGAACTACCCGGCGATAGCGGAAAAAAGATCGGCGTCATTTCGATCCCAACCTTCTATATGGATTTTGAGGGTTACCGCCGTGGCGACGATGACTACCGCAGCACCACCCGCGACACACTGGCACTTATCGAAGCGCTTCAACAACAGGGTATTGATGGGTTAATCATCGACCTGCGCAATAATGGGGGTGGCTCATTACCAGAGGCCGTCGCCCTGACCGGGCTCTTCATCAAAAAAGGCCCCGTGGTACAGATTCGTGATGGCAAGGGGAAGATAAAATCAGATGATGATACCGATCCCCTCATCGCCTATCTTGGCCCGCTGGCGGTATTGGTTAATCGCTACAGCGCCTCCGCTTCAGAGATATTTGCCGGGGCGATTCAAGACTATGATCGTGGGGTCATTATCGGCGAGCCAACCTATGGAAAAGGCACCGTGCAAACCATGGTTGACCTTAATCGCTATGTTCGCTCTAAAGAGCTGGGACTGGGACAATTAAAGCTTACCATGGCACAATTTTTTCGCGTTAATGGCGACAGCACCCAGCACCGCGGCGTGATACCCGACATTCAATTTCCAACCGCCGAACAGAATGCCAAACAGGGTGAGCGCTCATATGATAACGCCCTCCCCTGGGCCACCATTGAACCGGCCAAGTTCACACCCTACCGCCAAGCTGGCTTTCAATTGAATGATGTCATTCAGCAGCACCAACAACGGATTACAACCAATAGTGGCTTTGAGTTTTTACTGGCACAGGCGGAGCAGCGCCATATTATGGAAGATAAAAAGAGTGTGACGCTGCTAAAAGAGCAGCGCAAACAAGAGCGAAAACAACTTGAAGAGAGTCACGACCAGCGCATCAACACATTCCGCATTTCACAAGGGATGAAACCCCTTGAGGATGACGAAAAAGTGGATGAAGAGGGTGAGAGCAAAGAGCATGAGAGCACCTCTGATGCCCTCAAAATGGTGGAATTACAAGAGACCGCGCTGATCTTAAGTGACATTATCGACAGACAAAAAACCACCGCGCTTTCAAAGCTGAAAAAACCATAGAGCAGACCGGGAGTCTCTGATTAAGGCTGGATTAATTCAAGCGTAACTACTCAGAGCGTCCCTAACCCTCTACCAACTTTTTCAAGGTACTGCCCAACTCGGCTGGCGAGTGGGTGGTGGTGACACCCGCCCGCTCCAGTGCTTTAAACTTATCTTCCGCTGTTCCCTTACCACCCGCAATAATCGCTCCCGCGTGACCCATACGCTTTCCTTTTGGCGCGGTGGCACCGGCGATGTAGCCGACCACCGGCTTGGTAACGTTATCCTTGATATATTCAGCTGCCTCCTCTTCGGCACTGCCACCAATCTCACCCACCATAATGATCGACTCTGTCTTTGGGTCGTTTTGAAACAGCGCCAAGCAATCGATAAAAGTGGTACCAGGAATCGGGTCACCACCGATACCCACACAGGTGCTCTGACCGTAGCCGATAGCGGTAGTCTGCGCCACCGCCTCGTAGGTCAGGGTGCCCGAACGGGAGACAATACCGACCGTTCCTGGCTGGTGAATATCCCCGGGCATAATGCCAATTTTACACTCACCCGGTGTAATCACACCCGGACAATTGGGCCCTACCAAACGCGCACCAGCAGCCTTAACAATCAGGCTCGCCTTTAACATGTCACGGGCCGGTATTCCCTCGGTAATACAAACAATAAGTTCAATCCCCGCATCCGTCGCTTCCAGTATGGCATCAAGACAAAAGGGGGCGGGCACATAGATAACCGAGGCACTCGCCTCTGTTTCAGCCACCGCATCCTTAACCGTATTAAAGACCGGTAGACCCAGATGCTCTGCACCGCCTTTACCGGGTGTCACCCCCCCCACCATCAACGTGCCATAGGCGATAGCCTGTTCAGAGTGAAAGCTACCCTGCTTGCCGGTAAAACCCTGGCAGATGACCTTGGTATTTTTATTGATCAATATGCTCACTGTTATGCTCCTACCGCATCGACGATTTTCTGGGCTGCTGAGTCAAGATCTTCCGCAGCGATAATATTCAGGCCGCTTTCACGGAGTAACTCACTTCCCCGGTGGGCACTATTACCCGCCAGCCGCACCACCACCGGCACTTGAATATCCACCTCTTCAACAGCGGCGATAATACCTTCCGCAATAATGTCGCAGCGTACAATTCCACCGAAGATGTTAACCAGAATCCCTTCCACCTTATCGTCCGATAAAATGATTTTGAACGCCTCGGCAACACGCTCTTTAGTCGCCGTGCCGCCCACATCAAGGAAGTTGGCCGGGTCACCCCCGTGTAGCTTGATGAGATCCATAGTCGCCATCGCCAAACCAGCACCATTCACCATGCAACCGATGGTACCGTCCAGTGAAATATAGTTAAGATCCCATTCAGTGGCGCGCACCTCCCGAGCATCTTCCTGGCTAACATCGCGCAGCGCCTTTATATCGGGCTGGCGATAGAGGGCCGAGTCATCAATATTAACCTTGCCATCCAGACAGATCAGATCACCCTCTTCGGTAACAACCAGTGGATTAATCTCCAACAAACTGAGATCTTTCTCCTCAAATATAGTGGCAAGCCCCCCCATAATTTTACCAAATTGTTTGATCTGATCCCCTTTCAGCCCTAGCGCAAAGGCGATATCTCTCACCTGATAGGGCTGCAAGCCAACCAGCGGATCAATAGATGCTTTAAGGATTTTTTCCGGTGTTGCTGCCGCCACTTTCTCAATCTCAACCCCCCCTTCCGTGGATGCCATGAAGGTGATCCGGCGAGAAGCACGATCCAGCACCGCACCAAGATAGAGCTCGCGCTCAATACGGCTTGGCTCCTCAATCAACACCTGGTTAATAGGCTGCCCCTCCGATGTTGTCTGATAAGTTACCAGACGCGAGCCGAGCATATTATTGATAATTTCAAGCGCCTCAGCACGATCACTGGTCAGCTTGACACCACCCGACTTACCCCGCCCACCAGCATGCACCTGCGCCTTGATAACCCAAGGCATTGTGGTAATTGAGTCCAGTGCCGATTCAGCCTCCTCCAGATTACTCACTACCGTGTTATTCGGCACCCTAACCCCATACTGGGCGAAAAGTGCTTTGGCTTGATATTCGTGCAGATTCATTTTATGGCCTATCTTTTTAATCGGGCAGAGCCTACCCGTTTAGTTAACTCATTGAGATCGTTACATACCTCATGGGCGCAAAGATCTCATCGACTATAGAAAGTATACATCGGGCTTTACATACGAAGCTAAAGCCACATTTAATCGCTTTCAGAACCCATAAACCAGCACATTCATTTTCCGACAATGTAAACTGACACTCCCTGAACAAAAAATTATAATAACCCCATGCTAAAGGTCTACCACAGCAACCGCCTAGAACACCTTGCCGCCTACATGGCCGCCACTATACAAGTAGAGCCACTGCACTCGGTGCTAGCTCCTGAAGTGATTGTCACCCAGCATCAAGGGATGGCGCGCTGGCTCTCGATGCAACTGGCACAAGTGCAAGGGATCAGCGCCAATTGTGACTATCCACTGCCCGCTAGCTACATCTGGAAATTGTACCGCAGCCAGCTTGAGGGTGTACCGGAAAGCTCCCTTTTTGATCGCTCGACGCTCACATGGCGATTAATGGATTGCCTACCCACGCTGCTCGATGAAGCCGAATTCATACCACTCAAGCACTACTTAAAATCTGGCCGCGAGCAGCTCAAACAGTACCAACTGTGTCGCTACATCGCAGACACCTTTGAGCAGTACCTGATCTACCGCCCCGAATGGATCCACGCCTGGCAACAGGGTAAAAATGATGGCTGTGAAAAACAGCCCTGGCAGTCCCGCCTTTGGCGAGCGGTGCTGGGTGACACCCCCCCGGCTCACCGTGCCAGTCTGCACCAGCAATTTATGCAATTAGCCGCGCAGGACAAAATCGACCCACAAAAATTGCCACAACGCTTAATGGTCTTTGGCATTAACAACCTGCCACCCAGCTATCTTGACGTGTTGGCAGCTGTGGCCAAAAAGATCGACGTTCACCTCTTCACACTCAACCCCTGCCTGGCCTTCTGGGAGGATATCAGCGCCCCCAAAACCGTCGCCAGACTACGTCAACTATGGCAAGAACAGGGCAAACCAGACTGCTCTGAAATGTATGAAGTGGGCAACTCGCTGCTCGCCTCCATGGGCAAACAGGGGCGAGACTTCCAACGCTTGATCCACCAAGCGCAATACACCGTCGAAGACCATGACTGTAGCGTCTATCTGGATGAAAACACGCTACTGGAGTCCATCCAATCAGATATTTTACAGCTACTGGAGCGCGGGCAAGGCGATTACACCCCCTCCCCGGTGGCGCGACAAGATCACTCCCTAACACTCCATAGCTGTCATAGCCCGATGCGTGAAGTGCAGGTACTCTATGATCAACTCCTACAGATGTTTGAACAAGACCCCGAACTGCAACCCCGCGACATCATCGTCATGACCCCGGAGATTGACACCTACGCACCCTATATTGAAGCCGTATTTGGTACCGCGCGTGGTGAGCGAATAATCCCCTGGTCGATTGCCGATCGCTCAGCACAGGCAGAACACCCCGTACTACACGCCTTTATGCAACTACTGCAACTACCCGTAGCCCGCATGAATGCCAGTGAAACCATCGCACTGTTAGAGGTGCCTTCGGTATCCCGTTACTACGGGCTGGATCAGCAGGCGCTGCAACGCATTCGCCAATGGGTTAGGGAGAGTGGCATCCGCTGGGGAGTAGATAGTGAGTCACGCCGCGAACGGGGGCAACCCGATGATGAGCACTTCTCCTGGAAGTTTGGCCTACAACGGCTAATGCTCGGCTATGCCATGCCCGCTGAAGAGGCGCTTTACGAAGGCGCGCTCCCCTACCCCCATATTGAGGGCATGGAGGCGCAGTGGCTCGGCAAATTACAGCGCTTTTTAGATGACCTGGCAACACTGCGCCAACGTCTTGGCCGCCCCCGCACACCGGACGAATGGCAACAACTCATCAATCAGATGTTGTCACGCTTTGAGATCAAAGGTGAAGATGAGGAGCAGGCGATACAGCTTCTAAGAGAGGTAATACACGACCTCAGCCTACACACTGAAGCGGCAGGATATGAGCAGAAAATCCCACTGGAAGTGGTGCAAGATTATATAAAAGGCCACCTGCTCTCCCCCGCCTCACCGCACCGATTTCTGGCGGGGCAAGTGAGTTTTTGCGCCATGATGCCGATGCGTAGCTTACCCTTCAAGGTAGTCTGCATGGTGGGGATGAATGACCGCAGCTACCCACGCACCCGCCCGCCGCTCGGCTTTGACCTGATGGTCGACACACCACGCCCCGGTGATCGCTCGCGGCGTGATGATGACCGCTACCTGTTTCTGGAGGCGCTGCTCTCCGCCAGGCAGATGCTCTATATCAGCTATATTGGCCGCTCAATTCACGACAATGCGCCGATGTTGCCATCCGTTCTGGTTTGCGAACTACAAGATTACATCGAGCAAGGGTTTATAACCGACAGCGGACAACCGATATTAAAAGAGCTGCTCACAGAGCACCCCTTGCAACCCTTCAGCCCGCGCTATTTCCAAGGTGATCAGTCACTTTTTAGTTACGATAAAATGTGGTCAGAGGCCGCCAATGTTCTGCAACAGCAGAGAGCCGCCCTACCCTTTTCAGAAGCGCCACTGCCCCCGGCTGAAGAGGCACTGCGCCGCATTGACCTGAATCAACTGATCCGCTTTTTCAAAGCCCCTGCTCGCTATTTCCTGCAACAACGCTTCGGCATTCAGCTCGATCAGCTAGAAGAGACACTGCTCGACAGCGAACCCTTCACCCTCGACAGCCTACAGATCTATCAACTCAAACAGCAGTTGTTAGAGCAACAGCTGGAAGCGAAAGATCTCGACCAGTACCGTGAGCGGCTAAAAGCGAAAGGTGAACTACCCGCAGCGGCCTTTGCCGATGTCTGCTATAGCGACCAGCAAGCCGCAGCTGTTATCTTTGCCGAGCAGCTAAAAGAGCAATTACAGCCGCCACTGGAACCCCTCGAGCTGGATCTCACCGTGGGCAATTTCCAGCTGCACGGCTGGTTAAAAAACATCAGCCATGATGGGCAGCAGAGCTACCGATACACCAAAATAAAAGCCAACGACCGAATGGCACTGTGGCTCAACCATCTCGCACTCTGCGCACTCAAACCCCACGGTGTGGCGTGCCGAAGCCGCCACTTTGCTGAAGATGGCGGATTCTGTTTTGCGCCCGTAAAAAATGCCCTGCCACAACTGCAACAGCTACTAGAGTACTACTGGCAAGGGCTGCATCAACCCCTGCCGTTTTACCCGCAAAGCTCGTTCGACTATGCGCAACTCATCAAAGAAGAAAAAACAATTAACCAAGCACTGAGCAGAGCAGAGAAAACCTTTTTGGGTTCCAAGTTCAGCCGAGGTGAGGGTGAAGATCCGTACCTACAGTTAATATTGCGCAATCAATCGCCCCTCAACCCCGACTTCATGGCACTGGCAGCGGCGATCTACCAACCCCTGTTTGCTGCCGAGGAGTCTGAACAGTGAGCATGCAACCACTTGACCTCAACACATTACCGCTAGATGGCGTGCGGCTCATTGAAGCCTCTGCGGGCACCGGCAAAACCTACACCATCGCCACGCTCTATCTGCGCCTGCTATTGCAGCGCACCCTTTCGGTAAAACAGATTTTGGTAGTCACCTTCACCAAAGCGGCCACCGAAGAGTTACGTGGTCGAATTCGCCAGCGTATTCGAGAAGCACTGCAACAACTACAAGGCAGCGATCAAGCCGCCGACCCGGCACTGCGCGGTATTCTCTCTCAACTGGATGACCACAAAACCGCCGCACAACAGCTAAAAGATGCCCTCACCCTGATGGATGAAGCGGCAATTTTCACCATTCACAGCTTCTGCCAACGGATGCTCACCGAAAACGCCTTTGAGAGTGGCTCACTGTTTGATGCCGAGCTGATAACCGACGAAATCGACTACCTGCGTGAAATTGCAGAGGATTTTTGGCGCAGCCACTTCTATGCCTTCGATGAAGCAGATGCCGCCTGGGTCGCCAAACAGTGGAAAGCGGGGCCATCAACACTTCTGGAAGAGCTACGCAGCGCCCTTAACCGACATGAATTAACCGTCATTCCATCGGTGACAGAGAGCCAACTTGAAACCCTATGGAACCGACGTAGCCAACTGATTGAGCAGGTACAACAGCGATGGAATAGCGAGGGTGAAGTGCTTCGCCCACTGCTGACCCAAAACAAAGGGTTAAACCGCAGTAGATACCGCGTAACCACCCTTGAAAAGCTCTTCCCCGCAATGGCGCAATTTTGTGCCTCACCCCACCCCCGCTCACTACCGGAAAAAATTGAGTTGCTCACCGCCAGCAAAATAAACACCTCGATGAAAAAGGGGCAGCCACCCTTACAACACCCCTTTTTTGAGCTTAATGACGAGCTGGTTGAGATGTGGAAAAAAACAGACCAACTACGCCGCAGCCTGATCATGCAGCAGTTTATTCAATACAGCCGTGACACCTTGGTTGAGCGTAAAGCCGCTCACAATGTAATCTCCACCAACGACCTGCTAACAGACCTATACAATGCGCTAAAAAATGATGCTGAAGGGGTGTTAGCCGCTCGCATTCGCCAGCAATACCCCCTTGCGATGATTGATGAGTTTCAAGATACCGACCCGGTGCAATACACCATTTTCCACACCCTTTATCACCAGCAACCCACCTGCGGTCTCTATATGATCGGTGACCCAAAACAGGCGATCTACAGCTTTCGTGGTGCCGACATCTTCACCTACATGCAGGCACGCCGCGATAGCCAGCACCACTACACCCTCGACACCAACTGGCGCTCCACGCCCCCCTTAATCGCCGCCGTAAATCAGCTCTTTTCATCCACTGAGAAGCCTTTTATCTACAATGAAGATATTCAATTTCATCCGGTAAAAGCGGCCCCACAAACCACACAAAAAACACTACTGATTAACGGCAAAACCACCCCCCCACTCCA
>Ga0256839_1002261_pt1 | contig 21750 bp, 16 predicted proteins | sample 354166metaG_FD_185968 | JGI IMG/M metagenome (GOLD analysis project Ga0256839, IMG submission 185968) | Hydrothermal vent microbial communities from Mid Atlantic Ridge, Atlantic Ocean - 354-166 | ecosystem: Environmental > Aquatic > Marine > Hydrothermal vents | place: Atlantic Ocean: Mid... | reverse complement strand
CTTGTGCCGCTGCACCGGCTATACAAAAATTATTGATGCGGTAATGGATGTGGCGAGTTTCAACACTGAACCTGAAGACCCAGCAGCCGGTCACGCCGTTGGTGCCAGCATCAACCGGATTGATGGACTGGAAAAGATCGCCGGAAGTGAAAAATTTGGCGATGATCTTTTGCCGGAAAATGCAATTGCCGTACGCATTGTGCGCTCACCCTTCCACCATGCCAGTTTCCAAATCGGCGATACGGGTAAGTTTATCGCTGAAAATTCAGGTATTCTTGCCATCTATACGGCCAGCGACATTCCGGGCGATAACCACTTTGGCGTAATTCCTCCGTTTTTTGACCAACCCGTGCTGGCGGAAAAAATCAGCCTTTTTCGCGGTGAAGCCATCGCCATAATCGCCGGTGAGATAGAAGCCATTAGAGCTCTTGATCTGGAGAGTTTCCCGGTCACCTGGCAGGAACTGCCCGCGCTTATGACATCCACTGAAGCGCTTGAAAACGGTGCTGCCCAAATTCACCACGATAGGGAAAACAATATTCTGATCGAAGGCCGGGTTGTGTGCGGTGATGCGGATGCAGGACTTAGCCAGGCGACCCACCGGGTGAAATCATCCTTCACAACGCCCTTTGTTGAACATGCCTATATTGAGCCGGAAGCTGGATATGCGGTGCGCATTGGTGAGCGGATCAGGATTTATGGCGGCACCCAATCGCCCCATATGGATTTGGAATCCACCGCCAAAATCATGGGGTTGGACAAGCAGCAAATCCAGATAATACCAAGCGCCTGCGGTGGCGGTTTTGGTTCAAAGATCGACATTTCTATCCAGCCCTTTATTGCACTTGCCACCTGGCATTTAAAACGACCCGCTACCATTTGCTACACGCGCTCAGAATCCATGCGCTCCACCACCAAGCGCCATCCGTCACAAACCACGGTTGAAATTGGCTGTGATGAAAATGGCATTTTAACCGGCATGAGCTTTGAGGGAATTTTCAACACCGGCGCCTATGCCAGCTGGGGACCAACGGTTGCAAACCGGGTGCCGATCCACGCCTCCGGTCCCTATTTGATGCCCAATTACCGGGCAAGCGGAAAAGCCGTTCATACCAATTGCGTGCCCTCCGGTGCCTTTCGCGGCTTTGGCATTCCGCAGGCAACCATCGCCCAGGAATGCGCCTTCGATGAACTGGCTGATAAAGTCAGCATTGATCGACTGGAGTTTCGCTTAAAAAATGCGCTTAGAAACAATCAGCCAACGGTTACCGGACAGATATTTGAAAAAGGTGTTGGCATTGTCGAATGTCTGGAAGCACTGAAACCCGTATGGGAAAAGGCTCGAAAAGCAGCCGCTGATTATAATGCCAATCCGGAAAACCCCAACCTTCGCAAAGGCGTTGGCATTGGCACCTGCTGGTATGGCTGCGGCAATACTTCCATATCAAATCCATCCACCATCAAGATCGGCATCCGGCCTGACGGACTGATTGTCCTGCATCAGGGAGCTGTTGATATTGGCCAGGGCTCAAGCACGGTCATCGTGCAAATTGCCGCCGATGCCTTGGGGGTTCAGGCACTGGATATACTCATCGGCGGGGCAGATACTGACCACACTCCCGATGCGGGCAAAACCTCCGGTTCGCGCCAAACAGTGATTTCCGGCAATGCGGCAAGGCTTTCCGGCCTTGCCCTGCGCGAACAAATTCTGCGTCACGCCAATGTTTCAGAAAATGCCGAAATCGTCCTGGGCGACGGCACACTTTTGTTAAAAGATGGAGAAACCAGCCACCAGATTGAACTTGCAACGCTTGACCCTGATGAGAGTGGCTATGTTTTTTGTGCAGAAGAAACCTATGACCCGCCAACAACTCCGTTGGACGAAAATGGTCAGGGCAACCCTTACGCGGTTTACGGCTATGGCGCTCAATTGATGGAATTAACCGTTGACATAGGCCTTGGCACCGTAAAGCTCGATCGCCTTACAGCCGCCCATGATGTGGGTAAGGCAATCAATCCAAAGTTAGTTGAAGGGCAAATTGAAGGTGGCGCGGCGCAAGGTATCGGGATGGCCCTGATGGAAGAATTTGTACCGGGTGTTACCGAAAACCTGCATGACTATCTCATTCCGACAATTGGTGACATGCCAATAGTCGATAGCCTCATTATCGAGGTTGAAGATGGTGAAGGCCCCTATGGGGCAAAAGGGCTTGGCGAACATGTGCTCATTCCAACAGCGCCGGCAATTTTGAACGCCATTCGTGATGCAACCGGCGCATCAGTGCGCGACCTTCCGGCAACACCTGCACGGGTTTATGCGGCCATTCATTCAAAATAAGGCACATGAGCTTTCGAACAAATAAAGCATGTCTCAAAAATGTGAAAACCGGTTTTGGGAATAAACACACGCGACAGCAAAAAGGGCAGGAACAAATCAGCTTCATACCCTTTTTGGTGTCTTAGACTGCGTCATGTTTACATGGAAGCATGTCAGGTCACGCATTGCGGCCCGGCGCTTATGCACCGCCCCTCCTGAGCTTATCGAGGGGGAAGGCCGGGGCGTAGCTCAAGTTGCACCTTGAGCCCGGACCATATTTAGACGAAGCGCAAAACTTGAGCCAATAGAAAAACCCCGAATGGCCGTGAGCGAAAACAAACTGGAGCAATTCTGTCAAAGATGGATCTGCTCTTGAACGCGCCTATTCCTTCGGCGCATCCTTTTTCCTAGAACCGGCTGCGTCTTCCAAATTGGTCGGTGCAAATACATTACCAAATGTATTCACACCCGGGCTTTTGGATTTAAGGCCGTTTTTGTCCTTTTTCTCATCCGTTGGAATAACAGATTTCAGGCTGTCAGACTTCCAAATGCTACCGAAAGCACCTTTACCAGGATTTACAGCGCCGCCGGATTTAGCTTTCTCGCCAGCAGTTTTGCCGCCAAATATATCGGGTCCCTTCATCTCTTTCTGCATACGCCGTTCTTTCATGCGTTGCTGAAGTGCCTGAATACGCAATTGCTGTGCGGCCCGTTTTTCCTTCAATAAGACTGATTTTGCAGGCTCCGGGTCATAGACCTGAGAAATAGCGATAGTTGCAACTATGCCCGCAACAAACAATGCAAGGATGACAGCGGCAGGGTTTCCAGCAAAGAAACCGGGCGCCTTAAAGCCTCCTGTCACAACACCAACCGGCGCACCATTAGCAACCGCCAATTGTGCCCTTCTGGTCCGAACCTCATTCAGCAAAGCAAAGAATATTGTTAGACAGACAATAATAAACGCCAGCGCCGAAATTGACGGATCAATACCAAGACGAACTTTTTGTGATAAAATAATCGTCAATGTGGCATACTTCTGATGGGTAAATATCGAGGTATTATAATTTTCAAACGAAGCCAGGAATGCCAGCACCGCCGAAGACGCCATCGCCGGATACAGGAATGGCAGTTGAATTTTTCTGAAGGCCTGAATATGGCTGGCACCCAAATCAAGCGCCGCCTCGGTCAACCCCGTATCATAGCGCTGCAAACGCGCCACAAATACCAGCATGCAATAGGAAGCAATAAACGTGGATTGCCCAAGCACGGTCAGGAAAATACCATTGGCTAAAAAGCTATCGGGTGACAGACCCAATCTCCGATTAATTTCCGCCCAAAAAACCAGAGTTGAAATCCCGATCACCACACCGGGCACAAGAATTGGCGCAATGATCAACGTATAATAGGTTGCCCGCAACTTTGGCCATATTTGCGTCAGAACCAGCGCGCCGGCAAGGCCCATTGAAACTGACAATATGACCGTAAAAAAGCCCACATAAAGTGAGTTTTCCAAGCCTTCCAGAATGCGATCATCAGCAAACAGCTTGGAAAACCATTCAAAAGAAAAGACTTCCCACGGGGTAATCTGCGGAAATGATGCCGAGTTGAAGGCCGTTATTCCCATCAAAACCAACGGGCCAAGCAGATAGGTAAAGAACATCAACAAATACAGCGACATTCCAATGCGGATAAGAAGCGGCTGATCCCTCATTTGCCAATATCCCCCATGTTCACTTTAAACAAGCGCATGACAGTCAACACGATGATCAAACAAGCAACCAACAATACAATGGCGTATGCCGAGGCCTGAGGCCAGTTTCCGCCCGTATTAAACCACTGATACACAAGTTGAGTAAACCACAGGCTCGACGGACCGCCGAGAATTTGCGGCGCAGCCAATGCGCCGGCTGACAACATAAACACCATAGTACAGCCGGATGCGATGCCGGGTTTTGCATAGGGAATTACAATTCGTCGATGAATTGTCACCCAGGACGCACCCATATCACGCGCAGCTTCAATCTGGTTGCGATCAAGGCTCTCGATTACATTATACATTGGAAAAATCATCAGCAGGATATAGGCATAACCAAGCCCGGCATAGAGCGCCACATTGGCCCTGATAAAATCAATCGGGCTGTCAATGATGGCGAACAACATAAGGAATTCGTTGATAACACCGCTATCGCCAAAAATTATTCTAAAGGCAAAGGCCCGAAGAATTTCATTGATCCAATAAGGAATAATCAACAACAATACCAGAATGCGGACAAAGCCACCGCCCTTGGTCTGCCCCAGGAAATAGGCAATCGGATAACACAACATCAGATCAATTATCGTTACAAAAGCAGCTGCGATCAAGGTCCGCCCAAAAACGAGAAGGTCGACCTTGTTATAGCCGTCCTCATTTCCCGGAGCTCCAAACACCAGATAATCGTAATTTTCCAAAGTGTAATGATCCTTTGGACCGCCCATTTCCGGTGGAGGTAAATGTGGATGAAACGACAGATCAAACATATAAAGCTGCGGAAGAATTATCAGCATTACGGTCCAGAAGCCAACCAGTATGATCAGCGTCCACCCCATTAATGCGCCGTTTTTCCTGAAATAGTCTTTCATAAACCCGTTCATGACGATCACTCACTCGCCAGTTCGCCGGCAGGCACGATGACCGCCTGACTGGCATCATACTTTATCGCCATTGAAGTACCGGCATCAAACAGCCTTGCTTCCCCCCTGTTGGTCAAGGCCATTTTCATTTCCTTGCCCTCGGTTCCCTCAAGGAATACGTTATAGCTTTGCCCCTCAAACTCCGAATGATGGACATCAGCCAGTATCCGCGTATCAGATTCTTGCCCATCTTCAGACAAGTGTAGTGCCTCAGGTCGAATGAACATCATTACATCATCGCCAACGCTCAATTTACCTTGCGCATCGCTCGCTATACGCCCTCGCAGCAGCCCGGTTCGGTTGGTATCAACAACGGCCTCACCATTGACAATCTTGGAGACTTCCCCCCGGAAGCAGTTGTTTTCGCCCACAAATGAAGCCACAAATGCGGTCGCTGGGTCATCATAAATCGACTTACCATCGGCGATCTGGTCAATTATACCGGCCTTCATTACCGCGACATTGTCAGACATGGTCAGCGCTTCGCCCTGATCGTGGGTGATGTAAATAAATGTAATGCCGACGCGCTTTTGAATTTCTCGAAGCTCTGTACGCATATGCTGGCGCAACTTCAGGTCCAATGCCGATAGAGGCTCATCCAACAGCAAAACATCGGGTTCTGCACACAATGCACGGGCAATCGCTACACGCTGTTTTTGGCCACCGGATAATTCGGATGGGAGTTTATCACCCTGCCCGGTCAACGCAATCATATCGAGCAATTCATCGGCTCGCTTGCGCCTCTCGCCATGACTGGCACCACGGACTTCCATCGAAAATGCAATATTTTCCCAGACCTTCATCAATGGGAAAAGCGCCAGGTTTTGAAAAATCAGCGCTGTCGGGCGTTCATTAGGCCCCTTGCCAATCATGTTCTCGCCGCCGATCAATATATTACCGGCACTCGGCTCTAAAAAACCGGAAACTGCTCTCAATATTGTGGTTTTTCCGCAGCCTGAGGGTCCTAAAAACGAGAAAAAATCACCGCCCTTAATATTCACATTTGCTTCGCGAACGGCAACAAAATCACCAAACTTGATCCACATATCCTGTAAATCAACGCTTACACCAGAACCCATTGAGACCTCCCCAGATCAGGCCCTTTTCGAGCCAGCTATTTCGCAATTACTTAGAGCAAAATCGCAATATTTTTATATTCACCTCACAAATTAGAAAGGCAATCTCCGGGCAAACCTGCCCAGAGACATTGTTGAAGAATATACAATTCAAAAAGCTTATGAGCTTTTGAATTTGTTTACATATTCTGTACGCACTTTCGCATACCACGGAGCCTGTGGTGGCCACGGGTTAAGGTTGGAAAGAGCGTCCCCTGGATAAGCTTCTGCAAAGTTCTTTTTATAATTTGCATTAGCAGCCAGATCAGCACCAAGAACAGGCGAGTTATAACCATGCTTATTGATGGCTTCACCAGCTGGCTTGGCCTCATAGGCATATTCAAGGAATGCATAAATTTCGTCAGTGTTCTTCGCACCGATCGGCATTGAAATACCGTCAACCCATGCCATCGCACCCTCTTTAGGTGCCTGATACTGTACAGGCTCACCGGCAGTCTTGAGAGATAATGGTGGACCATCCCAAGCCTGACCAACAATAACCCCCTCTTTGAGAAGACCGTTCTTCTGGCTATCCGCATCATTCCAAAGAAGTTTGAGATTAGCTTTACGGGCAATACACCAATCGGTAACTTTTTGCCAAATCGGACGCATGGCAGCTTCTGATTCATAAGCTCCCCACATTGCGCCTTTCTCCAATTCGCCAATTGTTTCCATGTAAAGGCCTGCACACAGCATGCCGGAATGAGGACGAATCATAGTCTTGCCAGCATTGGCTTCTGACCAGATATCACCGTAACTTGGAACGCCACCTTCAGGAGCCCAAAGATCAGTACGCCAGGCAACACCTTCAGTACCCCAGATATGAGGAACCCAGTGAATACCCTTGCCGTTAAAGTTCCAACCATCTGAGCCGATTTTAGCCATAGCAGGATTGACCTTGTCAATCTTCACGCGAGCCATATCAAAAGGTTGCAGCAACTCAAGTGGACCCCACTCGAGGTTTTGGTTGTTGGTTGGTGAAACAAGATCAAAACCCTGGCCTTTATTGGCCTTCATTTTGTTGATGATCTCTTCGTTTGAACCAATGCCGGTAAAGTTGATTTTAATTCCGGTTTTCTCTTTAAATCCGGCAATAAAACCCTCTGGCAGATAGTCTGACCACATCAAAATGTTAATTTCGCTCGCAGCGCGCGCATTGCGAATAAACATTGGACTGGTCAAGGCTACTGCACCAGCTGCGGCACCGCCTTTAATCACTGTACGACGACTAAAGTCTTTAGCAGCCCGCAGTGTTGAGTTGGTTTTTTGTTTCATTAAGTATTCTCCCTTTTTAACCTTCAACAAGGTTCGTAAGAATTCGAAAGGTTTCGAATTCGGATAAGTCTGAACGATTTAACACACAATTTCAACGTGTTTATGACAGTTTGAGCGTGCATTAAAATATGATCGCCTCCTCACCGTGAACTCTTACGCGCATTTTATTTTCTTATTGCGCAAGCCAAGAGCAATTGTCACGGACTTAAGCTTCACTATACGGCGGTTAACGCATATTGAAAGGCCAGATTGGAAAATTAGTTAGATCCAGATCATTAAAGCACGTGATTCCAGAATGCTGCGTTCATCCAAACATCCAAATCATTTTATTTCCATCATAATATTTTATACTTTTTCATTAAAACAGCGTTTAGAATCAAACCAGTTTTGCTGCCTGACAAAGGTTGGCAAGTTTGGTCATTGCCAGTTCTCGCCCCAGTATAGCCAGCCCGCAATCAGGTGCTGCCAACAACCGATCATGGTCTATATGGTTCAATGCCTGCTGCAACCGCGTTTTAATGCCTTCGACCGTTTCCACACGGCTATCAGCAATCGCCACAGCACCAAATATTACGCTTGTACGGGTAAACTTTTCCAGCAATACAAGGTCATTATATCTGTGCGCATCCTCAAGCGACACCTGATTGATGGTTGACGCATCAATTGCATCGGCTAACAAAAAATAGCTGGATGGCTCTGCCTTTTTATAATCCGCATCATCAAGTTTTTCCGGATACCCGCAGCACATATGCATGATGCGGGTCACTTCATCCGGGACCCCGTGAAAACACCGATCAAGGCATTCTATGCCAAAATCAAGCGCCCTTGCCACATTGCGCGCAAAAACCGGTTCATCCACTTGAATATAGCGACAACCAGCCTCAGCCAGTGCCCGAATTTCAAAGTTCAAGGCATCGGCCAGATCACGCGCCAATTGTTTCTCGTCACTATAAAAATTATTGGCTGTCGTATCCATAATTGTCATCGGGCCAGGTACGGTGATTTTCACCGGGCGATCGGTAAAGCCTTGAGCAATTTCAAAATCACGATTGAGAAAATTATTGCCCTTTGGGGTGATCTTCCCGAAAATTGACGGAAGTTCCGCCTCATAGGCGCCATCACGCAAAACCCTTTTGGTCAGATTTTCAAAATCAAAACCATTCAAATGCCGGCAATGATAGTGAATATAGTTCTCCCGCCGCTGTTCCCCGTCGCTTGGAATATCAATGCCGGCCGCAACCTGATCGCTAACGGCCGCATTTGTTGCCTTTGCAAACAATGCCTCATCTTCATCGCTAAAGCTTTCCATTGCAGCACTGGCCTGCCGGGTGATGTCGCCCGCCGACGCAGTCAATCCGCCCTGCTGCTGAAACCAGTCAACTATCGGCACATAGTCCGGTTTCGGGTATGCTCCAATACAAGTCGTTGGAATAGCCATTGGTCCACCTTTCAGAACAAATCCATAATTCAAATCAAGTGGAATTCTATCAAAACAACAATACAAATAACGTCAATTAATGTCGCAAAATAATCATTGAATAATTCTCTGCAATGGTGAATATGCTGTTCAAAGGTTTGGCCCAAAGACGGGCCGGGATCAATTAAATACACTAGTTTAAGGATGCTGTTTTGCCAAAGCTGATTAAATGCATTTCCCCTGTTGATGGTTCTGTCTACAAAGAACATCCAGTTGCAACCACAAGAGAAATTCACGAAAAACTTTCCAATGCCCATTCAGCATTACCGGCCTGGAAAGCACTTTCTGTTGCAGAACGGGCGAAGTATTGCACCAAAGCGGTTGATGCAATGCTGGAAATGGCCGATGAGATCGGGCCGGAGCTTGCCTGGCAAATGGGCCGCCCTATTCGTTATGCAGCCGGAGAACTCGGCGGCTTCGAAGAGCGTGCCCGTTATATGATTGAAGTGGCAGCAGAAAAGCTGGCTGATGTCGACCCTGGCGATAAATCCGGTTTCAAACGCTATATCCGCCGCGAACCGCTGGGCACTGTTCTCACCATCGCACCGTGGAATTTCCCTTATTTGACAACCGTAAACTCGGTCATCCCGGCATTGATGGCCGGCAATGCAGTTGTGCTCAAACACGCCTCCCACACTTTGGCAGTCGGCGATCGTTTTCAACAGGCCTTTGATGCTGCAGGTATTCCCGAAGGCATATTCACCAATATTGTTATGGATCATCGCCAGACCGGCGAAGTGATCGGCGGTGGTTTTGTCAACATGGTTTGTTTCACCGGTTCGGTCGATGCCGGCCGCCAAATGGAAGAACTGGCAGTTGGCCATTTCATTCCGGTTGGCCTTGAACTAGGCGGCAAAGACCCGGCCTATGTGCGCGCTGACTGCGACCTGGAACACGCTATTGAAAATCTCGCCGACGGTGTTTTCTTCAATTCCGGTCAATCCTGCTGCGGGATTGAGCGAATTTACGTCCATGAGGATGTTTATGACGCATTCGTCGAAGGCATGGTGAAGGTCGCTAATACCTATGTGCTTGGCGATCCGCTGGATGAAGCAACCACGCTTGGGCCGATGATCAAGCCGCAGGCGGCAGATTTTGTCCGCAAGCAGGTGAATGAGGCAATCGCAGCCGGCGCCACCCCGCATATTGACCCGGCTGATTTTCCGCTCAGCAAACCGGGGTCAGCCTATATGGCCCCGCAAATCATGACCGATGTTGACCACACCATGTCAATCATGCGCGAAGAAAGCTTTGGCCCGGTGGTTGGCATCATGAAGGTTGCCAACGATGAAGATGCCATAAACCTGATGAACGATTCAGACCTTGGCCTGACGGCGGCAATCTGGACCCAGGATGTCGATGCGGCTGAAAGAATTGGCGACCGATTGGAAACCGGCACTGTCTTCATGAACCGTTGCGATTATCTCGACCCGGCGCTTGCATGGACCGGCGTTAAAAACACCGGGCGCGGCTGCACATTGTCTGCACTTGGCTATGAATCGCTCACCCGTCCAAAAAGCTTTCATCTTCGTACCGACACAAAATAAATAATTATCAGTTCAGGAACACACACCCACAGGAACACCTCCATGAGCATTTCCGCAAACTGGTCTTACCCAACATCAATTCGTTTTGGCGCCGGCCGCATTTCAGAACTTGGTGATGCCTGCAAATCTGCCGGTATTTCAAAGCCCTTATTTGTCACAGATCCGGGCATTGTATCCCTGCCAATCACCAAAACAGCGCTCGATGTGCTTGCCGGTGCTGGGCTGGAAACAGCTGTATTTTCCGATGTGCAACCAAACCCAACTGCCAGTAATGTTGAAGATGGCCTGAAGGTCATGCGCGATGGTGGCCATGATGGTGTTGTCGCCTTTGGCGGCGGCTCGGCATTGGATGCAGCAAAAACCATTGCCTTTATGTTAGGTCAGACCCGCCCGATGTGGGATTTTGAAGATGTCGGCGATTGGTGGACACGTGCCGACCCGGATGGCATCGCGCCAATCGTTGCGGTTCCAACCACCGCAGGAACCGGCTCTGAAGTGGGCCGCGCCGGCGTTATCACCAATGAAGATACCGAAACAAAAAAGGTTATTTTCCATCCGAAAATGCTACCAGCAGAAGTCATTTGCGATGCGGAACTAACCGTCGGCCTGCCGCCGAACTTCACCGCTGGCACCGGCATGGATGCGTTCATTCACTGTCTTGAGGCCTATTGCGCGCCTTCCTATCATCCGATGTCAGAAGGAATTGCGGTTGAGGGGATGCGTCTGGTCAAGGAATATCTGCCGCGCGCCTATAAGGATGGATCAGACATCGAAGCCCGCGGTCATATGCTTTCAGCCGCCGCTATGGGCGCCGTCGCCTTCCAAAAAGGCCTTGGCGGCATTCACTCGCTTTCCCACCCGGTTGGCGCAATTTATCACACACCGCATGGCCTCACCAATGCAATATTCATGCCCTATATGCTGATGCACAATCGTCCAGCAATTGAAGAAAAGATTGAGCGCTTGACCCATTGGCTGGGTATCAAGGGCAGCTTTTCCGGCTTCATGGACTGGGTGCTGGAATCAAGGCAAAGCCTTGGTATTCCTCACACTATCAAGAAGTTGGGAGTCGGCAACAATCAATTTACTAGGCTGGCTGAAATGGCGGTGGTTGACCCAACCGCCAGTGGCAATCCGGTCAAGCTGGAAGTAGCCGATTGCGTGAAAGTGTACGAACAGGCCTATGAGGGTAAAGTCGGGTAAAAATCCCGCTCTATTGCGCGGCGATCTTGATGTCCAGCAATCCTGAATCAATTCGCCGCCGCAGGTGATTGGTAACCTGTTGTTTGTCGGCGCAGGCAAACAGCCTGCCCTTGCACAAACCATCAAGCCGGGCGATGTCATCCCACATTTCGCTGGTTGCAAGGCCGGCAAACCTTAGCACCCTGGAGCCGAGAAATCCAATATCAACCGGCGTCTGATCTTTCATCACCCGCTCACCCGAAGGGCCAACAAAGCGCATCGTGTAAAACGTCTGATAGGGCAGCGCGCCGGGCTTGCCCATAGCACCTTCTCCAGCAATCTCCTCAACCATCGACCTGGTTACAAATGACTGATGGTCACCAAAATCAAGGAATACCGCCCCCCGACTATCAACCTGGCGCTGCCGCCCTTTAAAAAACTTGGAAAGGTCCTGCCTTGCAATCAAAATCCGGCGTAAATATTCAGCAATTTGCGGATCATTGTTAAACGGCTCACCCTTCAATACAATTTCAGGGTCTTTGCGCATATCGTAAGGGGAATGGGGATACATCGTCTGGATCAACAAAAATAACGGTCGGTTGTCGCCTTCTTTTTTATCAGCGATAATCTTTTCAGCAGCCTGGTAATAAAATCGGTCACGCATCTTGTAGCTTGATGCACCAATGGCATCTTTATCGTATATTTCCTGAAAACCGACCGAAGTTAAAAATGGGCCTTCATTCACAAAACCCTGTTCAAACGGCATGATTGTAACGGTACGATAGCCGCAATCAGACAATAATTCGGGCAATGCCCCACGCACTTTGCCCTCAAGCTCAATTGTCAAATAGGGGCTGCGCCAGCCAAATTCGGTTGCCGGCAACCCGGTCAGAAACGAAAGATTGGTAATCCAGGTGCCGCCACCGAAGGTCTCGACTATAAGCGGCTGCAACGGGCCATTGGCCTTTGCCATACGTTGGTTGAGTTTTTTACCGTTTTTCAATTGCGGAAACTTGGCTGGATCAGCCTGGGTTTCGCTTAATACAACGAATATATCGGGCGCATTGTCAGCGCAGGTAACAGCTTTTGAGAACGGCTTTTGCGGCTTTGCAGCAGCAAGGCGGCGTTCCATCTCTCCGTCGCTGAACATATATTGCAAGTCGAGCAGTGAGACAAAAAACGCCGAAACATGTCGGCCCTGCAGATAGTAAACATAGCGCCCTTCTCGCGCTTCACTTGGGTAGGTGACCGGCAACAAGAATGCCGGAAGCAAAATACCCGCCATCAAACGACGTGTATTAATCTCGATTTTCCTGTCGTAAATAAAAAGCACAATCGAAGCAACCATAATGACCACGGCAAATACCAGCGCCGGAACAACCAGGCGAGCATAGGTGCCAAGCAGAAATTCAGCCGCCCGCGGGTCACTACCAACAAACAAAATGTCATAAAAATGCAGCGAAAAGCCCTTCATCTTGAACTTAATCAGCGAAATAACAGTAACAAGCCCAACCAGCATAAACGCTGTATAGAGTGAAAATGCCGGGCGTTTTGACAGGGCAAACAACAGCGCCGAAATCAGAACGACAATCAAAAAGGCAAAGGGCAATGCGCCCCAATAATTTTCCAGATTATACAGGGCAAAAACAGCACCAGAACTAACCATCAACATAATTACCGGCCTGCGCGAAAAGGCGACAAGTTTTCGGAGCAAATCTTTCGGATGCAATTTTGCAGGCTGTGGTTTTGACATTTGGATAAATTAAGCCGTCCCGCTCCTGCCAACAAGCACTTCCACCAGAACTGGTTAATCACTCAAGTTACCCCATTTCCGATAATCAGCAAAAACAAACAAAGAACAAGCCACCTAAAAATTCATTTGAAAATTCTTGACCCAGATCAAAACCACGCGCGCTGCCCGCTGATACAAAACTGAATGTCAGGAGATGGTTTCCTGACCTTGGCAAAGAATCGCCAGAATACAATTGGCCTTGGGCAGATCTCAAGCTCCGGTCAATTTTTCGAAGGACTAAGATTATGAACAAAACAACTGGAGACAAACCAGCCGTATCCCGCAGAACCTTCATCTCAAGCACCGCAGCAGTGGGTGCAGGAATTATGGTGGCCGATGCGACCCTGAGCAAAGCAAAAGCCGCAAGTCACGGCGCAATGAAGGCATTGAGCGAAGCAGAAATTGCCGCCCTACCACGCGTAAAACAGGAAATGGTCGCCCCACCATTTTTGCCAAAACATGATCAGGTGGCAAAAGGCGGCCCAAAGGTTGTTGAAGTTCGCTTTGTGATCGAAGAAAAGAAAATGGTCCTCGATGATGATGGCGCGGAAATCTGGGCGCTAACATTCAATGGCTCTGTACCGGGGCCAATGATTGTTGTTCATCAAGATGATTATGTTGAATTAACTTTGGTCAATCCTGATACCAATGCGATGGAACATAATATCGACTTCCACGCCTCAACCGGTGCACTTGGCGGCGGCGGCTTAACCCACGTTTCCCCCGGTGAGGAATGCATGCTGCGTTTCCGCGCCACAAAACCTGGCGTATTTGTCTATCACTGTGCCCCAGGCGGCGCGATGATCCCATACCATGTCACCCACGGCATGAACGGTGCCATCATGGTGCTGCCGCGCGAGGGCCTGCAGGACAAAGATGGCAACTCGCTTAAATACGACAAGGCATACTACATTGGTGAACAGGACTATTACCTGAAAAAAGATGAAGATGGCGAATACATCAAATACGATAACGCCGCTGAAGATTACGCCGATTCCATGGAAACAATGGCAACCTTGATACCAAGCCATATCGTATTCAATGGCGCAGTCGGCGCATTGACCGGTGAAAACTCGCTTAAAGCCTCTGTTGGCGATGCTGTTTTGATCATTCACTCACAGGCAAACTATGACACTCGCCCCCACCTTATTGGTGGTCACGGCGACTATGTCTGGTCTTCAGGGTCATTCTCTGACGCTCCTCAAACCGGCCTGGAAACCTGGCCAATTGCTGGCGGGGCCTGCGGTGCAGCGCTCTACACATTCAGACAGCCGGGCGTATATGCCTATGTAAATCACAACCTCATTGAGGCGGTGCTGAAAGGCGCAACGGCAATCTTTGAAGTCGACGGCAAATGGAATGATGAACTGATGAAACAGGTCAAAAAACCGACCGCAATCAAAGCCTAACCAAAAGGCCTTCCCGGTGCTGGCAAATTATAACGCCAGTACCGGGAAGGCAATAATTAAATAATTGGGAGATTCTAATGAAACACTCAAAAATATTCTCGATTATTGCTGCCGGCGCTTTCCTGTTAACCGCATCTGCAGCTTTTGCTGAAGGTGATGTTGCCAAGGGCAAAAAAATCGCGAAAAAATGCGTCGCCTGTCACTCATTGGATGAAGGCGGTAAAAACCGTCTTGGGCCAAATCTGTTTGGGATTTTAAACAAAAAGGCCGCCACCAACCCGACCTACAAATATTCAAAAGCGATGGCCAACTCTGGTCTAACCTGGGATGAGGCTACATTCCTTGAATATATCACTAAGCCAAAAAAGTTGGTCAAGGGAACCAAAATGAGCTTCCCCGGCATCAAGAAAGCTACAAAACGCGCTGATCTGCTGGCATACTTCAAAACACTCAAATAGATCGAAAATCAGAAATGGCGATATGAACCACAAATCCGTCCTCTCAATTGCCGCATTTGCATTCGTTGCAATTGTAACACTTAATTGGTCAGAAATATCCCGTTACTGGTCGCCACCCTATAAATTACCCGATCTGGAAATGGTGAATGTAGAACCGGGCGCATACAATCTCACTATTCTGGTGCCAAATGTGTTGGAACGGGTTTACTACACCAAGCCGGTAAAAATAAAACAGCCATTTCAGATAAGCCAGCATGAAATTACCGTAGATCAATGGAACACCTGCTTTAAGGACGGCGGCTGTACGCACCCGGCCAAACGCAAAAAATACCAAAAAGGCGACCACCCTGTCACCCGGGTTTCCTGGGCTGATGCGATGGATTTCACCAAATGGCTATCAAAGAAATCCGGCGAAACCTACCGCCTGCCAACGGAAGAGGAATGGGGTTATTTTGCCAATTCAGGCAAAGGCTATACTGTTGATACAATTGAGAAATTAATCACCGACCGGCAAATGCTGAAAACAACGCCATTGAGCCTGTTTCGCAAAACCCGAAAAGTCGGTTCAATCGACAAAAACGACTGGGGCATCACTGATCTGACCGGCCCGGTATGGGAATGGACGATGACCTGCCGTTTCCCCTCTGATGATGCGAACCGCAAAGAATGGACAATTGAACAATTGCGCGATCCCAAACTCTGCCCCAACCGCATTGTACAGGGTGAAGAACGCGCCCATGTCCCTTTCTTCTTTGATGAGGTTTATACCGGTGGCTGCGGTACTGGCTCCCCGGTCGATAATATCGGCTTTCGTGTGCTGAAAGAGCTGAGCTGAATTGAGCCTGATTTAAAAATTATAGCCCACGAACAAATTTAACCAACGCGGCGCGTTGATTTTTGCTCAGGGCAGAAAACCTTGCTCGAGCATGCCTGGCCTCGCCGCCATGCCATAAAATTGCTTCAGTAATGGTACGGGCGCGTCCGTCGTGAAGGAAAAACCTGTTGCCATTGACCTTGTCGATCTTGCCAATACCCCATAGTGGCTGGGTACGCCATTCCCACCCGCTGGCCTGCGCCTCCGGACGGTGATCTGCAAGCCCCGCCCCCATATCATGAAGAAGAAAGTCAGAATATGGATAAATCGTTTGAGGCCGGCTATCGCCTTCCCTATCCTTGGTTGTAATTTTGTAAGATTTACGATGGCAGGAAACACAACCGATTTCAGAAAACAGTTTTTCGCCAACACGCTCGGCTCCAAACTTTATTTCGGCCCCGTTCTGGTCGGCGCGAAACCGGCTGACATATTGTGTGGTTAAACTCAATTCATCATCAGAGATTTCATTCTTCCCCGCATTTGCTGGTTTGGAACTGGTCGCTAAACAATCAGATTTATCATCCGTGCAAACTTGCGCCGTTTGCGGATAAAGGCTGGAACTTATGCCAATATCCTGTGCGAAGGCCACCGCCACCTGTTGCAACAAGTTTGGCTGCGTTGCCTTCCAGCCAAAGCGGCCCGGCACAATTTTACTGTTCACCACATCACGCACCATATTTGCCCGACCGGAAACACCATCTTTATCCTCGTCTCGTGGATCTTCAGCAGATAAAATATCCTCATCACGAATAGCCGCCAGCAAGCCAATACCGTGCAATGGCTGGGCAAGACGCGCTGAAATTTGCACATTCTTATGCAACGGGCCTTTCTTCAAATTGTCGAGCGAATAAACTGGTCGTTGCAGGATAACCACCTCACCATCATCCAACTGAACCAGCTTGTCGCGATACTCGACCAGCAGCCTGCCTTCACCCGCACCATCAATGCCCTTATCCTGCAATTGACGACCATAACGCGGCTCAGCAATGGATGCATATTCTTCCAACGCAAGCGCCATTCTTTGCGCCTCGTTTTGCGGAGCAATAGAAAACCGCAGCACGAAGGAAGGGTCATCCCGCCCATCAACAGGTGGGCGACCACGGCCATTGTTAATATGGCAGGCGGCACAGGAGCGACCATTATAAAGCGGCCCAAGCTTCACTTGTCCGGCAATCGGCAATTGCCACTGCTTGTAAAACAGCGCCTCTCCCGTTGTGGTTTGAGGGCTAACCAGAGCTGAGGCTAACAGTAGAAAAAGCATTTTTATATCCGACAAATGACCAATGAAGTCATATCCCATTCCGGCCAATTGTCACTTCAAACTTTGGTTAGCCGCGCTATCTGCCTAACATCACCTATCCCTGCACGACATCTTGCCGCTGGGAGCCAAGCCCTTCAATACCCAATTCCATCACATCACCGGGTTTCAAATAGACAGGTGGCTTTTGCCCCAGCCCAACGCCCGGCGGTGTACCGGTAGAGATAATATCGCCCGGATGCAAAGACATCAATTGACTGAGATAGGAGACCAGAAAGGCCACCTGATAAACCATTGTCTTGGTAGAGCCGTCCTGATAGCGGTGACCGTTCACATCGCACCACATGGCAAGATCGTTCGGGTTTGGCACTTCGTCTTTGGTTACCAGATAGGGACCGGTCGGGCCAAAAGTATCGCAGGATTTTCCCTTGGTCCATTGGCCAGAACGCTTGGCCTGGAAATCACGCTCTGAGAGATCATTGCAGACACAATATCCGGCCACATAATCAAGCGCGTCTTTTTCACTGACATATTTAGCAGTTTTGCCGATGATTACCCCAAGCTCGACCTCCCAGTCGGTCGCGAGCGAACCGCGCGGGATTTCAACAATATCATTCGGCCCAACAATGGCAGAACTTGCCTTCATAAACAAAATTGGCTCCGGTGGCACCGTTGCACCGGTTTCAGCCGCATGATCAGAATAGTTTAATCCGATGCACATAAACTTTCCGGTGCCCGCAACACACGGGCCAAGGCGCGGCGAGCCATCAACCAGAGGCAGCGAATTCACATCAATGGCCCCAAGCTTGGCCAACGCTTCTGGTGAAAGGTTTTCACCCGCAAGATCATCAATATGAGCAGAAAGGTCACGGACATTTCCATCCCCGTCCAAAAGCCCGGGCTTCTCGCTTCCCGCATCGCCAAAACGTAATAATTTCATGAACTTATCCTCTTCAAATGATTCAATCTATTAGAGTAATCACAGTGACCAGCCACCATCAATAATATGCGTTTGTCCGCTGGTGAAAGCAGACTCATCACTTGCCAGATAAATCGCCAATGCGGCAATTTCTTCCGCTGTGCCAAGCCGACCCATTGGCTGGCGTGCAATAAAGGCCGCACGCGCCTTGTCATAATCCCCCTGCGCCTTGATACGATCCTCCAACGAGGGCGATTGAATGGTGCCCGGGCAAATCGCGTTACAGCGCACACCGGTAGTGATGTAATCTGCCGCGACCGCCTTCGTAAGCCCGATAACTGCGGCCTTGGTTGTTGCATAGATAAACCGGTTTTGAACGCCCTTGATGCTGGAGGCGGCCGACGACATATTAATAATAGACCCTGCACCTTTTTCCAGCATACCCGGCAAAAAAGCCCGTATGGTGTGGAACATTGATTTAACATTCAAATCAAAGCCCATGTCCCACTCATCATTGCTCGCTTCCAAAATAGTTCCATGATGAACAAATCCGGCGCAATTGAACAAAATATCCACCGCTCCAAGCTTTTCAGCCATAGCAGAAATTGCGTTCGGATTGCGTGCATCCAATTGCGCTATTTCGATATTTATAGACAATTCAGGAAGATCGGCCAAAAGATCTTCATTCAGATCCGTGGCAATAACTTTTGCCCCTTCATTTGCCATAGCAAGAGTAGTGGCGCGGCCAATTCCTTGCCCGGCAGCTGTTACAAATGCGGTTTTGCCGTTTAATCGTCCCATACCAGAACTCCATATTCACTACGCCGTTTACAACATTGAATTTAGTTGCACATTCTACAAAGCAGCATAGGATGAAGAGCGACCATTTTACCACAAATTTTTGTGCAAATTCAGGCAATTTATGAATCATATTGACCTTTCAGGAATGAACCCTGCTGTTACCAGTGGCAGGGCAACCTATTGAGCACAATTCCCGCCAAAGGACACTCTAAACAACAAAGTCAGGAATTGCGCGGGATTGCCCTGATTACCGGCACCTTCATGGCTTTTGCGGTGCTCGATGCGGCGGCTAAATATGCGGCTATGACAGTTGCCCCGCTATTTCTGGTATGGCTGAGATTTCTGGTTCAGGCAGCCCTTATTCTGGTTCTAACCCGCCCCTCACAGTGGAAAGCAATTGTCACCTTTAAGCGGCCGGCAATGCAGATTTTGCGCTCGCTATTTCTTGTTGGCGCTACCATTTTCAACTTCTTTGCCCTGCGCGAATTGCAGCTTACTCAAACCGTCTCCATCCTGTTTTGCTCACCATTTGTTGTCACCATTTTAGGCGTTGTACTGCTGAAAGAAAAGGTTGGGCTGCATCGATGGGGCGCAATTATAGCAGGCTTTTGCGGTGTGTTGATCATATTCCGGCCCGGTATTACCGATCTGCCGATCGAAGTAATATATTCGTTCATCACCATGCTTTGCTATTCCGCCTACACCTTGACCACCCGCATGTTGGCACCAACCGAGACCGCCACCTCGATGGTCTATTTTCCAGCCCTGTTTGTATCCATCATCATGATACCCTTCGCACTTCCCTATGCGGCAATGCCGGCCAATGACGCAATTATCGCCATATTGATTGCGGGCATTATCGGCGCACTCGGCCATTGGTTTCATACAGCCGCCCACAAATACGCGCCCGCATCAACGCTTGCACCCTATATGTATATCGAGATTATCTGGATGATTATCCTGGGCTATATCCTGTTTAGCGATGTCCCGGATATGTACACTCTGACTGGCGCTTTGGTCATATGCGCATCCGGGCTTTACCTGCTGCACCGGGAACGTCAAAAGCAATCGCTCTGAACTTGTCGAAGCAGTTGAACAAAATCACCGACGCATTGCCCGGCCCGGCCCCCGGCCTGCGATGCGGTTTCATTCACATGAGATATTATACCGTCCTCATAAATCGAGCCCGCATCGCCAATCCGCGCGCTTTCAGCAGCTACCGTTGCAGCGGCAATATTGCGCTGATCGAGGGCCGGCAGCCTGGTTAGCCCTGCCCCATCCGCACCACCGCCCGCATCATGAAAAATTCCAGCTAACCCATCCACCTGCAGGGCCATGGCGGGCACACCGCCAACCAAACCACCATGCGAACCGGTGATAATGACGCGCCCTTTATCCTCTGGTTTTACCAGCGAGGCTGAATCAATCAGCACCACATCCGCTTCGCCCTTTTCGCCCGCGAGCAATATTCGTGCTTCCTCATAGCTGCCCGGATCAATCTGCACTTCTTTGGCCTTTAAAAGCAGATGCGCGGCCTCATCGCAGGCCTGTCCGCTCATCACCCCAAGTGCAGCAGCGCTCGCATTGGCACGCGAAATAATACCGCGCGCAAACATATCGCCAGCATCGCCTATTCGGGCCGACATCGTATCAATTGAGCAAGCCGCCATGCCATGCTTTTCCAGATAGGCGAGCGATGCAATACCGGCCTCATCCTTACAGATACCGGCATCATTTAAAATCACCGCCCGACACCCTGCCCCGGCCACCAGCCATGCGGGATATTCGCCACCATGCGAACCACAAACCAAAACCTTGCCACGGCAGGTATCGTCAAGTTTGGTTGCGCTATCAATGATTACAATTTCATTTCCAACATCAGGCACTTGCAATTTTCCCGTCATTCTCAAAACAAATGGATTTAGCAGGAAATTCAATTCCTGAACTCTTGAACCCCCAATACTATTGGTGCACCTTGTTCAAACGCAAATAAAAACATAAACCGGATTTTCATCCTGATAACAGCGAATAATTCATGCGAATAAACACCACCAGAAGCAATGTCGATACCGACAAACTTATTCAGCAATATGCCCAAATGCGCCGCATTCGCGCCTTTGAGGAAACCGCCATTGCCGCCTCAAAAGAGGGTTTGGTCAAAGGTGCGATCCACCCCTCAATCGGGCAGGAAGCTATTGCCGTAGGCGTTTGCGGTAATCTTGAAACCGACGATGTATTGCTCTCCACCCATCGTGGCCACGGCCACACTATGGTCAAAGGGGCTGTGCCGGTTGAAATGATGTGCGAATTGTTCGGCAAAAAAGGCGGCATTTGCAAGGGCAAAGGCGGTTCAATGCATATTGCTGATTTCCGCGTTGGCATGTTGGGTTCAAACGGCGTTGTCGGTGCCAATATCACCATTGCCGCCGGCGCGGCACACGCCATCAAGCTGAAGAAAAGCAATCAGATTGTATGTTGTATTTTTGGCGATGGCGCAATTAATCGCGGGCCGTTTTTGGAAGGGCTGAACTGGGCAGGCGTTTTTGATTTGCCGATATTGTTTGTCTGCGAAGACAATGGCTTTGCCGCAACCACCCGCACTAAAACCATGACATCGGGCGCTGGCCCTGCAGCACGCGCCGAAAGCCTTGGCATC
>Ga0256839_1002260_pt1 | contig 21762 bp, 22 predicted proteins | sample 354166metaG_FD_185968 | JGI IMG/M metagenome (GOLD analysis project Ga0256839, IMG submission 185968) | Hydrothermal vent microbial communities from Mid Atlantic Ridge, Atlantic Ocean - 354-166 | ecosystem: Environmental > Aquatic > Marine > Hydrothermal vents | place: Atlantic Ocean: Mid... | reverse complement strand
TCTTTGATTTTACCAATACATGGCGAGCTGGATCGCGCGCGTGAAGCCCAGAATTCAATTGCCAAAATCGGCACTACAGGGCGTGGCATTGGCCCTTGCTATGAAGACAAAGTCGGGCGGCGGGCCATTCGGGTGGCGGATCTGGCTGATGAAAAAACCCTTGATCTGCGTATCGCGCGGTTGCTGACTCATCATAATGCCTTGCGAAACGGGCTTGGGTTACCGGAAATTGATCCGGCGGTGCTGAAAGCCAGCTTGCTGGAAATCGCGCCAAGCGTTTTGCCTTATGCGGCGCCGGTATGGAAAGTGTTGAACGAAAAACGCAAAGCCGGAAAGCGGATATTGTTTGAAGGCGCGCAAGGATCATTGCTGGATGTGGATTTTGGCACTTATCCGTTTGTAACCTCGTCCACTACCACCGCCGGCATGGCGGCCTCGGGCACCGGCATGGGGCCGGGCGCGATTGATTTTGTGCTGGGGATTGTAAAGGCATATACCACGCGGGTCGGCGAGGGGCCTTTTGCATGTGAGCTGAATGATGCGGTGGGCGAACATCTGGCCACGGTGGGGCGCGAAAAAGGCACAGTAACAGGCCGATCACGCCGCTGCGGGTGGTTTGATGCGGTTCTGGTGCGCCAGACCTGTGCCATCAACGGCGTGAACGGCATCGCCTTTACCAAGCTGGATGTGCTGGACGGGCTTAAAGAACTCAAAATTTGCGTGGCTTATGAATTGGACGGCAAACGGCTGGATTATCTGCCAACAGCTGCGGATCAGCAGGCGCGGGTTGTGCCGGTTTATGAAACTATGAAAGGCTGGAGCGACAGCACAGTCGGGGCGCGATCCTGGAATGATCTGCCCGCCGAGGCCATTAAATATGTGCGGCGGGTCGAGGAATTGATTGATTGCCCTGTGGCGATGCTGTCAACCTCGCCAGAGCGTGAAGACACGATTTTGGTGACGGACCCGTTTTCGGATTAGGGGGGCGCTGCCCCCGCGCGACGGGGCGTCGCTTTCCCCCGGAGTTTTTTTGGCAACAAAGAAAAAGGAAAATTGATGGCATTATCTTATAAAGCACGCCGCCGTTGGTCGTTGTTTATATTATTGGTGGGCATGCCTGCCTATATCGGGTTTGCCTGGTGGATATTAAGCCTGTTTGAAACGCGGCCGAATGTTTTGGTGGAATTGCTGGTCTATCTGGCTTTGGGGGTGGTCTGGATATTGCCGTTCAAATTTGTGTTTTTGGGGGTTGGCAAAGCAGACCCGGATGCCAAACCCGAGGAATGAGCCGGATACTCAGCTTTTTTGAGCCGGTGATTATCATTGGTGGCGGGCCGGTTTCCCCCGATGATGTGGCGCTGGTGCAGCAATTTGCCAGCAAAACCATCGCTGCCGATAGCGGCGTTGACAGGGCTGATGCGCTGGGGCTGGATGTGTTTGCGGTATTGGGCGATATGGATTCGGTATCCCCCGGGGGCTTGCGCGACAATGTCGGTAAAACCACGCGGATTTCCGAACAGGACACCACCGATTTTGAAAAATGTATCTATTCCAGCGAAGCGCCGGTTTATTTGTGTATCGGGGTGTTGGAGGGGCGCATGGACCATCAGCTTGCGGCGCTGAATGTGTTGGCAAAATACCCTGATCGCAAGATCATTCTTATTGGTCCGCAAGATATCACCCTGCTTTGCCCAACGGATTTTGCGGTGGAATTACCAATTGGCACGCGGTTTTCACTGTTTCCTTTGGGCGAAGTTTCGGGGGTATGTTCCAATGGGCTGGCATGGGAAATGGAGGGGCTGGATATGAACAGCTCCGGTAAGATCGCCACCTCTAACCGGACCAGAACCCCGCAAGTTGACATCCGGTACAGCCACGGCGCGCTTTTATTGGTTTTGCCAATTGAAACCTTGCCGGAGTTGTTAAAAAGCCTTTAGGGTGCAAGGGCTATATTGACGCCTTTCATTTTGGCGCGTGCTGGTGTAACCCCGCCAAAAAAGGGGATACCGTTTTGACCAAACCAACAACATTGTCCGATTTTGCCAAACGGCTGCGAATTTCCGATCCGTCAAAGAAAAACGGCGGGCTGGGCATTGGCCAGATCCGGATCGAGGTGTTGGCAGGGCTGACGGTTGCGCTGGCTTTGGTGCCCGAGGCGGTGGCCTTTGCTTTTGTTGCCGGTGTTGACCCTTTGGTGGGGTTATATGCGGCCTTTATGGTGGGCCTGATCACAGCGGTGTTTGGCGGGCGACCCGGCATGATTTCCGGTGCTACCGGTGCTTTGGCGGTTGTTATGGTGGCCTTGGTGGCCGATCACGGGGTGCAATACCTGTTTGCCACGGTGATCTTGATGGGTATCATCCAGCTGCTTGCGGGGGTTTTCAGGCTGGCGAAATTCATTCGCATGGTGCCGCATCCGGTGATGCTGGGTTTTGTAAATGGCTTGGCGATTGTAATTTTTCTGGCGCAAATGGAGCAGTTCAAAATTCATGACGAATGGATGAGCGGCGTTACCCTGTGGATGACCCTTGGCCTTGTGGCAGGCACGATGGGGTTGATCTGGGTGGCGCCAAAAATTACCAAATTTGTGCCCGCGCCTTTGCTGGCCATCGGGGTGGTTGCAGCGATCGTGATCGGGTTTGACCTGCCGGTGCCTCGGGTTGGGGATTTGGCATCATTGGAGGGCGGCTTGCCGAGCTTTGCCATTCCTGATGTGCCTTTCACGCTTGAAACCCTGAAAATCATTTTTCCATACGCCTTTATTCTGGCCGCGATCGGCCTGATTGAAAGTCTGTTAACCCTTAATCTTGTTGGCACCATTACCGGCAAACGCGGCGGTGCATCAAAGGAATCATTGGCGCAGGGCGCGGCCAATGTTGCCACCGGATTTTTTGGCGGCATGGGCGGTTGTGCGATGATCGGGCAATCGATGATCAACGTAAAATCGGGCGGGCGGCACCGGCTCTCGGGCATTTCGGCCGCGTTGTTTTTGCTGGCGTTTATTCTGTTTGCCAGCAGCCTGATCGAATTGATCCCGCTGGCGGCGCTTGTGGGGGTGATGTTCATGGTGGTGATCGGCACGTTTGCTTGGCAGAGCTTCAAGATATTGCGCCGTGTGCCGCTTTCGGATGCATTGGTGATTGTGCTGGTAACGGTGGTAACGGTGGCCGAAGATCTGGCGGTTGCGGTAATTGTCGGGGTGATTGTCTCTGCACTGGTCTATTCGTGGAATGCCGCATCGCGCATTCGCGCCACTATCCGGCCCTCTGAAACCGAAATCGGCGCGCGGGTTTACGAAATAGACGGGCCATTGTTTTTCGGATCGGCAGGTAGCTTTATTGAATTGTTTAACCCCGAAGACGATCCTGAAACTGTTATTCTGGATTTTATGGGGTCAAGGGTGGTTGACCATTCGGCATTGCAGGCCATTGATGCTGTGGCTGAAAAATATGAACAGGCCGGAAAACGCCTGCGCCTGCGCCACCTGACACCGGATTGCCACCGTTTGCTAAGCAAAGCAGGGCAGTTGATGGTGGATACAGAGGATGACCCCCATTACCGAATCGCGGTTGATTACGATATCAAGACAGGCCGAATGGGCGGGGAATAACTGCATATGCTGGCTGCAATCACCAATCAAAACACCCAAACGCACGACCGTGCGTCGGGTGGACAGCCCGCCCCATCAGAGGCGCCGCGCGCCGCGAGATCAGAAAACTGGTGTAGGTAACAAGACCAATCTAAAACCAAAACACCCAAAGGCACGACTTGTGCGTCGGGCGGTCAGCCCGCCCCTTTGGCGTCGCTTTGCGCGGTGAGACATAAAAATGGTGCTGCTGGGGAGAATCGAACTCCCGACCTCTCCATTACCAATGGAGTGCTCTACCGCTGAGCTACAGCAGCAACGTGGGCCTTCTAACCAATCCTGATGGGGTTTAACAAGCGGATTCTTGCGAAAAATTTTGCGGCTTGGCTGGACCCTGCGGGTTCGCTTGCGCTAAAGGGTATAACATGGTTGAAAAGACAGGCACAAAAGCCGGGCGCGGCGCAAAAAAAGCATCAAAAAAAGATGCGCGGGCCGAACGGTTGCAGGCGCAATTGCGGGCCAATTTGCAAAAACGCAAAGGTCAGGCGCGGGCGCGGGTGGCTGACGCAAGCGATAAAGACAAATAGCCGGATAAACGGTAAGCATCAAAGGGCAGAGTGAATGGATAAAATTATTGTTGAGGGCGGGCACCCTTTGAATGGCAGCATCGAAATTGCCGGTGCCAAAAACGCCTGCCTGACATTGATGCCCGCAGCGTTGTTAACAGACGAACCGTTAACCTTGACCAATGTGCCGCGCCTGTCGGATATCGCCACCATGACCCAATTGCTGGAATCGCTTGGTTCCGAGGTGGCATCGTTGAAAGACGGGCAGGTGGTTACCATTGCCACCGAAAATATTACCAGCGACACGGCTGATTATGAAATTGTGCGCAAAATGCGGGCCTCCAATCTGGTGCTGGGGCCAATGCTGGCGCGCAATGGAAAAGCGATTCTTTCCCTGCCTGGCGGCTGTGCGATTGGCGCGCGGCCAATGGATATTCACCTGTCAGGGCTGGAGGCCATGGGCGCGGTCATGGATCTGCGCGATGGCTATATCCATGCGGATGCCCCGAACGGGCTGCACGGGGCCGAATTTGAATTGCATTTCCCCTCGGTCGGGGCCACGGAAAACCTGATGATGGCGGCAACGCTGGCCAGCGGCGTAACGGTTTTGAAAAACGCCGCCAAAGAACCCGAGATTGTTGATCTGGCCACATGCTTGCGGGCTATGGGGGCCGATATTTCGGGGGATGGCACGGAAATAATTACCATTACCGGCGTCGCCAGGCTGCACGGGGCCACCCACCGCGTTGTGTGTGACCGCATTGAACTTGGCACCTATATGATTGCGCCGGTGATTGCCGGTGGCTCCGTTGAGCTGCTTGGCGGTCGGCGTGAGTTGCTGGAAGCATTTTGTGAAAAACTGGAACAAGCAGGCGCGGTGATTGAAGACACAGATGCGGGGCTGCGGGTAACCCGCCGCGAGGGGCGCATCCAGCCGGTGGATATTAAAACCGAAGTCCATCCGGGCTTTCCGACCGATTTACAGGCGCAAATGATGGCATTGCTGGCCTTTGCCGATGGCAGCAGCGTGTTGGAAGAAACCATTTTTGAAAACCGGTTCATGCATGCGCCGGAATTATTGCGTATGGGCGCACAGATCGATGTGCAGGGCGGAACAGCCACGGTTAGCGGCGTGACGGAATTAAAAGGCGCGCGGGTGATGGCAACGGATCTTCGGGCCTCGGTATCTTTGATATTGGCGGGGCTGGCGGCATCTGGCGAAACCACGGTGGCGCGGGTATATCATCTTGATCGCGGCTATGAACAGTTGGTGCGGAAACTAAGCGCGTGTGGTGCGGTAATCCGGCGGGAGGCCGATTAAATGACAGATGCAAGTTTTCAGGATGGCAGTGAAAATCCGGTGCGGATTATTGCTGAATCGGATACCGATTTACAGGTGATTTCAGCGCTGGTTCAAGATGCGGTCGGGCAAAACTCCGAGGTCTCGTGGATGCCGCGCCATAACCGTTTTACGATGTTGCTGAACCGGTTTCGCTGGGAGGACAAAGCTAATGCCACCCAACAAGGCCGCCCGTTTGAGCGGGTGCAGGCAATGCTGGTGATTTCAAATGTGTTGAAAGCCGGCGGTGACGGGATAAACCCGCGCGACAAAGATTCAATATTTTCTGTGCTTTCAATCACATTTGAACCCGAAAATGATGCAGCAGGCGAAGTTGTGATCACCCTTGCGGGCGACGGGGCCATCCGCTTAAAAGCCGAATGTCTGGAGGTAAGCCTGATAGATGTATCGCGCCCCTATAAAGCACGCGCGAAATCTGCCCCCGCGCATAAGCTGGATTAAAGAATTTTTACACCGCTTCGGGCGTGGCCTCGCTGCGCTCGGGCAGGTCAGCCTGCGGCGCGAGTTTTTTACAACAAAGAAAATTGGTGAAGGTAGGGTTACGATTTTTTACTGGAGCTGCTTTTTGAAGCCTTTCCAGATTTCGCTGTGCCCTTCGAGGCGGGCTTTGCTTTGGTTTTTTCCTTTACCGGTGCCGGTTCTACTTCGGTTTTTTTGTCTTTTTTGCGCGTAGTCGTATATTTCTTAACTGTTTCATCACCGCAGCTGCCACATGAATAAGTATCTGTAACATCGTAAACTTCCTCAACCCATGTAGTAACCTTGGTCGAAAAATCTTCCTGTGCGTCGCGGGTTTCTTTTGTCGCGCTGCTTTTCAGGGTTTCAACATGATCGGATTTGCTGATGCTGAAAGCGGTCGAACATTTTTCGCATTGGGCCGATTTCGAATTTGCCGCAAACCGCCATTTGAATATGCCAATCAGCACCACAAAGCCGCTGAATGCAGTTGCGGCCAGTCGTATTACGGTGCTTTGCCCTCCCAATACCCAAAAGGTGATCCCCGCCACGATCAGGCCAAAAACCACGCTCCAGATGATGGCGCTTTTCTGGATGGATTGACGCATTTCTTCCTGTTCTTGCGATAAATTAGTCATCTTTCCCCCCGGGGCTGGTTTTTTGTGCCATTTTGCGGACAATTGTAGCGCGCAGGTCATGCATCGCCATTAGCACCGGATCCCCTATTTTTGCAATTTGTTCATCATTGGCTTTGGTTTCAATCCAGTTTGCAGCATGATTCAAGGCCTCGATCAGCCGGTTGATGTCATTTTGGCTGCGTAATTCCAATTGGCCATGACGGATTTCAAGCCAGTTTTGCATGTCGGATTGTTCTTCTTGTGAAAGCTCTATGCTTTCGGTTTTTGAAATGGTTTTGCTGTCCAGATCAATTTCGGCAATCTTTTGCAGGTCCAGCCGCCGCAGCCGGTTTTGGAGATCGATCCGGAAAACATCAGCGCCTTGTTTGCTGACGCGGTAAAAAAGTTTTTGCAAAGTTTGCACGTTTGAAATCGCCTGTTTGGTTTAATTAAGCCAACGTGCCGAAAATACCCCTCAATTGCAAGAATTTCCGCAATTGTGTTTGGGGGGCAAGATATTCTAGATTGTGGTGATCTAGCCAAGGAGCCAAAAATGCCCGAAACCCCAGAAAACCGCCTTAAGCGGCTGCGCATCCGAAGCTGGCGGCGCGGTATCAAGGAAATGGATATTATTCTGGGCACTTATGCGGATGCAGAATTAGCAAATATGGATGCGGAGACACTGGACGCATTTGAAGCCTTGATGGAAGAAAATGACCAGGATCTTTACCCTTGGTTTACCGGTCTGGTCGAATGCCCGTCCGAACACCGGCCAATAATTGCTAAAATCCGTGTTGCCGAGAAATTCCGCTGAATTTTCTGCGGTTTTAACCAGTTATTTCCTCTCTTCTGTTGAAAGTCGTCTTTAGGAACGAGAATTGACGGAGAAAGCAATGGCTATGCAAACAGCGATTCGAGAAAAAACCGGTAATGGCACGCCCGCCTTTGCCGGAAATGAAACATCGATTTTCCTGAGCGGATATCTGGAAAGTCTGGCAATCATTGAGCGGCTGCACCGGTTGCTGCTGGATGTGGTGAAAGATGAATTTGAACGATTGCGAATTATCGACATCAATTCGGTTCAGGCGCTTTTGCTGTATAATATCGGCGAAAATGTTGTCACCGCAGGCGAATTGAAGTCGCGCGGGTATTATCAGGGCTCAAATGTATCCTATAACCTTAAAAAGCTGGTTGAATCGGGCTATATGCACCACCAGAAATGCGAGGTTGACCGCCGTGCGGTTCGGGTGCGATTGACCGAAAAGGGCCGCGATGTGCGCCAGACAGTGGCAGAGTTATTTGAACGCCATGCCAGTGTTTTACAAGATAAAGGTATTGTCGATTCCGAGGAAATCAGCGACACAAATGATGTCATGCGCCGGATGGAGCGATTCTGGACCGACCAGATCCGGTTTATTTACTGACTTTTGGACCAAAAAATTGTGATAATCTAACCCCGATGCGGCATTTTGCTTGATGAATTTTTGATATATAAGCTTATCAGTATGTGTTGAGTAAATGCGATTCGAGGGAGATGCAGTAATTGGATTATGATAGCCGTCTAGATTCCGCCCTTGGGGCATTGCATGATGAAGGCCGCTACCGGGTTTTTCTGGATATTGTGCGCAAACAGGGCAGTTTTCCGCGCGCAAAATGGAATCGTCCTGACGGCGCGGTCCAGGAAATTTCGGTCTGGTGTGGCAACGATTATCTGGGCATGGGTCAAAACCCCGAAGTTCTGAACGCCATGCATAGCGCAATAGACGATGCAGGCGCCGGTTCCGGGGGCACACGCAATATTTCAGGCTCAACCGCCTATCATATCGCGCTGGAAGCCGAAATCGCCGATCTGCATCAAAAAGAATCAGCACTGGTATTTACATCGGCATATATTGCCAATGAGGCCACTTTATCTGTGCTGCCAAAACTGTTCCCCGGCATGATTATTTTTTCCGATGAATTAAACCACGCCTCGATGATTCAGGGCATTAAAAATGGTCCGGCTATCAAGAAAATATGGCGGCATAATGATTTGGCCCATTTGCGTGAATTGTTGGAGTCTGCAGACCCCGATGCACCAAAACTGATCGCATTTGAATCGGTTTATTCGATGGATGGCGATTTCGGGCCGGTCAGCGAAGTTTGTGATCTGGCCGATGAATTCGGTGCGTTGACTTATCTGGACGAGGTCCACGCGGTTGGCATGTATGGCCCGCGCGGCGGCGGTATTTCGGAACAGGACCATCTGACTGACCGGGTCGATATTATCAATGGCACATTGGGCAAGGCTTACGGGGTGATGGGCGGATATATCGCGGCATCTGCCAAAATGGTAGACGCGGTGCGGTCTTATGCGCCGGGGTTTATTTTCACCACATCGTTGCCGCCAGCTGTCTTGGCTGGCGCTACGGCCTCTATCAGGTATTTGAAAATCCATCAGGAATTGCGTGACCAGCAACAAAATGCGGCAAAAATACTGAAAATGCGCCTTAAAGGGCTGGGGTTGCCGGTGATCGACAGCCCCAGCCATATTGTTCCGGTGCATGTTGGCTGTCCGGTTAAATGCAAAATGCTGTCGGATTCATTGCTGAATGATTTTGGTATTTATGTGCAGCCGATCAATTTCCCAACTGTGCCACGAGGCACGGAACGGTTGCGGTTCACGCCCTCGCCGGTGCATGACTTTGGCATGATGGATGATTTGGTCAAGGCGCTGGATTCGCTCTGGCAGAAATGTGAATTGGCCAGAAACGCTGTAGCCTCCTGATAATAGGCGTTATTCTGCCTAAGCAGGCTGGACAAAATCCGGTAATTTCCCTAGGAACACATTAAGGTGATAAACTTCTTGTTAACCTGCATCAGGCAGGGGAAAACGGGTGTAAGCCATTGGCAGAAAATAAAAAGGTTACCGGCAAAGCATGACGCAAGATTCGTCAGTCGAGGAACTTCAAGGCTTTGATTCATTTGAATTAAGGCTTGGTGACGAGCTGCGCGGTGAGCGCGCCACCCTTGGTAAGTCTTTGCTGGATATCCAGCGGGATTTGCGAATCAAGGCCGCTTATATTGCCGCAATTGAAAATTGCGATCTGTCTGTTTTTGAAAATACCGGATTTTTGGCTGGCTATGTGCGGTCATATGCGCGGTATCTGGGATTGGATCCCGAAGCAACCTATGCGCGATTCTGCCTTGAGGCCAATTTTCAAGGTGCCCATGCAGATTTGGGACGGCGGCGCGAGGGCCACAAAAAAGCGCCCGTTGCTGCGATTAGCGCATCTGAACTGGGCAAAAGCCTTTCTCCCGGTTTGGCCGGGGTTGCCATGCGAAGCCGTGGTGTTGGCATTAGCCTTGCGGGGTTCGGGCCGCTTTTTGTTATTGTTGCCCTGATTGCCGGGCTTGGTTATGGCGGATGGGCTTTGCTAAAAGACATTCAGCGGGTTGATATTGCCCCGATTGAGCGGTCTCCGGTGGTATTGGATATTATCGACAGTGGCGAATTCGCTTCGGGGCTGGATGTGGATACCATGGACCGGGTTTCCGAACGGACCAATGATCTGAACCTGTTATATTCCCGTCAGTCGCTGGAGGTTCCGATTGTTACACCGCGCGATGGCCCGATTGCCGATATTGATCCAACCGCCTTTGGTTCGTTTGAAGTTGCTGAAATCAAAGAGATCGCACCGGAAATTATTGCGCCCGAAACCGTGGTGGAAATTGGCGAACCCCGACTTACCGCGCAAATCCATGAACCGATTATCAGTATCTTTGCCCAGCAAGAAGCATGGGTGAGGGTGACCGCCGAGGATGGCACCGTTATTTTTGAAACCATTCTGGATGCGGGAGAAGAATACACCCTGAAATCCGGCTTGCAGCTTGCCAGCTTGCGGGCGGGCAATGCAGGCAATGTGTTTTTGCTGGTTGATGGTCAGGCGTTCGGCCCGCTTAACGGCACCAATGGCGTGGTAAACGGGCTGTCACTGGCCGCTGCCGATATTGAAAGCAGTTTTGAGGCACTTGGCACCATGACCACTGAAATGCGAGTGGTTTCCGAACAGCAAATCCGCGCGGCGTCGCTTGCGTCTGAATGAGTTTCCTATATCCTGCGGGCTGTAAAACCGGCAGAATTGGCACCCGAAATGACCCATAATCCCATCCGCCCATGGCGCAATATCGAGCGGCGCAAAAGCCGGCAAATCATGGTGGGCAATGTGCCGGTTGGCGGTGATGCCCCCATTACCGTGCAAACCATGACCAACACCTTAACCCATGATGTCAAAGCAACGCTGGCGCAAATAAACGCCTGTGCCGATGCAGGCGCCGATATTGTGCGGGTGTCCTGCCCTGATCAGCAATCCAGTTTTGCCATGAAAGAAATTGTTGCCGCCAGCCCTGTGCCATTGGTGGCGGATATTCATTTCCATTACAAACGCGGCATCGAAGCCGCTAAGGCAGGCGTGGCTTGTTTGCGCATTAATCCGGGCAACATCGGATCGCCTGAACGCGTGCGAGAGGTAATAAAGGCTGCCAAAGATAATAACTGTTCAATCAGAATCGGCGTCAATGCGGGCAGTCTGGAAAAACACCTGCTGGATAAATACGGAGAACCTTGCCCCGATGCGATGATCGAAAGCGGCATGGACCATATTAAAATTTTGCAGGATAACGATTTTCACAATTTCAAAATCAGCGTCAAAGCATCCGATGTATTTATGGCTGTGGCGGCCTATCAAGGCTTGGCCGATGCCACCGATGCCCCCATTCATCTGGGCATTACCGAAGCGGGCGGGCTGGTATCGGGCTCGATCAAATCGGCGATCGGCCTTGGCAATCTGTTATGGTCGGGCATTGGCGATACCATTCGTGTGTCGCTTTCGGCGGATCCGGTTGCCGAGGTAAAAGCCGGATTTGAAATTCTGAAATCGCTTGGCTTGCGCCATCGCGGCATCAATATTATTTCCTGCCCCAGCTGTGCGCGCCAAGGCTTTGATGTTATTTCCACCGTGGCAGAGCTGGAAACCCGCCTTGAACATATTCGCACCCCGATGAGCCTGTCGATTATCGGTTGTGTGGTCAATGGCCCGGGCGAGGCCCTGATGACCGATTTTGGTTTTACCGGCGGTGGCGCCGGTTCGGGTATGGTATATGTTGCGGGAAAACAGGACCATAAGCTGGACAACGCCGCCATGATTGACCATATCGTAGAACTGGTAGAACAGCGTGCCGCTGAAATTGTGGCGCAAGAAACAAAGGGTTTGTAATGCTTCGAGTGGCTATTTATATGGTTTTTATCATCGGGGTCTTGCTCGCGATCCTGTTTTTTCGGGTGGCTACGGTTGGCAGTGACCCTGCTGAATGGCATATTGATCCGCTGAATTTCGAACGTGCAACCACGCCAAATACCTATCTGGTGGCCTCATCCTCGCTGACCAATCAAATACCCGATCGCGAAGCGCCGGTTTATTCTGCCAACCCGACCCTGATGGCCAAGGCATTTGATGATTTTGTGTTGTCACAAAACAGCACCACCCGCATTGCGGGCACGCCTGAATCCGGCTGGTTTACCTATGTTCAGCGCACGCCGACCTTGCGGTTTCCCGATTATATTTCGGTTAAGTTCATCGACCTGACCGAAGGGCGCTCCACCATTGCCATTTATTCGCGCTCCAGATACGGGCAGGGCGATATGGGGGTAAATAAGGCACGCGTAGAGGCATGGCTGGAGACGTTATCTTCATTTGAGGAATAGCGAGGCAGCACCGCTGCCCCATGCCCCCCTTTTGAAAGCCAAAAAAATGATCCCCGAACAAAAACTTGAACAAATCGCCCAGCGTTTTGCCTTTCTGGAGGCACAGTTGAACGAGGGCGTGGCCCAGTCGGAACTGGAATCGATTTCCCGCGAATATTCAGAATTGCGCCCCGTGGTTGAACAGGTGGTTGAATATCGCCAAATGCTGTCGGATCAGGCCGAGGCCGAAGAAATGCTGGCCGACCCCGAAATGAAAGAACTGGCGCAAGAAGAATTACAAAGCCTGAAATCAAAGCTGCCCGAGGCCGAACATCAAGTCATGCTGGCATTGTTGCCCAAAGACAAAGCCGACACAAAACCCGCAATTCTGGAAATACGCGCAGGCACGGGCGGCGACGAAGCCGCGTTGTTTGCCGCTGATCTGTTTCGCATGTATCAGCGTTTATGCGAAAAACGCGGCTGGAAACTGGACGTGGTTGAGGAAAACCAGACCGAGCTGGGGGGCTATAAAGAAATTGTTGCCAATCTTTCCGGCCCCAATGTCTATGCGGAAATGAAATTCGAAAGCGGCGTGCACCGCGTGCAGCGGGTGCCCAGCACCGAAAGCGGCGGGCGGGTGCATACATCCGCCGCCACCGTGGCCGTGCTACCCGAGGCCGAGGAGGTCGATATTGACATCCCCAACACCGATATTCGCATTGATACCATGCGGTCCAGCGGCGCGGGCGGGCAGCATGTGAACACCACCGATTCCGCGGTGCGTATCACCCATTTACCCACCGGCATTGTGGTCACCAGTTCGGAGAAATCCCAGCACCGTAACCGCGCCAAGGCCATGCAGGTGCTGCGCACAAGGCTCTATGATATGGAGCAGCAAAAAATTGATTCTGAACGCTCAGACGCGCGCAAAGGGCAGGTGGGTTCTGGCGATCGTTCCGAACGCATCCGTACTTATAATTTCCCGCAAGGGCGGGTGACAGACCACCGCATTAACCTGACGCTGTATAAGCTGGATCAGGTGTTACAAGGCGATCTGGATGAATTGATCGAGGGCTTAACGGCGGCGGATCAAGCCAACCGGCTGGCTGAACTGTCATGATTGAAACCGCCCGTTCAGCCTTGCTGCGGGCCACGGCGCTGCTGAACATGGCAGGGATTGACGGGGCCGAGCGTGACGCACGCATTTTGCTTGGGTTTGTTATGAAGCTTGACCGCGCGCAGCTTGGCACAAAGCTGGATACGCCACTGCCCAATTCGGTTTCTTATAATTTTGACCAGATCATCGCCATGCGTGGCCGCCATAAGCCGGTATCGCATATTACCGGAAAACGCGATTTCTGGGCCCATGAATTTCTGGTTACCGATGATGTGCTGGACCCGCGCCCAGACACAGAAACCCTTGTGGCCTTGGCATTGGAACACCCGTTTGAGCGCCTGCTGGACCTTGGCACCGGCAGTGGTGTGATTGCGCTTAGCCTGCTGGCAGAACGCCCCGAAGCACAGGGTATTGCCACCGATATTTGCGACAAGGCACTGGATGTGGCGCGCCGCAATGCGGTGCGCCTGAAACTGTCGGAGCGGGTGCGGTTTGTTAGCTCAAACTGGTTTGAAAATGTAAAAGGGCGGTTTGATTTGATTGTCGCTAACCCGCCCTATATTTCTGAAATTGAAATGGCTGATCTGGCACCGGATGTGGCTAATTGGGAACCGCACCTGGCCCTGACACCCGGGGGTGACGGGCTGGATGCCTATCGCCAGATTGCTGACGCTTTGCCTGATTTTCTAAGCAAAAACGGCCGTGCAATATTTGAAATCGGGTTTCGGCAGGCTAGGGAAGTTAAGGAAATATTTGCCAAATCGGGGTTTGAAAAGGCCGATATCTATCAAGACCTGTCCGGCCATGACCGAATTATTGCCATAAAGGCAAAAAATAACCGGAATTAGGGGAAAAACACCTAAAAGCCTTGATTAGGACGTATTGTTCAGGGTAAAAAGACCTATCTGCATGGATTGAACCAGTGGCTCTCCAGTTTAGACGCAGATCTTTTAATCGAAAATCGGATACGCATTTTAAAAAATCGTAGATCAGGCATATGGCTTGAACCTTCCGATAAAGGGCAATCAAAAACACATGAGACCGTCAAACAAATCGCGTCAACGCAAAAACAATAACCGCCGCCAAAACACCAATGTAAATGCGGTGAACCGCGTTTTTGATTCGTCGGGCCCAAGCGGAAAGGTGCGTGGCACCCCGCAGCAAATTGTTGAAAAATACACAATGATGGCAGCAGATGCCACATTGGCCGGAGACCGTGTTGCGGCTGAAAACTATCAGCAGCATTCCGAACATTATTCACGCATGTTAACGGCTGCACTTAAAGAGCAGGCTGAAAAACAGGCGGAACATCAAAAACAACAACAGGCCCAGCAGCAGGCCCATCAGGCCCGCCAACAACGCGACGCCGAACAAAAGACCCGTTCTGCGCCGCCAACACCTGTGGATGACCAGCCGCCAATGGCCGCGGTTGAAACCAAAAATACGGATCTGGTGGAAACCCCCGAAAGCAGTACCGCATCAAAGCCAAAATCCCGCTCGCGCACCCGTCAGGTGGCGCCTAAAACCGATGATGCAGCTGTACAAGCCCCGGTCACCGAATAACCGGTTGGCCGCGCTGTTCGCGAAGAATCTGGCTTAATGCACAAAATTGTTGCAAAGAAACCTGCTCGGCCCGTTGTTTCGGGTCAATGCCGGCAGATTCCAGATGGGTTTCCATATCCGGCAACATGCCCTTCAGGCTGGCGCGCATCATTTTGCGGCGCTGGTTAAACGCCCGCGCGACGACTTCGTTCAGGGTTTTTTGATTGGCGGGGAAACGCGGGGTTTCCAGCCGTTCAAAATGCACCACGGCTGATGTAACCTTGGGCGGTGGTGTAAAAGCCGATGCCGGAATTTCAAATGCCATTGTCGGGTTTGTGCGCCATTGCGACAGAATTGAAAGCCGCCCATAGGCCTTGCTGCCCGGTTGTGCCGTGATGCGCTGCGCAACTTCTTTTTGAAACATCAGGGTCAGGCTTTGCCAATAAGGCGGCCAATCAGCCGGGGTTAGCCAGCGGATCAATAATTCTGTACCGACATTATAAGGCAGATTTGCCACCACCCGCACGGGGCCGTTCAGATGGCTGCGCGGGTCAATTTTCAGGGCGTCGCCCATCAGGGTAATCAGCCGTCCATCGTAAGCATCTGAAATTTCTTGCAAAGCGGGCAGGCAACGGTCATCCATTTCAATGGCAACAACTTTGCGCGCACCCTCGGCCAGCAATGCGCGCGTAAGCCCGCCGGGGCCGGGGCCGATTTCAAGTATATCACACTGGCTTAAGTCGCCCGCACGGCGTGCGATTTTTCCGGTCAGGTTCAGGTCCAGTAAAAAATTCTGGCCAAGTGATTTTCGTGCTGCCAGCCCATGGGTTGCGATAACGTCGCGCAGCGGCGGCAGCGGGTCTTTGCTCATTGTTTTTCAATGATCGAGCTGCGGCGCAGCTCCTGCATAAAACCCTCGGCCAGTGCTTGCAGGTTTTGGCCGGTTAGCTGGTTGCGCAAGGCCGCGCGAGATTCATCACTCATTTCCGAAACCCTGTCACATAATACCACAACGCTGACTTGGTTATCGCCGGTCATCAAGGCGCTATCGCGCGGTTCAAGCCGCGCCAGTTGCAAGCCGATATCCGCAGGGATCTGGCCCAAAGCAACAGGGCCAAAAACACCGCTGCCATTGCCAAATTCAGCGGCACGGGCTTCGATGCCGCGACACCCGTCCAGATCACGCCGCAATCGGGTGGCGGTTCGAATGGTTTCGGCTTGTTGTCCGGCCGCGTGGGGCAATACCATATGCGCATAGGTTACGTTGATTTTTGTAGGAATAGCCACCTGTTGGGTCTGGATCCTGCTGTCGAGCACCTTGATAATAATAACACCTGCGGGAATAAAAATAGGTTCTGCCACTTGTCCACGGCCCAACCCGCGCACCGCTGCTGCCAATTGCGGAGGTAACCGGTTGGGGGCAACCCAGCCGATAACGCCGCCATTCTGACTGGAGCGCGACCGCGAATATTCCCGCGCCATATTTTGAAAATTTGCGCCACCGCGTAACTGGCCAACCAACTGGTTTGCCAGTGCTACGGTCGCATTTTGCCCGCGTTCTGTATAAAGCAATGCGATTTCGCCCAGTTGAATGCTGGAGGATGACGAAATCGCAACGGTGTTAAGTTGTGAATTCAGTTCGTTTTCAGTGGGGCTTGCCATATTGCCAAATCTGGCACGGATCAATGACTGCCAGATCATGCCTGCGGAAATAAAGTCCTCGAATGCCTCAACCGAAACGCCGCGCCCGCGCATTTGCGCCAATAGCCGCTCTGTTGTCAGGTTCCGTTGCTCGGCGTATCGCGAAATGCCCCGTGTTAATTGCGCCGGATCAAGTGTAACGCCGAAATTCCGTGCGGCTTCGACCTGAAGGCGTTCATCGATCAGGGCATTGGTTGCCTGTTGGCGCAGATCGGGGCCGGTTGCGCCCAGAACCCGCAAAATTTTGATGCGCTGGTCGATGTCGTAAAATGAAATGATGCCGGTATTGACACGATAAGCAGCAGAAAATGCATTTTGCGCAAAGCCGCTAACAGGCAAGGAAAACATGATCAGAAAAACTGCCGTCAGTCTTTGAATGAATTGAACCATTGAATTACCACCCTTTGCCCTGTTCACTGCATTTGCAGGCATCGTTGTGCCGGCCATTCATTTTGCAACCCTCCGCCAAAACCTGCAAGTCTTACTGACACGTCAAGGCTGGTTTCTGCCGGAACACTAATCGAATTGGTGAAGCGGCGCGAGAGGTAAAGGTCAATTTCCACACATTCATTACCATAAGTCAGGCCTAAACCGGCAGAAATATCCTCGTTTTCGATCAAATCACGCCGCCAGTTCAGTCGGGTCTCCCAATTGGAGCGAAACCGATAGCTGGCGGCAAAATTAATCTCGGAGCGCGCATCGGGGGAGCCGGCCGTAACATCAGGGGCCAGAAACACAAAAGACGCATCCAGGTCAACCTTGTCAAGATTCAAAAGAATTTCTGATTCCGCGCGGCGGACCTCGAATTGTTGGCCAATTAACAACCGGTTGATTACCCTGACTTTGCCTGGCAATTCAAAGCTGAGTGCCGCCAATGTATCGGAGCTTAACCCCGCCAAACCTGAACCGTTGGAAAACTGGATATTTGGTTCCAGCCGGAAAACCTGCCCGACATCAAAGCCCAGTGTCCATCCCGAAGGATCATAGCGGCGATAGCTGGTGCCGATATTGGCGCGAAACCCGGTTTCGAATTGATCAGACCCGGGAAAACGGTTGATGGAAAACAGATTTGTCTCGTCAAATTCAACCTGCAAACTGTCTTCATTTGGCACTGCGTCATTAAAGCCAAGATCGGGCGCATAGACAATTTGCACCACCGGCTCGATTACATGCAAAACATTATTGTCCCCGTATCGCACCAATGGTAACCGCATTTCAGCGCCAACAACCGGTGTGATCTGCATCAAAATATCATCGCCAAATACGATGTCATCCCAGACTTTGTAAGCACTGGCGTGGATTTCGGCAAATGTGCTGGCGCGAATGCCCAAAGGCGCGTTCCAGTCGCGCCGCCAATCGGCCGAGCCGCTGACACGAAACACATCGCGACCGGATTCGCGAAACAATCCGACAGAGCTGAAATCAAGACCAATACGGCCACCCAGTAACGGGTCTTCCCATGTTTTACGAAAACTTGTCTCTGGCAGAGCAAACGGCACTTCGGCGTCGACTTCATCGTCGCGCAGGCTTTGGAAAAACACCGCTCCGATTTCGAAAAAATTGTTATTGCGATACCGGCGAATACCGGTGGAATTTACCAGCCGGTCGGCCTGATCAAAACCGAAACGGCGCAAAAAACCATCATTATTGGCCAACTTAATGGTTGCATATAATTCACGGTCGCGGCTTAGGGTGAATTCTGCATCAACCGCCATATAGCCGTCGCCGCTGCCGCCTTCGCCGTTATCAAAAGCAAAAGCGGCGTTAATATCGATATAGCCATTTGCGTAAATCCGGCGGTATTCGCCTTCAATCAAAAAAGCGCCGCTTGAGGTGACAAACGGGGTCAGGGTTGCATCGCTATGGTCGCCCAAGGTTATAAAAAAGGGTTGCTTTACGGCAAACCCGTACAGATCCGACGATATAAAGCTGGGTGCCAACAGGCCGGTGGCGCGCTTTACGGATGGGTCAACCATGGTCAGGCGCGGTAGATACAAAACCGGAAAGCCAAGCACATCAAAGCGGGCATTTTCAAAATAAAACCGTTTTGCTTCGGTGTCGTGAATGATGCGGCTGGCCCTGATTTGCCAAAGCGGCACGGGGCGCCCAAAGCATACCTGACAGGATGATCCGACAGATCGGTAAAGCGTGTTGAATCGCCCTTCTGTGCGGCGAATTTCTGCAGCCGAGATTTGAAACTGATTGCCCAATAACAGCTTGGCACCGGTAATCAGCCCTTCGCGAAGATCTGCGGATAGCTCTGCTATATCGGCGATAAACACATCGCCGTTACCATCCGTAATGCGAATGCGGCCTTCGGCGAAAACCCGCCCTAAACCGGCATCATAAATGATTGTATCGGCTTCCAGTCGTGTGTTTTCAAAGGTCACCACCACATTGCCGCTGGCGGTTAAGCGCTGCGCCGCCGAATCGTAAGATATATTATCGGCAATCAGGGATGTAAAAGCGCTGACTTGCGCCCGTGCCATGCCATTGATTCCAAACAAGGAAATCATAAAAACCAACAAAAAGGTTCTAATTGGCGTCAATAATTGCAAGGGTTGCTCCGGAACGGGTTTCGGGGATGCATATTAACCGTCTTCAAGATGGAGCAGCAAGCCCAGCGTCAATAAAATCCCGGCACTTGGCGGACCCCAGGCCGCCAAGAATATCGATATTTCCTGGGCCGCGCCCAAAGATTCAGCAATGCTTTGCATTGAATATAGAATAAAGGCGGAAAACACCGCAACCAGCACCATAACGCCGGTTTGTCCGAACCGCGAATGGCGCATCGAAAACCCTGCGCCAATCAGAACCATGGCCACCAGCATTACGGGTCGCGCTATTTCGGACTGGATAAACAGGCGTTGTCGGTGGGTTGAAAAGCCCGAGGCCTCTAGCTGGGTTATCAAGGCTGGCAAATCCCAGATCGAAACCGCATTGGGGGCGGCAAAGTTTTTCAGAATTTCCTGTGAAGTTAGCGTGGTTGGCAGGCGCAATTCTTCAAATTCGATCTCGATCGGCACCGATTCTGGTATGCTGGCGTCAAACAGCCATTGTTTGCCATGCCGGATCACCCATTCGCCATCCAGCAATTGGGCGCGGGTGGCCTCGATGCGGCGGGTCAGGTGCCCCTCGGGTGTGAATTCATGCCAGCCAACCTGATACAACACCGTGCCGTTAAAGCTGGCCCGCGCTGCCTGAATGACAAACTGGCTTTCGGTATCGCCCTGGCGCAGCCAAATCCCGTCGCCGCTAAGCGAAACCAATGATCGCCCGCCGACGTTATATTTATCCAGTATCACATCGGCCTGTTGCACCGTGGCCGCAACAATCGGATTGTAAAATGCGGTCATTGCCGCACCAATCAGAAAGGTTGCGGTCACCGGAACCATTAGCAACCGCAACGCCGATTGCCCCGCTGCACGCGAGATCACCAATTCGGAACTGCGCGAAAGCCCCACAAAGGTAGACAGGGCCGCCAGCATGATTACCAATGGAAATATCTGCATGATATAGCTGTTTGACCGCAAAAGGGTCAGGATAATTGCGTCTTTGGCGGGGGCGTTATACCGGGATAAAATTCGCAATTGTTCAACACCGTCAATAATCATGATCAGAAACAAAAACGCGAATTGAATCTTGAGAATATTCCATAGGAATTTGCGTAAAACATATAAAGACAGGGTCATGCCGGTGCCATCCCCCGGCGTGGTCTTCGGTCGCGCCCAGTGCGGTATAAAAAGAACAGCGCTAAAGCCAGACCACCGATTGAGGGTACATACATGGTCCATGCCAGTTCCGGTGTGGTTTGCACGGCTGATTTTGCCACAATCACACTGGATTGCAACAACACACCGATGGCAATTGCGATCATCACCCGCCGCATAAAGCCGCCACGTCGAAAGCCGCCCAGCACAATTACGCCCAGCGCAATCAGCGGCAATACCAGCGCCGACAAGGGCATAACCATTTTGTGATGGCCCTCGGCGGCATAATCGCCCGGCCCCCAGCGTTTGTCGTTCAGCATTTCATCGCTGGGGAACAATAATTCATGCGGGAACATTTCAAAGGGCGAGCGTTTATATTCCTGAATGCCGGGGATTACCTCGCCCAGATCATAGGAAAAGCGTTCAAACCGGATGGTGTTCAGCAATGCATTTTGTCGGTCAAACTGCTGGATGATGCCGTCAATCATCACAATGCGCATATCAAACCCGTCTTGCAAAAAAAGCGCTTTCTGGGCTGAGTAGGTTACGGGGTTTTCTGCATCGCTTTGGTCGTGTAAGAACAGGCCCGCCATTTCGCCATCGCGCGAGGTATCGCGAACATAAATGGTGATATTGCCGGTTGGATGCACAAACTGGCCTTCCCGGATCAGGCTGCTGGTCAGTTCAGTGCGAATTTCGTTCATGCGGGTATTTAGCTGGGCTTGGCTGGCGGGCACCAGATAAAAGGTGGTTATAATCATAATTGCCATGGCAAAGCTGCCAAATATTGCCACCGGCTTGGCCAGTGCTAGCGGCGACTGGCCTGCTGTCATCATTACCACCAGCTCGGCCTCGGAATAAAGCCGGTTCAGCGCATAAAGCGCCGCACCAAAGGAGGCAAAGGGCAGGGCCACCATCATCACACGCGGGATCAGCAGTGACGTTACCTCAAGGAAAACCAGCCCCGACTGGCCGCTTTCAATCACGTTATCCACCAAAGGCAATGCCTGTGCCAGCCACAAAATACCGATGATCACCAACGAGAAAAACCCGAATGGTGCCAAAAGTTGTGCCATAAAATATCTGTCTAGCCGGTTCAAATTTTGTCCTTGGCGGTTCAAAAGCTGACTATGGCCTATTTGCAATCGGACAACTGGTCAAGTTGCCTTGCAGTCGCTACGATGAAATTTACAGATTCTTGCCGAGGAACACCCCATGACCGAACCCATCCAGATCAGCTTTATTGCCAATGATCCCAATGCCATTGCATCCATTCGTGGAAAAATAGCGATTATAGTCGGGGCCGATGGCGCCATGAATGTTTTAACCCGCAAAATCAATACTCTGACCAAGGGCGCAATAAAACGCCTGCTGCAATCAAAGGC
>Ga0256839_1002259_pt1 | contig 21766 bp, 20 predicted proteins | sample 354166metaG_FD_185968 | JGI IMG/M metagenome (GOLD analysis project Ga0256839, IMG submission 185968) | Hydrothermal vent microbial communities from Mid Atlantic Ridge, Atlantic Ocean - 354-166 | ecosystem: Environmental > Aquatic > Marine > Hydrothermal vents | place: Atlantic Ocean: Mid... | reverse complement strand
GATGCCCGAGAGCATCAGGAGCTTGGGGGTGTTGATGGAGCTGGCAGACACAATCACCTCGCGGTTCGCCCGCACCACCTCGACCTTGCCGCCACGCTCGATTTCTACGCCCATCGCGCGGCCCTCCTCAATCACCACCTTGCGGGCTAAGCAGCGGAGCAGCTCGCAGTTGGGCCGCTTCAGCGCAGGCTTGAGGTAGGCGTTGGCGGTGGACCATCGCCGCCCCTTCCACACCGTCATTTCCATCGGGCCGAAGCCCTCCTGAACCGCACCGTTATAGTCCTCGGTACAGGGAAATCCCGCCTGCTGGCCCGCATCCAGAAACGCTTTGTGCAAAGGGTTGCTCATCGGGCCACGGGTCACGTGCAGCGGGCCGCTATCGCCCCGCCATTGGCTCTGCCCGCCGTGCCAATGCTCCATGCGCTTAAAATAGGGCAGCACGCCTGCATAATCCCAGCCCGTAGCCCCCTGATCAGCCCAATGGTTATAATCCTCAGCATTGCCGCGCACAAAAACCATGCCGTTAATGCTGGAGGAGCCGCCGATAACCTTGCCGCGCGGGGTCACCAGTGAGCGCCCGCCTAGGTGCGGCTCGGGTTGAGTCTGAAACCCCCAATCATAGCGCTTCATGTTCATGGGATAAGAGAGTGCGGCGGGCATCTGGATGAAGGGGCCAATATCGCTGCCCCCCGCCTCCAGCACCAGCACCGAGTGTTTACCCGACTCAGACAGCCGGTAAGCCAGCGCCGCTCCGGCAGAGCCGGACCCGATGATGATAAAATCCGCCTGCACAAGGAACCCCTTTTGGCTGTGTTAGTTTGTTAGATTAGAACCTGATATAGTTAGCCATAATTCTACCAGAAACGCACGAACAAATCCGCCGTTCTTGCTACAAATAGCGGCGGAACGCATCTTTGTAGAGTGTTCGAGTTTTTTCGAACCACACGAGCTAAACATGTCTCCTTATGCGCGCTCTTTTAGGCATTGGGTTATCATGCCGATGGACCGCTGAATATTTATGCCCTAACTATTGTCTCGTAGATAAAGAAACCTCAAGGACAAAAAAATGGCTGTTTTAACCCTGGGCGACAAGCTGATAACACTGAGCGAAGGCGAAAAGCTGCTTTGGCAAGGGCGGCCTGTGCAGGGGGTTTTGCGCAATCCGGTCCACATTGGTGGTGGTGTTTTGCTTATTGTAGCGGGGCTGTTGGCTATTTCAAATACGGCAATACTTTGGGCGGTTCCTTTGCTATTGGCGGGTGGATACCTTGTGTTTTACCACGCAATCGTTGAGAAAAATCGGCGGGCTGGCACCTATTATGCTATCACCAATCAACGCGCTATATTGGCTTATAGCTTGCGGGTTTTGGTGTTTCCTCTTAACGCTGCCTCAGAAATTACGTTAAAAACAACTCGTTTTGAAACTATACTATTTTCTGATGGTCGCCCAATTGGCGCGCATCAAGGCCGCATTGGCTTTGGGCATTTGGAGAATGGCCAAGAGGTGTATAAATTGCTAATGAAGATTAAAACAGGGGGCTTAAATGGCGCGTAAAATTGGTATGGGGCGCTCACAGCAGCAGGCGCACAGTAATAGTTGGGACGATTATTTGGACCCAGACGAAAAGCTCCTGTGGCAGGGCGCACCTGCAACGGGGCTAAAGCTGACTGGAAAAGGGATTTTTTTATCGCTATTTGGGCTGTTTTTCCTCGGGTTTTCAGTGGTTTGGGTCACCATGGCCTCAATGATGCAAACCGGCATGGCCTTTGATTACATTTTCCCCCTTTTTGGCCTGCCTTTTGTGCTTGTCGGGCTTTGGCTGGTGGTTGGCCATTGGTTTTTTGATGCGTATAAACGCAAACGCGCCCGCTATGCGCTCACTACAAAGCGCGCCATTATTGCCCGCAGCATGATAAATCGGCGCATGGAAAGCTATGAAATAACCAAAAACTCACCGTTGAGCTTGGTTGAGGGCGACCTCGATACTGTGAATTTCGCCCAGAAAACCACGCGCTCAAACAATGGGCCAACCGTGGTTGATATCGGCTTTCGCTATATTACGGGCGGGCGCGAGGTTTATAATTTGATGCAAGACGTGCAGAAAAATAGCGCTTAGTCAGGGCGTGTTTCTTATTGATAAGCTCAAATTTGCAAGCCCAAACGGTTCATTGAAAACCCAAAAATATAGCCCTGTTTGCAGGTATTGAACCTCGCGTTGATAGCGTGGCCAACGGGAGTTCACATTCTGGCACAGGTTACAATACGGGCTTTGTTTTGGTGGAAAATGCCGATATAGCTTATAAAATCATCCGTGAAGCCCACGACAGATAGGCACCCCCATGACCACGTTCACCAATGCCCGCCTGATAGACCCTGAAGCCGGAACCGTGACCCTTGGCGGATTGCGAATTGAAGGCGGAATTATCGTTGAAATCCTGCCCGAGGGGGGCAAAGGCATAGAGTGCGACGGCAGGTGCCTCGCACCGGGAATTATCGATATTGGCGTGAAAATAGGCGAGCCGGGCGAGCGGCATAAGGAGAGTTTCCGCACCGCCGGGCGCTCGGCGGCGGCGGGGGGTGTTACCACAATGGTCACGCGGCCAGACACAACCCCCGCGATTGATAGCCCCGAGTTGCTGGATTTTTTCAACCGCCGCGCTGCCGAGCTGGCGCCAGTGAATGTGCTGCCCATGGCCGCCCTGACCAAGGGCCGCGACGGGGCAGAGATGACCGAGATTGGCTTTCTTAAGGATGCGGGCGCGGTGGCCTTCACCGATGGTGACCGCCCCTTGCAAAACCCTAAAGTGCTGGCCCGCGCGCTCACTTACGCCGCCGATCTTGGCGCGCTGGTTATGGCCCACCCGCAGGAGCCAACCCTTTCAAACGGGGCCTGTGCCACCGCCGGCCCGCTGGCCTCGCTCATGGGCCTACCCAGCGTTTCCCCGATGGCCGAGCGCATCCAGCTAGAGCGAGATATGGCGTTGGTCGAGATGACAGGCGCGCGCTACCACGCAGACCAGATCACAACCGCCGCCGCGCTGCCAGCACTTGAACGCGCCAAAAAGGCAGGGCTAAAGGTGAGCGCGGGTGTTTCAGCCCACCACCTGACGCTCAACCAGTTTGACATCGAGGGCTACCGCACATTTTTTAAGCTCAAGCCGCCCTTGCGCACCGAGGATGACCGCCTCGCGGTGGTGCAAGCCGTGCAATCGGGGCTGATCGACATCATCTGCTCCATGCACACGCCGCAAGACGAAGAAAGCAAGCGCCTACCGTTTGAGGAAGCCGCCAGCGGGGCTGTGGGGCTAGAAACGCTGTTGCCCGCCTGTATGCAGCTGGTGCATGCAGGGCACTTGACGCTGCCCGAGTTGTTCCGCGCGCTGGCTTTGAACCCTGCCAAGCTGCTGGGCCTCAGCGCTGGGCGGCTAGAGGTTGGCGCGCCCGCGGATCTTATTCTGTTTGACCCCGACAAACCCTTTGTGCTGAACCGCGCCAAGCTGCACTCCAAATCCAAAAACACACCCTATGATCTGCGCCGTATGGAGGGCGTGGTGTTGCAAACTTATGTTGCAGGCGCGCAGGTCTTCCCGCTTGACGAATAGGGTGTTAGCGCCTCTAATCAAGCAAAGAGGGAAAACATGGACACGCTTTATAACCTGCTGATCGCTTATACCGTTGCCTTTATCGGGGCGGCCAGCCCCGGCCCTGCGACACTGGCCATTATGTCGACCTCGGCCACCTATGGCCGCGCGGCGGGGCTGCGCCTCGGGCTTGGCATTGCCAATGGCTCGGTAATTTGGGGCCTGTTTGCGGCTTTCGGGATGATCGCCCTTTTGGCGCAATTTGCTTGGGCGCTCGCCCTGATCAAAACCATTGGCGGGGCCTATCTGCTATGGCTCGCCAGCAAAGCGCTTCGCGTTGCCCTTACGCCAGACCAAGGCGTGCAAGCCCTGCAAGTGACCCCCAAAGGCCTTTATTGGCAGGGGCTGGCCTTACACCTGACAAACCCGAAAGCCATGCTTTCTTGGGCAGCTATTATAGCGATCGGGGCACCATCGGGTGCCAGCACTGGCTATTTAATGGCGCTATTTGCCGGTGTCGCCATGATTACTTTTGGCACATTCATTGGCTATGCCGTGCTGTTTTCCACCCCGCGCATGATGGCCGGTTATCAGCGCCTGCGTCGCAAGATAAACGGCGCGCTGGCGGCGGTTTTTAGCCTTGCGGGCGTCAAGCTTCTCACCTCCAACACATAGGGTTTTACCATGGTGCCATCCGTTTTCCGCTTTTGGGGTGCTCAGCCGGGTTGGGATGCCGCTTGGCCGTGGCTGCTTGGAATCCTCATCGCTGCCTACCTGCTTGGTTCCGTCCCCTTTGGCCTTCTGGTGAGCAAGGTTATGGGGCTGGGCGATGTGCGCAAAATCGGCTCGGGCAATATCGGGGCGACCAATGTTTTGCGCACGGGGAGCAAAAAAGCGGCGCTTTTGACCCTGCTGCTTGATGGCGGCAAGGGGGCTGCCGCTGTGCTGATCGCGCGGTATCTTTATGGCGATACCGCGGCACAGGTCGCAGGGCTTGGGGCCTTTCTGGGCCATATTTTTCCGCTCTATCTGGGCTTTAAGGGCGGCAAAGGCGTAGCGACGTTTCTGGGCATCCTACTGGCCATTCATCCGTTTACCGGGCTTGCCACCTGCCTTACATGGCTGGCCACTGCGCTGGTTTTCCGCATATCTTCTCTGGCAGCGCTGAGTGCGGCATTAAGCGCACCGCTCTGGCTTTGGGTGTTTGGCCTCAACACCACAACAGGCCTTGGCCTGCTATTGGCAGCGCTTATCTGGATGCGGCACGGGGCCAATATCAGGCGCATAGCCGCCGGAACCGAGCCGAAGATTGGTAAAAACTAGCGCATATGCAACCAAGGGAAGGCCCAACAGCTTTAAGGCGCACCCACAAAAACAATGGGTGATCTTGCCCCGCTAACCTCGGATCGCAACACAATACAGCCACCAAATGAGGGCTGCGGCGATGCCACGCCCTAATAGGCGAATATCCGGCTGATACCCGCCCCCTATGAGGCGGATATCAAGCCGGATATGTTTGTAGGGTGCCTAAAGGCTGGCGTTCAGCGCTGCCACAATGGCGTCGCCCATTTCAGAGGTTGAGGCTGGGGTGTCGCCATCTGCCTGCATCAGGTCGGCGGTGCGGGTGCCATCGGCCAGCACTTTTTCTACGGCGGTTTCCAAGCGGTCGGCCTCGGCCCCTTGGCCATAAGAATAACGCAGCGCCATGGCAAAGCTCAGGATGGTGGCGCTAGGGTTGGCTTTGCCTTGGCCGGCAATATCGGGCGCGGAGCCGTGCACCGGCTCATACATGGCTTTTGGCATGCCGTTTGCCATCGGCACCCCGAGGCTGGCAGAGGGCAACATACCAAGTGAGCCGGTGAGCATGGCGGCGCAATCCGACAGGATATCGCCAAACAGGTTATCCGTGACAATCACATCAAATTGCTTAGGGGTGCGCACCAGCTGCATGGCGCAATTATCGGCATACATGTGGGAAAGCTCGACATCGGGGTAATCTTCAGCGCCGATTTTGGTGACAACCTCACGCCACAGAATGCCGCTTTCCATCACATTGGCTTTTTCCACCGAGCACAGGCGGCTACCCCGTTTGCGGGCCAGCTCGAAGGCGGCGCGGGCAACGCGGTCGATCTCGGACTCGGTATAGCGTTGGGTGTTAATGCCGACGCGCTCGCCGTTTTCAACAAAAATGCCACGGGGTTCGCCAAAATAACTGCCCGAGGTCAGCTCGCGCACGATCATAATATCAAGGCCCGAGACCAGCTCTTTTTTCAGGCTGGAGAAATCCGCTAGGGCGTCAAAGCATTGGGCAGGGCGCAGGTTGGCGAACAGGTCCATTTCTTTGCGAAGGCGGAGCAGGCCGCGCTCGGGCTTTACGCTGAAATCAAGGTCGTCATAGGCGGGGCCACCAACGGCGCCGAGCAACACCGCGTCCACCTCTTGCGCTTTGGCCATGGTGGCATCGGTCAGGGGCGTGCCGTGAGCGTCGTAAGCCGCACCGCCAACAAGGTCTTCTGAAATGTCGAATTTCAACCCGCGTTTATCATCAAACCACGCCATGATCTTTTTGACTTCATCCATCACTTCGGGGCCGATGCCGTCTCCGGCGAGAATAAGGAGGGAGGGGGTGCTCATGGCGCGTTCCTTTGCTTGAATTGGTCCCCTCTCGGGTATCGCTTTGGGGGGCAATCGTCAAGCATCGCAGAGCGGTTTGATGGCATTTGCGAGGAGATCATAAACGCGGCGAATGCGCGGGGTTTGGCGCAGGGCCTTGGCGGCCACCAGCCAAACGGGGAGGTTTTCCAAGGGCAGGTCTGGCAGCACCTGCACCATGCCATCCGCTTCAAGCCCAAGACGAAGTTGCGTGGCTCCGATGCCACAGCCCGCTTTGGTTAGCTCCCAATAGGTGGCTTGGTCGTCACAGCGCACGGGAAAATCCTCTCGTTGGCGGGGGATGCCGAAGGCTTTCATTGACTCGATGATAAGGGGGTTGCGGTCTAACCCGACCATATCATGCTGGCTGAAATCGGCAAAGGAATGCGGGGTGCCATGCTGAGCAAGGTAGGATTTATGGGCAAAAAGCCCGATCTTAATCTCGCCTAGCTTGCGGGCAATCACGTCCTCTTGGGTGGGGCGATACATGCGGATAGCAATATCGGCCTCACGAAAAAGCAGGTTTTCAGAGGAATCATTTGGGGCGAGCTCTAACTGGATATCTGGCTCAGCACAGCGGATATCAGAGAGGATCGACGGCAGGGTGTAATGCGCAAAAACCTTGGAGGCGGTGATGCGAACCGTGCCTTTCATGCTTTGGCTCTGGCCCGCAGCGAGGAGGGTAAGGCGGCGGGCCGCGTCTTGCATTTCAAGCGCGATGGGGTAGAGGGCTTGGCCAACGTCATTCAGCGCAAGCCCGCGGGGCTGGCGGATGAAAAGCGCGGTGCCAAGTATGGCTTCGACCTTGGCGACCTGCCGCCCGAGGGTGGGTTGGCTTTGGCCAAGAATGCGGGCGGCGGCAGAGAGGGAGCCGGTTTCGGCGACGGCTGTGAAGGCTTGCAGGAGGGACCAGTCGAGGTTTTTCATTTTGTCCATGCGTAGATGAATAGCAGACCTCCAGAATTAGGCAATTCATATTCATGAGTGAGGGGTTAGATTGGAGGCAGAAAAAGGAGATGGTTATGCAAAAAGTATTAATTCTAGGGGCCTCGGGCAGTTTTGGCAGCAAGTGCGTGGAGGCATTTGGCGCGGCGGGCTGGGAGGTGCGCAGGTTTACGCGGGGGACGGATATGGCGGAGGCGGCCAAGGGGGCGGATGTGATTGTGAACGGGCTGAACCCGCCCAACTATAAGGGCTGGGTGACCGAGCTGCCAAAAATTGCGGCGCAGGTTGTTGCAGCGGCCAAGGCCAGCGGGGCGACGGTGCTCCAGCCCGGGAATGTGTATAATTATGGGGCAAAGCCGGGGGTGTGGGATGCGGATACGCCGCACGCGGCGACCACCAACAAGGGCAAGGCGCGGATTGCGATGGAGCGGGTTTTGCGGGAGTCGGGGGTGCAAGTGATCATCCTGCGAGCGGGCGATTTTATTGATGGTAAACCGAGTGGCAATTTCATAGATTTTCTCATTAGCAAACTTGCAAAAGGGCGCTTCATGTACCCCGGGCGGGCTGACATTCCCCATGCTTGGGCCTTTCTACCGGACATGGCGCGGGCCGCTGTGGGGCTGGCAGAAATACGTTCGCAGCTAGGGCGCTTTGAGGATGTGCCATATGATGGCTTCACATTAACCGGCATGGAAATCCGAGCTGCTTTGGCGCAGATCACCGAGCAAAACGTGGCTCTTAAACCTTTCCCATGGGGGATGATGAAGGCGCTTTCACCCTTTTGGCTTCTGGCGCGAGAAATGCAGGAAATGCGGTATTTGTGGGATATGCCGCATAGCCTCAACGGAGAAAAACTGCAAAATCTGTTGCCGAGTTTCAAAGCGACGGATGTGAATGTGGCCCTAAAAATGGCCGCTAAACCTGATTGACACATGCGTGTTGCCGCAGTGTATACTCTCCTAGGAGAGTATACACTGCGGAATCCACAAAAATGGTTGCAAAACAACAGATTACACGAAATTATGTTGTTACGTTTTTGAGGTTTTTACAAGAGTGGCCAGTTAATCGATTGGCATCTCAACGTCTGCCCATATCAGCCTATGGCGTGTTTGCGCTACAGTCAGCAGCGGCGAGTCCGCTGGCCAAAACACGCCATAATCGCGCAATGTAAGCGCGGCATCAGGCAAAACATAATCCACTTGCATTTGGCCCGTTGTTTCCCATTCAACTGTTGCCAACTGTGGCACAGGTTGGAGTCGTGGGTGGGCAAGCAGGCGCAGGAGTGCGTGTTTACGGCTATCACCGCGCACAGGGTCTGCATTCAGGTCGGCCAAAAGGATAACTGGGGTGTCGGGCAAAGGCGCGGTGTGGCCGCGATCATCCGTAAAGGACTCGCCGCTCAAATAGCGATTTAGAAAGTTTATTTCAGCTTCATTGCGCAGCCCGTTTGCATCTTCTTCACCATCAAAAATCGGTGGGGTGGGGTGCGCCGCGAGTATGTGAATGGGGCCAGATGGCAGTGCGATTTTAACATCCCACAGGCTATGCGATGCCAAGCGAAGCTGCGGCCATAAAGGGAAAAAAGTGCTGCCATTTGCTGCCAAAGGCGCTGGCCCAAAATCTTTTCGCAATAGCGTGTCAAAGCTACGGGTGCTTTGAATGGGAAAACGTGAAAGCAGGGCCATGCCCTCGGCGCCTTCAAACCGGCCAAACCCCCACGCGTCATTCCAATCTTTGAGGCGGCCATTGTTATTAAGATCTTGCTGCGAATCTGCACCCGCATTCCCGAGCGGCGCAAAAAAATGCGGGTATCGCAGGCCGTCAAGCGCGTTAAAGCGGGTGAGAGCAAGGTTTTGATAGTCGTTATCAAAGCCTGTGAGTAGGAGAATATCAGGGTTTATACGGCTTATGATTTCAGCGAGCGCGAGAATATCAGCGTCTTGATCCAAAATATCTTTGAGCAATAACCCCGGGCCAGCGCGCCCCAAGCCGACATTATATGTTGCAACGCGAAGCGGCTCTTGTGCTGCAAGTGGCCATGCCACCAGCAGTGCGAGCAGCCAGCAAACGCGTTTCATTTTGCAACGATGGCCTTGGAGAGAATACGCGAAATTTTGATCAGGCTAATGCCGCGCATAAACATAACAGATGGCAAAAACGCCCAAGCGGAAACAACCCATACGAGTGAATGAATATCGCCAAACAAATCTGGCCCTAAGCGGTTTTGGATAAGCGGGAATATAAACGGAATGGCGTAAAACAGGCCAATACTGAGAATAATATTGAACCAACCATCGCGCCGCAAACGGCGCCCGGTCAGGCTGACTTCAGCGGGAACAAATGTTGGCAGGTTGGCCCAAAGATTAAATTCTGTGCGCCCAAAGGGCCACTTGAAAATCCAAAGCAGTGCGCTCATTAAAAAGGTCAGTGACACCGTGATCAAAAAAGCGGAGGAAAACACCCGTTCGAGAAGCAGAAAGTCTGACGAGGTTTGGAATGTTTGCAATTTTGCCAAGGCAAAAGCCACTGGAGAATTTGGCGCAATCGCGATGGGGATTGCCTTATCGGCTAGCGCCAGAATTTCAGCATTGCCAGAGAAAGACGCGCGCACAACAAGGCTAAGCCCAATGGCGAGTGCCGCCAAAATACCAACGCGAAAGCGGTTATAAGGGGGCGCGAACCGAAAATCGACAAAGCCGGGTGTTTTGCTGGCGTATTCAAACAAAGCAAAGGCCGCCAAAATGGTCGCAATGATCATTGTGAGTTCACGCGCTACATTTGGGATGCCGGGCAAAATGAACGAAGGGGCCGCAATAATAACGCCCAATATGAAGGCGCGAATCAATGCTCCGAGGAATCTTATCAACGCTATCTGCCCCCTGCTCTTGCCCGATTTCAGGCCGTTATATCCAAGGCATCGATGTGGCATTTTGGGCTTCAAAAGCAGCAATCGCGTCGGATTTCTGCATTGTCAGCCCGATATCGTCCAGCCCGTTTAGCAGGCAATGCCTCTTAAAAGCATCTACCTCAAAGCTGACCTCGCCGCCATCGGGGCCTGTAATTGTCTGGTTTTCCAGATCTATACTCAGGACTGCGTTTGCTCCACGTTCAGCGTCATCCATCAATTTATTAACGTCCTCTTGCGGGAGGATGATGGGGAGAATGCCGTTTTTGAAGCAATTACTATAGAAGATATCCGCAAAACTTGTAGATATTACAACACGAATACCAAAATCAAGCAAGGCCCAAGGCGCATGCTCGCGCGAAGATCCGCAACCGAAGTTGTCTCCGGCGACAATGATTTGCGCATTTCGGTAAGCGGGCTTGTTCAAAACAAAGTCGGGAATCTCCGCGCCAGCGTCATCATAACGCATTTCGTCAAACAGGTTTTTGCCAAGGCCCGAGCGCTTGATGGTTTTCAAAAACAGTTTTGGAATGATCATATCGGTGTCGATATTTATAAGCGGCATCGGGGCGGCAACGCCGGTAATTTTAGTGAATTTTTCCATTGTTTCGCTCCTTACAGATCACGAATATCGGTCAGATGACCAGTGAGAGCAGCGGCAGCGGCCATGGCCGGGCTAACCAAGTGGGTGCGGCCTCCACGGCCTTGGCGGCCCTCGAAATTGCGGTTGCTGGTGGCGGCACAGCGCTCGCCCGGCGCAAGCTGGTCGGGGTTCATTGCCAAGCACATGGAGCAGCCCGCCAGGCGCCATTCAAAGCCCGCATCTATCAGGATTTGGGCAATGCCCTCTTCCTCAGCCTGCGCGCGCACAAGGCCCGATCCGGGCACAACCATGGCCCGCATGCCCTGCTTTATCTTTTTGCCCTTCACCACCTTGGCCACTTCGCGGAAGTCCTCGATCCGGCCATTGGTGCAGGAACCGATAAACACCGTGTCGATTTTAATGTCGGTCAGCTTCATGCCGGGGGTTAGCCCCATATACTCCAGCGCGCGCTTTACCGCGTCTACTTTGCCGTCAGAAAAATCTTCCGGTGCGGGCACGGTGGCGGTAATGGGCAGCACGTCTTCAGGGCTGGTGCCCCATGTAACCGATGGCTGGATATCCTCGGCGCGGATGGTCAGCACCTTGTCAAACACCGCGTCTTTATCGGTGAACAGGGTTTTCCAATAGGTAAGCGCGGCTTCCCATTGTGCTCCTTTGGGAGCGTGTGGGCGGCCCATAACATAATCAAATGTTTTCTGGTCTGGCGCAATTAAGCCCGCCCGCGCACCGCCTTCAATGGCCATGTTGCACACGGTCATCCGGCCTTCCATGGAAAGTGCCTCGATGGCCTCGCCGCAATATTCGATCACATAGCCGGTGCCGCCCGCCGTGCCGGTTTGGCCGATTACGTGCATGGTGATGTCTTTGGCCGTAACCCCGTTTTGCAGCTGGCCGGTAATCTCGACCTTCATGTTTTTGCTTTTCGCCTGAATAAGCGTTTGCGTGGCCAACACATGCTCGACCTCCGAGGTGCCAATGCCATGCGCCAGCGCGCCAAAAGCGCCGTGGGTGGCGGTGTGGCTGTCACCACACACCACCGTCATGCCCGGAAGCGTCCAGCCTTGCTCAGGGCCAACAATATGCACAATACCTTGGCGCACATCATCTACCGGATAATAATGCACCCCGAAATCCAGTGCGTTCTTCTCCAGTGCGTCGAGCTGAATGCGGCTTTCCTCATTCTCCACACCCTTCAAGCGGTCCAGCGTGGTGGGCACGTTATGGTCTGGCACGGCGATGGTTTTATCTGGCGCATGCACTTGGCGGCCCGCAGTGCGCAGCCCTTCAAAAGCTTGTGGTGAAGTCACCTCATGCACAAGGTGGCGGTCGATATACAGCAGCGATGTGCCGTCTTCGTCGGTGGATACCATATGGGCATCCCAAATTTTATCATACAGGGTTTTGGCGGTCATAATAGGCTCGCAAATCGGAGGAAGGGAATCGGTGAAGGTGAGCGCTTACACGCCGCGCTGCTGCCGGAGGCCTTTACCATGAAAACGCCAAGGCAGGCGCGTATGGTCGTCAAGATCAAAAATCCGTTTCATACTCCGTGTTTACGCTGTATTCCTTGGCAGGGCAAGCGCGGGATTGTTGATGCAAAATCTAAAATGATATCCTCAATGTCGGATAGGAGACATCACACAAAGCTTGCTTTTGCTATTAACTAGCTATCATCGCTTTAAGATGTGTTTAATGAGTAGTGTAGTATAAAAGTTGTTTATCCGCGTCGGCCACCAGTTTTTAGTGCCCACTCGTTTTTATTTTGTAAACGGCTTTAATCAACGGCTAACCTTTGCTTGGCGGCAGAAGGTTTCCCCCCTTGGCGGCGGGGAGTGGCTTCTTGGCGGCAGAAGCCACTGTGCCGGATGAATTTAGATATTTTTGGCAGTGAGAACGACAGCGCTACTTTGCATAAAGTAATATCTCATCAAAATATTTGTTGTTTTTTTGCCCAAAACCCCTAAATCTCAGGTAGCGTCTTTACCTTGAGGTCAATGCTTGGAAAACAGTGTCAGATTCCCCCACCTGCTGAAAGCAGATATTCTTAGCGGGCTTGATGCCGGTTTCAAAAAGGATTTTTTGAATGCCTGCACCGCAAAGCTTTATCGCACCCCCACCCTGATTTTTGAACAAGGGGAGCTTTCCGAGGGCATGGCGCTTATTGCCCATGGTTATGTGGATGTAACCTTTGTGGGCGAAGATGGGCACCAGATGTTTTTAACCCGTGCTAAAGTTGGTGATACTTTGGGCGAGTCAGAAACCGTGAGCGATGAGCCGTGCGCCGCGAGCTGTAAAACCTCAGCCAATGCTACGGTTTTGCACTGTGCCGTGCCTGAGCTTTTTGTTGCGTTGCAAAACACGGGTTTTATTAAAAATATGACCAAAATTTTCCACTCTCGCTTGGTGTATGACAATTGGGTCAAACATATTGCGCAATTCGGGGCGGTGGGGCATCGGCTGCGCGGTTATTTATTTATCCTGTCTGAAGGGACTCCGACCATCCGCGAAACCCAAACCTATTTGGCAAATATGGTAGGCTGCTCGCGGCAAACCATTAACCGCGAGCTGGGTGCGCTGCGGGCGGCAGGGCTAATCACGCAAAACGGTAGCGAGATCACGGTTATTGACCGTGAGGCGCTTGGCGAAGGGTTGATAGACTAAAATTAGGCGGATTAACGTTCAATCTAAGGGTGTGACTGAAAAATCACCAGAAATTTATTTGGAATGAGCTGGCCGCCAGCTTTTGAAGAGCTATTTGGGGCAGGGGCCATTCCCTTCCTTAATTCTGGCGTGGATTGGCTATAGACTGAATATTAAACTGGCCCTATTCTGACAGCATATTTCTCCCCCAAAGAGGGGTTAGAAAACCAGCCTGTTTGGCTCGCTTGCTCAGGAGTTGACCCCATGAAAATGACCACCGAAGAAGCCTTTGTAAAAGTGTTGCAAATGCACGGGATTGATAACGCGTTTGGTATTATCGGCTCGGCGTTTATGCCGATCTCTGATCTGTTTCCGAAAGCCGGAATCACGTTTTGGGATTGCGCGCATGAATATACAGCGGGAATGATGGCGGATGGTTTTACGCGGGCCTCCGGCAAGATGAGCCTTGCGATTGCGCAAAACGGGCCGGGGATTGCCAACCTCGTGACGCCGGTGAAAACCGCCTATTGGAACCACACGCCGATGCTGCTGGTCACGCCTCAGGCGGCTAACAAAACCATCGGCCAAGGTGGCTTTCAAGAAGTTGAGCAAATGCGGATGTTTGCTGACTGCGTGGCCTATCAGGAAGAGGTGCGCGACCCTTCCCGCATGGCGGAAGTGCTGAACCGCGTGATCACCAAAGCCAAGCGCATGAGCGCGCCGTGCCAGATCAACATCCCGCGGGATTTCTGGACGCAGGTGATAGATATCGACCTGCCGGCGATTGTGGAATTCGAGCGGCCTGCGGGCGGTGTGGGCGCGATTTCCGAAGCGGCAAAGCTGCTCTCCGAGGCGAAATTTCCCGTTATTTTGAATGGCGCAGGGGTGGTGATTGGCGGCGCGATCGAAGCCTCCAAAGAGCTGGCCGAGCGGCTGGATGCGCCGGTGTGCTGTGGCTATCAGCATAATGACGCCTTCCCAGGATCGCACCCGCTTTTTGCTGGCCCGCTGGGCTATAACGGCTCCCGCGCGGCGATGGAGCTGATCGCCAAGGCCGATGTGGTGCTGGCGCTTGGCACACGTCTGAACCCGTTTTCTACGCTTCCCGGCTATGGGATTGATTATTGGCCGAGGGGTGCCAAAATCATTCAGGTGGATATTAACCCAGACCGCATTGGCCTGACCAAGCCCGTGACCGTGGGCATTGTGGGTGATGCCAAGCAGGTGGCTGATTCTTTGCTGGCCCAGCTATCAGCCAGCGCAGGTGATTCGGGCCGAGATGAGCGCAAAGCCTTGATTTCACAAACCAAATCAGCTTGGGCGCAGGCGCTCACCTCGATGGACCATGAAGATGATACCGATGAGGGGATTGATTGGAACGAGCGTGCGCGGGCGGATAAGCCCGAGGCGCTTTCGCCGCGCCAAACATGGCGGGCCATTCAGGCCGCTTTGCCGCGTGAGGCGGTGATCAGCTCCGATATCGGCAATGTCTGCGCCATTGGCAATGCCTATCCGACCTTTGATGAGGGCCGAAAATACCTTGCGCCGGGCCTGTTTGGGCCGTGTGGTTACAGCCTGCCAGCTATTCTTGGGGCCAAAATCGGCCAGCCAGTTACCCCCGTTGTCGGCTTTGCCGGCGACGGTGCTTTTGGGATTTCGATGAACGAGATGACAGCCTGCGGGCGTGCTGACTGGCCCGCCATTACCATGGTGATTTTTCGCAATTACCAATGGGGGGCCGAGAAGCGCAACACCACGCTTTGGTATGATGATAATTTCGTGGGCACAGAGCTTGATGAAAACGTGTCTTATGCCGGTATCGCCAAGGCGTGTGGCGTGAACGGGGTGGTGGCCACAAGCATGGCGGGGCTGACCGAGGCGCTGGCCGTGGCGGTGAAGGCCCAAATGGAGGACGGAAAAACCACCTTCATCGAGGTCATTCTCAACCAAGAACTGGGAGAACCCTTCCGGCGCGACGCGATGACCAAGCCAGTGGCCGTTGCCGGTATTTCTGCTGCCGATATGCAGCCGCAGCAAGGATAGAAGCATGGCTGCTGGCCCTATTCTGGTGCTCAATGCAGGCTCTAGCAGCCTGAAATATGCCAGCTTTGACCGGCGGTCGCTTTCGTTGCTTGCGCGCGGCCAAGAGAACCTCGCCACAAGCGCCCAAAGCCATAGTGCGGCCCTAAGGGCAGCGCTGGTCAAGCTCGCCGGGGTTTCAGGGCCGCCATCGGCTGTGGGCCACCGTGTTGTGCATGGAGGGGCGCTGACCCAGCCCGCGCTGATTACGCCAGATATACGCAGGCAAATCGAGGGCGCGTCCGCTATGGCGCCGCTGCACAATCCGCCCGCGCTTAAGGTGATTGATGCGGTGCAATCCCTGCACCCCGACCTGCCACAAATCGCTTGTTTTGATACTGCCTTTCATGCGGATAACCCGCTTGAAGCGACGACCTTTGCGCTGCCGGAAAACCTGCGCGCCAAAGGCCTGCGCCGATACGGGTTTCATGGGCTTAGTTATGCCTCAACGGTGCGGCGCTTCAAGGCTGAAACGGGGCAGCCGCTGCCCAACCGCTTGCTGGTGTTTCACCTCGGCGCGGGGGCCAGCCTTGCGGCTATTTTTAATGGTAAAGGCGTGGCGACGACGATGGGGTTTTCGCCGCTGGATGGGCTGACCATGGCGACGCGGGCAGGGAGCCTTGATCCGGGCTTGCTGCTTTACTTGCTTCAGCATGAGGGCATGAACGCGGATGATGTTGACCATATGCTCAACCATCAAAGCGGCCTTTTGGCGCTGGGCGGCAGCGCTGATATGAAAACGCTACTGGAAAATGACACTCCCGAGGCGCTTTTTGCGGTTTCCCACTTTATCTATTGGGCCGCGCGCCATGCTGGTAGCATGATCGCGGCCATGCAGGGGATCGACGGAATTGTGTTCACTGGGGGAATCGGAGAGAACGCTGGATCCATTCGGTCACGCATACTTGATCGTTTGCGCTGGACACACCTTAACCCTAAGCAGCAGGTTTGGGTGATTCCCGCGGAGGAAGAGGGTGAGATTGTCCAGATGGTCAAAGCTTTTCTTTAACCTATTCCCCAACTGGCCTTACCGCCGCATCAAAGTGGCCGTATACGCTTGCAAATCAAATTGATTAGGGTAGTCTTATCGGGTGCGACAATCTGTATTCACAGCATCGTCACCGTTCTGTCACAGCAGTGACACGATAAAATGATAAAGCTCATGGGCCAAATGGCACAGAGCGCAGGTGCGTATCTATCGCGCTTGTTAGCAACATCTCCGGGAGAGACTTAAATATGACAAAACATACAACTGGCGTTAACCGCCGTTCATTTCTGAAAACTGGTGCAGCGGTCATGGCCGCTCCGGCGCTGGTTTCAACCAAGGCTTTGGCAAGCTCGGGTGAAGTAAATGTTCTGATGTGGTCAGACTACCTGCCTGACGACTACTTGGCTGCCTTCACCGCCGAAACCGGCATTAAAGTGAACTATACCGGTATTGGTTCCAACGAGGAAATCATCAACAAGATGAAAGCCTCCAACGGCGCGGGCGCAGACATTGTTTCGCCCACCAACAACCGCTCGCTGCAATGGGGCCCGCTTGGCCTGCTTCAGCCGTTTGACATGAGCCGCATCAACATTGACGCGACCAACCCTGCGATGTCGGCCATTGGCCCGGACGCATGGAACTTTAACGGCCAAGGCTCAACCTGGATTCCGCACATCTGGGGCACCGAGGGCATGGCATGGCGCACAGACCTGTTCATTCCTAAATCTGCTGATGGCGTTCCTAGCTACGGCGAGATTTGGTCTGAAGAGAACGCTGGCAAAACCATGATCCGCGCGCATTCCGGCATGCTGTGTGCTGGCCTTTACATGGAAACACAGGGCGAGCTGGAAGCTGGCGATGTGTGGGCTGCTTATGGTTCAGAAGCCAAAATGCGCGAAGTTTGGGGCAAGATCACCGATTGGTGTATTGCGCGCAAGGGCAACCTCAAGCTCATCTGGAACGATGCCGACAGCCAAAAGAATGGCTTGCTCAACAACGGTGTTATTGTTGGCCAAACTTGGGATGGCCCACCGCTGGCGCTTAAGTCTGCTGGTGATCCGGTTACCTACCAAGCCCCTGCTGAAGGCGCTATGGCTTGGGTTGACGGTATGTCGATTCCGACAGGTGCTGAAAACATGGACGAAATCTATGCGTTCATTGACTTCGCCTATAAGCCTGCAAATGCTGGCCCTGCGATTGACAAGCACGGCTACAATTCGCCAGTTCTTGGCGCCGACGCTATGACCGGCGATAACTACAAGAAGAACTTTGCAGAAGCCTATCCTGGCTCGGCATTGGGCAACCTGAACCCATGGCCTGCTGAAGCGCCTTGGTATGCGGACGTGCGGACCGAGTTTGTGAACCGCTTCCAGAGCGCATAACCGGCTTTTTTTGATACTGTTTCCGGCGGGGGTGGCCCTGCCGGAAACCTATAAAGGGCCAAAGCCCGACATAAAATATTCCATAACGGGGACAATCAGATGAGTTCTGGCGTAGACGTCAATCTAGAGAATATCTGGATCAAATTTGGTGACTTTGTCGCCGTTCGCGAAGCCAACGTAAATATAAATGGCGGCGATTTCTTTTCCTTCCTCGGGCCATCAGGCTGCGGAAAAACCACAATTTTGCGGGCGGTCTCCGGGTTTTTGAACCCGTCTGAGGGCCGCGTGCTGATTGGTGGCAAAGATATGGCTGGCCTTGGGCCAAACAAGCGGCCCACCGCGCTGATTTTCCAGAACCTCGCGCTGTTTCCGCTGATGAAGGTTTGGGAAAACATTACCTTTTCGATGGAAGTGAGGGGCGCAAGCGCCGCTGAGCGCCGCAAGCGCGCCGATGAGCTGCTTGATATGATCGCGCTGCCCGGGCAGGGAGACAAGCTGCCCTCGGAGCTTTCGGGCGGGCAAAAGCAACGGGTGGCGATTGCCCGCGCGCTCTGTGCCGAACCTGATGTGCTGCTGCTTGATGAGCCGCTTTCGGCGCTGGACCTGAAATTGCGCCAACACATGCGCACCGAGCTGCGGGAAATTCAGCAGCGGGTGGGCATTACCTTTATTTATATCACCCATGACCAAGGCGAGGCCCTGACCATGAGTGACAGCGTGGCGGTTATGCGCGCTGGCATTATTGACCAGATCGGCGATGGTCATGCGATTTATGATACCCCTGCCACACCGTTTGTAGCCTCGTTTGTGGGCGAAAATAACGTGTTTCGCGGTAAGATCACGGCCATTAACGGCAATGAAGCCACCATCGCCACCAACCGTTCTGGCGAGCTACTCTCCAAAATCACGCCTGCGGCCGTGGGCAAGCTGAATGTGGGTGATGATGCCATGATGTTTGTGCGCCCCGAAGTGCTGAAAATGCAGGCAGGTGAGGCCAAAACCACGATTTCGGCCAAGGTGCTGAACGAGGAGTTCGAGGGCAACAGCTATAGCATTTACCTTGAGGGTGAAGGCGGCAAGCAGATTAAAATGGCAATGCCGAACCTTGGCAACGACCCCCATAAAGCCAAGGGTGATATGATTTCGTTCAGCTATGATGCCAATAACGCCGTGGTGATGCCCGCTGGCGATCTGGCGTCGGAGTGAAACAATGAAAAAGGATAAACTCTTCGCCGAATTCTTCAGGAATAACGGGGTGGTGCTGGGCAGCATCCTGTTTTTTCTCGTAGCTTTCTGGATCGTATTCCTGATCCTTCTGCCGCAACTTTCCATGCTGAATTATTCGCTCCACCCGAACCCCATCAACCTTGATGCGGGTGAATTGGCGAGTGATTACACGCTAAAAAACTATAAATACCTGATATTTGGCCCCGAGGGCGCGTCTGACGCGTTTAACAAGGTGGACCTTATGGTATTTGTGCGCACGATTATTGCCGCGATGGCAGTGACGATTATGAACCTGATCCTGTGCTATCCGCTGGCCTATTTCCTTGGCCAATCCAAGGGCGGCGGCTTTGCGCGGTTGCTAGTGATAATGCTGATTGTGCCTTACTGGATCAACGAAATTCTGCGGGCCTTTGCGCTGCGGATTATCTTTGGCGATGTTGGCGTGATCAACGGGTTGATGATGCAAATGGGGCTGATCGACCAGCCGTATGACTTTATCAATGCCGATATCGCGCTCTATGCCGGCCTTGGATATGCCTATATTTTGCTGATGCTTTTCCCGATGTATAACGTGATTGAAAGCCTTGATCGCAACCAGATAGAAGCGGCACGAGACATGGGTGCAAGCTGGATTCGCATTCACCGCCGCGTGGTTATTCCACATGCCAAGCCCGGCATTGCCTCGGGCATGACCATGGTATTTATGCTTTCGGCAGGGGCTTTGGCGGCACCGCAAGTGCTTGGCGGCACGTCGTCACTGTGGTTTACCCAGCTGGTTTATCAATGGTTTAATGATACCCTGAATTGGCAGCAAGGCGCGGCCTATGCGATTGTGCTTCTGGTGGCCTCTATTGCCATCGTGCTGACCTTCATGAAGATCTTCAAAGTTAACATGGGGGATATCGGCAAATGAAAACCAATATTCTCTTTGGGCGCATTGCGCTCGGTGTCTACTTTATCATCTTCTTTGGCTACCTTATCGGGCCACTGGTGGTTATGGGCTTCACCGCGTTTAACTCGGCGGCCTTCCCGAGCATCACCCCGTGGCAGTGCTTTACCTATGAGTGGTTTAGCGAGCTTTTTCGGGATGAGCGTATCCTGAACGGCATTAAAAACAGCTTTATCATTGGCTTTGGCACAGTCATCTTGTCGGTGTCTATTGGCCTCGCGGCCTCATTGGTGCTGACGCAGGTTTGGGCCAAATGGCGGTCTACCTATTATACCATCATCATTGCGCCGATCCTTATTCCCGGCGTGGTGCTTGGCATTTCGACGCTGGTTTTCTGGCGGCAAGTGTCTGATATGCTGGGCGGAGTAGAGGTGCTGAACAATGGCTTGTTCCTCACGATTATTGGCCAATCCACCTTTATTGCCTCGTATTGTATGCTGGTCTTTGTCGCCCGCTTGCAGCGGTTTGACACAGGCTTAACCGAAGCTGCACTTGATTTGGGCGCAACCCACACGCAGGCGTTCCGCAAAATCTTGCTGCCGTTTATGCGGCCAGCGATTGCGTCGGCTGCGGTGTTGGCGTTTCTCGCATCCTTTGAGAACTACAACACTACGACCTTCACTTTCGGGTCTTATCCAACGCTCACAATTGAGCTGTCGCAAATGGTGCGTTACGGCATTAACCCGTCGATTTCCGCTCTGGCCGTTATTATTGTGACCATAACGGTGTTTGGGGCGCTTGCGCTAGAGGTTTACAGCCGCCGGAGTAAAGTGAAATCGGGGGACATTAAGCCAAGCAAAGGCCTGCCATCTTGGTTGTTTGGTAATATTGCCACAATTCTGCTGGTAGGGTTATCCTTTATGCTAATCGCCATGGTCTCCACCGCGCAATCTTATTCGCCACAGCAATGTAAAGCGGATTATAAGGAAGCGCGGCAGTTGGAAAACCAGATTAAGATTGAAGCTTTGCAGGCAGAACGTGCGGCCTCTATTGCCGCAGCTGCAGCCAATGGGGAGGCCCCAGAAGAGGCGGCCACTGGTGGCGATGAGCCGGCGGCTACGCAAGGGAGTGGTGCTGGTGCATTCGGCAACGTATTTGCGCCGACCAATCTGGAAGATGCTGCTGGGCAAAATGGCGACGGCACGACGGCACCAGAAGCCCCTGCTTCGCCCTTTGGTGGTGTGTTTGACCCAAGTAATCTGGAAGATGCCGCCGGAACCTCCGGAAACTAATATGCGCGCGGGGCAAGGAAACGTGCCCCGCGCCACCCAGCTTTACCCGCCTAATTTTCGCAAGAATTTCAGCAAATCAATGCGCTCATTAGGCGTAAATTGGTTAAGCAGCCTGCGGTTATACCCTTCGGCCTCCTTGGCAAGCTCAGCAAAAACCCGCAAACCCTGATCCGTGAGCCGCAAAAACTCTTGCCTGCGATCTTGGGCGCTTTGGGTTTTAGACAAATACCGCCGTTTTTGCAGCGCGGCCACCGCGCGGCTTACCTTGGTTTTATGAATGCCTGAAATTTGGCCAATGCCGGTGGCGGTCATTTCTCCGCCTTGCCCAAGGTGAAACAGCACACGCCATTCGGTCCGAAGCAGCCCGTAGCGGTCCTTGTAAACGCGCGCAAACTCAACGCTGCTTTCCTCTGCTGCGCGGTTCAGCACGTATGGCAAAAAGCTGGCGAGGTCAAAGTCAATTGGCTTAGGCATGGGTGAGTTTTTCCTTGTTAGTTACAAAAACAACTATTAGCAAATAGGGAGGAGTGCAATTTATTATGGCATTAGAAAAAAGCTGGGTGGCCAGCGCAAATGACCCG
>Ga0256839_1002258_pt1 | contig 21773 bp, 18 predicted proteins | sample 354166metaG_FD_185968 | JGI IMG/M metagenome (GOLD analysis project Ga0256839, IMG submission 185968) | Hydrothermal vent microbial communities from Mid Atlantic Ridge, Atlantic Ocean - 354-166 | ecosystem: Environmental > Aquatic > Marine > Hydrothermal vents | place: Atlantic Ocean: Mid... | reverse complement strand
ATTGGAATTGGCATTAACCCCGCCGTATAATTGTAGTCCTGGTAGAGCTTCCAGCGCCGCTTTGCGCACTTCGCCCTCACCTATCCTGATCGCATAGGAGCTTTCTCTAACCTCCGGGCGGTTGCGTAAAGCTACATCAACCATTTCCTCAAATGGCATGACGATGCGCCCCGGAGCGACTAAACGGCTCGGCATTTTTAGAGAATAATGACTACCGGCAGGTAAATTCATCAATGCAGCCATTTCTATTTTGGCCATGCCCAACTCGCGCTGCATTTTCTGAGCTTGTGCCGTAATATCGTTTAGCTCGCGCTGATAGGACAATGCGGGCATCGGTGCCGTTCTGCGACCCGTGTATAATGTGCGCGAAGCATCAAAAGCCTTTTGCACATCTGCTTCTAAAACCTGTAAGCGTTGCCCTAATCTTTGGGCACTGACCGCACGCCAATAGGCACGGTGGACATCTTCCATCAATTGGATAATCGCTTTGCGGCGACGCTCCTGGTAAATCAGACTTTCATCTCCCAATTGCTCAGAGCGAATTTTCGAAATGCCAAAATCGAGAATATTCCAAGATGCTGTCAAATCAGCATTAAAGACACTTTTGTCTGTTGACGTTGACGGCTCTAACGATTGGCGGCCAGATAATAGAGATAAGCTAGACGAGCCAGCTTCATTATTGCGGCCATAATAGCCGCCATTAGCAACTATTTGCGGCAACATATCATATTTTGACAAATCATAATCCCGCTGGGCGAGATCATATTCCATCATGGCGACACGGTGGTCGAGATTATATTTAAGCGCCCGCGCCATGGCTTCATAAAGGTCGATGGAGCCTTCAATAGGTTCTTGCCCAGAAGACATAGTTTGACGCAGTTCGGTAGCGGTCACCGCATTTTCAGAATCCGTAAATGGGGTCGGGATGGCCGTACAGCCTACAAGTGCGACAGCACAACTGCCCATGACTAATTGTTTCCACATAATAGTTCTCTCCAGTTTGATTATTTATCTATTTGTAATTGTATTTTATGCAGAAAATATAAAAATTACGTTAAATTTTCAGAGATAGTCCATTTTACACTTTTGAATAGAATCTCTGCCGGTCATTTAACCGCACTATTTGGGCTATTTTACGCCCGGAATAAAGCTGCCTGTATATACACAGAACAAACACCACATCTTTTAGTTTAATTTTAACGCGACCTTAATATTATTTTACTATCTATCATTGCAGTTAAAACCATAATATGTGGAACACTTAAAATGATAAAAACAATTACACTTATAGGAACGCTCAGCTTCAACCTTGGCTTAGCAGCGCCTACCTTTGCAGCAGACCTCACTACAAACATTACCCCAGCTTTGGAAACCAAGGATAAGACCTCTGTTCAAACAGACATATTGCAAACACGCGGCGTCCTTAAAGCCCGCCAAACTGCCAATTTGGCTGCGGGTATGTCCGCGCGTATCATCAAAGTCCCCTACAAACCCGGACAACGCTTTAAACGTGGCGCATTACTGGTTCGATTTGATTGTGAACGTCTGAACGCCGAGAAAAACGCCGTCAACGCGGCAAAATCCGCAGCGGAATTTAAGCACACCAATATTAAGGAGCTTTTATTTGCTGGTGCCGCAGGGGAATTAGAAGTCACACTAGCCGCCGCCGACGTGCGTAAGGCCACTGCGGAGATCGGTGTTATTACGGCTAGACTTAAAAACTGCAACATTCACGCGCCCTTTAACGGCATTGTGCAAGAGAAACATGTCTCCGCATTTGACACCCCAGCGCTTAACGCTCCACTCCTGTCAATTGTTCGTAGCGGCACACCCGAAATAAAACTTATCGCGCCCTCTAAATGGATGGCGTGGGTTAAATCAGGAACAGTATTTGAATTTACAATTGACGAAACCGGAAAGACATACCCGGCCAAAGTATTGCGCACTGGTGCCAGCGTTGACCCTGTGAGCCAGACCATAGAATTGACGGCAACATTCTCCAAATCAGCGCCTGGTGCCATGGCTGGCATGAGCGGGGTTGCCCGTTTCCCTAATCCGGACGGGCGATAAATATGCCTACGACTGAACCAAAAATTGTTATCGACAATAAATCCGATACCCCCACCAACGCATCCGAGCCTGCGGATACGCTCTTACACAAGCTCATTGCCTTTGAAGGCGAAGCTATGCAAGCTACTGACAGGCAAGTTCTCAAACACATGGCAGTCAATAAATCGCGTCTCCTTATACCCATGGGTCACGGGTTTTTATGCACGCGCCATGACCATAAATTCACTATTGAAGCCATCTCCAACCAAGCAGTCGTCAATAATCAGGCGCCGTTTATACAGTGGTTACGGCATATTTTGAAATCTATGAGCAGAAGCAAGTCCAAGAGTGACTTCAGCAAACCATTTGCCTTCCCCCTGAAAACTCGTCGGGGCACCGATGATTTTGATTATCCATATGCCTATGCCTATTGGGCGCCGTTTTCCCCCAGACCGCAAGATGGCGGCATGTTGTTCACCCGAAGCACCCCTTGGGACGATAGTGAGTTTCCTGTTCTTGACCGTATTGGACAAATCATCGGTGTTAACTGGACAGCACTGGCCAAAGCCCGGCGCAAGCCTGCTACTGCACGGCGTAAAGCCATAGTCAGTGGCCTTGCTCTCCTTGCCCTTATTGGCCTAGCTATCCCCGTCCCTGTTACAACCATGGCGCAGGCGGAAATCACCGCCAAAGACCCCTTCATAGTCACCGCCCCTATGGACGGGGTTATTGATGAAATCCATGTCAAGCCGGGAATAATGGTACGCAAAGGCACACTATTGGCGACCCTAAATGATACAACTTACCGCAATGAATACACCTTGTCCGGCGAGGAAGCAGCCGTGGCCGCAGCCCGCTACCGCCAAATATCCCTAAGCGCTTTTATCGATAATGATGCAAAACGTGACTTGGCCGTGGTGCAGGCGGAACAACAATTAGCCGGGGCACGGCAGGACTATGCCGCTGAACGCCTTGCCAAAACGCAACTTGTCGCAGAACGCGACGGGCTGGTTATTTATTCAGACGAGAAAGACTGGGGTGGGCGCCCAGTAGCTATCGGCGAGAAAATCATGCAGATTGCCGATCCTGAGCGCGTGCTGCTCCGCCTGTCTACCCCTATCGCTGATAGTGTGACATTGCGGCGCGGTGCGCGTGTACGGATGTTCTTGGACGCTGATCCACTTAAGCCTTTAGAGGCCGAATTAGTCCGCGCCAATTATTATGCAACCCCCGAAGCCGGTGGGCAACTCGCCTATATCGCGCAGGCTGATTTTACAAATCTGGACACCGTACCGCGTATTGGCGGGCGTGGTGTTGCCAAAATTTACGGCCCCAAAGCCCCGTTCGGGTTATGGCTTGCCCGTAAACCGATTACGGCTCTACGTCAGCGTATTGGATTCTAAGCCATGAGCGAAACGGCACCGGAACCACCCGAACAGCCTCCCGCGCCCTTGCCGCCACTTCGGCAAGACTTGCGCATATTACCAGGATCGACGAGTGCGAGCGGTGCGCCTACATGGCTTATCCATGATGTTCTCGCCCATAAATTTCACGCACTGTCTCAGCGCGGATTTACTTTACTGAGCCAATGGCAGAGCCTCCCGCCGCTGGAACTTCTGGATCAAATCAATGCCAATCCGGATATTGCCAATAATGAACCTTACGATGAACAAGACATTGAGGACATGACTGGGTTTCTCTACGCTCAAAAGCTCACCACAATCCCGCCCAATCTCGAAACAAGCGGATTATGTGAGCAAGAACAAGCGGCCAACCCGGCTTTTCATAAAACTATTTTGCACAAATATTTGTTCTTTCGCGTGCCGCTCTTTCGTCCGCAAAGATTTATCGACGCTGCCTACCCATTTATTGCCCCCCTCTATTCACCCCTCTTTCTATGGCTAGCTATTCTCTCCGGCCTGATTGGTGGCTGGTTTGCCATGGAACAATGGGATGTTTTCAAGTCCACTTTTTTACACTTCCTAACCTTTGAAGGCTTGCTCTATTACGGTCTAACCCTTGTCGTCATCAAAGCTATACACGAACTAGGCCACGCCTTTATGGCGCGGCGGTTTGGGGCTAAGGTTCCGATTATCGGTATCGCCTTTCTCGTCATGTTCCCGATCTTATATACCGACACCACCGACGCCTGGCGCCTGACCAAGAAGCGCGAGCGTGTCCTGATTGATGCGGCTGGTATGTTAGCAGAATTGTCCATTGCGTGTTTTGCCCTACTGGCCTGGAGTTTCTTGCCAGACGGGCCATGGCGCAGTGTTGCATTCTTTGCTGCCACCACATCTTGGGGTCTCAGCCTTATGGTCAATCTTAACCCGTTCATGCGCTTTGATGGATATTATCTGGCCTGTGATCTGTTCGGGCAACGCAATTTGCAAGAACGCGGTTTCGATATTGGCCGCTGGCATATGCGCGAAACTTTGTTTGGCCTTGGCCGGGAAATTCCCCACGACGTTTCGGGCAAAGAACAATTCTGGCTTATACTTTATGCTTATGGCACATGGATTTACCGCTTCTTTCTTTTCATTGGTATTGCGATTTTGGTTCACGCCATTTTCCCCAAAGCTATTGGCATATTTTTATTCGTGGTCGAAATTGGTTTTTTTATCGGTATGCCAATATTTCGTGAACTGTCTAACTGGTGGAGCTTTCGCATGGACATTATAAAATCAAAAAAATCGTGGCTAACATTTAGCCTGTGTAGCGCCTTTATTCTGGCATTAGCTTTACCGTGGCAAACCAGCGTACGCGCACCCGCCTTATTGCGCCCGTCCGTGCAAACGGCTTTGTTTCCCAGTGGTGCTGGCAAGGTCGAAAACATATTTGTCAAGGACGGCGACCATGTTGAGCAAGGGCAAATCTTGGTCAAATTAAGCTCTGACAATCTTGCCCATGAACGCACAAAAAGCCTGATGCGCATTAAGCTTATCAAAGCACAATTATCCCGCCGCGCATCTGACCGCCAAGACCTAAGCGACAGCGCCGTGCTCATACAGGCCCTTAATAAAGAGCTAGCTAATCTCGCAGGATACAAGGCCGAGCAAAGCGCCCTGGAAATCCGCGCGCCCCACGCAGGTACTATCATGGAACTTAATCCAGATTTACATATAGGCCGCCATATTAGCACCGTCTTTACAGTCGCCCGTTTGGTCGACACTGAACATTCTGAAATCTTGTCATTCATATCTGAGAACCAGGTTGAGCGCATTGCTGCGAATGCCCAAGTTAAATTCATAGCAGACAATTTATTCGAGCCCCCACTTTCCGCTCGGGTAAATTTCATTGCGCCAACCAGTGAAGACCTATTGACTGAGCCAATATTTTCGTCAGAGTTTCGCGGCCCCATCGCCGTAAAGCCCACCGAAGGCGGCGGCATGAAACCCGTAAGTGCCATTATCCGCATGAAAGCCCAGCCAGGCGAACAGGTCGAGCTAAGCCGTGCTGTAAGAGGTATAGTTAAGATTAAAGCAAAGCCACAAAGCCCCGCCAAAGCCATCTGGCGCCGCATCGCGCAAGTCTTGCTACGGGAAACGGATTTTTAAACGGGCGTTTCATAATTCAACAGGCGCTTCTCCGCCGCCCTATTTTGTCTCCTCTGCATAAGGATAAGCCTGCGCAGTTCAAATAGTGCGGTTTGGTATCTGGCGCTGTCCAGCTCGTGCAACAATTCCTTATAACTATCTTCTTTGTTAAATTCCCATTCTGATTTTCCCGAGGACAATGGCTTGCAAGATTTCTCCCACGCCACCCTTTCTTGCTCCAATTTTAATTGCTCACGGGCTAATTTTATGCATCTAAGCTTATTATCTATGTTCGTGTATTTGCTATTTCGGGGCATATTATTCCTTACTCCAGCCGATTATGTCCACTGGGTAAAAGTGGCGGCTTTGGCTCTGGTCTGGGTTTCCTAATAGGACGGCCCGTGTGGTTTCGCCTTCACCGGAATACCGTAGAAAGCATGCAAAAATGTTTCGTGAGGGTTAGACCACACGGCGGTGTTTACGCGGTACGGCCGTTTTTATCGAAGCAGTCTATCCTCATGATAGGCAACGTCCAGCTCTCGCACCGAGGCCCGGTTCACTTGTGGTGTTATGCCACAAGCCTCAGCCCGACACCGTCCCTTGCTCCAACAAACTAACGCGTTTTGTCTGTCCCAAGAACAAGAGAACAATGTCAATATAGCCCAGATGGAATAGCCATGGATACATTTTGGCGCTTTATTTATAAGTGACTGAAATCATTGGTGTTTATAAAATGAAAGTCGTGGATATTGTTTTGAAAACTGGCCAGTTTTTCCGCATAACAGCCAAATCCTCTTCCAATTTCTATAAATCATTCTCGTCCACAATTGGTTTGTCTTCTGAATAGAGTATGCGGGCGGCGTCGCCTTTGGGATCGTCGTATTGGCCGGACTTTACGGTCCAAAAGAAGGCGAATAGACCGACTATGCAGATGCCGATGGCAAGAGGAATGAGGTAAATGAGTGAGGTCATATCTTGTTCCTAGTGGAATTTTAATCTAAGTGCATTCAAGGTGACCAACATGGACGAGCCTGACATGGCGAGGGCAGCAATCATCGGATTGACAAAGCCAAGCACAGCAATTGGTACAGCAATCATATTATAGATGACGGCCAAGCTTAAATTTTCCACCACGCGCTTTTTGGCGTCCTTGGCTGTACTGACGGCGGTAATGAGGCCGGACAATTTATTGCCCTGTAAAATAATGTCAGCAGCGGCTCTTGATACATCAGCGGCTCCAGCTGGAGAGGCAGAGGCATAGGCAGATGCGAGAGCAGGGGCGTCGTTAATACCGTCGCCAATCATCAAGGTCTTGTGGCCTTGGTCTTTGAGTTGTTCTAGGCGCGCTAATTTATCACTTGGCGAGACCTCGGCACGCCAACTGTCTATGCCCAGTAACTCTGCGGTTTCTCGTGCCATAGATTGCTTATCACCCGTAAGAAGTTCTAGGTTATATCCTTGGGCAATGAGGCTTTTGATAGTATCTTTTGCGTCCATGCGCGGTGTGTCTTTGAATTTAAAGCAAATAGGGGCGGCGTTACCAATACGTAGCCAACTTTCGGTTTGGGCATCCGCCTTGTCTTTGGCACCAACATAGCTTGCGGAACCAAATTTAACCAGCTTACCCCCAATTTTCGCTTCGACGCCTTGGCCTGCGACTTCTTTGATATTGTCGGCGACAGTTCCAGAGCCTGCCGCAGCAGTAATAGCGCGGGCGACAGGGTGGCGTGATGCGCGGGAAAGTTGTGCGGCGGTTTCTAGGTCTAGTTTGGATATGTCGGCTGCATTAGAGAGTTGCAAACTGCCAAGGGTTAATGTGCCGGTTTTATCAAATATGATAGTGTCGACTTTGGCGAGGCGTTCCAATGCATCACCAGATTTTATCAACACGCCTTTTTTGAACAAACGCCCAGAGGCCACGACTTGCACGGCGGGGACAGCAAGACCTAATGCGCACGGGCAAGTTATAATAAGAACGGCGATAGCGTTTAGCGACGCTGTGCGTAAGTCACCACTATATAACATCCAACCAACAAATGTGAGGGCAGCGAGTGAGTGGACAACGGGCACATAGAGCCGTGCCGCTTTGTCAGCTATGCGGACGAAATTACTCTTTTTTTGCTCGCCCGCTTCTACCAGTCTGGAGATTTCCGAGAGGAAGCTATCCCCCGATACGGCTAGGGCTTTGATAGTCACGGGAGCGGATAAATTTATCATGCCCGAATATAATTTACTGCCAATTGTTGAGGCTAGGGGCAGGGTTTCGCCTGTTGCGATAGAGGTGTCGATGTCAGAGCGGCCCTTAATAATCTCGCCGTCGACCGGAATGCGTTCTCCGGCGGCGACCAGCAAATGATCACCTGGCTTTATCATGGACGCCGGGACGGACATCACCGAGCCATCGTCTTTAATCAGGCTGGCAGTACTGGCCTGCATGGCGGCTAATCTTTGTGCGGACTCTCCGGTTTTTTGGCGCAAGCGCATATCGAGAAAACGCCCAATCAGCAGCAAAAAAAGTAGCATAACTGCGGCATCAAAATAAGCATGGGGGTTGCCATGAATAGTTTCATAAATGGACAAAGAAACGGCGAGGAGTACGGCTAAGGAAATTGGTACATCCATATTTGTCATTCGGTTTTTCAGCGCTGCCAGAGCCGAACGAAAAAAAGGTTGACCTGAATATGCCACGGTTGGGATGGCAATAGCCGCTGAGATCCAGTGCATGGTCTGGCGGGTAACCTTGCTCATTTCATTGCCGTCCCAAATGCCCACGGACATGGTCATAATAAGCGCGGTGGCTGCGCCTGCGACGGCCATTGCTTTTAGCAGGCTTGTGGCTTGATCTCTTTGGGCGAGAGGTTCCAATTCCATATTAAATGGCTTGGCACCATAGCCCAGTTCTTCGAGCCGGGTGACAATAATACCTGCTTTGGTCGGTTCGCCGCGCCATTGTACATTCAGGCGCATGGTGGACAAATTCATGCGGGCCAGCAATATGCCCTCCAGTGCTGAGATTTCGCGCTCTATCTTGGCCATACATCCAGCGCAATGGGCACCGCTAATCATCAGGTCAATAGATTGTTCGCCGCTGGCTTTGGTTTGCACGTAGGGTATGAGCGCATCCGCATCCATCGCGTTTTCGGATTGTATACGGGCTAGGTCTGCCGCTGTTGTTTGTCCGCTAGGGCAGAATTCATCATCTAAAACTATTTCAACCATATTTCATTTCGGGTATTAAATATTGTCCCGTCCGCCTGTTGTGCGCTGGTGATTAGCACCCATTGTTTGCCCCGTAAGGCTTTATCTATGGAAGCTATATAGGTGCCGTCGGCGGCTTGTGCAAATTTTAACGGGGAGTCTTTGTCGGTTTCAGCAAGATGTTTTAGGGTACCTGTTACCTTCAGTCCGCGAATAACCACGCCGCTTTTATCTGTGAGTGTGAGGATGATGCTATTTTCATCGCCAAGGTTAATATCAGCGCTCCAACCAGTTGCAGCCTGTGCATTTCGTGCGGCGATGTTTTGATTATAGGCTAAGCCTTGCCTATAGGACTGCTTAACATCCTCACCGGGGAAGCTTCTGACACCCAGCGTGACCATGGCAATATTAGCAACGAAAATAACGCCAAAGAATATTATGACTGCCATTAGGACATGTTTGCCAGTCCATTGTTTAGTGCCGTTCGTGTCGTTGTTTTCGAGTTTGCGGGTCATGTCAATGGTCCTTGCCTGTCACGAATACTGTTGGTGTTTTCTTGGTGTTGTTGGGGTTGGAAGTATCTGTAATTTTAAAGTAAAAATCTTCCCGTGCGCTTAGTTCTCCGACATCTTTTACGGCGACGAATACTTTGTAATTTATTGTCTCATTCGCTGGTACGTCTAAAATTATATTGTCTCCATGGTGTTTGAAACGGGCTTCTGTGATGGTCAAGCCTTCCGGGTTGTCAATCAGGTCAATGGCTTCAATTTTAAACTTGAGCGGTTTAGCCTGCTTATTGAGTATTTTTACAGTATAGCCGTTTTGAATATGGTTGTCGCCTAAGGTTACATAATTTGGGGCGCGCACGCGCAACACATTTAAGTCCAAAACCGAGCGGTGTGTTAGACCGTAAAGCATAATAGAGCCAACAGCTACAATAATCAGCGCATATGCAACCGTGCGGGCGCGGATTAGATGATAGGCGCTTGGCTTGCCATCTAGGCGGCGCTGGATATTGATACCTGTATCGTAGGCTATCAATCCGGTTGGGCGACCAATTTTGACCATAATCTCGTCGCAGGCGTCAATACAAAGCGAACAACCAATACATTCAAGCTGTAGGCCTTTGCGAATATCAATGCCGGTCGGGCAGACGGCAATACATTGGGCGCAATCAATACAATCCCCTCGGCCTTCCCAAGATGAGCCTTTCTTATGGGGGCCGCGCGGTTCGCCCCGGTCATAGCGGTAAGTGACGTTGAGAGCTTCTTCGTCTGTCATAGCCGCCTGAATACGTGGCCACGGGCACATATATGTACAGATTTGTTCACGCATAAATCCGGCCAAGGCGTAGGTGGTGAAGGTTAGTATAGCGACGAATACATAGGCCGTCATGGGAGAGCCGCCTGTAAAGAAGTGCGACATCACATCATATGCATCATGGAAATACAATATCCATGCCCCGCCCGTGGCAAAGGCTATTAGAAGCCAGACAATATGTTTCGCGGTTTTTTTGTAAATTTTAGAGGCAGTCCATTTGGATTTTTCTAATTTGATGCGAGCATTGCGGTCGCCTTCAAAGAAGCGCTCGACCGCAATAAATAAGTCTGTCCAAATAGTTTGCGGGCAGGCAAATCCGCACCACAGGCGCCCGAATAGCGCGGACGCCAAGAACAAACCAATGGCGGCCAGTATCAGCAAGCCAGTTATATAATAGACTTCTTGCGGCCAAATCTCGATAAAAAAGAAATAAAAGCGCGCATTTTCGAAGTCGATAAGTACGGCTTGGTTTGGGGCATCAGGGCCGCGATCCCAGCGTAAAAAGGGAATGAAATAATAAATGCCCAGCAATGTAAATAGCGCTATCCATTTGATGCGCCGGAACGTACCTTTGACCCGCTTTGGAAAAATTTTAGTGCGTTTGCTATATAGGCCACCAGGTTTTACGGGTGTTGATTCTGTGACCGCATTCCAGCGAGATTTTTTAATACCAGGCGCGACTTCCCTGCGTTTACCTTTTCGTTTGTTATTTTGTTTGCTATTTGACATTAGAATAATTCCAATTTCTGTGTCTGGTCAAAAAAATAAGTCATATGGGTCTGAACTGAACCAGACCCATATGACTATAGATTACTCGCCGCCGCCTAATTCGTTATGAACATAAACGCTGAGTGCCATAATTTGGTCAGCGGAGAGACGTTCATTCCAATTGGGCATCACACCGTTGCGGCCATTAAATATAGTTTCGTGTATAACCTCAGGAGTACCACCGTACAGCCAATCCGTATCAGTTAAGTCTGGCGCACCGTTTTCGCGTGTGCCCTTGCCCTCTACGCCGTGGCAAGCGGCACAGTTTTCTGCGAATAGAGCAGCACCCCGCGCAGCGGCAGATGCGTCTGATTGTTGCCCAGAGATATTAAGTACATGTTGTACAAGATCATCTATTTGCTCGGGTTCCAAGATTTCGTCGCGACCATAGGCAGCCATTGTTCCAAACCGGGTTTCATCGTGTTCGGCGCGGATACCGTAAGTGATAGTGTATTTAATGTCATCGAAGCTTCCGCCCCATATCCAAACTTGGTCGTTCAAATTAGGATAGCCAACAACACCTTGCCCGCCCGCCCCGTGACAAGTTTCGCAATTATCTCCAAACAAGGTTTTGCCTTGTTGGACGGCAAATTCGTATAGGCCATCATCGTTGATGATTTGCGAAATAGAGGAGTTTGCAAGCTCTTGCGAGCGTGCTGACCTGTCTGCGTGCATTTTCTCTACGGCTACCGCAACACGGTCTCTGTCAGAAAAATTAAGAACGCCTTTGGTATAACCATTGAGCAAGGGAATAGCCGGCATGAGGATGACATAGCCGATAGACCAAATGATCGTAAGATACATGATATTTATCCACCATCTCGGCATAGGCGTATCCAGCTCCTGGATGCCGTCCCATTCATGGTGGGTGGTTTCTGTGCCGCTGTGTTCGTCAACTTTTTTATGGTCACTCATGACTGATCCTTTTTGGTAGTATTGTCGTCAATGATGGGTCGATCGTCTTTGGTCATTACAACATTGGCGGCATCGCGCGCCCTTTTGCGCCCGCCGGGCGCAAACACATAGAGAAGTATTGTGATGAAAAACAAAAAGAAAAAAAGCGTACCACCATATTTAGCGATGAAAGCTATTTGTTCGTATTCCATAACGTCCCCCTATCTCGCATTGTCGTTGATATTGGCCTGGTATTCGTCGAAATCGACCATAGTACCAATAATCTGAAGATAAGCGATGAGGGCATCCATTTCGGTAATTTCTGGCTGGGCGTCAAAATTCCGCACCTGAGCCTTGGGGTAGCGAGCCAGAAATGCGTCTATATCATCGCTATCCGGGTCAACTTGTGTGTATAAATCTGCTTCTGCCTGTGCAACCATTTCGTCAGTATATGGCTCGCCAATGGCTTGCTTGGCAGCTAGATGCGCGCCGATAAGCTTGGCATTTAGTTTTTTATCGTTCAGGAACGCATAGGGCGGCATGACAGAATCCGGCACGACAGCGCGTGGGTTCGTGAGGTGAAACACATGCCAGTCATCGGTATATTTACCACCAACCCGTGCTAGGTCAGGCCCGGTGCGTTTAGATGCCCACTGAAACGGACGGTCATACATGCTTTCCGCAGCCAGCGAATAATGACCATAACGTTCAATTTCGTCGCGCAAAGGCCGGATCATTTGTGAATGGCACAGATAGCAACCCTCGCGCACATAAATGTCTTGCCCGGCCAGTTCTAGGGGGGAGTAGGGGCGCACGCCTTCCACTTCCTCAATGGTGCTATCAATAAAAAACAGAGGTGTAATCTGCACAATGCCGCCGACCATCACGGTGAGCAAAATGCCCACCATAAGTGCGAAGGAGCGTGTTTCCATATAATCATGAAGCTTAGCCATGTCTATTCTCCTAAAGCTAATTCAGGGATTGCATCAACCGCTGGTTTGCGGGCGGCAGGGGCATCCTCGGTTAATGAATATGCATCACCTCTGCCTTTGATTGTCTGCCAGGCATTGTATGCCATAACAAACATGCCGAGCAGATATAACGTCCCGCCAATTGCCCGAATAACATAATAAGGGTGCATGGCTTTCACAGTTTCAATAAATGAATACTCCAAGAAACCAAGGTCGGTATAGGCACGCCACATCAGGCCTTGCATAATACCACTGACCCACATGGCCGTGATATAGAAAATAATGCCAATCGTGCTGAGCCAGAAATGCCATTCAACCATTCTAAGTGAATATAGGTCTTTCTTCTTCCACAGCCAAGGTACCATACAATACAGCGCTCCAAAGGTCACCATGCCGTTCCAACCGAGAGCACCCGCATGAACGTGTCCAATCGTCCAGTCCGTATAATGGGACAAGGCGTTAACATAACGCACAGCCATGAGCGGCCCTTCGAATGTTGCCATACCGTAAAAAGCCACGGAAACCGCCAAGAGACGCAGAACAGGATCTGTACGTAATTTATCCCAAGCGCCAGACAAGGTCATCAAGCCATTGATCATACCGCCCCAGCTTGGCATCCATAGCATTACTGAGAACACCATGCCCAAAGTCTGTGTCCATTGCGGCAAAGCTGTGTAATGCAAATGGTGCGGCCCCGCCCAGATATAGATGAAGATAACTGTCCAAAAGTGAACAATAGACAGGCGGTAGGAATAGACAGGCCGTTCGGCGCGTTTTGGTATGAAATAATACATCATACCAAGGAAACCTGTGGTCAAAAAGAAACCCACCGCATTATGGCCATACCACCACTGGGTCATAGCGTTTTGTACGCCCGCCGCCAGTGAATAACTTTTCGCACCAAGCCAATCAACAGGCAGAGCCACATTGTTGACGATATGCAACATGGCAATGGTTACGATAAAGGACAGATAGAACCAGTTGGACACATAAATATGTTTTTCTTTACGCTTAGCCAAAGTCATCATAAAGACCGCCAAATAAGCAACCCATACAATGGTAATCCAAATATCGACATACCACTCAGGTTCAGCATATTCCTGCCCGTGGGTAATTCCCATAAGATAGCCTGTGCCAGCAATAACAAGCACTAATTGCCAGCCCCAAAATACGAACCATGGCCACATACCCCCCGCCAATCTGGTGCGGCAAGTGCGCTGGACTGTATAAAATGAGGTCGCGATTAGCGCATTCCCGCCAAAGCCAAAGATTACGCCCGATGTGTGTAAGGGACGTAATCGCCCAAAATTGAGCCAGGATAAACCTGTAGCGTCCATAATTTGCGGATAAGCTAACTGAAAGGCAATCAGCACCCCGACCGTCATGCCAGCAATGCCCCAAAAGATAGTAGCTATCACCCCAGCTTTGATAACCCCGTCATCATATTCATAAGGGTTATAAACAAATTTGTTCTGCATAATGCCGTACACCAGTGCAAAAATCGCCAGAGCAAAGGCGAATATATACATATAAGCATGGGGCTTAATGACTGGGTCAACACCGCGTGAGGCTACCAGAACGGCCCAGATAAAGCCGAGTACGCAAATAATTCCAATGGGCAGTATCGCTCCATTAGCTCTTTTTATTATGGTTGGATTTATAGGCACAAGCTATCCCCCTGTCCAAAATTGGTAAATTAAGAATCTGTAATATTAGTATCTGTTAGTGCCTAAATTTCAATTGATAAACTTGGTCAAAACGTCGCAGTTATTACAGCCCAATTGCGACAACTTCGCACACCTCCCACCGTTTAGACGAAAAAGGCGCGTGTTTTGCATGATTGTTAACATCTTTGTGCAAGTGTGCCGAAGTGAAATTGGCTGATTAAGCCCTGGTGAATATGGAGGTTGATATGGAATTGTTAGAAGCGTGGTCGCAGGAGCAACGCGATAATTATAGTAAAGAGATTGTCGTCACGAAGCACCGTATGGAGGAGACAGGATTGTTTTCTGACGAAGCTTTAATTCGGCTCTTGGACAAACATCCTAGTCATCTGATCGACTTTCAATATGTCGAAAGTGACCCTGATTACCCTGACAAGCAAGTCACAGTAGATTTTTCTGGTGCAGACGGCGCGACTATGATGAAAGTTGTCAAGACCAATGCGCGCGTCTGGATCAATCTGCGCGAAGCCATGAATGTTCATCCGGAATACCAAAAGGTCTATGACCAATTGCTTGATGAGCTGGAGGAAAAGACAGGTAAAAACAAGGCTATGCGTAATTGTCGCGGCGGAATTTTAATCTCATCAAAAACGGCTGCTACGCCTTATCATGCCGACCCGACGACTACATTATTATGGCATATCAGGGGGCATAAGCAGGCGTGGGTGTATCCAGTTACAGACGAATTTTTGCCTGATATTGAGTATGAGAAAATTATAATCGGCGAGGTTGATCAAGACATGCCTTTTTCTTACGCTATGGACGATGGTGCCATTCTCAAGCCAGCGGATTTATATGGTGGTGAGATGGTCAGTTGGCCGCACCCCTCGCCGCATAGAGTGGAAAATCGGACATTTTGTGTTTCCATGGTTATGGAGTTTTCAACGGCTGAAAGTGCTTTTCGTAATGCTGGTAGTTTTACAAATGCGTGGCTCCGTCGCCGTTTTTCTGCAAACCCCAAGCCGTGGGCGCAAACTCCTATATTGGTGAAGCTACTGAAGGTCGCCATGGGGCGAGCCTTGCAGAAAATGGGAACACGCAAGAAGTTTCGCCGTATAGATTGGGTGCATTATAAGCTTGATATGGATGTGGACGGTTTTATTAAAACCGTCACCAAGCCCTATAAGCGCGTGCATTAGGCTAGGGGTAGGACTTATTAGATAAGTTCTGCTCTAAACCCCTGTACCGTCGCGGCCTAAATCCTTGGCGTAATTTCCCGTGCTATTTACATTGAAGTATCGGGGAATGCGCTGGCGCTTATCTTTTTTGCACTAAGCTTGCTTGCAGGTTCCATTTACGTTCTAAGATTTTTCCCAGATGCCTCGATTTATGCTTAATAAAATGATAAAATGGCATTGCATCCCATATAATCCCATAGTATAGATATTGAGTGGCAAGCATCTTGCTGCATTCTAGCCTTTATGGTTGTGGGGAGGAAGCTATGTTTTTATCGCGCTTTACCAATGCTTTGGACGCCAAAGGCCGTGTATCTGTGCCTGCGGATTTTCGCACAGCGATAGCTCTTGGTGGCCTTGAAAATAATGATGAGTTTGACGGTATTGTTGTCTGGCCGAGCTTGGAAGGTAAGTGGCTTGAGGGCGGTGGCATGGCGCTGGTGCGTAGCAAGCTGGATTTGCTGAAAAACCTAGAGCCGCATGATCATGCTCGTATTGCATTTGAGCGGGCTTATTTTGGTGAAAGCTTTCGCCTTGGTTTTGATGCTAGTGGTCGCGTGTCACTGCCGAAGGAATTGGCTGAATTTGCCGGGTTGGATAAGCAGGTGACTTTTGTTGGTATGGGGGAACGGTTTGAAATTTGGGATGCAGATGCTTATTTGGCCAAGGCAAAACAGGTGCGCAAATTGGCCAAAGATACCCGCCAAGCTCTATATGCGAAAATAAAGGTGGGGGCTGGGCAAGGTTTAGATATATGAGTAGTGCGGCTAGTCATATTCCGGTTTTGATGGACGAAGTCTTGGCGGCGCTGCATCCGACGGACGGCGAAACCTATATTGATGGCACATTCGGTGCAGGTGGCTATACATCGCATATTTTGCGATCCGCAAATTGTCAAGTTATCGGCCTCGATCGAGATCCGAGTGTTGCCCCCTATGTGGATGTGGTTCGTGGCGAGTTTGGTTCTCGTTTTACCTTTGTAAAAAGTGAGTTTTCCAAGCTTGATGAGGTCAGTGCTGGGGGGTTGGTTGATGGTGTTGTTTTGGATATAGGCGTATCGTCTATGCAGCTTGATCAAGATAAGCGCGGGTTTTCTTTCATGCGGGATGGGCCACTGGATATGCGAATGGCTGGGGGTGGCCTTAGTGCAGTGGATGCAATAAAGTTTTTATCTCGTAACGACTTACAGCAAATATTTAAGGTGTACGGCGAAGAGCGGCGTGCCCGCCGTTGTGCGGATTTCATCGTTCGTGCCCGTGATGAAGCACCTATTGAGACAACGCTGCAATTGGCGGATATAGTGACCAAGGCTCTGGGCGGCGGCGGTAAGCGGCACCCTGCCACCAAGGTGTTTCAGGCGCTTAGGGTTTATGTTAATGACGAGCTTGGCGAATTGGTACGTGCTTTATTGGCGGCGGAGCGTGTTCTGAAGCCTGGCGGGCGTTTGGTGGTGGTTAGTTTTCACTCCCTCGAAGATCGCATCGTCAAAACTTTTTTACGGAACCGAAGCGGTGAGGGTCGGGGAGGGTCACGCCACTTGCCGCCCCAAAGTGCTAGTATGGGGGCGGGTGAGGATATGCCTTCATTCAAGCTAGTTAGGCGTTCAGGTGTGACGGCATCCAAGCAGGAGTTGGCGCGAAACCCCCGGGCGCGGTCGGCTCGGCTGCGTTTTGCCGTGCGCACCAGTGCTGCGGCTTGGTCCGATAGTGAGGTTGGTGGTAATAATATAGGTGCGGCACTCTTGCCGCGCGCACCTAGTCTAGATGACCTGCGAAAGTTAGCGTCATGAGATATGCTCATGCCACGATTGTACGCCGATCGCGTGTAGGCCTGATTGCGCCTATGTTGATTTTTGTCGGCTTGTTGGTGGCTTTGTATGCCATTAAAGCGCAGACGTTAGAGGCGAAGTCACGCGTTTATACCTTGGAGCGATCCTTGGCTCATGAGCGCCAAGTCGTGCAGATATTGTCGGCGGAGATTGCGCACTTGGAGAGCCCAGAGAGGTTGCGTGCTTTAGCTGTGGATCAATTGGGGTTGCAGCCGACGCCTACACAGCGCACCATGACTTTGAAGCAAGCGACTCAGGAGCTGGCACAAAAAGTTGAGGGTCAGCGATGAATAATACATCTATTTTGTCAGGCATGTCTACAAAAGACGCTTTCCTAGAGAGTGTGCCGTCGTTGAATGTGCAAGACGAAGAGCAAAAATTTATTCGCCAAGCGCGAGTGCGTATCGTCATGGGGATGGTTATTTTTGCTTTATTCCTTTTGCTTTTGATTTCGAGATTAGCAGAAGTCTCTCTTCTGCGCACCCCAAAAGTATTTACACCTATGGCCGCCAACCAAGTCAAAACACGCGCGGACATAGTTGATCGCAATGGGGAGTTGCTAGCGACTAGTTTGGAAACATATTCCCTCTATGCTGATCCGCGTAAAGTTTGGGATGCTGTAGCTTCGACCGAGGCGATTATTTCTGTTCTGCCAGATCTTGATCCAGCGATTGTTGAGGAGCGGTTGACTTCGAAAAAGTCCTTTGTTTGGATTAAGCGAAATTTGACGCCCAAAGAGCGGCAATTAGTGTTTTCTTTGGGGCTACCTGAGCTTGGTTTTCAAGTTGAACCTAAGCGCGTGTATCCGCGCGGAAACCTTGCTGCGCATGTACTGGGTTTTACGGACATAGATCTTAACGGCACTGCGGGTGTTGAGCGGGCATTTGATAAGCGCTTGTCCGAGAAGAATGCTGCGCCAATAAAATTGTCTATTGATATGCGCGTCCAATTTGCTTTGGCTGATGAGTTAGGTGTGGGCATGGAGAAATACGCAGCTTTGGCGGCGTCTGGTGTTGTGTTGAATATTAAGACCGGAGAGATTCTGGCGATGGCTTCGCTACCGGATTTCAATCCAAACCAATCCGGCGCAACATTGCCCAATAATCGCCTTAACCGTGCCTCAATGCAACTTTACGAACTGGGTTCAACCTTCAAGCCAATTACAATAGCGCTGGCACATGAAGCGGGCGTTGTGAAAGACGGGGAGAAACTGCCTGTGCATAAACCATTAGTCATACAAACCAAATCCATCAAAGATGACCATCCGGTGTATGAGCCCATGGGTGTCGATGATATTTTGGCCAAGTCCTCTAATCGTGGCGTGTCTTTGCTTGCGCTAAGGGCGGGCGGCGATGCTCAGCAAGATCTGCTGAAACGGCTCGGCTTGTTTGATCGTGTCCCTATGGAGCTTAAAGAAAGTGCGGCACCTTTGGTTGCGCGTGAATGGCAGGACATTACGATTGCCACTGTGTCTTACGGCCACGGAATTTCCGTGACTCCATTGGCTTTGGCGACTGCACTAGCGGCGCTTTTGAACGGTGGGAATTATATTGCTCCGACTATAGAGAAGCAGAAGATTGGCCAGGCTATAAAATCTCATCGTGCCGTTTCAAGCGAAACGTCCCAGCATGTAGTCGATTCGATGCGTTATGTTGTGACCAATGGTACTGGCAGAAATGCCGCCGTCGAAGGCTATGAGCTTATGGGTAAGACCGGAACGGCGGAAAAATTGATCAACGGCGAATACGCAAGAAAACGCTTGGTGACTACATTCGTCGCTGCTTTTCCCTACAGTGATCCCCATTATCTTGTGTTTATAGTGTATGATGAACCGAAGGCTTATGAGGGCAGTTGGGGCTATGCTACGGCGGGCTGGAATGCGGCTATAACGGCTGGTGCGGTTGTTGAACGGATTGCGCCCGTACTTGGCGTACGTAAAACCGTTAAAATGGCCGCACACAAACCTGCGAAAATAGGGGGCAGTCAATGATGCTTTCCGCTCTAATAGCGCCGCAAAAATTGGCCGGGTTAGATGTGAAAATAACCAGCTTGACCGCAGATAGTCGTGCGGTGTGCGCCGGGAGCCTGTTTGCGGCACTGCCTGGCACCCAGGCCGATGGTCGGGATTTTATTGAAAGTGCTTTGGAGAACGGCGCATCTGCTATATTGAGCTTACCGGGTTTGGCCGCAATGCCCGTTCCATATATTGCCCATAAGAAACCGCGCCAATTATATGCGCAAATCGCCGCACGTTTGTATGCAGGCCAACCTGAAACCATGGTCGCGATGACCGGGACAAATGGCAAAAGCTCGACCATAGAATTTCTACGGCAAATTTGGGACTATGCGGGCTTAAATGCCGCCTGTTTTGGCACGCTGGGTGTGACGAAAAAAAACGGCGTCCTGCCTCTTAAGCATACGACACCGGACGCGGTTGCATTGCACCAGACTTTACAAGAATTAGCACGATCCGGCATCACTCATGCGGGTATGGAGGCCTCTTCTCATGGTCTGCAGCAATACCGCCTAGACGGGGTGAAATTGGCTGCGGTTGGATTTACCAACCTCAGTCAAGACCATTTCGATTATCACAACACTATGGAAGAATATTTCACCGCCAAATCTCGCTTGTTCACAGAATTAGCGCCCAAAAACATTCCGGCAGTTATGAATGTCGACGGCGAGTATGGCCAGCGCATGGCGGACTTGGCAGAGGCCTCTGGTTTGGATGTCATGCGGGTCGGTTGGTCGGGAGGTGATATTCGCATCGCAGAATTAACCCCCCGTGCATCAAGTCAAATCCTAGAATTGGTTTGGGGTGATAAACGAATAAAGCTTGTTCTGCCATTGGCCGGAGAATTTCAAGTCTTGAACGCTGTGAGTGCGCTTGGCTTAGCGGTTAAAACGGGCGTGCCGCAAGATGTTGCACTGGCGGCTTTGGCGCATTTAGAAGGCGTCGCCGGTCGTATGGAATTGGCTGGGCGCACGAAAATGGGGGCGCCTGTATTCGTAGATTTTGCACATACCCCGGACGGGCTGGAGAAGCTCCTGCGCGGTGTCCGCCCGCATACAATGGGGCGAATTATTGTCGTCTTTGGCTGCGGGGGTGACCGTGACCCGGACAAGCGACCTAAAATGGGGCGGATCGCCGATAAGCTGGCTGATATGGTGATTGTTACGGATGATAACCCTCGCACCGAAATCCCTGCCGAAATTCGTAAAGCTGTTCTAGTTGGCTGTCCTGATGCCGCTGAAATAGGCGATAGAACCGAAGCGATTGCACACGGTGTTTCCTTGCTTGGCAAGGGTGATTGTCTGGTAATTGCGGGTAAAGGCCATGAACAAGGGCAAATCGTTGGTGATAAAGTCATTCCCTTTAGTGATGTTGAAGTCGCCCGAGGGTTGTTGTCATGAGCGTGCTTTGGACACATATGGATGCTGCGAGAGCTACTGGTGGTAAAGCGGTTGGGAACTGGTCTGTAAACGGTCTATCCATCGACACACGTTCACTCAAAGAAGGGCAGTTGTTTATTCCCCTCAAAGACATTCGTGATGGTCACGACTTTATTCCGGCGGCCTTGGAAAAGGGTGCAGGTGCGGTGATATCCGAACATTCGATTGAGGACGTGCCGGCGCTTATTGTTGAGGACAGTCTAAAAGCCCTTGAAGATTTGGCGATTGCTGCGCGTAAACGCTCTGGAGCTACACGCATTGCGATTACCGGTAGTGTTGGCAAAACCAGCGTCAAAGAAATGGTCGCGCAAATCTGCCGTGCCGCTGGCAAAACTCACAACTCAATCAAATCGTTTAACAATCATTGGGGCGTGCCATTCACTTTGGCTGGCATGGCGCAGGACACTGAGTATGGTGTGTTTGAAATGGGTATGAATCATGCTGGCGAATTGGCGGCGCTGACCAAGATTGTCCGTCCGGATATTGCGGTTATCACCAAAGTCGCACCGGCTCATCTGGCGCACTTTAAATCAGTTGAGGAAATTGCAAAAGCCAAGGCGGAAATATTGTCTGGATTGGCAGACGGGGGCGTAGCTATTTTGCCGAAGGATAGCGATTATTTTGATATTCTACGCACGTACTGTAAGGGAAATAGTCAAGGGGATTGGCTATCATTTGGTTGGTGCGCCCATGCTGACGCAGTGATCACACGGTCACAACAAAACCCTCATGGAAGTATATCTAGCATAAATATTGCGGGGCAGACCTATAATGTGGAACTGCCGATCGCAGGAGAGCATTGGGTTGAGAATGCAGCATGTGCTTTGCTCATTGCGCACACTGCGGGGATTGATTTA
>Ga0256839_1002257_pt1 | contig 21778 bp, 18 predicted proteins | sample 354166metaG_FD_185968 | JGI IMG/M metagenome (GOLD analysis project Ga0256839, IMG submission 185968) | Hydrothermal vent microbial communities from Mid Atlantic Ridge, Atlantic Ocean - 354-166 | ecosystem: Environmental > Aquatic > Marine > Hydrothermal vents | place: Atlantic Ocean: Mid... | reverse complement strand
GAGTTCCATTCGAAGTACTCTAAATTAAGCAAGCTCTATCCGATGCAAGATCTTCATCAAACGTCAATTTCTCCCGGTATCAGCTGGTATGAGGCAAGTGTCGATGAACGCCCTCAATACCCCACACTTAAGGGCGATCGCCAATGCGATGTGGCCATCATTGGTGGCGGATTTACCGGGCTTTCCTGTGCCTATCATTTGGCAAAAGCCGGTGTAGATGTCGTTTTGATAGAGGCCTGTCGGTTTGGAGATGGCGCATCGGGACGTAATGGCGGGCAGTTTGGCACCGGCCAGCGCGCCGGTGTATTAGAGCTTGAAAAGCAATATGGGCTTGAGCGCTCCAAAGCACTTTGGGATATTGCTGAAGATGCAAAAAGAAATATGCATGCGGTGGCCGAAGAGGGGGGCTTTGAGTTCGATTATTCAGTTGGGCAACTAACACCTATGCATAAAAAACGCTACGAAGCTGATGAGAGAGCCCATATTGATGCGGTCAATGAGCGCTATAATTACCATGATCTTGGCTGGCTTGATAAAGATGAAATGGCCGCAAAGCTGGGTTCAAACCACTATTTTGGCGGCGCATGGGATAAGGGCACAGGACATATTCACCCGCTGAAATATTTAATTGGCCTGGCAAAGACCACCAAAAAAATCGGGGCGAAAATATTTGAACAGACCCGCGCCATCAGCATCAAATCTCAAGGCAAAATACAAATTGAGACGCCAAATGGTATGATCACTGCGGATAAATGCCTGCTGGCACTTAATGGCTATCATGGAGACCTTGAGAAAAGCACGGCTCGAAATGTCATGCCGATACAATCTTTCATTGGGGCAACAGCGCCACTGCCGCTGGATAGCGCAATATTGCCTGGCAATGAGGCGGTAGATGATTCGCGATTTGTCGTGCGCTATTTTCGAAAATCAAAAGATAACCGGCTGTTGTTTGGCGGGCGTGAGGCTTATTCCACCGGTGATGCTGGCGATATAGAGGCCGGAATCCGCAAGCAAATGGTTGAGATTTATCCCTCTTTGAAAGATATTGAGATTACCCATGCGTGGGGCGGCTCTGTTGCCATTACCATGCAACGTTTGCCTTATGTTAGAGAGGTTGAACCCGGGCTTTGGTCGGCTGGCGGTTATTCCGGCCATGGGGTGATGCTTTCCAATTATACCGGGCGATTGATTGCGGAGAAGTTTTGCGGCGACAGTGCCCAACTGGACCATTTGTCTGAACTCAAAATCACACCATTTCCCGGCGGGAAAGCCATGCGCAGCCCACTGCTATTTGCGGCACTCACTTGGTATTCGCTGGTGGACAGGCTTTAACCCGGGCGCGTTACCCGACGAAGGGTTAAGTTTACCCGCCCGGCATTGTTAAGAACCATTGAGGTATCTGGGTATATTTTGTCGACCCCGTGAAACGCCAACCTTGCTTCACCTTCAAGAACGATCACATCGCCGCTTTGCAAACGAAGCGACCTGGTTGGGCCGCCGCGCGTGACCCCGCCAATACGAAACATACAATCATCGCCAAGTGAGATTGAAACGACCGGTGCATCAAAAATTTGCTCGTCGCGATCCTGATGCATGCCCATTTTTGCATCTAAATCGTAATAATTGATCAAACAGGCCTCTGGCCGATGCGGGTAATTCGCAATTTCCTGCCACAACTCCAGCAGTTGATCTGGAATTTTGGGCCATGTTTTTTTGGTCAGCGGGTGAAAACTTTGATAGCGGTAGCCATAATTTTTGTCTGTCACCCAACCGAGCGACCCGCAATTTGTCATTTTTACTGACATTGGTTTTCCGGTTTTTGGCATCTGGGGAATGTAAAGCGGTGCCTGGCGAACAATCGAACGAATCTGTGAAATCAACTGATTCTGTTGACCGGCAGATAGGTGATTTGGAAAATATCGAACTCCTTCCGGAAGCGAATTCATGCCAATATTCCTGATTTTGATCAAAAAAAGTTGTTTTTTTGCTAAACTTCCTGCTTTTAACCCTACACAAAGTCTTGCGCCAACCGAACCCTGTTCTTATATAGCTGGCAACGCAGGAAAATCATTTTCATAATGAAATTTCTGCCTGATCAAAATCAATGAGTAGCCCTACAATTTGGGGGCCAGCGGGGGCACCGGTTTTAGCGAATTTTTATAATCCGCAAATTTCCGATGCCCGGGATGCCGTATTCCGGTAAAACGGATGGGTCCGGTTGGCTCGCTGTACAGGAGAAATTAAAATGGCAAAAGTAATAGGCATTGACCTTGGCACAACAAATTCATGTGTTTCTGTTATGGACGGCAAATCGCCAAAAGTAATTGAAAATGCAGAAGGCGCGCGCACAACCCCCTCCATCGTGGCTTTTACCGAAGATGGTGAACGCCTTGTTGGACAGCCTGCAAAACGTCAGGCGGTAACAAATCCGGAAAATACCCTTTTCGCTGTTAAGCGATTAATTGGTCGCCGGTTTGACGACAAGCTGGTTAAAAAAGACCAGAAAATGGTTCCATATAAAATTGTCAAAGGCGACAATGGCGATGCATGGGTTGAAGCTGGTGGTGAAAAATATTCACCCTCTCAGGTTTCTGCAATGATTCTGCAGAAAATGAAGGAAACCGCTGAAGCCTATCTTGGTGAAAAAGTAGAACAGGCGGTGATTACCGTTCCGGCATACTTTAATGATGCCCAGCGTCAGGCAACAAAAGATGCGGGCAAAATTGCCGGTCTTGAAGTTTTGCGGATCATCAACGAGCCAACCGCTGCGGCCCTTTCATATGGCATGGACAAGAATGACGGTAAAACTATCGCGGTTTATGATCTTGGTGGCGGTACTTTTGATATTTCAATTCTTGAAATCGGTGATGGCGTTTTTGAAGTTAAATCGACCAATGGCGACACATTCCTTGGTGGTGAAGATTTTGACCTTGCACTGGTTGAATATCTTGCAAGTGAATTCAAAAAAGAAAATGGCATTGACCTGAAAGGCGACAAACTTGCGCTGCAGCGCCTTAAGGAAGGTGCTGAAAAAGCCAAGATTGAATTGTCATCTGCTCCACAGACCGAGATTAATCTGCCATTCATTACCGCTGATGCGTCTGGTCCAAAACATCTGGCCATGAAGCTTACCCGGGCTAAATTTGAATCGCTGGTTGCTGATTTGATCAAGCGAACAACCGGCCCGCTTAAGGCAGCTCTTAAAGATGCCGGTTTGAAAGCTGGTGAGATTGATGAGGTGGTTCTGGTTGGCGGTATGACCCGCATGCCTAAAATTCAGGAAACTGTGCATGAATTCTTTGGCAAAGAACCGCATAAGGGCGTGAACCCTGATGAGGTTGTTGCTATGGGAGCGGCCATTCAGGCTGGCGTATTGCAAGGTGATGTGACCGATGTATTGTTGCTTGACGTGACACCATTATCGCTTGGTATTGAAACGCTTGGTGGCGTGTTTACCCGGTTGATCGACCGCAACACAACAATTCCAACAAAGAAAAGCCAGACCTTCTCGACCGCTGACGATAATCAAAGCGCCGTAACCATTCGAGTGGCACAAGGCGAACGCGAAATGACCGCCGATAACAAGCTGCTTGGGCAGTTTGATATGGTTGGCATTCCGCCAGCACCTCGCGGTGTTCCGCAGATTGAAGTTACATTTGATATTGATGCCAACGGTATCGTCAATGTTTCGGCACTCGACAAGGGAACCGGCAAAAGCCACGAAATCAGAATTCAGGCTTCTGGCGGATTGTCAGACGAAGAAATCCAGCAAATGGTTGAAGATGCGGAGGTCAATGCTGAGGCTGACAAGGACCGTCGTGAGGCGGTTGAAGCCAAGAACCAGGCGGAAGCCATGATCCATTCGACAGAAAAATCTTTGTCAGAACATGGTGACAAGGTTTCTGATGAGGATAAATCGGCCATTGAAGCGGCAATGACGGAATTGAAAACTTCACTTGAGGGTGATGATGCAGAAGAAATCACTGGCAAGGCCCAAATTTTGGCTGAGGCTTCCATGAAAATGGGTCAGGCGATTTATGAAGCTCAACAGTCTGAGGAAGAGGCCGCTGCAGCTGCCGATGCGGCTGCAGATTCGGCTTCAACCGATGATGTGGTCGATGCTGATTTTGAAGAAATCAACGATGATGATGACACCAAAAAATCGGCGTAATCGAGCAAATCATTAATGCTCTAAACAGCGACCCCGCCCGTGAATAACTTCGCGGCGGGGTTTGCGTTAGGAACCGACAATTGCAATTGTTGGCGCACCGTTGAAAAACCGGGGGTCTGGCAGGTAAATGAGTAAAGTAGATTATTATGAAATACTGGGCGTCTCCATAGATGCCGATGCCAAGGTATTAAAAAGTGCTTTTCGCAAGAAAGCAATGGGCTGTCACCCCGACCGTCACCCGGGTGATGCAGATGCGGAGGCCCGTTTCAAAGAATTGAATGAAGCCTATGAGGCATTAAAAGACCCGCAAAAACGCGCGGCCTATGACCGTTTTGGCCATGCGGCCTTTGAAAATGGTGGCGGCGGCGCAGGATTTGGCGGATTCGGCGGCGGATCCATGGGCGATATTTTTGAAGATATTTTCGGCGACATGATGGGCGGTCGATCGGGCCGCAGTTCCAATGGGCGCGAACGCGGCGCTGATCTTCGCTTCAACATGGAAATTACCCTTGAAGAATCCTATAACGGCAAAACAGCCGAAGTGGAGATACCCACATCAGTTACATGCGAAACCTGCGATGGAAACGGTGCCAAACCAGGCACCTCTCCTTCAACCTGCAGCACTTGTGGTGGCAATGGCCGGGTTCGGGCCAATCAGGGTTTTTTCTCAATTGAACGAACCTGCCCGTCCTGCCAGGGGCGCGGCGAAGTTATTACCGACCCTTGCGAAGACTGCTCCGGCAGTGGCCGTACAACAGAAACCCGCTCGCTTTCAGTCAATGTGCCTGCCGGCATCGAAGATGGTACAAGGATCAGACTTGCCGGCGAGGGTGAAGCCGGTTTACGCGGTGGACCAACCGGTGATCTCTATATATTCCTGTCGGTCAAGCCGCATGAGTTTTTTCAGCGCGATGGTGCCGATATTTTCTGCCGGGTGCCAATTTCCATGACCACTGCAGCGCTTGGCGGTCAGTTTGAGGTCGGCACCGTGGACGGCGGTAAAACCCGCGTTAAAGTACCTGAGGGAACACAAGCAGGAAAACAGTTTAGACTTCGTTCTAAAGGCATGCCGGTTCTGCGTTCTACCCAGATGGGTGATATGTATATTCAGGTTTCAATAGAAACCCCGCAAAACCTGACCACCCGTCAACGGGAAATATTGAAAGAATTTGAACGGGTTTCATCAGAAGATAACAGCCCGGAATCGACCAACTTCTTCTCCCGTATGAAGGGGTTTTTTGAGAATCTTTCTGATTAGTTCGGTTTAAAGCTGCGAAACCATTCACTTCTTTTGATTATGGTTAATGGAAAATTAACGCCATCCGATGCTATTAATTATGGCAAGAGCAATTTAGTTTTTAAAAGGAAATGCCGTGACTATCAGGCTACATCAGGGCGATTTGCCCGATTTGAGCAATTATACAGGCTCTGTCGCGATTGATACTGAAACGCTGGGTCTGCACCCGCACCGAGACCGGCTTTGCGTGGTTCAATTATCGCCGGGTGATGGAACGGCAGATGTCATCCAGATTGCCAAGGGGCAAAAAAGTGCGCCCAACCTTGAGGCACTGCTTAAAGATAATACAAAAGAGAAACTTTTTCATTTTGGTCGCTTTGACATTGCGGTGTTATTTCATGCATTTGGCGTTGAAGCCACACCGGTATATTGCACAAAGATTGCTTCTAAACTGACCCGCACCTATACGGATCGTCATGGTTTGAAGGACCTTACCAGGGAAATGCTGGGTGTGGATTTATCCAAGCAACAGCAAAGTTCTGACTGGGCTTCAAAAACACTTTCTCAAGCGCAATTGGAATATGCGGCATCAGACGTGCTTTATCTTCATCAATTGCAGGAAAAGCTCGATCAAAGACTTTTGCGTGAAGATCGTCGCGAAATAGCCAGGGCCTGTTTTGAGTTTCTACCATCCCGCGCGCGCCTTGATCTTATGGGCTGGCCTGAAACGGATATTTTTTCACATTCATGAACTTGATAAATTGTGATTTCATAATATTACAGTTCGTGTCCTAATGTTACCACAAAACTGTATTTCAAGCTGCATTGTGTTACCGTGAGTAAATAGGGAAACTTATGGCCGTCACGTTTCATTGAAATCGTTTTATCGGGGATTTAATTGGCAGTTCCATATCCTTTAAAGGATCAGTCAGAAATCAAAGCGGAAATGCCAATGAGCGACAGCCTGTTTGTTCAGCCGGCTCCTTCTGCCAATATACGCCATGAAACCCATTTTAACCGGGCTCATCAACATTCCATATTTGTGAGCCTTTTGAAAAAGACCTTACCGGTAGCAGCACTTTGCATGGTTGTCTGGTTTGTAATTGTCGGGTTTGTAAACACCAGCAGTATTGGCGATATTTCAGTAAAAAGCTCTGGTATCAGTAACGGAATGCTGGTTATGGAGTCTCCAAAAATGAGCGGGTTTACCCGCGATAATCGGCCCTATGACCTGATTGCCAGTTTTGCAAAACAAAATTTGACAGAACCAAATATTATTAATTTAGAAAACCTGCGAGCAACAGTTCCAATGCAGGCAAAGGTTTTTGCTGACATCAAGGCAAAATCCGGCATTTATAACTCTGACAAGGAATGGCTTACTCTCAAGACTGATATTGAAATTAACAGTCAGGATGGAACCAAAATTATTTTGGAATCGGCTGAAATCGACCTGGCTAAGGGAAATCTTTCTAGCCAAAACCCGGTTATCGTTTCAACTTCAAACTCGCGGATCACTTCTGAAAAAGTAGACGTTACCGACAATGGGGCAAAAATTATCTTCAAGCAGAGGGTTAGAATGACTGTTTTGCCGGCGCAGGATGGAAAATGATCTGCTCCATTCAAACAATCGCCGCAATTTTCCGCTGTCAAATCGACAGCAAAGCACATGTTTGAAAGAACTGCCTGATGAAAGATAGCCGACTAAAAACAATCACCCGACTGAATGCGCGGCTTTTCTCCGTGCTTTTCATTATTATAGCAGGCGGGCTCGGAACCGCTGCACATGCACAAAGCATTGGTGCTTTTTCGGGGTTTAAATCCGGCAACAAATCGCCCATTCAGATCGAAGCAGACCGGCTGGAAGTTGTTGATAAAAAAGCCATTGCTATATTCCAAGGCAATGTAAAAGTTGTACAGGGCGCATCAGTGCTGAAGGCTGACAAACTGAAGGTATTTTACAACAAACCCGAAAAAGGCACCAAAAGCGCCGGTAACAGCAATGCCAAAAAGGGCAATTCGATAAAAAAACTCGAAGTATCGGGCACTGTTTATATTCGATCTGATGATAACGAAGCGACCAGCGATAGCGGCTGGTTTGATATGGTCACGGAAGATGTGGAATTGGCTGGTAACGTAGTATTAACCCAAGGCAAGAATATTATGACCGGCTGCAGACTTCGGGCAAACCTGAAAACCGGCATTGCTAAAATGATTAGCAATTGCGGCGGCAATCAGGGTAGTAAGACTGGACGGGTAAAAATGTTGTTTGAACCCAGTGCTACAAAAAAAACCAACTAGGGTGTAACTTCACAATAGTGCTTTTTTCGCAAAATTAGCGCATGTACAAATCCAATATGATCAACCCGCCCTCACAACGGAATGCTAATTGATTTATGAGCACGAAAACAAGCATTCCCCAAAAGGGCCAACCCAGGGACGCCCGACCCAAAGCCTCCCTGTTGAAAAACATGCTTTCAGGATTTTCCAAAAAAATCCCAACAAAAGCCAAACCAAATTTGGAGCACGCAAACAATGCGCCTCCTGGCCAAATTCCTCAGGCATCGGCCCATTCTGTTCTGCCTAAGGGTCGGTCACAAAATACTCCGAATACCCAAATCCATGAACCCCGCTCGCGCGAAGGTGTATTATTGGTTCGTGGTCTGGTTAAATCCTATAAACGCCGAATGGTGGTGGGCGGGGTTTCTCTTGGGGTCAGACGGGGCGAATCTGTCGGGCTTTTGGGACCAAATGGCGCCGGCAAGACCACCTGTTTTTATATGATTACCGGGCTTGTGCCGCCTGATTCCGGCGAGATCAGCCTCGATGGCCATAACATTACCAGCATGCCAATGTATCGGCGCGCGCGTTTGGGAATTGGCTATCTACCTCAAGAGGCTTCAATTTTTCGCGGTCTTTCAGTCGAAGACAATATCCGTGCCGTACTCGAAATCGTTGAACCCGATCGCAAGGAACGCGCCCGCCAGCTGGATGAACTTCTGGACGAGTTTAAAATTTCCCATTTGCGCAAATCACCATCAATCGCACTTTCCGGCGGTGAACGGCGGCGGTGCGAAATTGCCCGTGCGCTTGCATCCAAGCCGGCATTTATGCTGCTGGATGAACCCTTTGCGGGTATTGATCCGATTGCAGTTGGTGATATTCAGGAGTTGGTTCGCCACCTCACACGGCGCGGCATTGGCGTATTGATCACCGATCATAATGTGCGTGAAACGCTCGGATTGATTGACCGGGCCTATATTCTGGCGGCTGGCAAGGTGCTCACCCACGGCAGCCCGGAGGAAATTGTTAACAATGCTGATGTTCGCCGACTCTATTTGGGCGATCAGTTTACACTTTAATCAATAAATTTCCCTATACTCTCATGACGCAAGTTTCGGGCCAATTTGACGACACGTCGCCTGATAGCCTATGAAAACTACTTTTCACCCGGCATTTTAATAATATGCCGCCACTTTAATCGGGACGATTTAGCAATGGCCCTATCACCAAGACTGGAAATACGTCAGTCCCAGGGCCTGGTGATGACCCCGCAACTGGTGCAGTCCATTAAACTGCTGCAACTGAACAATATAGAACTTGCGGCCTATGTTGAAGCTGAGTTGGAGAAAAATCCACTCATCGAACGGCTTGAAGGTGATGACCCGTCAACCCGTGAAAAACGTGGTGATGACGAGACTGCAATAGATTTACCGTCAGACAGTTTGGAACATTCCACCACTTCCGGTGAACCGGCTGACTGGATGCAGGATAATCTGGAAACCAGTGCCAGCGCTATTTCTGACAAGCTTGATGCAAGTTTGGAAAATGTGTTTTCTGATGACAATGAAAAAAACCAGATATTAAACGCCAAGAGCGAGCCCACCTATCAAAACGACTCGTGGACCGGAGTTTCAGGTGGCACGGGGCCTGCAAATGAGGGCTATGATCTTGAAGCATTTATTGCCAGTGAAATAACGCTTCGCGATCATCTTGCAGGGCAATTGGCGCTAACCGGTACAGATATTGCCACCAATAAAATTGCCCATGAATTGCTCGATCATGTGGATGAAAGTGGCTATGCAAGGGCCGACCTGTATGACATCGCCGAACGGTTGAATTCGCCTCTAGCTCAGGTCGAGGCAGCGCTTGAATTATTGCAAAGTTTTGAACCCGCAGGCATTTGCGCGCGCGATTTGCCTGAATGTCTAAAACTGCAATTGCGGGAAAAGGACCGGCTGGACCCGGCTATGGACGCGCTGATTGATAATCTCGAACTATTGGCAAAGCGCGATTTTGTAGCCCTTATCAAGATTTGCGGCGTCGGTCGGGATGATCTTGTTGATATGATGCAGGAAATTCAAGCCCTCGACCCAAAACCTGGCGCCGCTTTTGAAACCATGCCGCTTAGTCCAATTGCACCGGATGTGCTTGTTTCCACGGCCAATGATGGCAGTTGGCTGATTGAACTAAACAGTGAGACCCTGCCGCGTATTTTGGTAAATCAAAGCTATTTTGCCAGGATTTCCAAAACTACAACTGATAAAAAAGAAATTGAATTTCTGAATGATTGCCTGCAATCGGCCAATTGGCTGCACAAAAGCCTCGATCAACGGGCGCAAACCATTCTCAAAGTTGCCACAGAAATTGTGCGCCAACAGGATGATTTTCTGGTCAACGGAGTGCACCATTTAAAACCGCTTAATCTGAAAACCGTTGCCGATGCTATTTCAATGCATGAATCGACCGTTTCCAGGGTCACATCAAACAAATATATGCTGACTGGAAGAGGTATTTTCGAGCTTAAATATTTCTTCACATCTGCAATTCAGGCAACCAGCGAAGGTGGTGATGCGCATTCGGCCGAATCGGTTCGCCACAAAATCAGGCAATTGATTGACGAGGAAGCACCGGCCAAGGTTCTCTCGGATGACAAAATAGTCACCAGTCTTAAAGACCAGGGCATTGATATTGCGCGAAGAACGGTGGCAAAATACCGGGAAGCGATGAATATCGCGTCCTCTGTACAAAGGCGCCGCGAGAAAAAGGCGCTTGCCGCATTGAAGTAACTAAGGAATTTGTTTCAGTTTTCGTGCTCATTGTACACCTTGACAAGTGTTTGCCAGCTGCATAAAACCCGGCCATATCGCGCCAAATATTGATATTTTACGCGGACTCTAATCAACAACTTTCACAAATTATACAAAAGTGCTTTTTCCCGACCTCAATAGAAGGTAGGGTCATAACAGGGTCTGGCGATTGTCAGAGCTTGAGACAGGCAAACACAAGGAATGATTACTGATGAGCTTACGCATCACCGGACTGCACATGGATATTGGGGATTCTCTACGGGGGCGCATTGAAGATCGAATAGATAATGCAGTTGCTAAATATTTTGACGGTGGATTCAGTGGCCACGTGACAATTGAAAAATTCAGTGCCGGGTTTCGAACAGACTGCCTGATAAATCTCGATACCGGTATGATGTTACAGGCAACCGGACAGGAACATGACCCAACAGCCAGTTTCAATGCGGCGGCGGAGCGAATAGAAAAACGCTTACGGCGCTATAAACGCCGATTGAAGGACCATCACACAAAAGCTGAAATCCCTCAGGATGCGGCTTATGTGGTTATGGAATCGCCTGAGGAAGAAGAAGAAATTGCAACTGATTTTGCTCCGGTTATAATTGCAGAATCATCCACTTCGATTCGCACGCAAACCGTTGCCATGGCAGTTATGCAGCTGGATTTGATGGATGGACCTGTGCATTTGTTCAAGAATGCAGCCAATGGTGGTTTGAACGTGGTTTACCGTCGTGATGACGGTAATATCGGTTGGATTGACCCTGATGCAACGATTGGCAAAAGCTAAAAACATTAACGACTTACCCATGTTTCAGCCCTCAATTGTAGATATTGGAGAGTTTTGATTTGGCCTTTGAAATCGAAAACCTTTTGGATATTGAAATGGTGTTGGCGGATGAAAATTCCAGCTCCAAAAAACAGTTGCTGCAGGACCTTGCTGAAAAAGCAGCACAGAAAACCGGTATTGATAAGCGCAGGATTTTTGAAGTATTGCTGCAGCGCGAACGGTTGGGATCAACCGGTGTTGGCGAAGGTATAGCAATTCCGCACGGGTGCTTGTCTGAGCTTGACGACATGTTTGCCATCTTTGCCCGGTTGAGGAAGCCGGTGGAATATGAAGCTCTTGACGATCAACCGGTCGATATTGTGTTTCTGCTGCTTGCCCCGGAAATTGATGGCGCTGACCATTTAAAGGCGCTTTCCCGGGTGGCGCGGGTGTTGCGCAATGAAAAACTGGTCAATGATATTCGGAATTTGACGGATCCCGAAGCTATTTACGCGCTGCTTACCCAAATCCCGGCTCAGGATGCTGCATAGTATATCGGCACCAAGTCCAGGGTCAGGACCCATTAACGGCTGATTTTTAAAATTTTGGTGCTTCCAACCCGGCGCTGCGATACGCAGCACTGAGGGTATTTGCCATTAAGAGCGCAATTGTCATCGGCCCGACACCACCGGGAACCGGGGTAATATGGGCGGCGCGTTCAACAGCTTCATCATAATCGACATCGCCAACAAGCCTGCTTTTTCCTTCACCGCGTTCTGGCGCCGGAATTCGGTTCACGCCCACATCAATAATTGTTGCCCCGGGCTTAACCCAATCGCCTTTAATCAGCTTGGGTCGCCCGACGGCCGCCACCAGAATATCAGCTGTGCGACAAATTTCGTCCAGTTTTTTTGTTCGACTATGGGCAATTGTGACCGTGCAATTGGCTGCAAGCAACAGTGAGGCAACCGGCTTGCCAACAATATTGGAACGACCAACGACAACCGCATTGAGGCCCGATAAATCGCGCCCTAAAGTTCTTAGCAACAGGATCATGGAACCCGCGGGTGTACACGGAACAAAGGCGGTGCCAAGCTCTCCCGAGGTTAGTTTTCCCACATTGATATAGTGAAAACCATCCACATCCTTATCAGGATTAATTGCCTGAATGACCTTACCCTCATCAATGTGAGAAGGCAGCGGCAATTGAACCAGAATTCCATGAATTGCCGGGTCGTTATTCAGATCATCAATAATGGCAAGCAGCGCCTGCTGGCTCGTATCATCAGGTAAAGTGTGTTGCACGGAATGAAACCCGCATTCCCTAGCCCGCTTCCCCTTGGAGGCCACATATACCTGACTTGCCGGATCCTCCCCAATAATAACCACCGCAAGGCCTGGGATAACGCCCGTATCAGAGATGAGCCTGGTGCTTAAAGATTTAACTTCCACCATCACTTCTTCAGCAATGGCTTTTCCGTCAATTCGTTGTTCCATTATGGTGGCTCCTGGTCGTACACACAGATCAAATTTGCCTTCGAAAGATAGGCACAGGTGAATTCCATACTCAAATTAAAAAACGACAGATATTGACACCCTTGCGCCTTTAAACAGAAAAAATTGCCTATCCGCGAAATTGGCGTGACAAGGGCTTAAAATTCTGACTGAATGTTGAGATGAACCACCTCATTTTCATGATGCAACATTAATGACCCGATATTCAGCATTTGAAGTGATCAAGAATGCCTTTACCGGCAATAAAGGCTGGCAACCGGCATGGCGAAAGCCTGAACCGAAAAAATCCTATGATGTGATCATTGTCGGTGGCGGCGGGCATGGGCTTTCCACCGCCTATTATCTCGCCAGCGTTCACAAAATTACCAATGTGGCAATTGTCGAAAAAGGCTGGCTCGGTTCGGGAAATATTGGTCGAAACACAACAATTGTGCGTTCCAATTACCTGCTACCGGAAAATACCCGATTTTATGAAAAAAGTATGCAATTGTGGCGGACGCTTTCGCACGAACTAAACTACAATGTGATGTTTTCACCGCGCGGCGTTTTAAATCTCGCCCATACGCCCGGGCAGATGGACCTTTTCGCGGAACGCGGCAATGCCATGCGATTGATGGGTGGAGATGCGGAACTGCTGGACCGTGATCAGGTGGCACGCGCCAACCCTGGACTGGATGTTTCGGGCAATGCTCGATTTCCAATTGAAGGTGGATTGTTGCAACCATCGGCGGGCTCTGCACGCCACGATGCGGTTGCATGGGGCTTTGCTCGCGGGGCCGATCTACTGGGCGTTGATATTCTGGAAAACTGCGAGGTTAAGGGCTTTTTGCGCGAGGGTGACAATATTGTCGGGGTGGAAACCAATAGGGGCGAAATTCGCGCGGAAAAAACCGGCATCGCTGTGGCCGGTTCCACATCGCGGGTAATGCGTTTGGCAGGCATCAAAAACCTGCCAATCGAAAGCCATGTGTTGCAGGCATTTGTTTCAGAATCGCTCAAGCCGGTAATCCCGAATGTGGTAACATTTGGCAATGGCCACCTCTATGCTTCCCAATCGGATAAGGGTGGCCTGGTATTTGGTGGATCGCTTGATGGTTACAACACCTATGCCCAGCGCGGCAACCTGCCGCTGGTTGAAGAGGTTATGAGCGAGTTTACCGCAATGTATCCGGCATTTGCCCGGCTTCGATTATTGCGTTCGTGGGGCGGCGTGGTGGATATGTCGATGGATGGCAGTCCGATCATCACCAAGGGGCCATTGCCCGGCATGTATTTAAATGCCGGCTGGTGCTATGGCGGCTTTAAGGCGACACCGGCATCCGGGTGGTGCTTTGCCCACACCATTGCCAATGATGCGCCGCATGAAATCAACGCACCGTTTTCGCTGGAGCGCTACAAACAGGGCCGGCCAATTGATGAACTGGGAGCCGGGCCAACCCCCGGTTATCATTAGACATGCTTATTGATTGCCCTTGGTGCGGCCCGCGTAGTGTCGAAGAATTTTCCTATCGTGGTGATGGCACGCTGAAACGTCCTGCATTGTCTGATAACTCAATGAATGCAGCCAGTGCCTATGTTTATAACCGGGAAAATCCGGCTGGCGACCATATGGAAATCTGGCATCACGGCAATGGGTGCCGCTCTCATATTCTGGTTAAACGCAATACTTTGACCCACAAGATTTTGTCCTGCGAATTGCTTGGCCCCTATAGCCCCAAACGGAAGAAGAAAAAATGAGCGGCTATCGTATTTCTTCTCCTGATACCGGGGTCAGGATCGACCCGACTAAGCTGTTGAATTTCAGCTTTAATGGTCGCACTTATTCAGGGTTTGAGGGTGATACGCTGGCCTCTGCCCTGCTTGCTAACGGGGTTGGTGTACTTGGACGCTCGTTTAAATATCACCGCCCGCGCGGTCTGTTTTCTGCCGGCCTAGAAGAACCCAATGCGCTGGTAACACTGCGACAGGGCAGGCGCAGCGAGCCGAATATCAAAGCAACAGAGATTGAACTCTATGACGGCTTGATTGCCAAAAGCCAAAATTGCTGGCCCTCACCCAAATTCGACCTGATGGCGATCAATCAACTGGCAGGCAATGCGCTTTCCGCCGGATTTTACTACAAAACATTTATGGGCCCGAATGTATTTTTCAACAAAACCACCGAGGTCTGGTGGCAGTTTGAGAAAATTATCCGCCGCGCCGCCGGTCTGGGAAAGGCCTCACTTGAGGCGGATCCCGATATTTACGAACGCATGCATGCGTGGTGCGATGTTCTGGTTGTCGGTGGTGGACCGGCGGGGCTAATAGCTGGCGAACGCGCGGCTGAAGCTGGTGCCAAAGTTATATTGTGCGAGCAAATGGCCGAGACCGGCGGCTCACTTGTCGGCAGCAAAGATTTAATTGATGGCATGGAAGGCGATGAATGGGCTAAAGCCTGCATAGAACGGCTAAAAGACCATGAAAATGTACGTATACTCACCCGAACCACTGTTCAGAGCTATTATGATGATAATCTGTTGCATGCAATCGAACGGGTTGCAGACCACAAAATAAAACCCGATGCATTTGAACCCCGTCAGCGCTCCTGGAAAATACGGGCCAAATCCGTGATTATTGCCACCGGTGCGTTCGAGCGACCACTGGTCTTTTCCGGCAATGACCGCCCGGGTATCATGCTTGCCGATGCGGCCCGCCGGTATGCGGTTGAATATGGCGTTTTGCCGGGCAAGCTGATCTCGATATTCACCAATAATGATACGGCCTATCATGCCGCGCGCACGATGGCTGACTGTGGTGCCAACATCAAAACCATCATTGACGTGCGGCAACAGGTTTCTGGCGAAATTCGCGCCATTGCAGCATCAATTGGAGCTGAATTGCTGGTTGGAGATGCCGTAAGCCGCACCAGCGGCCTGCAAAAAATATCCGCTATTCACGTGGGTCACTTCAATGCGGATAGCAAGCTGGTTGCGCCTTCCACCCACAGGATTGAAACTGATTGCCTGCTGGTTTCGGGCGGTTGGTCGCCCGCCATTCATTTAACCAGCCAATTTGGCGGCACCCCTATATGGGATGAAGGCCTACAGGCATTTTTGCCCGGTAAAGCTTTGCAGAACTGGTACGGGGCCGGGGCGATGGCTGGGAAATTTGGCCTTGCCAATACACTATTATCTGCCACTGATGCCGCGAAATCAGCACTAAAATCCATCGGAATAAAACCAAAAAAGCTAAAGCCACCTATAGTTAATTCAGAAGAAATATCAGTTCAGCCTGCGGCCGTTTATGAAATAAGACGGGCTATTAAAAAAGGCAAAAGTTTTGTTGATCTGCAGCATGATGTGACGTCAGAAGATGTGCGGCTTGCCCACCGGGAAGGTTTTATTTCGGTTGAACATCTCAAGCGCTATACAACACTCGGAATGGCGACCGATCAGGGCAAAACGTCCAATGTTACCGGGTTGGCTATTATGGCCGAGGCGCGGGGCGAGGCCATTGAAGATGTGGGCACGACGAGATTTCGCCCGCCATTTACGCCGGTTACCCTTGGGGCGATCGCCGGTGAAAACTATGGCCATCTCAAACCATACCGCCTTTCTCCGATGAATGACTGGCATATCGCCCGGGGCGCAAATATGTATGCAAACGGGTTATGGATGCGACCCGAGACCTATAATCAATCCGGTGAAACCGTTGAGCAGGCCTATATTCGCGAGGCTGGGGCCGTTCGAAAAAGCGTCGGCCTGGTCGATGTCTCCACCCTTGGAAAAATTGACGTGCAAGGACCCGATGCGGGCGAATTCCTCAACCGGATTTATTCCAATGGTTTTGCCAAATTACCCATCGGCAAGGCCCGCTACGGATTGATGTTGCGCGAGGATGGTTTTTTGTTTGACGATGGCACGACATGGCGCCTTGACGAAAACCATTATTTGATGACCACGACAACCGCCAAAGCCGGCCCGGTGATGGAGCATATGGAATATCACCTTGATGTTGTCTGGCCGGAACTGAAGGTCTCGCTGGTATCTGTTACCGACCAATGGGCAGGAATTGCGCTTGCCGGACCGAATTCCAGAAAAGTGTTGGAGGCTTGTGTTAGCGGCACTGATATGAGTGACAAGGCTTTTCCGTTCATGGGGGTTCGAGACGGCGAGATTACCGATATTCCAATAAAGATCGCCCGGCTTTCATTTTCCGGTGAGATGGCATTTGAGGTGTTTTGCGGTGCGATGCACGGCCAGGCCTTATGGGATGCGCTGATGGATGCCGGAAAGGCTTTTGACATTACACCCTATGGGCTTGAAGCGCTTTCCACCCTGCGCATCGAAAAAGGCCATGTGGCCGGGCCGGAACTTAATGGCCGCACAAATGCCAATGACCTGGGTCTTGGTGGCATGGTTTCAACCAAAAAACCGTTTATCGGTTCTGTGCTGGTTCACCGTGAGGCGCTGAATGAAACCGGACGTAAGCAGCTGGTTGGGCTGCGCTCGCTGGATGGCCAGAAAATTTTGGGCGGCAGCCATATTGTGGCATCGGCGGATCAGGCCCAACCGGGCGAAAGCCTTGGCCATACAACATCGGCATGTTTCTCGCCGGAATTAAATTGCTATATATCGCTTGGACTGCTGAAAGATGGCCGCGCGCGGATTGGTGAAAAACTACATGTTACCAGCCCGGTGCGTGGAACTCATGGTGCAGTGGAAGTTGTCTCGCCCCATATGGTTGACCCGGATGGGAGACGAATGCATGGTTGAAAAAACCTCCCCGTTGGATAAACTGTTAAAGACCGGCCACTACGGCAAGCCTGAAAATACCGGCGAGCAGGCCGATTTGAAAATATCGCACCGGACTTGCGAAAGCCTTGTTCAAGTGACCGCCTGGCCCAAAACCGGCAAAGGCATAGCCACCACGCTGGAAAAAATGACCCACTTATCATTGCAAGGAGGTGACGCATCGCCTGCCAATGAGGACTTTACCATTATGCCAACTGGACCCGGGCAATATTTGATCGAGGCCCAATCTGGTGATGCAACCGGCCGGTTCCAGAAAAAAATCATTCCTGCCAAGGGTGCGGTTACCGATCTCACCCATGCCCGGGTGGTCATCCGTATTTCCGGTGATCAGGCAGTATGGGTTTTGGCCAAGGGCATCGCGATTGACTTTTCCCTGCAGGCTTTTCCCGTAGCGACCAGCCGTAATACTGCACATCATCAAATTAGCCTTACCATTCACCGGGTGAACGAAAACACATTTGATCTGTTTGTCTTTACCTCACTTGCGTGCTCATTTTGGCATTGGCTGGATAGGGCCGCTAAAGAAGTTGGTTATGAGATCGTTAGGAATGTTAAATGAGCAACAAACCTCTAACTGGGTTGAAGGTTGTGGAAATTGCCTCGATCGGTCCCGGCCCCTTCGCTGCCATGATGCTGGCCGACCATGGGGCCGATGTGGTGCGAGTCGACAGGCCGGGTGGCGCTAATACCGGCGTATCGCACCGTCAAAAAGACCCACTATTGCGCGGTCGACGGCTGGTTGAACTTAACCTGAAGCAAGCAGAAAACGTGGAAAAAACCCTGCAGCTAATCGAAAAGGCCGATGTCATAATTGAGGGTTATCGCCCCGGCGTGATGGAACGGTTAGGGCTTTCCCCAAAGGTTTGCATGGGCCGTAACCCGGCGCTGATATACGGGCGGATGACCGGTTGGGGACAGGACGGCCCACTGGCAAAAGCCGCCGGGCACGACATAAACTATATTGCCCTTACCGGTGCGCTAGACACGGTTGGCACCAAATCCTCCGGGCCTGTGCCGGCACTGAACCTGATCGGTGATTTTGGTGGCGGCGGCATGTTGCTGGCCTTTGGTGTGGTCAGCGCGGTGTTAAAAGCCAAGCTCACCGGCAAGGGCAGTGTAATTGATGCGGCAATGGTGGATGGCGCCGCGCTTTTGATGACCATGCCATTTGGGCTTAAGGCGGCCGGGTTTTGGCCCGGTGGGCGACAGGAAAACCTGCTCGATGGTGGCGCGCCATTTTATGGCACCTATAAAACCCTCGATGACAAATGGATAGCAATTGGCTCAATTGAACCACCTTTTTGGCAGCAGCTTTTGCACCTGCTTGAGCTTGATGAGGAAAGCGTCAAAGACCGAATGAATCCCAACCGTTGGCCGGTAATTCGAACCATTATCGAAAACAGAATTTTGCAAAAAACCCGTGATGAATGGGCAGCAATTTTTGCTGGAACAGATGCCTGTTTTGCGCCGGTGCTTTCAATGAATGAGGTGGTTGATAACCCACATAATATGGCGCGTAATATTTTTCAAAATATGGACGATATTTTGCAACCGGCACCAGCGCCACGTTTTGATGGGATAACGCCTGAAATCGCACCGATAGAGCTTGACCCCATCGACATAGAAACTGCGATCACCAGCTGGGATTAACTCACAGGAACATTTTGAATTTCACGCAGTAACTTACGATGGATTGCGCGGGCAAAATCCCGATAGCTTGCAGCCCGTTCAACAAAGGCGAAATTACCGCCAATCACCCGATTACGCATATAGTAGTAAAGATAACGCACTTCATTTTGGATGGCGAGGCCATTGATGGTGATGCCTGATGCGGTAAGCCTGTCACGCACTCTTTCCACTCGCTCGCCATTATTGTTTTCGCCATCGGCGACAATATCAATGACGTTGCGCGTTGCTTGATATGGGGCTTTATTCAAGAGCTGCTGGCCAAAACTCAGCATACCTGAAATTGATGTGGCGCCTTCGCTTGTTCGACGGGTTGTGCGTGCAATCAGCCCCGCCAATTGTAAAGCGTCGGCAGGTGTTGCTACCCGAATCCACGGAACCACGATAATCTGACTATCCCGGTGCGACCATTGAACGATGGTCACGCCAATGGCACCATAGGGACCGTTTTTAATTGCATTCAGTATTGCCGGATGGATAAAGGCCGCCGACATACCAGCCATTTGGAGGGCATATTCCTGTTCATCAACGCTGTAGGAACAGTCAATCGCCAAAACAAGGTTCAGATCGACACGATTATTTTGCTGGGCCTGAGGCACGCTTGCAGGAATAATCAACAGTAATAAGGCGATCAATCCGATCAGCGCCCTATTACTGAAAACTTTCATTATTGAACTGCCTTATCCCGGTGCAAGCCCACGCAGTCGTTCAGAACGGCGCCGCAACAATTCTATCGTTGCCAGCAGGCAAATTGATATGGCAACGAGTATGGTCGCAACTGCTAATATTGTCGGAGATATTTGCTCGCGAATACCAGAGAACATCTGACGTGGAATGGTTCGCTGATCCACATCAGCAAGAAACAGAACCGCCACAACTTCATCCAGCGATGTAATGAACGCAAACAGGGCACCGGAAATCATGCCGGGCATAATCAGCGGCATGATAACCCGGTGAAAAGTGGTCCAGCCATTGGCACCCATATTTTGTGAGGCGCGAATGAGAGATCTGTCAAAGCCGGAAAGGGTGGCCGTCACTGTGATAATCACAAATGGAATACCAAGCGTCGTATGTGCGAGAATTATACCAAGGAAAGTGCCCGACAGGCGAAACTCCGCCACGTTCCAGTCAAGCCCAATGGCACTTACAACAGCCTGAATTCCATTGATAACAAAATCAGGCAAGATCGCCATCGGCGACGAATAGAAGAAAAACATCCCCGTAGCGGTGATCACCAAAGGCACAATCATCGGTGAAATCAGCAGGCTGGTTATCAGCGATCGATAGGGCATTTCAGGCCGCGACAGGCCAAGGGCCGCAAGTGTGCCAAGACCGGTGGCCAAAATGGTAGCAAAAAATGCGATGAAAAACGAGTTGCGGGTTGCCCTGACCCACTGGGCATTGTTCCACATATCAGACCACCATGCAGACCCAGCCGCTAGCGGGTTCTGCATGCCATTGGTGACAATATCCTGATACCAGCGGGTTGAAAATGCAGCTGGATCAAAACTCATCATACCGGATGTGAATGAGAAATACGGCTCAACATTAAACGATAACGGAATGATGATAATCACCGGCATTATCAAAAATACAAATATGAACGTGCAGATGGTCAAATAGATATATTGCCAGATCCGTTCCAGCGTTGTCGCATAGGGTGGCAATTCATTCATAAAGAATAATGGTGTGCCGAACAAAAAGGCAAAGCCGATTACTACTGATACAGAACCAACAATTGCCAATACTGCCACGCATGCCACAGCAAACAGGATATATCGTGCTTTAATTTTTGAATTTTTCAAATCAATCACCCGAAGCTTAGTTTGTCGATGCCGACAAATTTATTATACAGCCAATAAAGCACGAGAACGATTACCAGCAGAATGGTTCCAAGGGCAGCCCCCAGGCTCCAGTTCAGCGTTTTTTGAATGTGCCCAGCAATCAGATTTGAAATCAGTACGCCATCTGCACCCCCCACCAGTGCCGGGGTGATATAGTAGCCAATGGCCAGAATAAACACCAACAAAGTACCCGCCGCAATACCGGGTAGGGTCTGCGGGAAATACACTCGGCGGAAGGCCGTGAACGGCGTTGCCCCCATTGAACGTGCGGCACGTAAATATGTCGGTGGGATGGTCTTCATAACCGAGAATAATGGCAAGATCATAAAGGGCAGCAATATATGCACCATGGCAATAATTGTACCGGTTTGATTATATATCAGCTGCACCCGGCTTTCATCACCAATGATACCGATGAAAACCAGAATATTATTGATAATCCCTTTCGATTGCAAAATCGCAATCCACGCGGTCGTTCGCACCAATAACGATGTCCAGAACGGCAACAGCACCAGGATCATCAGCAGGTTTGAAGTTGCAAGCGGCAGTGTCGACAAAAGATAGGCGACTGGAAATGCCAGCAAAAAGCATAGAAAAGTTATAATTGCCGATAGCCAAAGTGTTTTCCAGAAATTCGACACATATATCTGATAAATTTTATCAGCCTCAACAATCTGTTCTG
>Ga0256839_1002256_pt1 | contig 21781 bp, 16 predicted proteins | sample 354166metaG_FD_185968 | JGI IMG/M metagenome (GOLD analysis project Ga0256839, IMG submission 185968) | Hydrothermal vent microbial communities from Mid Atlantic Ridge, Atlantic Ocean - 354-166 | ecosystem: Environmental > Aquatic > Marine > Hydrothermal vents | place: Atlantic Ocean: Mid... | reverse complement strand
ACCCCGACCGCATGCCCCGTGAGCGGTTCGCCGATGGGTGCGCCGGTCTCGGCATCCCACAGCCGGATGGTGCCATCATCGGAGCCCGAGATGATGCGCCGGCCATCCGCCGATATCGCCACCGACCTGACCCAGCCCTCATGCCCCGTGAGCGGTTCGCCGATGGGCGCGCCACTCTCGGCATCCCACAGCCGGATGGTGCCATCATTGGAACCCGAAACGATGCGCCGGCCAACCGCCGATATCGCCACCGAGTTGACCAAGCGCTCATGCCCCGTGAGCGGTTTGCCGATGGGCGCGCCGCTCTCGGCATCCCATAGCCGAACGGTACCATCATCGGAGCCCGAGACGATGCGCCGGCCATCCGTCGATATCGCCACCGAGTTGACCCAGTCCTCATGCCCCGTGAGCGGTTTGCCGATAGGCGCGCCAGTCTCGGCATCCCACAGCCGGATGGTGCCATCATCGGAGCCCGAGACGATGCGCCGGCCATCCGTCGATATCGCCACCGAGTTTACTTTGCCCTCATGCCCCATGAAGGTGCGGATCAGGGGGCTGTCCGCGGGAATAAGGCGTGGAAAGCGCGGCAGGATGGCTGGCGGCACAACGGCGCGGCAGGCATTCTGGCGAAGCTCCCTGATTTCGGCCCCCATGTCATCCCGCAGGCGGCCCAGCAATTGCGGAACAAGCTGCCCGGCATCGCGCGCCAGCGCGCCGCCCGACTGGCTCAATGCCCGGCCCACCAGTGCCTGCGGTGTCTTGTGGCGCCCATCAAAAGGCGCATATGCCGCATAATCGGCAATCAGCGGCTGCGGATCCTCCAGTGCCCGCAGCTTGGCCTGCATCCACTCCACGTCCAGCAGCAGGGCATCCAGCCTTGCATGTTCGCCCGCTTCATGCAGGTGCATGGGCAGAAAGCGGTAATAGTATTGCCGCTCTCCCTCCTGCAGCCGTGCCGCATCCATGCCCTCATGGGCCCGTAACCATGCCTGGTGCTGTTCCTTGAGCCTTTCCTCACCAGCCCGGTCGCGCAGATATTTGCGCATTACGTCATGCAGGCGAATGGTGCGCCGGCCCAGGTCGAAATCCATCAGCAGGGCAAATTGCCACAGATCGTGCAGCAGTTTTTCCGTACTGACCTCGTTCAGCCCGGCGGTCTGCCCCCACAGGCGGCTGATGGTGGCAATGGGAACATCCTCATCCTCGGGGAACAGCGCCAGCTCTTCATATCGTTTCACTTCATCCGGATATCGTTTCACTTCATCCGGTTCGAAGAAGGACAGGCTGGCCTCGACACAGAGGGCAACAGCACGGCTGCGTTCTGTCGCGTTGCGCGGATCGAAGGCCTTCAACCCCTCCTGCTCATAGAGGCGTTCGACATGATGAATGGCGTGGGGCAGGGGCTCTCCCCGCTTGATCCTCTGTTTCAGCACGCTCCCGGCCAGCGACAGCAGCAGGGGCCATTCACCCAGGCGGGCGGCCAGCCTCTTCAGTTGCTCTTCATGACGAGCCACGTCCTGCTCGGTGATGCCGAAGCGATCCAGCCCCTTGACGAGCAGCTGCATGGCCTCGTCCGGCCGCATGGCATCCACACGCACCCGGACAGCATCATCCGGCAGGGTGCTGCCTATGCGCGTGGTGATCAACCGCACCAGGTTGGGCGCATCAAAGTCGAAAGCGGCGAGATCCTGTTCGCGCCAGACATCATCCAGCACCAGCAGCATGCGGCGCTTGCCGATCAGCTTGCTGACCTCCATGCGCAGGGCGTGCCGGTCATTCAGGCCGCTGGGCTTTCCGGCGAGCTGGCGATGGATGTTTTCCAGTCTGGCAAGCAGTTCACCTTCTTCTAGGTTTTCCCCGAGTTCCACCCACAGGATACCATCATGAAAGGCATCCATCACTTGCTCCTGCCATACCAGCCAGCGCGCCAGTTGCGTCTTGCCGAAGCCGCCCGCGCCCTGCAATGCCACCGTGATGCCGACATTGGCCACGCCTCGCGTCAGCAGACTGCCCAGCAGGGTTTCGCACTCCTGCTGGCGAACGACAAAATCGGGATTGTATTGTGGTATGGAACGAATGCCCTTCTGCCGGCGAAGCTCGCGAATCTGGCTGATGAGATCATCGAAGCCCTGGGCCTTGATGTAAAAACAGCCCTCAGGCAGCGCCGGCAGGACGTCTGCATCTTTCTGGGAGGCTGCCAGCACGATGAACCGAACGCGGCCCCTGAGCATCAGCTCGCGCAATTCTCCCCTTATCTTCAGCGCGAGCGATGCTTTTGGCAGGGGCTGGTATTCTCCTACGGCATCGATGCCGGCTAGGATAATGGTTTCGGTCAGCAAGCTGATCGCATTTGCATCAGACATTGCCTACAGCCCCCGGCCAGGGAATCCACGAATTTCCTCGCATTCTTCTTGTAATTTTCAATCAGGATCTCATGTCTTTTATAGAATTCATATATACACTTTTTTGCCCCCTCCTCATCTCCCTTCTCTTTATGCCCCGAACCATCACGCAAGGCATCGATGGAATGATTTATATCATTCTGTATGCATTGCATCATGTATTCCATGATTGATTCTTGATGTTCATCAAGTGATATCCTTTTTGACCTTATATCTTCAACATATGAAAAAAGTTGATATAGACCCCTTTGCGGGATGAATTCGACACTTCCATTTATTATTTCGATATAATCATTTCTCAGGAAGTTGAATATTTTCTCGACCAGTTTGTTGATTTCCTTGAAAGCCTCCACTTTGGCAGGATTTCCAAGTCCCGCATATTTTTCGCGCCTGTCAATTCTCTTGCGCAATATTCCCAGAATCACATCACAAAACATGCGCGCCCGCGTTACGGGAACATGTTTCGGGATCAGTGCCTTGACAAGCTCCATGTCCTGCCTGTCCGAGATGACGACGTGCTTCACCTTGTCATCGCGCATGTATTCGCGCAGTTCGCCCGTCAGTTTTCTCTCAATGGATTCCGCCGGCAGAGGCAGGTACTCCCCCCTGTCGTTGATGGCAGCCAAGATGATCACGCCATCAAGCGCACCCAGGTAGCTGGGCAGAGCGGGCGGTTCTGTCATGTCGTCTTCAGGCATTGGTAATCATGTCAGGTTGTTTCTGCGTTATCGCCGGACTGCTGCCGTTTCTTGCATCCAGCAACAGTGCCTGCATGGCAGTATAGAAAGCTCCTCCCAGGGATGGCCCGTCGAGGTCAAGAAAGTTTCTTGGTGTATCCAGGTCCGATGCATATACCCAGGCACGCCCGTTTGGCTTATACAATCCCCAGAAGATATCCGGCAGGTCATTTTCCACATCGTCTGGCAGTGGATTACCGGGCCACCATGCCTGCATGCCACAGGCCTTCGCTGCGTTTTTCAGGCTGCCCCGAAACTCTTCCCCCAGCTTCATGAATGCTGCCTTGGGGTCAGGCATCAGCAGGCCCTGGCCCGGTTTCATCACGCGCATGGACAGGCGCAGCATCCTGCCTGTCTTGCCTTCCTTCTTTTCCTCATTGATGGCTGCGGGAAAGTCATGTTCCATCTCGAAGGAAGGAGGGTGCACCTTTCTCCAGGCAATCGCTCGCAGCGTCATGCGTACGGCATTGACAGGCCAGTTGATGTGCCCGGCCAGTGTGTTCACGATTTCGTCATCCAACTCTTGCGCCAGCGAATTGGCTTGCGCTGCCAGATAACGACAAATAGAGGCATATCCCGCCAGGGCATGCACGCCTGCATCATCGGTGAAGCCGCCCCTGGATGCGTGCGCATCTCTCCACCATGACGCCTCTTCCGCCTCTTTCGGGATGCCGCCAGTTTCGACATGGGATTTCAGCAACTCGAAAACCGCGGAAACATCTTCTTTTTCAAATACACTCTTGTGAATGGAAGCGAGCAGGACAGGCATGTGCATCAACCTTCTTCTGGTCTGATGGACACCTTCAGGTTTCCGTCGACGCCTTCGGCTATCTCTACCTTGCCGCTCCAGTGTCCCTCCTCGTTGAAATCTTCTGGCCGCACCCTCCATTCATGAACGGGTTCGTCCGTATCTTGCGGCTGATCACTTTCTTCATAAAATATGGTTAGAAGTTTCCATTCATGACCGGTTTCGTCCGCATTTTGCAGCTTATCACTTCCAGCATAACCTTGCAGCTTATCACTTTCTTCATAAAATGTGGTTAGAAGTTTCCATTCATGAACGGTTTCGTCCGCATTTTGCAGCTTATCACTTTCTTCATAAAATGTGGTTAGAAGTTTCCATTCATGAACAGGTTCGTTCGTATCTTGCGGCAGCAACTGCACGACAAGCGTGGGGAAATCTGCAGGCACGTTATGCTCAGTGTCCACATTCAGGGTGATGGAAATCACTCTCTTCACTTGTCGTATATGACCTGAAAGGCGAAGACCACCAATCGTCAGCTCAAAGGGCTCGAACTTGCGCGCTTCTTCTCCTTGCGCAGCTGCTCTGCGGTAGTGTGGCAGAGCAATTTCGCCCACAATTCCTCCTTCATGTTCGGGCCTGGACTTGCGGTACGACTCAAGCAGAACAACCTCGGCTGCGGCATCTTTCCTTTCCGGTCTGCCGGCAATCTTTTCGCGCGCCGTTTCCAGCGCGGTGGCAACCTCAACGGCATCCCAGAAAGCTGTTTTCTTCAGGACGCTCCCCTTCTGCTTCTTGAGGGCAGACACATGGGTATTCAGTTTCTCGAGAGCCAAATTAACAAGCTTCGTATCTGCGGCAAGAACCGGTGCCCAGATGGTCAGCTTGTCAAAAAGGAGAGTTGGCGTGAACGGCTCTTCCGGCTGCCAGCTCTCAAGATCCTGTTGCACTTCCTCACATCGTTTTTTCTGCCATTTTCGGAAACTCTCAAGCCACTTTTCCTTTGCATCTCCCAGTTGCTCCGCCAGTTCCTCCCAGCCATCGGGCCCCAGGGCAACGATCTCCTGCGGCGGATGCTCCATGAAGGCTTCGGCATCCTCCGGATGCCAGGCATGATCCACCACTACAAGGCGTTCCGGATCATCCATTTTTTCGAGTGCGGTGGCTGCACTTTCGGCCAGCGGACTACTCTCATGTTCCACGATCACGGTTACATCAAGGCACCTGGTCAAATGCTCGAAATCAGGCAAGGCCTCGCCGGAAACCTGATAAATGCGAAACAGTTTTTCTCCCACGGGAGGATTGAACAATCGTCTAGCCTTGCGCATCGTGTCCACAAGGTCTTTCAAGGCCCAATCCACCACGACTATATCTGCCCGCACACCCACTTGGCGGTCAGAAGTTTCTTCGATCTGTTTCTTTGCGTTGTCAGCAGTCATTGCCCTGACATCCTTTCTGCCTCTTTATCTTGTGAGAAGCGCAGCATATCGAGCATGCCCGAGGTCATGACAAAGACGGTGCGCAAGAGGTGCACATCTGCCCGCCTTTCCTCTGGCCACTTGTGGGGCTGCAACACTGCATCAAGGAGCTTGACCATCGCGTGTCGCACCCCGAGGTTGCCGGCCTTCCTGTTGCCCGTATAGAGCGGCACGCCTGCCAGCAACAGCAATGCCAATAGCCCTTCATCCTGCTGCTTTATCTCGCAAGCTTGCAGCAGGTTGTCGTAGCTGTCGCGATGCGCCTCGCCCCAGAATTGCCGGCATTTTGGATTATTGAGCTTTTCCAGGCTAGAGAGGGTTGTGGAAGAAAAGCCGCTTGGGCGTCCGATGCATCGTTGTTTGCTCAGACACTCCTCACACCTGAAGACATCTTTCTCCAGATGACGAAGCCCTTCCCTGAAAGAGGTGATGTTGCACCCTCTTTTTTCCAGCGTATCCAGCATCTCGGAAAGGCGTGCAAGAAGGGGCAGATAGCGATGGCAACTTTTCTTAATCTCATCTCTCAAGGCAACTTTATCTCCGATATATTCTTCCACGACATACTGAAAAACCTTATGCTTTGACAGGTCACTTGGCCCGGATTCTGCCACTTCCCTCTTATACCTTTCGTTAGCAACCCAAAGGGTCATGCGAACATTCTTCTCATTGGGAGAGAGATGAAGCGCCTTTGAAAAAAGTATCAATGGCGCAAGAGGAAGAGCATCCCATATTTTCGACAAGCAGCCGATTATTCGGTCAGCCTGACCAGCTCCAATACTGAATGGCTGATATTGCCTATATGCACCGCGGCTGACAGATATCGTTTTTCCTTTTTTTGTGGCAGGTGATTTGATGCCACATTTGAAGGAGGCATTCGAATAAGCAGCCTTTATAAAATCCTTGGCATCCTTTGTGCCAACAGCCAACGCCAAGGCCGCCAATGCAATGAATCGGCACAGATTCGGGCATTTCAACCTCTGCCTGCAAGTTGCAAATACCATCTCCCTTCCAAGGATGGAAAATGCAGTGATCAGCTGATTTCGAATGGCATTCGCCTCACTATCATCTCGGCCACCTCTATTTTGGGTCAACAACCAAATGAATGAATTAACATTAGACATGTCATTACTTATATCATACAGTCCATTCCATCGCAGCATGATGCGCAATACCGTGAATTCGGCTTTCTCTGTTGTAGAGAAAAAATTATTTTTAAAGGTTTCTGAGATTTTATTTGCACATTCTATGATGGAGCCAACACCATTTTTCTGCAGAAAATATTCTTCATTCTGCAGGGTGTGGTAGAAGTTATTACATATATTTTTAATTTCTTGCCTAATTTCTTGTGCAATGCTATTGCTCATCACCCCCTCATCAAGGCTGCTTCGCGTTTCCTGCGAGAAATCGCCAATGAATGTCCGGAAAATTACATCACCTCCTCGTTCCACATCCCATCGATGACATACGACCACAAGGTGCCAGAATGGCGCCAGATAAACTATGTGGACGAGGCAAGCAGCATGCACGAAAACAGACACACACCACACCCTGCAAGGGTAACGCGTGAAGCCGAGGGGATCAACCGCAAGACCGAACATCCATGCACTGCAGATGTTTTCATGGAAATTGCAAATCGTGAATTGCGGAATGAGGAAGGCTTTATGCCCGAGGCGCTGTCTCTCGTCATTCCGGTTCTCGAAGTGCTGGATGATGGAGAGAGTTTCGCGCTGTCCATGTCCGGAAACACGCAGGCGAAAATGCCGGCCATGGTGTTTTCACTGCGTGCCGCAGCATCGGGGCCTGCACTTGCCGAGGCACGTGCCCTTGAACTTGCAGGAATCTTGCGTACGGCATTGAGTGCTGCATTTCCGCAAGCCAGGTGCATTGAATGCGGCAGCCCTTTGCAGCCCCTGCGGCATGTCGTTCGGCTTGTACCCGCAGGTCATGACATTGATATTCTTCCCCATCATGGTTCGGAGCATCTTGCGCCACGTCTGGTGAAAAGCCGGGCCGATGCCGGCATCACGGATGGGCGGATCATCCTGCCATCCCTGCCAGGCAGCGGAGAGGCTCTCGGCCTGGCGCTGAAAATGCTTCATGACATGCAATCTCCAGTCAGGATCACCGTGCGATTGCAGAAGCGGGCCATGGATGCCTCCCTGTTGCGCGCAGTTCTCGAGGCCAGGCGCTCGCTTGTTGATGCATTTGTCAATGAAGGCCTGGAAGACGCGCTGTCCATGGCGCCTGCCATGGATCTGCTGAAGGAACTGGCCCGCAGTCGAAGCATCTGGAAGCTCGATGTGGAAGTGGAGAGTGCCAGAAAGCTGGATGATGCGCTTCTGGACCTCCTGTCCATGGCCTTTCATGGCACGCCGCAGGAGCGGAAGGCCTTTCTTCCCGTCAAGGCGGATTTGCGTGGCATGCTGCCGGGAGACACCTGTTTCAGGCGGGTGCTTCCTGCCGTCATTGCAGCAGGAGCAGCCCATGTCATGGCGCACGACAGGGATGCTCCGACCACAGATGGCGTCATGCTCGGCGCGGCAGACGGAGACAGGCCAATTCGCCTCTCCGCACGTGATCGTGCACGCCATCTCTACATCATCGGTGCTACCGGCACGGGCAAATCGACGCTGATTTCCAATCTTCTTGCCGAAGACATGGAGGCTGGGCGTGGCGTCATCCTGTTCGATCCCCATGGCGACCTGTGGGATGATGCCCGACGTCTTGTGCCGGAAAACCGTCGGCAGGATGTCGTGCACTGTCATCTGGCCGATCCGAGGTGGACCTTTTCGATCAACATCCTTGCCGGCGCGGGCGGTGAGCCGAGAATTGAACGCAACACCATCACCAATGCCCTGATCGACCTGTTCAGGCGTGTGCTCTACCCTGGAGTGCCCGAAGCATTCGGCCCAATGTTCGAGAGCTACTTCCGCAACGCCCTGCTGCTGCTCATGATCGCCGAAGGCGACAAGGCTTCCCTGATGAATTTCCAGACGATCTTCCTTGACAACGACTATCGGCGCGAGCTTGTGAAGCGCTGTGATGACGAGGAAGTCAAGAAGTTCTGGGAGTTGGCGGAAGAAGTTACCTGGGGCAACGACATCGCTCTGCCGAATGTTGCTCCCTATATTGCCTCCAAATTGACGCAGATCACCGGAAACCCGCTCCTGCGCCCCATTCTGACGGCTACCGAATCCTCACTGGATTTCAATGAGGTGATTGCCGAACAGAAAATCTGTCTCATCAACCTCGCAAAGGGGCATGTGGGAAGCAGGGACGCCGCCTTTGCCGGCGGGCTGCTGTCCATTCGCATGGCCATGGCAGCGCAGGCCCAGGCGCGACTGCCACGGGAGGAGCGCAAGGAATGTTTCGTTTTCATGGACGAGTTCCAGACCTATGCCACCTACATGCTGGCCGATCTCATGGCCGAAAGCCGCAAGTTTGGCCTGCGCGTAACACTGGCCAATCAGACGCTCAGCCAGATCAGCGGAGGGCGTGGGCGTGAAAACATCGTGGCGGATATTCTTGGCAATGCAGCCAATATTCTCTCCTTCAGGGTAGGCGATGCCGATGCCCAGCTGCTGCAGAACTGGTTTGAGCCTCGCTTCACTGCTGCCCGGTTGAAGCGCCTGCCGGATCATCATGCGGTGGTCAGATGTCTGGCGGATGGCCGCCCCATCGAACCTGTCCAGGTCAGAACGCTGCCTCCACGTGATCATGTTGCCCGAAACGGGAATGCTACCTAGACTGCACGCACCGATCCTGGATGGAGGTGCACTTTCCCATGCCGACAAGAGATGCCGACGCTTTCCCTCAACTGGAGCTGTTGCGAGGCGTTCTGGTGATCACCCGGATTTCTTCCGAGGGAGAGTTTCTACCGTTTGAAAATGACGGTGTTGCGGCGCTGGAAAGGAAGCTGAAGGCAGTCGAAGAAGCAAGCCCCGCTATTCACACGGTTGTTCTGGCGGAGAAACAGACCGCATTCCCTGAAGGCTGGCCCGGACAAGCGGGGCATGATTGGCCGTTTGTCATCATTCGCGCCCGGAATTACGAGGATCTTGCCGACAAGCTGCTCAAGCATGGTGGTGCAATGGGCCAGAGGCTGCGCTCGCGTGCGCGTGAGGACGCAAGCACACTCAGGCTGTTCGGTAACCGTGAAGCCAAGTGGAGCAGATTGGACACCTCCGGAAACACCTTGATTGAATGCATAACCGGCGATCTGGTGTGATTCTGCGGCGGTTCCTGCTGGTTTCATTGTCGTCGCTGCCCTGTTGGCTGGAGGCAGGCGGTCTTTTTGCAGTGTTTGCGCCTCAAGCAGGCGCACTTCTCCTCTCAAGCCAGCACCAGCGCTTCATGTTGTAGGCCATGTTGGCGAACGTGATCATGGCCTCGGCACGCTTGATCCCGATGGTTCGGATGAACAGGCGCATGCGCTCCTTCTGTTCGGCAAACACATGCTCCACTTTCGCCCGGATGCGCGATTTCGTGCGGTTGCCGCGGGCCATGGGTGCCAGCATCGGCCTGCCTTTCGGCTTCTTGTGGTGGATGCGGCTGACCTTGCCCACCCGCTCCAGGTATTCCTCGTTGGCCTTTGAACGATAGGCCGTGTCCGCCCATACCTCGGATGCCGTATTGTTCGGGTCAATCAGCCCCTCACGTAGCCGCGCGCCATCATGTGCCGCCGCGTCCGTTGCTTTCATCTTCCGAATGAGGCCATGACGCCGGTCGATACTGATATGGCTCTTGTACCCAAAGGCCGGAATGACCAGGCCTTCCCGCTCCCTGCCATCTTCTTCAACCCGCACCCGACCGCGCTTCAGTGTCCAGCGCACATCCATGTCCTTCTGACGCAGCTTGTGCGGCTTGTCCTGCCAGGCCTTCGGAACACGGCCTGCCTTGATGGCGGCCTTTTCCTCTTTCGTATTGCGCTGCTTCGGCGCTTCCACAATGCTGGCATCCACGATCTGGCCACCCATCGCCAGATACCCCGCCTGCTCGATCGCCGCATTCAGTCGCTCGAACAACTTCTCAAGCGCGCCGGCGGCAATCAGCGTCTCGCGGAAATCCCACAGCGTGTTCTCGTCCGGAACCGCATCGCCCGGCCCCAGCCCACAGAACCGCATCCAGCTCAACCGGTCGCGTACAAGATACGACGTCTGCGCCAGCGACAGCCCATGCAGCGCCTGCAACACCAGCATCTTGAACTTCAACACCGGATCGTAAGGTGGCCGCCCGCCCGGCCCGCGCCGTTTACGCCCACGCCGCAGCGCCCGCAGTAGAATGGGACGGAACATCTCGAAGTCCACCGTCGCAGCCAGCTTCTCCAGAGGATCCCCCTCCGCCGATAATTCCTCAAGCCGCTGCTCGAAATCCCAGAACCCGCGCTGCCCCGCCATTCCCACACCTCCGGCGATTCAGATTTCCTTCTCACCAGAATGAATCACATTCCGCCTGAAATGGCCAGTTTCCGGAGGTGTCCGATTGTTCCGGGAGTTGCCCCTCGCAAGACTGGAGCCCCGCAAGAAAGGGGATGAAAGCCTCATGACAGGGTTGCAATCACGTGCTTTCGGCGTGCGGCCCGCGCGCTATCTTGTTGATGACGAATTGGGAAAGGCCTTTGCGGAAGCAGCACACGAACAGCCGTCATCCACGGTGATGATTGTCGGTCCGCCGTTTGCCTGCGTGGCATCCACGTCGGAAAAACCGGAGACGGACACGGTGCCGGCATCATGATAACATGCACGGCTGGGGATGATGACAGGGTGGGCAGCACGTCATGATGAATGCAATCTCCGGACAAGAGCATGCAGGTTTTTCCTGCGCTGACATGTTGCGCGGTGTGCTTGTCATCGCGACGGTGGATGCATCCGGCAGGTTCCACCCTTTCACCGGATCAGCCATTGATGCCCTCGAACGCAAGCTGAAGGCAGTGCGTGAAGCGCAGGAACGCATCCACACGGTGGCACTGGCGGAGGGGCAACGGGGATTTGCGCCCGGCCAGCCGGGTGATGACGCTCATGGCTGGCCCTTCGCCATCGTGCATGCACGTGATTTCGATGACCTGACAAGGCAACTGGTGCGGCAGGGGGGCCTGCTGGGCCAGCGCCTGCGTCAGCATGCCCGTGATGCCACCCTGGAACTTCTCCTGTTCGGCAAGCGCAGTGCCCGCTGGAATGACCTTTTCCAGGAACCCCGCTTGAAGAAGCTGGAACCCCGCAAGCACGACAAGGAAGAGCATGCATCAAGGGATGGTCATGTCGATGCGGCCGTCGGCTGGATGCGACACGAGAATATCACGCTTGCCGAGACCGACACGCAAACCCTGCCGGAGCTGTTGCGGCTTGCCCGTTCAAGCCATTCCCCTCTGCGTGGCGTGATCATCGGCCCGCCCGGCGCCGGCAAGAGCACGCTGCTGCGTTACGCCGCCCGCCTGCTGGCCGACGATGCGGAAGCGGAACGCCTGCCCCTGCTGATCCACCTGCCACGCTGGCACAGCGAAGCGGACGGGCGGGATTGGCGCGCAGCTCTTCTGCAGCATGCCTGCAACATGCTCGAAATCCCGCCGCAGGGCGGCGAAGCTCGGGCGCTGCGGCAGATGCTCAAGGTGGGGCGCCTGCTGGTGCTGCTGGATGGCCTGGACGAGGTGAACGCCTCCTTCATCGAAACCCATGTCCTGTCCCTTGTGGAGCATCTGGACACAACGGGCGCCAGCTGGCTGGCCACCTGCCGCACCGCCGCCCGCCAGCACTGGGAAGGGCTGACCGGCCCGTTGCAGGCGGATGCCGAATTGCGTGCACCTTTGTGGCGCCTCGACGAGCTGGATGCAAATGCTCGCAAGCGTTACATCACGCACTGGCCCTGGCAGCATGAGGAAAGGGAGCGGCGGCAGCAGGCCCTGCAGGAAGCGATACGCACCTCCCCGCAAGTGGCCGATCTGGCGCGCAATCCGCAGCTGCTGTCATTGCTGTGCTATGTGGCGGATACCGTGCCGGAGCTGCCCTTGCCACCCACCCGTGTGGAAATCTTCGAGCACGCCGTGGCCCACGCGCTCAATGCCTCGCTGCCGGCCCGCCCTGGCGTTGAAGGCGCAGAGGACGCAACGCCGGAAGATCGCCTGGCGCTGCTGGGCGAAATTACCCTGCAACTGGCGCTGCATGAAGGCAGGCCCGTGGAGTTTTCATGGCAGACCATCATCCGCTGCGTGAAGGTGCTCCGCAAGGAAGCCGGCAGCAACGCCGATCTGGAGTTCCGTCTTCCCGCCTGCCTGCTTTCACGCCAAGGGCTGGAACGGTTTCTTGACGAGCTGGTGGAGCGCGGTCTGCTGCTTCGCCACCAGACAGCACGGGAAACCCGCTTCGCCTTCCTGCATCTGAGCCTGCAGGAATTTCTGACCGCCAGCGCCCTAGCCCTGCGCATCGATGATGCAGGCCTGGAACAGGAGCTGAAAGCGGATTGCGAGACGAAGCTCTTGGGCGAATGGCTGCGGTGCTGGCATGGTGAAGAACGCTGGCGCGAAACCCTGCTGATGCTGGCCGGATGCCTGCAGGATCCGAAACCGCTGCTGGAGCTGTTCGCTGACCCGGCGCGCGACACCCTGTTTCGCGATTTTCTCGCCACCGCCGGCCTGATGACCGCAGAAATCTCGGCGCTGCAATATGAACAAGATGATGCCCTGCGCCGCCAGGCCAGCCGCATTCTGGATGATGTGCGCGACATCTGGCTCATGTCGCTAGGAGCGGTGCGTAAGATGCTGGATGCGTCTCTCACCGTTGTCCTCAAAAGGCCGGAGGGCAATACACACGATGACACATTTGTTACTGTTTCGCTAGACATGCTCCGGAATGAGCATTGGCAGATGCGCCACATAGCTCTCAAGGTGCTGACAAGGCTTGACCCTTCCGTGCAAACCAGTATCGCCGAGAAGCACATCGTGCCTTTGCTGCTGGATAAAGATTGGCAGGTGCGCGACACTGCTCTTGAGGTGCTGGGCAAGCTTGATCCTGCCGTGCTGGCCAGCATCACCGAAGAACACATCCTGCCAATGTTGCGGGAGGATTGGCAGGTACGCGGCACTGTTGTTGAGGTGCTGGGCAAGCTTGATCCTGACGAGCTGGCCAGCATTGCTGAAGAACACATTCTGCCAATGCTGCGGGAGGAGGATGGAGGGGTGCGCCGCACTGCTATTGAGGTGCTGGGCATGCTTGATCCTGACAATGCCAAGTCAGTTCTGCCCGATATCGTTGCTTGCATGGAGCAAGAACTATACAAGGGAGTGGAAACCATTTCGGCAATTTACAATCACCGCATCCCCATTGATCGCTTTTGGCCTCCCGTGGTCAAGGCTCTCCAAGGTGGTGCGTCGGAGCGCCGCATTGCCATCATGAAGGGATTGGCCACGCTCAGGCTGGCGGCCGACCGTCCACCCATCACTACCGTGCTGGAAGAACTGGCCCGTGATGACGGGGAGGATGCGGACGTGCACCAGGCTGCCCAGGAGGCGCTGGCCAAAATCAGGCGGCGGCCGGAATTCCCGGCCGCCTGAGGCCAGGCCCGGACGGGCCTTGTTCAGACCTCATGATTGTCATTGGTCACAAGGCGGTGCAACCGTTCTTCCATCTAGGCGTCCATGCCCTTCAGGAAATACTGGCGGGCACAAACGATGCACAGGCGAACCCCTCTGCCGAAAACATGACCGAGTCCATGCGTATGCGTGTTGTTGCGGCAGCACAGGCACGGATGGTGAGAGAACGACGATGCAGAAGACATGGCGGCACTCCCTGCTTGCGGGTTGGACGATGGAACACTGCCATCGTGGCACGGCGCCCTGCACGGCACGAGGCAGGGTTGTGGAACACGCGGGAAGGGAATGCGCAACATTCTGCCTTCCCGGCCATGGGCCTGAGTGCATGGAGCGGCACCATGAAAAAAGGGCCGCCCACCACAGGCGGCCCTGCGAGAAGACCTTTCACCGATGCATCATTCGATCTTCGTTACCTTCCCGCCAGTGATAAGCTCCACGGTGGCAAGCGCATCCGCGAAGCTGCTTGTCTTGGCGACAGGCTCCTTCGGAAACACCGAAGGCTCATAGATGAAGCAGTCGCCATCATCATACGCCCTGATCTTCATCAGACGACCGTTGGAGGTCTTGACCCACTTCGTTTCCATGGTTTCTCTCCCTGCCAAGGGTTGCTGCAACAAGGCCAGTCTCTCACAAGTCTTCGGCAGTGTCTCCCCGGGGTTGTGGAACGAGAACAAGCTTATCGGAGCGAAGGCCAATGGAATGGCCTCCGTCAATGGTGAACGTCACGGACGCCCATACCGGAAGCGGTAATAATACCGTGGTGCATTCCATGCCGGTGCGGCATACTTGCCGAAAATGGGCGCACGGCGCAGAATGCGGCCCGTTCTCCTGTGCATGCGATACAGATCGCGGGCAATTTCATTATAGTTGCGGGCAGATTCACGGTAGATTTGCGCCTGCTGCTGCAAGCAGCGAATGTATCCGGCACGTGTGGCCGCCGCCTTGCAGTTCACCTGCGCCATAGCCGGCAGGGCCGAAAGAAGCAGCGCAGCCGCCATGATAGGGATCGCACGGGGATTCCTCATTTTCCTTTCTCCTTCGGTTTGGTTGCCCTGCAGGAGCACGATAGCCCGTATCTGCAAGGCAAGGGAGCAGGGGTTGTGGAACACAGGGGATCTGCAGCAAGATAGGGTTTGGCGCTCGGCTGCCTCTTCTGTTTTTCATGGCAGCATTGCAGGCTACGTATGTATGAGCCGCTCCATGCCATATCCGACCTGACGACGACATGCTCAGGAAATGCAAATACTGCGATGCTCCCGTGGCTCCCGGCGCCAAATACTGCCCACACTGTGGCGGTGCTGCGCCCACGCATTCCTGGCTGCAGGATGCTGCCGGAGCACTATTGTTCGGCAATACTGTCCGGTGCAGGAGTTGCCGTGCCAAGGTGCATCACTCGGCTTCGTATTGTCCCCGCTGTGGAGCACCGCATCCCGCCACCTTCTCGTGGCTGCGCCTGCTGGATCCGCAGCAGGCACTGATGCTGCTGTGGCGCTTGTTTGTCATTCTGGTTATGCTCATGGTGCTCATGCGCGTGATTGCAGGCATCTGAATCGAAGGCTTGCAGGGGGGCTGTTCCAGGCTTTTGCGTTGCCCTGCAGTTGTCGTATGGGTAATGTTAGTTGTCGTTACAGCTGCAGGTGGAAATTTGCTCATTTCATATGCTGTGGCAGGGAGGGGAGACGACATGACCGATGAGATTTATGGCTCCGATGACCTGGATCTTGCCGAAAATCCCGAGCGGCGCTGCCCTGCCGTGCTGCTGCTCGATGTCTCCAGCAGCATGGCAGGTCAGCCTATCGAGGAATTGAACCGCGGATTGCGCATTTTCACCCAGTCGGTGAATGACGACGAGATTGCCCGCAACCGCGTGGAAGTGGCGCTGGTGCCGTTTTCCACGGATGTCGAGGTGCATGATTTCGTGATCGCCTCTGATTTCCGTCCGCCGACCCTTGAGGCAGATGGCGTTACCAACATGGGGGCGGCCATTCTGCGCGGCCTGGAGCTGCTGGAAGATCGCAAGCAGCGCTACAAGCAGCACAATATCCCCTATTACCGCCCCTGGGTATTTCTGATCACCGATGGCCTGCCCACCGATGACATTCAGCTTGCCGTGCAGCGTGTGCACGAGGGCGTCCAGAACAGCAAGTTCATCTTTTTTGCCATTGGTGTGGAAGGAGCGGACATGAACGTGTTACGCCTGATTTCGCCACAGCGCACGGCAAAGCTGAAAGGATTGAAGTTCCGCGAGCTGTTCGAATGGTTGTCCAATTCGCTGGGAGAAATTTCCCGCTCACGACCAGGCGACAAACTCAAGCTGCCGCGGCCCGACAGCTGGATGGACGAGATAGAAGTGTGAGCTTTCTGGCCCGTTTCAGACGCATTATCGCCGTGAATCACGAAACACAAGAGGAAGTGGCGGCGCAACCCTTGCATGCCTGTTGGCGCTGGGCGGCGGCGCGGGTGCGTGGCGAGCTGCACGAACGGCTGAACCAGCCATTGCAGGATGCATATGCCTTCGCCCACAGACCGGAAGCGCTGTTCATGGCGGTGGCCGATGGCGCCGGCTCCACCAGCAACGGCGGCAGGGGGGCTATTCTGCTGACGCGGCACCTGCGGCAACGCTTCCGGGAAACACCGGCAGAAGAGTTGGGCGACGCCGCCCTGCGCCAGTGGATACTGGAGGCAGACGAGCGCATGCATGCTCTGGCGCGCCGCAGGGAATGCGCGGTGTGGGACTTCTCCACCACCCTGCTTGCCGTCATCGCCACGGATGATGCTTTCCACGTTGCGCAGGTGGGAGACAGCAGCATTGCGGTGGCTGGGGCGGATGGCGAGTGGGATCTTCTGTGCTGGCCAAAGAATGGCGAATACAGCAACGTTACCTTCTTCGTGCCCTTGCGCACTCTGGAAGACATGCATCTTTACACCTTCCGCAACACGCAGGCCTGCACTTCACTGGCGCTGTTCACCGATGGCATTGCCGACCTCGGCGTGTCGGATGCAGGAGTGGCCAACGGGTTCTTCAACTACTGGCTTGCGCCCCTGCTTCAGCGCTCGCAATGCGGCCATCATCATGACATTTCGCTGGCCATGCGGCAGCGCCTGCGCGAGCACCCGGCCATCCGCGAACGCACTGAAGGCGTAGGGGACGATCGCACCCTCATCATTGCCACCCGAGGAGCACCATGCCCACCTGCTACGACATGACCGGCAAGCGCCTGGAACTGCATGACAACAACCGCATCGGCAAGGGTGGCGAGGGCACGGTTTACGTTCACCCGAAAGATGACAATTGGGCCATCAAGATCTACAGGCCAGAGAAGCTCGACGCGCAGCGGCGTGAAAAGATCGAAGCCATATGTCGGGCCCAATACCACGCCAAGGTGGAAGATGTCCTGTTTCCCATCCTGCCGATCTACTCCACCCGTCGGCGCAAGACGGCAGACATCATCGGCTTCACCATGCAGCGGGCGAAAGGGCCTTATGGCTCGCTCTATGCCCTGATGCACCCGAAGGAGCGCCAGTGCAGCTTTCCGGCCTTCACGCTAAGGGACAACATCCTTGTCGCCCAGCGCATGCTGCGCATTGTGCACCGCCTGCATCAGCATAAGATCGTCATCGGCGACATCAATGCGCGAGGCTTTCTCATCCGGCAGATGGCCGGAGACGGGCAGAAGATGGGTCATGTGCTGCTGATCGACGCCGACAGCTTGCAGATCCCCGCCAATGGCAAGGTCTATTACTGCACGGTGGGTGTTGGCGATTATACACCGCCGGAGCTGCAAGGCAGGAAGCTGAGCCGGGGTATTCTGCGCGCGCCGGAGAGCGACCGGTTCGGCATGGCGGTGCTGCTGTTTCAGTTGATGCATGATGGCCTGCACCCCTTCGCCGGTTATCATCAGGGCAACAGGATCACCTATGAGGAGGCCATCAAGCACAAGCTCTATGCCCATGCCCCCAACAACGGCATGCGCCCCACCCGCAGCAGGATCATCCCGGCCCATTATCCGCAGGAGATCCAGGATGCCTTCATGCGCGCTTTCACTGGAGAGCCGGATGAACGCCCGACCCCGCGCGAATGGAACAGGTTGCTGTCCGGCCTGAAGCTGAAGGACTGCGGCAATGGCCACCATTATCCCCCGGGCGCCAACTACTGCCCATGGTGTGGCAAGAGCCACAACGCTGGCCGCCCTCATGTCAGTACCAGCAGCTCTACCACCAAGGGAGGTGGTGGAGCAGGCGCTACTAACAGCACCACCGGCACCGGAACCAAACCTGGAACCACCTCTTCCAAACGTTCCTACAACTACTCCATCCAAAGCGGCAACGACATTCCATGGGGTGCAATCATCATGGTGCTGGTATCCTTGTATCTCATCTACAAGGGCATCAACACCGTTGTGGGCTGGGTCATGGGCAGCGACACCCCGGCGTCTTCCCCCGGCATTGCCAGGACGTCATCCCAATCCCAGCCTGCATCCCCCAAGTCCGCTGTGCGCACGACAAGCAACCGCAAGTGCATCTTCCTGGCCAAACGCGCCAGAACTGTCGTGGAAAGGTCGCAGCAATATGACTGCGATAGGCAGGAAGATTTCAGCAACAATGTGTTCATGGTGTGCCAGGAGCAGGGTTACCAGCGCGCGCTGAACCTGTTGAAACAGACAGAGGTTGATGTCAAATCCTGCGCCAACCGCAAGGAGAGAGAGGCCAGACGCCAGCTGGAAGAACGAAAGCGTCGGCTGGCCTCCTGCCGTACTACCGTCAGGTCTGCTCGCAAGATGGCCGAGCTGCTGCGGTCCATGTGGTGTGGTCCTTCCCGAACCTACAATTGGAGCGGCATATACGAAAACTGCCTGCGAGACACTTCTCTTGCCGAACGACTGTTGAGGGATTTGCGGGATACCCACGCACGCTGCGTTGCCGAGCGCAACCAGCGGAACCGCACCTACGCTGCTCCCTCTGCACCAACGAGCAACGCCAGCCGTGGCGTCGATACATGGGACGATTATCGCAACGGAAGCCAAAGAGGCTATGGTAACAGCTATGGGTATGATGACAGTCAAAGTCGTCGCTCGCCGCCACCTCCCAAGCCACGTTACATTGCGCGCTGGCTGCGCCGGGATGGGCATCGCGCCACCGCCTGGAGCGCTACCAACAAGCGGGGATGCCTCCTCAAGAGCGCTTGCAACTGCCCCGGCAAAGCCAATAATTGCGGATTCTACCGACCAGGCGCAACGGCATTGTTCTGGCCTTTCGGCTGTCGCAAGGCGGCGGTCATTGCCATCTGCCAGGTGCGTCGTGCACGCTGATCACGCTCTGTTTTCTCCCTGCTTGGGAACAGATTGTGCTGGGCTCTCTTATAGAGATGAGATGAAACACCTTCGGAGCATCATGGTTGCCCAAGACGTATTGGAGCTAGGTATTTTGCCTTGTATTGCGGTGTATTCTTCGTAGGATTTGGGCAAGGCTGGCGACATGGAAAGCCAAGGCATTTCCATTCATCTGGAGATCTTCCCATCCATAGCTAAATCATCCTGCGCCAGCCTACCGATACCGGCAAGAAGGGACATAAAGTTATAACTTTACGCCCAGTGCGCAAGCCTTTTTGTGGTAGGGAAATGGAGCCGTTTTTGTGTGGCTCAGAGAAGTGCCGATGGCGGGTTTTCGCTATTGGCGCTTCCTTGTCATGGTGCTTGCGGACTGGTGATCGTCAAGGGTGAAATCGCTTCCGCGACGGCTCTCAAGGAGCCGCCCTTGACTATCACCAGGCCGCGAGGAACCGAGGCTGAATTGGAGCGCCTGGCGGCTTGATTTTCAGAAAATCGTATCGCGTTTTCGCGGTTTTTAGCTGCGTCATGAGTGAAAAATGTGGTGCACCGGCCCTTCTTTTGAGGGATTTTTCATGGGGCATTTCATGCATGCGGGCCGTTGAAACGAGCCGCAAAATGCATCGATAGGTGTGGATTCTCGAGGTCCGGCGAGCCTGTTTTTGACGGCCTGAAAAGTTGCGCGGTGGAGTGGAAAACGCCTGCATTTGGCCGCTTGATATTGCTCGAATGGCGGCATTTTGGCTTCGAAAATCGGCCTTTTTGCATCGTTTGCGCGATCCAGCCGGGGCCAAGGTGGGAAAGCATGATCCTGCGTCATCAGGAAGTTTGATCGGGAAAGGCATCGGCGTGATGGAGGGCAAGATAAAAGGGGTTGGTGCAAACTCACTGCAACCTATTGTCCGCGCGTCTGTTTTGCCTGCACATGTCGAAAATGGCCATGTGCAGGCTCTTCCCCATTAGTTCTTGAGATTCCAGAGGAAAAGATGGTGCAGGTGTGATGCGCCGACTGTCGCTCCGCCGCGCCTGTTCATGCCGGGCGTACGCACCGGAAATGATGCCGTCAGGGATGGGATTTTCGGGCCGGTTATGACCTGTTCGAACCAAGCACCATATCGGCCAGTTCGTCGCCGACGGTTTCGGCAAGCTGGCGCACGTCATCGACAATGAGGTGGGCATAGCGTTGGGTGGTCTGCATCTGGGAGTGGCCGAGCAGCGCGCCGATGCGTGGCAGGGAGCCGCCCTGGCGGGCCGCCAGCGAGGCAAAGGTGTGGCGCAGGTCATGGATGCGCACATCCTCAATGTCGGCACGCTTGCGGATGCGTCGCCAAGGCTTTTGCAGGTTCACCAGGTGCTGCCCCTCCTTGTGGCCGCAGATGACATGCGGGTTGCCGTTCAGGCGTGGCAGTTCTTCCAGCACTTTCCTTGCAGCCGCGTTCAGCACGATGGCCTTCTTGCCGGTCTTGGAATTGGGCAACAGCAGCAGACCGCGATCCAGATCGACGTATTCCCACTTCAGGGTGAGGATCTCGCTCAGCCGCGCGCCGGTGAGGATGAGCAGGCGGATGGCCGCCACGGCGTAGATGTCGCCGTGCTCCCGCAGTTCCTCGTCCAGCGACTCGCCAAGTCGCTGCAGCTCCTCCGCCGTCAGGAAGCGTTCGCGGTGGTTCTCGGGATACTTCCTGATGCCGCGCACCGGGTTGCTGAATTGCGGGCGCAATCCTTTCTCCTCCGCCCAGTTCATGAATTTCGACAGCACCGCGAGGCAGAAATTGGCCATGCGCGGCGTATTCTTCATCCTGCGATGCAGCGAGGCAATGTCGTCTCGGGTGATGTCGGCAAGGGGCTTTCTACCCAGGCGAGGGATGATGTGAAGGCGAAACAGGCGGCGGTATTCTTCCTGGCTGCGCTCTTTCAGCTGCTGGATATGTTCCTCGTCAAACCGTTGCGCCAGTTGCGCGAGGGATTTTTTCGTCCGTTCCCGGCGCTTCTCCTCCAGCGGGTCGATGCCTCGCTCCAGCAGCACCAGCAGCCGCCGGGCTTCCTTGCGGGCCGTCTCCGGTGTCCACGGGCTGCCATGCCTGCCGATGGTGAGATACTTCTGCCGGCCCTTCAGCCGCGCCTTGACCACGTAGGAGATGCCCTTATTCTGTCGCCGCGCACCGAAGCCCTTCACCCTGTCATCCCAAATGGTTTCACCCGGTTGCAGGGCCTCGACATTCCTCATCCCGATGCGCTTTTCCATGGTAGCTACTCCGAAATAGCTACCAGATAGCTACCACATTTGCGCGTTTCGGAGCAATCACGAAAAAACAGGGGTCTGCATAACCATATGATTCATAAAGGAATATCTATTGTGAGGAAAAATAGGGAAACGCGCCCGACCAAATTTGTAATCAGGGGGTCGTGGGTTCAAGTCCCTCAGCCGGCACCAATAATTCAATGGGGCATGTAGTTTTATCCTCCTGGCGAAGCGCAGTGGCTATCAAAAAGTTGCCATCACACAAATTGCCG
>Ga0256839_1002255_pt1 | contig 21795 bp, 15 predicted proteins | sample 354166metaG_FD_185968 | JGI IMG/M metagenome (GOLD analysis project Ga0256839, IMG submission 185968) | Hydrothermal vent microbial communities from Mid Atlantic Ridge, Atlantic Ocean - 354-166 | ecosystem: Environmental > Aquatic > Marine > Hydrothermal vents | place: Atlantic Ocean: Mid... | reverse complement strand
GCACCATCACACATCAAGGCTTGTAGCAAACTCCGCGTTCTCCTGAATAAAGGCAAAGCGCATTTCGGGTTTGTTGCCCATCAGTTGCTCCACAGATTGGGAGGTGCCCTCTCTGTCGCTTGTGACTTGCACTTGCAGCAGTCGCCGGGTTTCAGGTGCCATCGTTGTTTCCTTGAGATGCTGGTGGGGCATTTCCCCAAGGCCCTTGAACCGTGTGATGTCGATTTTCCCGCGTCCCACAAACTCGTTTTCCAGCAATTCATCCTTGTGTTCATCGTCACGCGCATAGATGGTTTTGTCCCCTTGCGTAATACGGAACAGAGGAGGAAGTGCCAGGTACAAATGCCCATTATCAATGAGTTGAGGCATTTCTCTAAAGAATAGGGTTATAAGAAGTGAGGCAATATGTGCTCCGTCCACATCCGCATCCGTCATGATGATAATCTTGTCGTAGCGGATATCTTCCTCTGAATAGCGTTCCCGCGTGCCTGTACCCAGCGCTTGAATGATGTCGCCAATCTGCTGATTGGCGGCAAGTTTTTCGCGGCTGGAATTGGCTACATTGAGCACCTTGCCGCGCAACGGCAGTACCGCCTGATGCTTGCGGTTGCGGGCCTGCTTGGCGCTGCCTCCGGCGGAATCCCCTTCAACGATAAACAGCTCAGCCCCTTGCGCCGCGGTGCTTGAGCAATCGGCGAGCTTGCCGGGCAGGCGCAGCTTTCTTGTGGCGCTGGCCCGATCAATTTCTTTCTGCTTACGCCGTTTAATACGCTCCTCGGCCCTCTCTATGGCCCAGTCCAGCAAACGGGTTGCCTGGTTGGGGGAGGCGGTCAGCCAGTGATCGAATGCATCACGCAGGGCATTGTCAACAATTTTTGCTGCCTCGGCCGAGGACAGGCGGTCCTTTGTCTGGCCGACAAATTCAGGTTCACGTATGAAAACCGAAAGCATGGCGCCGCAGTGAGAAAACACATCATCGGCATTCAGCGCCGTGGCGCGTTTATTGCCTGAGAGTTCCGCATAGGCCTTCAGACCTCGCAGCAGTGTTGTACGCAGACCTGATTCATGGGTGCCCCCGTCTCTGGTGGGAACAGTGTTGCAATATGATGAGGTAAATCCGTCCCCCAGGTACCAGGAAATTGCCCATTCCGTATAGCCGTGGCTGCCGGGCTTGCCGCTGCGGCCTGAAAAAATGTCCTCGACAATGCGCGGTTGTCCCTCGATACGTGCGCTCATAAAATCACGCAGACCACCAGGATAGTGAAACACCTCGCGCTCGGGCAATTCATCACTGGTGAGTGAAGGGTCGCAGGACCAGCGGATTTCCACGCCCCCGAACAAATAGGCTTTAGCCCGGGTCATGGCGAACAGGCGTTTGGCAGAAAACTTTGCTTTGGGTCCGAATATCGCGGGGTCAGGATGGAAGCGGATGGTTGTGCCGCGCCGGTTGTGCACCTTTGCGCCCTTTTCAAGCGGTCCCAGGGCTTTCCCGCGCGAATAATGTTGTGTGTAAAGTACCTGGTCACGGGCAACTTCAACAGTCAATTCGTCAGAGAGGGCGTTGACCACCGACACACCGACCCCGTGCAAGCCGCCGGAGGTCTCATAGGCCTTTGACTCAAACTTCCCCCCTGCGTGCAGGGTGGTCATGATAATTTCCAGCGCCGATTTGTCGGGAAACTTCGGGTGTGCATCCACCGGAATTCCGCGCCCATTGTCGGTGACCGATAGAAAACCGTTTTCGTCCAGATGCACCTCAATGCGCGAGGCATGCCCGGCAATGGCTTCGTCCATGCAATTGTCGATGACTTCGGCAAACAAATGATGCAGGGCAGTTGCATCGGTGCCCCCGATATACATGCCCGGGCGGCGCCTGACAGGCTCCAGTCCTTCAAGGACTTCAATATCCGCAGCCGAATAGCTCTCCGTTCCCTGGCCTGCGTTGGCAGGTCTGGGTTCGCGTCGGTTTTTTTGCGCCTCGCTGAGCTTTGGTTTCGCTGCCGAGGTGATCGGCGTTTCATCCTGGTTTGAGAACAGGTCGCTGGCCTGTGGCATGAACGCTCCCTCAATTGTTTTGTCGAATCATTCCTGGATTTTTTAATACCACACCCGTGCGGCGCAACAGTCAGCTCCATAGGCTTAAATCCAATGATTTTCCTGCAACATGAATGCAGGATGAACGGGTGGTTCTGATTTCATTCAAAACCCTGCAGGCAAACTGTTCGCGCAGGTTCATCTTCCAGAAGGTGGCATTCATTACCAGTGGCGGACCAGACAATGTCAGAAAATCAACCCGGAAAATCCAGCCGGATCCCTCGTGGGAAGTTATCCTCTTTGAGCAAAAAAGGCGCCATAGTGACTGCCGCCATGCTTGCAGTCCTGATGTTTGGCGCACCCGCAAGCGCTTCTTCTCTCAGTTTTCAACTGAACTTTGGCCAAAACACGGGGGGTTTTGGGGTTTTCTCCAATGTTCATTCGCCCCGGCCGGATATCTTTTTTCAAAACAGTTGTATGGGAAACAGGCAGATTAAAAACGGCCTGCGCAACCAGGGCTTTACCAGGGTGCGCTTTGTCAGCGAGCGCTACGCAAACCAGCCCATGTTTTCCGGGGTCTATAACGCATGGGTCTATACCATGTATGTGGACCGCTGTACCGGAAGCGTCACCAACGTCCAGCAGGTGCGCCCTGCTGTTGCCCGGGCAACGCCCTACAATCCACCCCCGCCGCCTGTCTGGTGGTTCAATGAGCCACGCCCTTATGGGGGCAACTCTGATATTATCTATCACCGCGACTGACCTCGTTATGAGGCTCCTCCCCAAAAGTCCTCCAGAATAACTTTTGCCCGGCTCCAGGGAGCCGGGCTTTTTCTTTAAGAAAACGTTGCCGCGTCATCAGCACTTTTTTAAGGGGCAGGAGTTATGGTCATGTCCATACGGAGTATTTGTTTGGAGTTGCCGTATGCGAGGACCAACAGGTGGTCGTGTTGCGTATCAGACCGCTGACATTCCCGAAGTTTTCGCGATTGGATGGCTGCAGGCCGGAATATCTGGTTTTGCGTACCGGCTTGCCCATCTTGCCATGCCACGCTTTGTTGTGGTGGTCAGTATTTCCCTTATATTCTATCTGGTCTGACTAACGCACTGTCGCTGCAACAGACCGGCAAAAGATCATTGTTTCTGTGATCCGGGGAGGGCAGGAAATTCAGGGTCGGATTGCCGGCGCCATGTGATGCTGACAGTAGATAAAAAAAAGGGGCCCCGCGAAGGCCCCCTTAATTCTTGTTTGTTCGGGTTCACATCTGTTTACGCAGAGTAGTACAGCTCGAACTCCACCGGATGCGGGGTATGCTCGAAGCGGATGACTTCTTCCATCTTGAGCTCGATATAGGCATCGATCTGGTCGTCGTCGAACACCCCGCCGGCTTTGAGGAACTCGCGGTCATTATCCAGCGCTTCCAGGGCTTCGCGAAGCGAGCCTGCAACCGTTGGAATTTCTTTCAGTTCCTCTGGCGGCAGATCATAGAGGTCCTTGTCCATGGGTTCGCCGGGGTGGATTTTATTGGAAATCCCGTCCAGGCCGGCCATCAGCAACACCGAGAAGGCCAGATAGGGGTTGGCCATGGGGTCGGGAAACCTCACTTCAACCCGCTTGGCATTGGGTGACTGGGCAAAGGGAATGCGACAGGAAGCCGAGCGGTTGCGCGCTGAATAGGCCAGCAGAACCGGCGCTTCGTAACCGGGCACCAGGCGCTTGTAGGAGTTGGTGGAAGGGTTGGTAAACGCGTTGATCGCTTTTGCATGTTTGATTACCCCGCCAATATAATAGAGCGCTTCCTTGGAAAGACCGGCATATTCGTCGCCGGCAAACACGGGCTTGCCATCCTTCCAGATAGACTGGTTGCAGTGCATGCCCGAACCATTGTCGCCAAACACCGGCTTGGGCATGAAGGTGGCAGTCTTGCCGTAGGCGTTGGCCACCTGCTGAACCACATATTTGTAAATCTGCACCTCGTCGGCGGCCTTTACCATGGGCGCAAATTTGATACCCAGTTCGTGCTGAGCCGCGCCCACCTCGTGGTGATGTTTTTCGGTGGTGACACCCATATCCGACATCACCGAAATCATCTCGGAACGGATGTCCTGAGCACTGTCCACGGGAGGGACCGGGAAGTATCCACCCTTCATGGGGATATGGTGGCCGGTGTTTCCCGCCTCGTAGTCGGCATCGGAATTTGAGGCCAACTCGTAATGATCGAGCCTGAATCCGGTATTATACGGTGAAGTCGCGTATTTCACATCGTCAAAGAGAAAAAATTCCGGCTCGGGGCCGAACACGACGCTGTCACCAATACCCGAAGACTTCAGATAGGCTTCGGCCAGTTTGGCTGTTGTGCGGGGATCGCGGTTATAGGGCTGATAAGTCGCAGGTTCCAGAATATCGCAATTGATCGAAAGTGTGGCCTGGCCAAAAAACGGGTCCACATAGGCTGACGCCGGGTCGGGCATCAGTACCATGTCACTTTCATTGATTGCCTTCCAGCCGGCAATGGAGGAGCCGTCAAACATGGCGCCTTCCTCGAATGAATCCTCGTCAATGACAGCGGCGTCCATGGTGACATGCTGCAGTTTGCCGCGCGGATCGGTGAAGCGCAGGTCGACGAACTTGATGTTTTCATCCTTGATTTGTTTCAGGATGTCATTTGCAGAACCCATTATTTGTTCCCTTTGGTACTCGAGTTGTGTTTCAGGTGGTTATATTGTTCGATATTGCGGTGCACTTGTCGTCCCCCGCCATCATATGGTGGACTAAAGCGCGTCGTCGCCGCTTTCTCCGGTGCGGATGCGCAAGGCGCGCTCTACGGTATAGACGAAAATTTTTCCATCCCCGATGCGCCCGGTTTGTGCGGCATTGCGAATGGCTTCAACAGCGGGGTCAGCCAACTCATCGGGGCATACAACCTCAATTTTCACCTTGGGCAGAAAATCCACTACATATTCTGCTCCACGATAAAGCTCCGTATGCCCTTTTTGACGGCCAAACCCCTTGGCCTCGGTCACGGTGATGCCCTGCAATCCCACTTCCTGCAGCGCTTCTTTCACTTCATCAAGCTTGAATGGTTTGATGATGGCTTCAATTTTTTTCATATAAAATCTCCAAAACGGCTCAACAACCGTCATGTTTAACGATACCGGGCCCGCACAGCTGGTGATTTGCTCTGCCATAGGCATTGTTTGATGTATTTAAAGCATATGCCGTGCCAGCCTGCCCTTAAGTCTAAGGTGTTGAATAAAAGAAAGAAAATTAATATGGTTTTCTTTTTTAACTGCCGTCACCATTATAAGTGCCTGCAATTTGTGCAATTGCCTCTTGTTTGGGCAGGGGGCCTGTTGAGCAGGCGGTCCCTTCAGCAGCAAAACGGGCAGTTTTCCGGTCTTTACAACTATGTTTTGACTGGGTGCCAAAATCAGGCTAGACCGGCGCGCAAAGCCGATTGAAGGAACCGTTTTGCGGGTGTGGTGAAATTGGTAGACACGCAAGATTTAGGTTCTTGTGCCGCAAGGCGTGGGGGTTCAAGTCCCTCCACCCGCACCAGATTAGCAGGTCTTGAGTTTTTCAAGCCCTAAAGACAAGGGGCCTTGGATACTATATCCAATATGCCCGCAAACACAGTTGAATACAGGACTTTTCGTATGCAAGTGACAGAATCCCTGAACGAAGGGCTAAAGCGTAAACTTGGGGTGACCATTCCGGTGACCGACCTTAAGTCGCGTCAGGAAAAAAGGCTCAATGATCTCAAGGCAAAAGCCAATATCAAGGGATTTCGTCCCGGCAAGGTGCCTATGAGTCATCTTAAAAAAATCTACGGCCAGTCCATCATGTCCGAAGTGATGCAGGAGGCAATCAACGCGGCTGTGCAGGAGACCCTGGAGGAGCGCAGCGAAAAAGCCGCAGCCCAGCCCAAGGTTGATATGAGCGAAGACCAGTCGGAAATAAACAAGGTGTTTTCCGGTGAGGCGGACTTGAGTTTTGATATTTCCTATGAAGTGCTTCCCGCAATCGAGTTGATGGACTTTACAGCCATAAAAATAGAAAAGCCCGTGGTTCCGGTGGGTGACGAAGATATTGATAAAGAGGTCAATCGTCTGTTTGTTGAGCGGCGTGAATACGAAGCCAAAAAAGATGGTGCCAAAGTTGCTGACGGCGATAAAGTCGGCCTGAATTTTGTGGGCAAGATTGATGGTGAGGCCTTTGAAGGCGGCAGCAGCGATCACGCGCACCTGGTGGTCGGGGCAGGGCAGTATATTCCCGGTTTTGAAGAGCAACTGGTGGGCATGAAAAAGGGCGAAAAGGGTGAGGTGAAAGTCACTTTTCCGAAAGACTACAACTCGCCGGAACTGGCGGGAAAAGAGGCCGTGTTTGAAGTCGAAATTCTGCACATTGATGCGCCCGTTGATGCCGAGCTCGACGATGATTTCGCCAAGACATTTGGTGTGGATAATGTTTCAGCCCTTCGGGACGCAGTGCGCGATCAGATCAATTCAAGCCATGAAAGTATGGCCCGCCAGCGCGTCAAGCGCCTCGTTCTGGACGCCCTGGATGAGGGACACAGCTTCGATCTGCCCGAGCAACTGGTTGAAAACGAGTTTGAAGGTATTTGGCAGCGCGTGATGCACGAACTCGAGCAGGAAGGCAAAACCTTCGAGGATGAAGGTACCACCGAAGAAAAGGCCCGTGAACAATATCGCACTATTGCTGAGCGCCGGGTGCGCCTTGGTCTGGTGGTCGCCGAGGTCGGCAATCTTAATAAAATTGAGATTTCTGATGAAGAGCACCAGCAGGCCCTGATTGCTGAAGTTCGCCGGTTCCCCGGAAAGGAGCAGGAGGTTTATGATTATTATCGCAAGAACCCTCAGGCTCTGGCCGGTCTGCGCGCCCCGATCTTTGAGAACAAGGTTGTGGATTTTGTTACAGAGCTTGCCGAAACGACAGAAAAAGAAATGTCCCGTGATGAGTTGGCAAAGCTCATCGAGTTGATTGACGAGGACTGAGGGAGCGCCACTGGGCGGCATAACTGAACTCAAAAAGGGCCGCCGGGAATCCGGCGGCCCTTTTTAATTATACGGCTGCACACTATGTTGAGCCCGGTACACCAACCAAGCGGGGTTTCCCGGATGACAGGCCCGGATAATTATTCTGCGCTTCTCACGCCAGAGCAGATGGGTCGGGCGGACGCTCTGGCAGTTGAGGCGGGAATTTCCTCAATCGACCTGATGGAGAATGCCGGGCGGGCGGTTTTAGCCACTGTTGTTGAGCAGAATTCGCAAATGCCGGTTCTGGTGCTATGCGGACCGGGCAATAATGGCGGCGATGGTTTTGTCGTGGCGCGATTGCTGGCGGAAGCAGGGTGGCCCGTGCAAGTGGCCCTGTCCTGTGATCCCGAAAAATTGCGGGGCGACGCAAAAATCAATTACCATCGCTGGCAAGGTAAGGTTCACTCCCTTTCCCCCGATTTTCTTGCCGATCATTCCCTGGACAATAACACACTGATTGTCGATGCGCTGTTTGGCGCCGGTCTCGACCGGGATATTACTGGTGATCTGGCCCGCATCATCACCGCACTCAACCAGTCCGGGCAGCCGGTCGTTGCCATCGACATGCCAAGTGGAGTTGATGGTGCAAGCGGTCAGGTGAGGGGCGTTGCGCTCCGCGCTGGCCAGACAGTAACCTTCTTCCGCAAAAAGCCCGGACATCTGCTCTATCCGGGTCGCGGCCTGTGTGGAGAGGTGCTGGTCAGGGATATTGCAATTCCCGGCTCCGTGCTGGCTGAAATCCCCGTGAGAACCTTTGAAAATGCTCCGGGCCTATGGTCGGTTCCCCTGAGCGCAGCAGATGGCCATAAATATGGCCGGGGTCATTGCCTGGTGGTCTCTGGCGACGAACTGCACACGGGCGCGGCCCGACTTGCTGCATGCGCTGCTCTGCGCGTTGGGGCCGGGTTGGTGACGCTGACCGGCAGCCGCGCCGCACTGATGATCCATGCCGCTCATGTCAGCGCCATCATGCTGGCCGAAAGCAACACCGCTCCCGGTCTCGCTGCGCTGCTGGAGGACAGGCGGAAAAATGCCCTCGTTATTGGCCCTGCCGCCGGACGGGGGCAAGGCACCCGTTCCAGAGTTCTGACAGCACTGAATTCGGGAGTGGCCTGTGTTTTTGACGCAGACGCTTTGACATCTTTCGCAGACAAACCTGGAAAGCTCTTCCAAGCCATCGCTAGCCATGCGGACCGGCCCGTAGTGCTCACACCCCACGAGGGGGAGTTTGCCGCTTTGTTCGGGCGCGCGCGTTCAGAAAACAAACTTGAACGGGCGCGCGCTGCTGCGAAACTCTCTGGCGCAATCATTGTTCTCAAGGGCGCTGATACCGTTATTGCTGCCCCCGGCGGATGCGCCGCCATCAATTCCAATGCTCCGCCTGCTCTGGCCACTGCCGGCTCGGGCGATGTTCTGGCCGGGTTGGTGGGCGGCTTGCTGGCCCAGGGGATGCTTGGGTTCGATGCCGCCGCTGCCGCAGTCTGGTTGCACGGGGAGGCGGGCAACCTGTTTGGCGGGCCGGGTCTGATTGCCGATGATTTGCCGGACTTAATTCCTCAGATATTGGCCGGTTTGAGCAAAAGTGCACGCTGAGACTTTATTGAACCTCGCTCGGTGCATTGAACTGCTTCAGAGTACCAAACAGATTTGACTGTTCTGGAACAGGAAGAAAGACGCACAAGGTTCTGGTCCTCCCGCTATTTCTCTTGGGCGCGTCGGGTCGGTGCCGATTGAGTTCATGGCGGGGCTGCACGTGGCTAAGGTCAATTCTTCAAAGTGCGTTCCAGAAGAGAAATCCAGTTGGCGCTGGTGATTTTAGTAATAAGTTCATCAGTATACCCTGACTTTTGCATGGCATTAATTAAAACCGGCAAGCCCGAACAATCCCTGATTTCACGCGGAACCGTGCACCCGTCAAAGTCGGAGCCTAGCGCCACGCCGTCCTCACCCAGTTTGTCAATCAGGTAATCCAGATGGGTAATGAGGGTGCTTATAGGCACATCATCATTCTGGTGCGAGCCATCTTCCCGCAAGAACCCGCAGGAAAAATTCAAGCCCACAACGCCCTTGCTTTCCGCTATCGCAGCAAGTTGCTTATCGGTCAGATTGCGCGGGCTGGGACACAGGGCATGGACATTGGAGTGGGTGGCAACCAGCGGGTTTTCGGAGAGCTTTGTGACATCCCAAAACCCTTTTTCGTTGAGGTGGGACAGGTCTAGCATGATACCCATGGTATTGCAGACCTGCACCAATTCCCGACCGGCACCACTCAGCCCGCTCCCCTGGTCGGGCGAGCCGGGGAAACTGAAGGGGACCCCTTGCGCGAAATGGTTGTTGCGGCTCCACACAGGCCCTATGGAGCGCAGGCCCCTCTGATAGAGGGCTTCAAGCGAAGACAGATCCTTGCCGAGCGCTTCGGCTCCCTCAATATGCAGAACCATGGCCATGGTGCCAGCTTCAATCGCATTTGAAATCTGAGCCGCATTGGTGCAAATTTTGATCCTGCCCTTACCCTTCTTTACCAGTTTTTCTGCCATATCCATCATTGAATGGGTATAATCGAGCGCTCTTTCCGTGCTGACTGGCCCGCCCTTTTTTGGGGCACTCAGCAAAAACCCGAGCCGTTTTCCGCGTTCGGCACTGGGGGTGAACATGGCAAAGAAACCACCCGCAAAGCCGCCACTCATCGCTTTTGCCATGTCTATATGCAAGTCTGGCTGGGCTTGAAAAAAATCCAGGGATACGCCTGCCTGCCGCGCTGTTTCAAGGCGCAGCAAAGTATCATTGTGTCCATCAAAAACCGGAAAATTCGACGGGTAAACAGGTGTCACTTCAAGGTCTTTTCTCGTTGATCTTCTTCTCACCATGTGTCAGTCACTTGTGGGCCAAATAAGGCAGCCGGGCGCTTCTTGAATGCAATGGAATACATGCTCACGGGCCGCTTTATGCGCTTTTGTCCTGCCTGTTCGCACGGCAGCCAGACATGCATAGCAGGCTGCGTGAACTTTTTTGAGAAATATTCGAGACAGTTTGTTTATTTTGCATCATCCTCATGCATGTCCGTTTCATATATTGCCTGCGGTGTCTGCTTTTTCGCCCTGGAAACAAAAATGGCTTCTGCGCCTCCAAAAAAGCCATGTCCCTTGCACATATGCCTTTAGATGCCTAACTGCATGTTTACCCGCCCTTAATGAAGGCACAGTTTGCTACCGGCAAAGCTTTTGCCCTTTGATTCGTTACCCTCCTGGAGAATTGTTTAGATGAGAGATCCCATTGATACCTATATGAACACACTCGTGCCGATGGTGGTTGAGCAAACCAACCGGGGCGAGCGGGCATTCGACATCTATTCCCGTCTGCTCAAGGAGCGCATCATATTTGTCACCGGTGTTGTTGAGGACAATATGGCCTCCCTCATTGTGGCGCAGCTTCTCTATCTTGAATCAGACAATCCGAAAAAAGAAATCGCCATGTATATCAATTCCCCCGGCGGTGTTGTCTCCTCTGGACTGTCAATTTATGACACCATGCAGTTTATCCGCCCAGCGGTGGCGACCCTGTGCATGGGGCAGGCGGCCTCTATGGGGTCTCTGTTGCTTACGGCCGGCGAAAAGGGCATGCGTGGAGCATTGCCCAATGCGCGCGTAATGTTGCATCAGCCTTCGGGTGGCTATCAGGGGCAGGTGACCGACATCATGATACACGCCAAGGAAGTTGAGAGCCTCAAACGCCGCCTGAACGAAATTTATGTCAAACATACCGGTCAGGATTTTGACACCATCGAAAAGGCGCTGGACCGGGATAATTTTCTGACCGCGGATATGGCAAAAGAGTTTGGCCTGATTGACACCATTCACGAAAAGCGTGCAGTACCCTCGGATACATAAAATGTTCAGCGTTAACGTCGTTTGTCAAAGCTGCGCGACGAACGCGTGATTGCATTGCGTCGCCTTTTTGTGAGCGCTATGGTTTCTTTTGAAAAGACCTCAAGAAGGCTTACAGGATTTTAATGTCTGACGAATAGCGTGATTTATCGGAGTACACCAAGGGCGGTTTGTCCGAGTGGGAGTGACTGAATGAGTAAAGATGATTCCAGCAGCGATTCTTCCAAGAACACGCTTTATTGTTCATTTTGCGGAAAGTCGCAGCATGAGGTGCGCAAGCTGATTGCGGGGCCAACCGTGTTCATCTGCGACGAGTGCGTGGAACTGTGCATGGATATTATCCGGGAGGAGGGCAAATCTTCACTGGTCAAATCCTCCGATGGCGTGCCCACCCCGGCCGAAATCTGCAAGGTTCTGGACGATTATGTTATCGGACAGGCCCGCGCCAAGCGCGTGCTCAGCGTTGCTGTGCACAATCACTACAAGCGCCTGCACCATTCCAGCAAGAAACAGGATGTGGAGCTTTCAAAGTCCAACATCCTGCTGATTGGTCCCACTGGTTGCGGCAAGACATTGCTGGCCCAGACATTGGCACGCATCATTGATGTGCCCTTCACCATGGCTGACGCCACAACACTTACCGAAGCGGGGTATGTGGGTGAGGACGTGGAAAACATCATTCTCAAACTGCTGCAATCCGCCGACTATGACGTGGAAAAAGCCCAGCGCGGCATCGTTTATATTGATGAGGTGGATAAGATTTCGCGTAAGTCGGACAACCCCTCCATTACCCGCGATGTTTCGGGTGAAGGCGTGCAGCAGGCACTGCTCAAGGTTATGGAAGGTACTGTTGCTTCCGTACCCCCGCAAGGGGGGCGCAAGCACCCCCAGCAGGAATTTCTGCAGGTGGATACCACAAATATTCTGTTTATTGTTGGCGGCGCATTTTCAGGGCTAGAAAAACTCGTGGCGGCTCGCGGGGATGGCTCTTCCATCGGTTTTGGTGCCGAGGTGAAAGACGTGGATGACCGCCGGGTTGGCGAGTTGTTTGCCGAAGTCGAGCCCGAGGACTTGGTGAAATTCGGCCTTATCCCGGAATTTATAGGCCGCCTGCCGGTCATTGCCACCCTTGGCGACCTGGACGAAGATGCGCTGGTGCAGATTTTGACAGAACCCAAGAACGCACTTGTGCGCCAGTATCAGCGCCTGTTTAACATGGAAAATGTGGAGTTGACCTTCCAGGACGAAGCACTCAGTGCCATTGCCCAACAGGCAGTCCAGCGCAAAACCGGTGCCCGCGGCCTGCGTTCGATAATGGAAGCCATCCTTCTTGATACCATGTATGATCTGCCCGGACTTGAGGGCGTCGAGGAGGTGGTTATCAGTGCTGAAGTTGTAAACGGCGAAGATGTGCGCCCGCTCTATATCTATGCGGATCGAGAAAAAGAAGAGGTGGGTGCCGAGGCCTGATTTTAGAGCGCTTCGCTTTCTCCCGCCCCGATTTTATTACCCGCAACCGTACTTGATTTGCCGGTTGCGGGTTTTTTGTGTTCCCAAATCGCGGCTTTCTTCGTCCATGTCACATAACCAATGCAGGAAAATTTCCACTTTGGCTTGTGCCTCGCGCAGACTACCCTATCTTAAGCTAAGAATCGCAACGGGCGGACCGCCTCAAAGGGTCCGTTCAACGTACTGGCGGGGTGCATCGCTTTGCACCCGCTTTCCGCCGGAAAGGAATTTCGATGCCCAAGAACCAGACACCAGAAACTGAAATAGTCGGCAAGCAGGTTTATCCTGTATTGCCCCTGCGCGATATTGTGGTGTTCCCGGGGATGATTGTTCCATTATTTGTGGGGCGTGAAAAATCAGTCAACGCGCTTGAAGAGGTCATGCGCGATGACAAACATATTCTCATTGTTACCCAGAAGAATGCTCAGGACGATGATCCCGAGCCCGAAGATCTCTATACCACAGGCACCATCGGCTCTGTGCTGCAGCTGCTCAAACTGCCGGACGGCACCGTAAAAATTCTGGTCGAGGGCCTGCAACGGGCAAAAGTTGACGAATATGTGCAGACAGAGGAGTATTTTCTGGTTGAGGCCACCGGCCTTGATGAGCCCGAAGTTGACCCTGTCGAAGTAGAGGCATTGGCCCGCTCTACAATCTCCGAATTTGAAAGCTATGTGAAGCTGAACAAGAAAATTTCGACAGATGTGGTTCCGGCCATCAACCAGATTGAAGATCGCTCAAAACTGGCAGACACCATTGCTTCCCATCTGGTGGTTAAAATTGAAGAGAAACAGAACCTGCTTGACCTTCTGCCGGTAACCGAGCGTCTGGAAAAAATTCTTGTGCTCATGGAAAGCGAAATCGGCGTACTTCAGGTTGAAAAGCGCATACGCGGTCGGGTTAAGCGCCAGATGGAAAAAACCCAGCGAGAATATTATCTCAACGAGCAGATGAAGGCCATCCAGCGCGAACTGGGCGACGGGGAAGAGGGAGGCAGCGGTGAGCTTGCCGAACTGGAAGAACTGCTGGCCAAGACCAAGCTTTCAAAAGAAGCGCGCGCAAAGGCGGAAGGGGAACTTAAAAAACTCAAGCAGATGAGTCCCATGTCTGCAGAAGCCACCGTTGTGCGCAATTACCTGGATTGGCTGACGGGCCTGCCCTGGGGCAAACGCAGCCGTATTAAAAAAGACCTCAAGCGCGCTGAGGAGATACTGGACGCGGACCATTACGGGCTTGAAAAAGTCAAGGAGCGCATTCTGGAATATCTCGCGGTACAGAACCGCACCGGTAAGCTCAAGGGGCCTATTCTTTGCCTGGTTGGCCCTCCGGGTGTGGGCAAGACATCGCTGGGTAAATCCATTGCCAGGGCAACCGGACGTGAGTTCGTGCGCATGTCTCTGGGCGGTGTGCGAGACGAAAGCGAAATCCGCGGGCACCGGCGTACTTATATTGGCTCCATGCCCGGCAAGGTTATCCAGTCCATCAAAAAGGCGGGCAAAAACAACCCCCTGTTTCTGCTCGATGAAATCGATAAAATGGGCATGGACTTCCGTGGTGATCCCTCTTCGGCATTGCTCGAAGTGCTCGACCCGGAGCAGAATAACGCTTTTAACGACCATTATCTGGAGGTGGATTATGACCTGTCGGATGTGATGTTCGTGACCACTTCAAACACGCTCAATATTCCTGCCCCCCTGATGGACCGCATGGAAATCATCCGGCTTGGCGGATACACCGAAGAGGAAAAGTTTGAGATTGCACGCCGCCATCTCATTCCCCAGGCCCTTGGCGACAACGGTCTGAGCGCTGAGGAGTTCGTGCTGCCCGACGAGGGGTTGCTCCAACTTATCCGGCGCTATACCCGTGAGGCCGGCGTGCGCAACCTCAAGCGTGAAATTTCAAAACTCATGCGCAAGGCTGTCAAAGAGCTGATGACGTCTGAGGCCGATAGTATCGCTATTTCCGCCTCCCAGCTTGAGGAATATCTTGGCCCACCGCCCTTTAGATATGGCGAAATCGACGCTGACCCGCAGGTGGGGGTGGTTACAGGGCTGGCATGGACCCCGGTTGGTGGTGAACTTCTGACCATTGAAGGCGTAATTACACCGGGCAAGGGCAAAATGACGGTCACCGGCAATCTTAAAGACGTGATGAAAGAGAGCATCTCGGCCGCTGCCGCCTATGTGCGCTCACGCTCCATTGATTTTGGTATCGAGCCGCCGCGCTTTGATAAAAGTGATATTCATGTGCATGTGCCTGAAGGTGCAACCCCCAAGGACGGACCTTCGGCAGGCATTGCCATGGCCACGGCCATCGTTTCGATGATGACACAGATACCCGTGCGCAACGACCTGGCAATGACCGGTGAGATTACCCTGCGGGGGCGGGTACTTTCGATTGGTGGCCTCAAGGAGAAACTGCTGGCGGCGCTCAGGGGGGGCATCAAGACCGTGCTTATCCCCGAAGATAATGTTCACGACCTGAAGGATATGCCTGAATCCGTGACCTCTGGTTTGCAAATAATACCGGTATCGCGCATGGGGCAGGTTATCGAGCAGGCTTTGGTTACTAAGCCCGAACCTATTGAATGGTCATCGGAGCAGATCGCTTTAGCAGCTGAGAGCTCCAAGGCGGCCGAGACAGACGAAAGTGGTGTCACCGTGGCGCATTGAGGGACGCTTCGGCGTACAATTCCGCTCCATGACGAAGACGGCGCGTGCTACGCGCCGTTTTTTTTCAGCAATTGCAAAAGGGGTTTTCGATGAGCAAGGCATTGGTGGTCATTCTGCTGTCTGTAACTCTGGATGCTGTGGGGATAGGATTGATTTTTCCAATCCTGCCCGGCCTGCTGCGCGAATTGACAGGAACTGCGGATATTTCGGTGCTTTACGGCGCAATCCTTGCCGGTTATGCACTGATGCTGTTTTTGTTCGCTCCCATACTGGGGGTGCTTTCTGACAGGTTCGGCCGCCGCCCCATATTGATGATCGCCATGGCCGGGGCGGCAATCGACTATCTGATCATGACCTTTGCGCCCAATGTGGAGATTCTGGTCATCGGGCGATTGATTGCGGGAATGACAGCAGCAAGCATGGCGGTTGCCACTGCCTACATTACTGACATTACGGAAGAAAAAAAACGGGCACAACGATTTGGTTTTTTGGGTGCAAGTTTTGGCATCGGCTTTATTATCGGGCCGGCTCTGGGTGGTGTGCTGGGAGAAATCTGGCTCCGTGCGCCGTTTCTGGCAGCGGCCATGCTCAATGCACTGAATTTTGCCCTGGCCCTGTTCTTGCTCCCCGAGTCCCGCCCTGGGAAGAAGAAAAAGTTTGGCCTGCAACAGATCAATCCGTTTGAGCCTTTGAAATGGGCACTTGCCTTTTCCAAAATCCGCCCCCTTCTGCTGGTGTTTGTTGGCATGGCGTTTGTTGGTTCAGTTTACGGCACAATCTGGGTTCTGTTCACAGAAGACCGCTATGGCTGGAGCGCAGGCATGGTTGGCCTTTCACTGGCGCTTTATGGCCTGTTCAATACTGCTTCTCAGGCGCTTCTTGCGGGTCCGGCTTCTGCCTGGCTCGGGGAAAAGCGAACGATTTTGTTCGGTTTGAGTTTTGAAGTGGCGGCGCTGATTGCCTTGGCCTACTTCGGACAATGGTGGGTTATATTCATTCTGCTGCCCATATTCGCCCTGGGTGATATTGGGGGACCGGCCCTGCAGTCTCTGCTAACGTCAAAAGTGTCGGAAGAAATGCAGGGGCAATTACAGGGGGTCCTGATGAGTCTTGCTTCGATTTCCGCCATAATCGGGCCGTTGTTTTTCACCCAGATTTATGCGCTTTTACGTGTCGAGTGGCCCGGCGGAATATGGCTGGTAGCTGTGGCTCTCTATGCCGTGCTGGTCCCCATGATCGTCTTTGGCGGGTCTGCATGGCACCGAAAAGAACCTCCTGGGCAAAAGTGAGCTGTTTTTGCACCGCAAAACCCCTGAGAATGCCGGGAATGCTTGAGTTTTTGCGGATATCCTTGCGTTTTTAGAAGAATCGCAGACATGTTGCGCCGGTAACGTCGCCTTGAAATTGGAGCGACTACAAATTGTAAGGATAGTTTGATGAACAAAAATGAATTGATTGGTGTTGTTGCCGAGCGTGCAGATCTCACCAAGGGACAGGCAGGCGAAGCTGTTGACGCAGTGCTGGACGCAATCACCTCAACTCTTAAAGATGGTGGTGATATCCGCCTTGTGGGTTTTGGCACTTTTGCTGTAACCCGGCGCAAGGCCACCAAGGGCCGCAACCCGGCCACTGGCGCGGAAATCGACATCCCCGCTTCAAATCAGGCTAAGTTCAAGCCTGGCAAAGCTCTGAAAGAAGCGATCAACTAACCTTTTTCGACATAGCACCAGAGCAAGGCCCCGGCGTTGTCGGGGCCTTGTTGTTTCGGGGCGTGGGACACTCTCCGCCATGAAATGTGGAAATTGCGCCGGACATAAAAATCGGGTTGACGAAAACCGCACATGCCCCTAATCAGTGTGCGTTACCAGCAAGAGAGCTTTTTTAGGGGGCCTCTTGCCGGATGTCTTGGTAAAAGAATCCGGATTTTTATGGGCAGTAGAACTGTCCAGCGTGCCGGGCGGTTAGCTCAGTTGGTAGAGCATCTCGTTTACACCGAGAATGTCGGGAGTTCGAGCCTCTCACCGCCCACCATTTTTTAGTTGCTTCTGCCATTATCCTGCCCGGATGAGGGGAATGGCAAGATCACGACGGAACGTATAGAGTAGTGCACGTAATGCTCTGCCTTCGTCTCCACCCAGTGCAGGATTGGCTCGTAGGATTTTTTGGGCGTCTTCATGGGCCCACTCCAGCAGATGGCGGTGGACATCGGGAATGGCCAGCAGATAGCCAGGCATCCCCGATTGCCTTGTGCCCAGAACATCGCCGGACCCGCGCAGTTTCAGGTCCTGTTCAGCAATTTTGAACCCGTCTTCGGTTTCACACAAGGCCTCCAGGCGCTTTTGCGCCGTTTCTCCAAGAGGCTCCTTGTAGATCAGGAGACAGGCACTTTGTTCGGCACCCCGCCCAACGCGCCCGCGCAACTGGTGCAACTGAGCCAGTCCGAAACGTTCGGCGTGTTCAACAATCATTATGGTTGCAGCTGGCACATCAACACCAACCTCAATGACAGTAGTGGCAACGAGCACCCTCAGCTCTCCTGCAACAAACGCCTCCATCACTTTTTGCTTTTCAGCACTGCCCAGGCGTCCGTGAATGAGGCCGACCTTGTCCCCGAGCTGTTGCTTGAGCGCCAGATGTCGATCCTCCGCCGAAACAAGGTCAACATTCTCGCTCTCTTCGACCAGTGGACAGACCCAATAGGCCTGTGCGCCTTCTTCAATGCGTTCTTTCAGCCGCGCAACGACCCGGTTGTAGTTTTCAATGCTCATCATCGCAGTTTCGATGGGCTGGCGACCGGCAGGTTTCTCCTTGAGCAAAGAAACCGCCATGTCGCCAAAATGGGTCAGGATGAGCGTGCGCGGAATGGGGGTCGCGGTCATCACCAGCAGGTCGCTGCGTGCGCCTTTTTCGGAGAGGGCAAGCCGCTGGTGCACGCCAAAACGATGCTGTTCGTCAACTACCGTCAGCCCCAGATCGGCGAAGGCGACACCTGATTGAAACAGCGCATGGGTGCCCATGATAATCTGCGCCGCGCCGCTTTCAATTTGCGCCAGAGCTTCACGCCGTGCCGCCGCCGGCATTTTGCCGGTCACCAGAATACATGCGATGCCCAGTTGGTCACAAAAGGGTTTGATGGTGGAATAATGCTGCGCGGCCAGCAGTTCGGTGGGCGCCATCAGCGCCGATTGCGCGCCGCTCTCGGCCATCGCCGCCATGGCCATCAATGCAACCACGGTTTTGCCTGCCCCCACATCGCCCTGGAGCAAACGCGCCATGCGGTTGGGGGAAGCAAGGTCACGCCGGATTTCTTCAGTTGCCGCCTGCTGACCCTCGGTGAGTTGATAGGGTAGGGCAGTGAGTAGTTTCCTGGTCAGCTCGCCAGTGAATTTTCGGGCAATACCGTGCCGCACGACCATCTGAGAGCGGATCAATTGCAGCGTGAGCTGTCCGGCCAGATATTCATCATAGGCCAGGCGCATCCGGGCCGGACCGAGCACGTCCAGAGCTTCCGGGCTGGCGGGGTTGTGCACCTCCCTCATGGCCTCACTGAAACCGGGCCATGAATTGTCGGTCAGGCGTTCATCGCCAATCCATTCGGGCAGTTCGGGCAGGGTAGCAAGCGCCTCGCGCACCAGCCGCCCCAGAACTTTTGAAGAAAGTCCGTGGGTCAGCGGATAGACCGGCTCTACCTGCGGCATGGTGTCGAACTTGTCCGGCTCTACCATATAATGGGGGTGCACCATCTGCTTTTGCCCATTAAAAAAGTCGACTTCCCCGGAGACAAAACGCTGCTCCCCCTTGGGCAGCGCGCGCTCGACCCATCCCCCCTTGTTACCGAAAAACACCAGCGTGATTTCTCCACTTTCGTCATGGGCCTTGACACGATGGGGAATATGGCGTTTGGCGCGCGGGGCAGGCAGGTGGGTATCTACATGCACTTTTATTGTCGCGATCTGTCCGATGGGTGCATCCGTAACACTTGCGCGCCGCCGACGGTCAACAGCCCCAACCGGCATGTGCATCAGCAGGTCCAGCACAATGGGGTCATGGCCTTCCTCGCGGGCAAAAAACCGGCCCATCAGCGTATTGAGCTGTGGCCCCACGCCCTTGAACGAGCGCAGCGATCGAAACAGAGGGTCAAGAACTTGGGGACGTGACACCGAAGGGTTGCCTTATTTTTGGGTTCCAAAGCTTTTTGCAGATTAGACCGGATAATGCTGCGACAAAAGGCTGACAATTCCTGTCCGGGGCGCTAATAGATTCAGCTTGAATATCTTCTTTTGCTTTTTCTCTATTCTGGATGGTTCAATGGCGGCCCCCAAGCCTGACCCCGAAAGCCTGGATGCCCGCCGTCGCCGGTTGCGTTACCGGGCCTTCCATCGCGGCACCAGGGAACTTGATTTGATCCTCGGGGCCTATGTCGATGCATGTGTTGATCAACTCGAACTTGACCGGATCAGACGTCTTGAAACATTGCTTGAATATCCCGAAACGAACCTGCAGCACTGGCTGATCAGTGCTGACCCGGCCCCTGAACATGTGGATAGGGAGTTGCTGGAGGATATACGAACTTTTCAGCGTGAACGTACCCGTGCCATGCGCAAGGGAAAGGCAATATGAACGTGCTGAATGAAATGCCTTTTGCCCACAATATGCCCTCGCGCATTTTTTCTGGCGTGCCCGAGGGAATGCAGGGCATGGTGCTGGCTGAACTTGTGGCAGCGCGTCTTGCTGAGGACCCGCAAGCCCCGGTTTCTCTGGTCTTTGTCGCCCGTGATGGTCTCCGAATGCAGCGGCTGGCAGACACTCTGCGCCAGATAATGCCCGCTCATACCGTGCTGACCTTGCCAGCCTGGGATTGCCTGCCCTATGACCGCGTCTCCCCCAATGCAATAAGTGTTGCTGCGCGCATGAATACGCTGGCCGCTCTGGCCAGGCCTGCTTCACATGGGGCGATTGTACTCACGGTTGCCAATGCTCTTCTCCAGCGCCTGCCTCCACGCCAGATTGTGGAAGAAATGTCTTTCGCAGCCAGGACGGGTGAGGTTGTCGCCAGTCAGGGACTTGTCGACTGGGCCGCAATCAATGGATATTTGCGGGTGCCCACGGTGCGTGAGGCCGGTGAATTTGCTGTGCGCGGTGGCTTGGTTGACCTGTTTCCCGCTGGACGTGAAACACCGTTGCGATTTGATTTTTTTGGTTCGGTTCTTGAAACTATCCGCACGTTTGATCCGGAAAGCCAGCGCACTACAGGTTCCTTGCAGGAAGTTTCTCTGGTGCCTGTGAGTGAAATAATTCTCACGCCTGAGACAATCCGCAACTTTCGTAGCAATTACACCAGCGCCTTTGGCGGCCATACGGTGCACGACCCCCTTTATACTGCCATAAGCGCCGGTCAGCGCTTTGCCGGAGCCGAGCACTGGCTGCCGTTTTTTTATCCGAAAATGGAAATGCTCTGGAACTATTGCGCCGGGGCGGAAACCGTGTTTGACGATCAAAGCGTTGAGGCCCTTGAAGACAGGCGGTTGCAGATCAAGGATTATTTCCGGGCTCGGCATGAAGTTCTGGACAAAGAGGAGCAAAGTGCCGCCTCCGGCGCGCGCTACAACCCCATTGAGCCCTCGTTGCTCTATGATCTGGAAACGCCGGTTTACCAGCTTGCGGGCAATGCCCTGGCCACACAATTCAGCCCGTTTGCCGTCAGCGATTCTCGTGTGCCGGTATTTGACAAAGAAGGGCACCTGCCGCCCAGTTTCGCCGCTGTACGCAATGCCGAAAACACCAACCTGTTTGAAGCGGTACTGGAACGGCTCCAAAAAGCAAGCGCGCAGAAAAAAACAACCATAATCGCTTGCTGGTCCGAAGGCACCCGCGACCGCATGGCCCAGGTTTTGGGCGACCATGGCATGGCTTCCTTTCGTTTGGCTGAAAACTGGAAGGATGCCGCAGGGACAAAGGTTGGAACCATCGCCCTGTTGATTCTGGGAATTGAATCTGGCTTTGAAACCGCCCGGATGCTGGTGCTCTCAGAGCAGGATATTCTCGGCGAAAGGATCATACGCAACCGGCGGCGCAAAAAACCCTCCAATGCGCTGACTAAGGCCTCAAGTCTGTCGTCTGGCGATCTGGTTGTGCATGTAGATCACGGAATCGGACGCTTTATCGGATTGCGGGCCATCGAAGCGATGGGCGCTCCCCACGATTGTGTTGAGATAGAATATGCGCGGAGTGACAAGCTTTTTCTCCCCGTGGAAAACATTGAACTGCTGACCCGGTACGGGGAGGGGGGAAGTGATAGCCAGCTTGACCGGCTGGGCGGCGTCGCCTGGCAGGCCAAAAAGTCAAGACTCAAAAAGCGCATCCGCGACATGGCCGAGCAACTCATTCGCATTGCTGCCGCCCGCGCGATGACGACTGCTCGGCCTATCGACCTCTCCACCGGTCTTTATGAGGAATTTGCCACCCGTTTCGCGTTCGAGGAAACTGAGGATCAACTCACGATTATTGACGCAATCATGGATGATCTGGCCTCAGGAAGGGTCATGGACCGGCTGGTTTGCGGAGACGTGGGATTCGGCAAGACAGAAGTTGCTCTTCGAGCGGCGTTTTGTGTCGCCCTTTCAGGGCGTCAGGTTGCA
>Ga0256839_1002254_pt1 | contig 21817 bp, 17 predicted proteins | sample 354166metaG_FD_185968 | JGI IMG/M metagenome (GOLD analysis project Ga0256839, IMG submission 185968) | Hydrothermal vent microbial communities from Mid Atlantic Ridge, Atlantic Ocean - 354-166 | ecosystem: Environmental > Aquatic > Marine > Hydrothermal vents | place: Atlantic Ocean: Mid... | reverse complement strand
TGTGGATTCCCCGTTCACCTTTGGTTTTCGTGTGCCCAGGGACGTGCCGCATCCCTTATTGCAACTGACCGAGGTGGACCTCGGCTACGGCGGCGAAGCGCTGCTGCGCGGGGTGAAGATGGACATCCAGCCCGGCGACCGCCTCGGCCTGCTGGGGCCCAACGGCGCCGGCAAGTCCACCCTGATCAAGGCCCTGGTGGGCGAGCTGGCGCCGCTGGCGGGCAGCCGCAAGGCGGCCAGGACCCTGCAGATCGGCTACTTCGCCCAGCACCAGCTGGAGCAGTTGCACGGCGACGACAGCCCCCTCGGCCACCTGCGCCGTCTCGATCCACAGGCCGGCGAGCAGGAGCTGCGCAACTATCTCGGCAGCTTCGGCTTCATCGGCGATCAGGCCCTGTCCCAGGTGGCGCCCTTCTCCGGCGGCGAAAAGGCGCGGCTGGTGCTGGCCCTGCTGGTGTATCAGCGCCCCAATCTGTTGTTGCTCGACGAGCCCACCAATCACCTCGATCTGGAGATGCGGCACGCCCTCAACCTCGCCCTGCAGGATTTCGAGGGCGCCCTGCTCATCGTCTCCCACGACCGCCACCTGCTGCGCAGCGTCTGCGACCGCTTCGTGCTGGTGGCCAACGGCCGCGCCGAGCCCTTCGACGGCGATCTCGACGACTATGCGCGCTGGATGGTGGAGCACCGCCGCCAGCCGGCGCTTGCCGCCGCGCCGGCGCCTGCGGCGCCGAAAAGGGACTCGGCGGCCGAGCGCCGTCAGCAGCGCCAGCAGGAGGCGGAACGCCGCAAGCGCCTGAGGCCGCTGCGCGACGAGGTCAGCCAGTGCGAGAAATCACTGGAACGCTTGCAGGGCGAGCAGGAAGCGCTGGAGGCGCGGCTGGCCGATGCGGCCATCTACAGCGCCGAGAACAAGTCGGCGCTGAATGAATTACTGGCCGATCAGGCGCGGGTGAAAAAACAGCTGGCCGAGGTCGAGGCGCAGTGGATGGCGGCCGCCGAGGCGCTGGAGTCGGCCGAGCGGGCGCCGCAGTAGCGTTCGCGCGCGGGTGGTGGGCGAGCGCTTGCCGCCCGGCAGCGATTGTCGCAGACTGTCGGCAACCCCGAACCCGAGGAGATCGACCCATGGCCAAGTCCATCAAAGGAACGCAAACGGAAAAGAACCTGCTCATCGCCTTCGCCGGTGAATCCCAGGCGCGTAATCGCTACACCTATTTCGCCGGCGTGGCGCGCAAGGAAGGGCTGGTGCAGATCGCCGAGATCTTTGCCGAGACCGCCGATCAGGAAAAGGAACACGCCAAGCGTTTTTTCAAGTTCCTCGAAGGCGGCGAGGTGGAGATCACCGAGCGTTTTCCCGCGGGCGTCATCGGCAACACCCTGGAGAACCTGCGCGCCGCCGCCGCGGGCGAGGAGCATGAGTGGACCGACATGTATCCCGGTTTCGCCAAGGTCGCGCGCGAGGAGGGTTTTCCCGAAATCGCCGCCGCCTTCGAGGCCATCTCCATCGCCGAGAAGCAGCACGGCAAGCGTTACACCGATCTGGCCAACAATCTCGACGCCGGGCGGGTGTTTCGCCGCGACGGCAAGGTGGTCTGGCGCTGCCGCAATTGCGGTTATCTGCACGAAGCGGAAGAGGCGCCGGAGGTCTGTCCGGCCTGCCTGCACCCGAAGGCCTATTTCGAGTTATTGGGCGAGAACTGGTAAGTGAGCACTCCTACGGGGCGTTGTGTCCTGGCTGGAAATACACTCCATCTCTCAAATATCCCACTCATGCACCGGCAGGCCGCTCTCCTGGCGTTCCAGGTAGGCAGCCAGCAGGCCCGGCATGTGCGGACCAAAGCGGGCAACGTAGGCGCGCTGCCAGGCGGCGCCGTTGCAGGCGTTCTTCACCCGTGATTCGATGATCCCCAGGTAGTGCTCGGCGTCACCGCGGTCGATGCCCAGTGCCGCCAGCCCCTGCGCGGCCAGCGGCAGCAGGGTTTTCAGCAGCAGTGACTGGGCCGGTTGTTTGTTGCCGTCCAGCCAGGTGATGTGGGCGTCGAGGCCGTGGCGGGCGGCGGCGTAGAAGTTGTCGCGGGCGGTGGCGAAGGGCAGTCGTGTCTCCGGCGCCTCAGGCCGTTGGCTCAGGGCCTGGCAGAGGCCGTAGAAGAAGGCGGCGTTGGCCACGGTGTCGGCGACGCTGGGGCCGGCGGGCGTCACGCGCTGTTCGATGCGCAGGTGGGGGCGGCCGTCGCTGAAGCCGATCAGCGGGCGGTTCCAGCGCCACAGGGTGCCGTTGTGCAGGCGCAGGTGGGCGAGGCGTTCGGGCGGTTCGTCGAACAGCACCGGCAGCAGCACCGGGAAGTGTTCGAGGTTTTCCGTGAATACCTCCTGCAGTGTGGCCCGCGCGTAGCCGGAGCCGAAGCTGACGCGGCGCATGGGGCCGTGGGCGTCCTCTTCGTAGCCACCCACTTCCACCGATTGCTCGAACAGGGGGATGCGCGTCTCGGCCCACAGGTCGTGGCCGAACAGGTAGGGCGAGTTGGCGCTCACCGCCACCAGCGGCGCGGAGGCGATGATGCTGGCGTTGTAGGCGCGCACGGCGAGTTGCGGCGGGATTTGCAGGTGGATCTGGAAGGAGGTGGTGGCGGATTCCAGCATCACGTCGCCGTGTTCGGCGCGCAGGATGTCGTGGCCGTGGATGTCGAGACGCAGCGGGCGGCCGCCGCGCAGGCGCAGGATCTCGGCGTTCAGCGCGTGGTAACGGTTCATGGCGGAGAGATTGGCGGGGCTGAGGTCGGCGTCGCGCACCGTGGGCAGGATGCCGATCATGGCCAGTTCCAGCTGCATCTCATGGGCCGTCCGGCGCGCCTGCCGCCAGGTCTGCCGCAGGCCGTCGGCCATGCGCGAGAGGATGTGGCCGCGCAGCGGCAACGGCTCGATGTTGAATTCGACGTTGAAGGTGGCCAGCTCGGGAAACACCAGCGGGCTGCCCAGGCGTTCGATGAACTGAGCGTTGACGGGGGCGGGGCGCAGCCGTGCGTCCACCAGCCAGGCCTCCAGTTCGAAGCCGGCCACCGGCGGGCCGGGGTCGAAGCGGTCCTGCTTGAACCACGTGGCGAGCAGGGCGGTTTCCTCGCTCAGCCGCTGGTGGAAGGTGGTGAAGTCCTGGCGGCTGAAGCGGGCTTCGTCGATTTCCTGGCCCATGTGTCTCCTCGTTTCGGGGCTTGTCCTGAAGTTATCCTGTTGGTTGCAAAAAAAACAGATCAAAAATCGCGCATATCCCGGTATTTCTGGGCGTTACTGTATGTGGCGCCCTTTCCGCAGGCGTTCACTGATGGTGCGATCCAGCGATAGAGACCGGAATAAGACGACGTGAAATCCGGGGTTGTCGCCGGGAATGGCATGAAACGCAGAGGTCGCAGAGGCGCAGAGGACGCAAAGGTTCTGAAAGGGTTTCCTTTGCGCCCTCTGGGCCTTGGCGTTCTTTGCGTTGATTCTCGTGGTCGATTCCACATCCCGTGTCGCCCGCTGTTTGTGCGCGGAATTTTGCAACGATTGGGTTATGTGTCAAAAAGCCCCCAGCGCCTACCCCCGTTGTCGTCTGGCGGGCGGCAAGGTGGAGGGCGCCGGGCCGTTTTCGCCGCTCCCGCGCAACGGGTATACTGTGCGGTCATTTTCTCCAGGCCATGCAAGTACCCAATTTATGTCAGCGAAACCGGATGTATCGACCTTCCAGGGGATGATCTTCGCCCTGCAACAATACTGGGCGGAACAGGGCTGTGTGATCCTGCAGCCGCTGGACATGGAGGTGGGCGCGGGCACCTTTCACCCCGCCACCTTTCTGCGCGCCATCGGCCCGGAGCCGTGGAGCGCCGCCTATGTGCAGCCCTCGCGCCGCCCCACCGATGGCCGCTATGGTGAGAACCCCAACCGCCTGCAGCACTATTATCAGTTTCAGGTGGTGATCAAGCCGTCGCCGCTGGAGATCCAGGAACTGTACCTCGGTTCGTTGAAGATGCTGGGTATCGACCCGCTGGAGCATGACATCCGCTTCGTCGAGGACAACTGGGAGTCCCCCACCCTGGGTGCCTGGGGCCTGGGCTGGGAGGTGTGGCTGAACGGCATGGAGGTGACCCAGTTCACCTATTTCCAGCAGGTGGGCGGGCTGGAATGCAGGCCCGTCACCGGCGAGATCACCTATGGCCTGGAGCGCATCGCCATGTATCTGCAGGGCGTGGAGAGCGTCTACGATCTGGTGTGGGCCAAGGGGCCGCTGGGCACCACCAGCTACGGCGACGTGTTCCACCAGAATGAGGTGGAGCAGTCGGCCTACAACTTCGAGCACGCCGACACCGAGGCCCTGTTCAAGGCCTTCGACACCTGCGAGCGCGAATCGCAGCGCCTCATCGAGGCCGGCCTGCCTCTGCCGGCCTACGAGCAGGTGCTCCGGGCCTCACACACCTTCAACCTGCTCGACGCCCGCCACGCCATCTCCGTCACCGAACGCCAGCGTTACATCCTGCGCGTGCGCACCCTGTCGCGCGCCGTGGCCGAGGCCTATTACACGGCCCGCGAGAAGCTGGGTTTCCCAATGGTGAAGGAAGCGTGACGACAAAAATCCAACGCAAAGGCGCGAAGAACGCAGAGCCAAAATGGAAAAGCTTTGCGCCCTTTGCGCCTTTGCGTTGAAAAACGGGCCCGAAAAAACGGACGAAATCCTGAGTGACAACTGAAATGAATACCCGCGACCTGCTGATCGAAATCGGCACCGAAGAACTGCCGCCCAAGGCCCTCAAGCGCCTCTCCGAGGCCTTTGGCGCCGGCATCAGGGACGGCCTGAAGGGCGCCGAGCTGGCCCACGGCGAACTGAGCGTCTACGCCAGCCCGCGCCGCCTGGCGGTGCGGGTGGACGAACTCGTCGAGGTCCAGGCCGACAAGATCATCGAACGCCGTGGCCCGGCGCTGACCGCCGCCTTTGGCGAAGACGGCTGCCCGACGAAGGCCGCCGAGGGCTTTGCCCGTTCCTGCGGCCTGGATTCGGTGGACGAACTCGACCGCATCGAGACCGACAAGGGCGCCTGGCTGATGTATCGCGCCGAGCAGCCCGGCCGGCCCGCCGCGGCCCTGATCCCGGACATCGTGCGCGGCGCCCTGGACAGGCTGCCCATCCCCAAGCGCATGCGCTGGGGGGCGCTGGACGCCGAGTTCGTGCGTCCGGTGCACTGGGTGGTGCTGCTGTTCGGCGACGAGACGATCGAGGCCGAGATCCTCGCCGTGAACAGCGGCCGCGAGACCCGCGGCCACCGCTTCCATCATCCGCAGGCGCTCTACATCGCCGAGCCCGCCGCCTATGCGCCGCTGCTGGAGACCGAGGGCTTCGTGGTCGCCGATTTCGCCGTGCGCCGCGAGGCGGTGCGCGCCCAGGTGCTGGAGGCCGGCAGGAAACTGGGCGGCGAGGCGGTGATCGACGAGGCCCTGCTGGACGAGGTCACGGCGATGGTGGAATGGCCGCTGGCTATCGCCGGCGATTTCGAGGAGCGCTTCCTCGACGTGCCGGCCGAGGCGTTGATCTCCACCATGAAGGCCAACCAGAAGTATTTCCACCTCATCGATGCCAACGGCAAATTGATGCCCCACTTCATCACCGTTGCCAACATCAACAGCCGCAATCCCCAACGGGTGCGCGAGGGCAACGAGCGCGTGATCCGTCCGCGCCTGTCCGATGCCGAATTCTTCTGGACCCAGGACCGCAAGCGCCGGCTCGACAGCCGCATCGAAGCGCTGAAGGACATCCTGTTCCAGAAACAGCTTGGCACCCTGTATGACAAGGTCGAGCGCGTCGCCGGACTGGCCGGCGATATCGCCGACGACCTGCAGGCCAACCGCGCCTGGGCCGAGCGCGCCGCGTGGCTGGCGAAGTGCGACCTGATGACCGAGATGGTCTACGAATTCCCCGAGCTGCAGGGCATCATGGGCCGCTACTACGCGTTACACGACGGCGAGCCGGAAGAGGTGGCGCTGGCCCTGGACGAACAATACCTGCCGCGCTTCGCCGGTGACGAACTGCCCGCCACCCCCACCGGCCAGGCCCTGGCCATCGCCGACAAGCTGGACACCATCGTCGGCATGTTCGGCATCGGGCAGCCGCCCACCGGCAGCAAGGACCCCTTCGCCCTGCGCCGCGCCGCCCTCGGCCTGCTGCGCATCGTCATCGAACGCCAGCTGCCGCTGGACCTGCCGGCGCTGATCGCGCGGGCGGTGAAGGGCCTCGGCGAACGGCTCACGGCCAGCGACGTTGCCACACAGGTTTTCGACTTCATGATGGACCGCCTGCGTGCCTATTATCACGACAGCGGCGTGGGCGCGGACGTGTTCGATGCCGTACACGCCCAGCGGCCCACCCAGCCCCTCGACTTCGACCGCCGCGTGCGCGCCGTCAACCACTTCCGCCGTCTGCCGCAGGCCGACAGCCTCACCGCCGCCAACAAGCGCATCGCCAACATCCTGCGCCAGGCGGCGGAGAAGGGCATCGAGGTGCCCGCCGAGGTCGATGCCTCCAGGCTGAGCGAGCCGGCCGAGCAGGCCCTCGCCGATCGGCTCAATGCGCTGGAGCGCGAAGTCGTCCCCCTGTTCGACGCCCGCGACTACGAACCGGCCCTGGCCCGCCTCGCCGAGCTGCGCGAGGCCGTGGACCGCTTCTTCGACGACGTCATGGTGATGGTCGACGACCAGGCCCTGCGCGCCAACCGCCTGGCCCTGCTGGCGCGGTTGCGCAACCTGTTCCTGCGCGTGGCGGATCTTTCGCGCTTGCAGGGTTAGCCCCGTGATTTTCTCGTTACACCACTCTGCGGTGTAACGTAATGAGGGTGGCCAATCTGCCTTGACCGGGGTGGCGCTGAGCGCCACAAGCAAGTCCTTCGACGAGAACGGAAGACAACCATGCAACACAGCGATTCCTACCAGGCCATGCTCGACGCCGTGCAGGCCTTCCACGACAAGCACGATTTCAGGAATCAGGGCGGCGAGGAGATGCTCTACCGCATCGCCCTGATGACGGAAGAACTGGGCGAGATGGCCGAGGTGGTGACCAAGGGCAAGCCGAAGGAGCAGTTGGCCGAGGAGACCGCCGACCTGCTTATCCTCCTCATCGGCACCGCCATCGCCGCCGATTTCGACCTCAAGCAGGCCTTCTGGCAGAAGATGGACAAGATCATGCAGCGTGAATCGAAGATGGTGGACGGCCGCGTGCGCGTCTCCGAGTTCCGCGAATAACCCGGGTATTTTTGTTGACTATGGGCCGGCGTGGGCCAGTGCTCTTTCAAGGTAATAACACGGATTCAGCGTTCCTGTGCTGTTTCGCGTCAAGGCGCAGTGCGCAGGCAATGGCTGTTCCCCTTGTCAAGCACTGCAACGCGGGCGCGGGACACCACAGGAGCGCCCGAAGGGTTGGCCTGTCAGCGTCCATGGTCTTGCAAAGGACTAAGGCCGTTCGCTGCGAGGCGCGCCTGGCCCTGAACGCTGACAGGTCAACTGAATCCGTGTTATTACCCTGAAAGAGTATTATGCCTTGGACACAGCCAGGGATCTGGCTGCATCGCAAGCAACCCCGGAGGGGATCCAATGGAGCTGACCATCATCATGTTCATCATGTTCCTGGGCCTGTTCGCGCTGACCGCTGTCGCCATGTTTTCGTCATAGCGCATTCAACCATTCAACAACAGACGCTGGCGCGTCTTTGCAAGGGAGCCGGAGATTCGTGTCTCCGGCTTTTTCATGGGTGATAATTGCCGCCGGGGTTTTGCTAGAATGCCGCATCGACCAACCACCCGGCGGGAGCGGCATGCAATTGGTAATTCTGGATCGTGATGGCGTGATCAATGAAGACGCTGACGATTACATCAAGTCCGTGGACGAGTTCGTTCCCCTGCCCGGCAGTTTGGCGGCCATTGCGCGCCTCAACCGTGCCGGTTACACGGTGGCGGTGGCGACCAACCAGTCCGGCGTCGGCCGTGGCCTGTTCGAACTCGCCACGCTGGAGGCCATGCACGAAAAGCTCGCCCGCCTGCTGGCGCAAGAGGGTGGCCGCGTGGACCATATCGTCTATTGTCCCCACGCACCCGGGGAGGGCTGCGACTGCCGCAAGCCGCGGCCGGGCTTGATGTGGCAGATCGCGGCGCATTACAAGACCTCCCTGACCGGTGTGCCGGTGATCGGCGACTCCCTGCGCGACCTGGAGGCCGCCCGCGCCGTGGGCGCGCGGCCGATGCTGGTGCGCAGCGGCAAGGGCGAGCGCACCCTGGCCGCGGGCGATGGCCTCGACGGCGTGCCGGTCTACGCCGATCTGGCCGCCGCGGTGGCTGATCTGGTGACGCCGTCGTGATGCTGTTGCGCTCTTCGCTGTTCAGCCTGTCGATGATGCTTTCCACCGTCGTCGCCGCCCTGGTGCTGATCCTCATGGCGCCTCTGCCCTTCACCTGGCGCTCGCACTTCGCCCGCGCCTATGCCGCCTACAACGTGAACATGCTCAAGTGGCTGTGCGGCATCGGCTACGAGGTGGAGGGGCGCGAGAATATGCCCCAGGGCCCGGCCATCATCTTTTGCAAGCACCAGTCCACCTGGGAGACCTATGCCCTGCAGATGCTGTTTCCGCCGCAGTGCTGGGTGCTCAAGCGGGAACTCATGTGGGTGCCATTTTTCGGTTGGGGGCTGGCCATGCTGCGGCCCATCTCCATCGACCGCTCGTCCGGCCGCCAGGCCGTCAAGCAGATTGTCGAGCAGGGCCTGCAACGTCTGAAAGACGGCATCTGGGTGGTGATCTTTCCCGAGGGCACGCGGGTGCCGCCCGGCGTGCGCAAGCGCTGGGGGGTGGGTGGCGCGCTGCTGGCGGCCAAGGCCGATGTGCCGGTGGTGCTGGTGGCGCACAATGCCGGTGAGTTCTGGGGCCGTGGCGCCTTCGTCAAGCGGCCGGGCACCATCCGCATGGTGATCGGCGAGCCCATGGATACCACGGGCCTCAGCGCCACGGAGATCAATCAGCGCGGCGAGGCCTGGATGGACGAGACCATGGCGCGCATCAGCGCGGTGCCGGTGACGGAAGACTACGACCCCGCCAGGCATCGCAAATAGCCGCGGGCCATCGCGCCGCCGGCGGTTGGTTCAGGGATTGTCGCGGAAGCCCTCGAACAGCATCACGGATTGTTCCTCGGCGATGAGCTTGAAGCGCGGCTGCTGGCGCACGAATTCGTCGAACAGGTTGGGGTCGAACTGGCGGCCCCGGTTCCGGGCCATGATCTCCAGGGCCGCGTCGGCGGACAGGCCGGGCCTGTATGCCCGCGCGTGCACCAGGGCGTCGAAGACATCGGCCAGGGCGACGATGCGCGCGGCCATGGGGATGGCCTCGCCCTTGAGTCCGTAGGGGTAGCCGCTGCCGTCCCAGTTTTCGTGATGGCTGAGGGCGATGTCCTTGGCCATCTGCAGCATGGGGCTCCTGGAGCCGGCGAGGATGCGCCCGCCGATCACCGGATGGGTCTTCATGATGGCGAATTCCTCGCGGGTGAACGGTCCCGGCTTGCGCAGCACCGCGTCGGGGATGCCGATCTTGCCGATGTCGTGCATGGTGGCGGCGATGTGGATGTCGTCCACGCTGGGCCGGTCCCAGCCGATGGCGTTGGCCAGCACTTCGCTGTAGAGGCCGACGCGGCGGATGTGCGCGCCGGTCTCGCTGTCGTCGCGGGATTCCGCCGCCCACACCAGACGCAGGGCGATTTCTTCCTCCCGCGCGCGAATCTCCGCGGTGCGCTGGTGCACCTGCTCTTCCAGATAATTCCTCAGCAGCACATTCTCGCGTCCCATCTGCAGGAAGTTCCGGTGCTCCTCGTAGCGCTCGCCCAGCAGCTCGATGATGAGCAGGCGCCGCCCGGCCCACAGGACGGCGATGGCCTCCAGGGCATGCTCTCCGCCGCGGGCGTCCGTTTCCACCCAGGGACCGGAGCGGCGCGGTTTCGCCGCCGTGTCCCAAACCCTCTCGGCCTCGGCGATGAAGTTTTCCAGAAAGGGGAACTCGCGCTGTGGGTGGAAGCCTTTGTCCGTCTGCCAGCTATCGGGGCAGAGCGTCACGAATTCCGCCGGCGGTGTGCCCAGCAGCCGGAAACCGCCGTCCGCCTGGCGTTCCAGCACCGTCATGTCGAGGGCGTTGCAGAGCATGGCCGAGGCCATCGCCGGTGCGGCCGCCGGGGTTTGCGTCGGGAGGGAGTCCTGGCGCAGCAGGCGACGGTGCAGGAGGTTGAGTTCATTGGCCTTCTGCTGCGCCTGGGCGCGCCAGTAGAGGCTGTTGCTGCGGTCGATCAGCACCGCCCAGTCGCGTCTGGCCTCGGGCAGGAGATGGATGTCGGCATGGCGGTCCGGGCCGAGTTCCACCGCCGCCAGGGTCACGGGCGCGTTGCCCAGGGGCAGCATGCCGGCCAGAAACAGCAGCTGCTCCGCCGCCGGTTCGCCCGGCACCAGGCCCCTGAGGCCGAAGTGCGCCAGCTCACCCCCCATGTCGTTGAGGATGCCGTCCTTGCCGATTTGCAGCCAGGCGCTGGCATCCTGTTGCAGGAGCAGTTCGAGCAGGGCGCCGCTCACCGGCGCCGGCAGCGCCTCGCTCATTGCAGCATCTCCTTGCCCAGGGCCAGAAAGGCCTCTTCCACGCCGCGGCCGGTCTTGGCGCTGGTCTCCAGGATCGTCCAGCCGCGCGCCACCAGGCGGTCGATGTCGGGCGGGTCGATGCGCCAGCCCTCGGCCAGGTCGGCCTTGTTGATCAGCAAGATGGAGGGCACTTCGCCGATCTCGCTGATGGCCTTGTCACGCAGGGCGAGGGCGGTGTCAAGGGTCTCCGGGCGGGTGCCGTCCACCACCAGCAGCAGGCCGGCGGCGCCACGCAGGTAAGGCAGGCGCAGGCTGACGAATTCGTCCTCGCCGGCCAGGTCCCAGAGGATCAGCTCCAGCAGCCGGCCGTCGATGGCCAGTGATTTCTTGTCGACCTTGACCCCCAGCGAGGTCTGGTAGCGCGCGTTGAACAGGCTCTTGACGAAGCGCTCCACCAGGGAGGTCTTGCCCACGGCGAAGGCGCCCAGCATGCAGATCTTCTTGCGTATCATCGGTCTGCGTCTTGTTGTGACGTGAGGTGGATTTCCAGGGTGACGCTGCGGTTTTTCGCCTGCGCCGCCGGGCCGGTCCCTGTGCTCACCGGTTCGCTGCTGCCGGCGGCGCGAAGTGTGAGCAGGGCGGGATCGACGCCCTGGCCGAGCAGCTGTTCGCGCAGCCATTCGGCGCGGAGCCGGCTGAGCCTGAGGTTGCGCGCCGGCGTGCCCGTGGCGTCGCTGTGGCCGACCAGCACCACCCGCGCCGCCTGCCCCTGTTCCCGCGCCAGGCCCTGCAGGCGCTGGAGGTCGCGGGCCAGGCGTTGCAGGGTTGGCGCATCGGCCTCGCCGCGGGTGGTGTCGACGTGGAAGCGGATGACTTGTTCGCTCAACGCCGCCCGCAGCGCCCGCAGTTCATCGCGGCCCGGGTCCCGCAGGCCGCTGCTATCGACGGCCTCCACCCCGGGCAGGGCCAGGGCCAGGCGGCGCGCCTCGCCGGTCCAGCGGGCCGGGGCCTGGCCGCTGAGACGCAGCACGCCATCGGCCAGCGCCAGGTTCACCGTCTCCGGCGGCCGCAGCAGGCGCCGGGCGCGGGTCAGCACGAAAGACGGCGCGAGGGCCTGGTAGGGCGCAAAATGGAGGTCGAGGCGTTGCGGGTCCAGGGGGCCTTCCCCGTCGAGCAGCGACAGCGGATCGGCCGCCAGCGGATCGCGCAGACCCTGCACGCGGTAGCCGCCCGCGGCGGCCCCGGCGCGGGTGACGATAATGCCCGGCGCCTGGTTCAGGGCCTGCAGGTAGCTCTCGAAGGCCCGCTGCTCGCGCAGCCCGGTGTAGGCCCAGTAGCCGCCGGCGGCGAGCAGGCCCAGCAACAGCATGACCAGCAGGGGCGAGATGCGCCGGGGGCGTTCGTGGTACCGGGCCTGCAGGCACTGTTGCAGGGTGTGCTGCACGGCGTCCGTCTCGAAGGCCGCCGGGTCGCCGCTGAAGTCGCGCAGGGCCTCGGCCTGTTGCTGGTGGATGGACTCCAGGGCCTCGCGGAACACCCCGCGCAGTTCCGGCGGGGCGTTGCCGCGGATGGCGCCGGCGATGACCGCTTCCGGGCCCTGTTCCACCCACACCGTGAGGTCGCCCATCTGGATGCTGTCGAGGGTCTGGTCATCGGCCATGGCGAAGGAGTCACGGACGAAGTCCTGGATGGCGGTGAGCATGGCCGAGACCAGGCCGGCATCCTCGCAGGCCACGTTGCCGGCGCTGAGATGTTGCAGCAGCACGCCGCTTTCGCGGTGGATGAGAAATACCTGCTCGACGCGGAATTCCAGGCTGTGCAGCAACACCACCTCGGCGAAGGGACGGCCGCTGCGCCAGGCCTCGAAGCGCCAGGCCAGGCCGCGGCGGGAGAGGCTGTGTTCCAGCACCTCGCTGAGGTTTTGCAGCATCTGGCGCAGGGCCTCGGTGATGGCCTTGCGGATGGCGGGGCCGATGACCGGAAACAGGGCGTCGGCGAAGCGGCGGCTGTCGCGGCGCACGGAGGCGTGAATGATGGTCTCGACGGTGGGGGTCAGGGCATCGCCCAGGTCGGCGCGGTCCCGGGCGCTGAGGCGCAGCGCCTCGGGCAGCACCCGGCTGACGTCGCGGGCGCGCAGCCGCGGGTTTTCCAGCCGCTCCCCCAGTTCCGCGATGCGGCGCTGCTCCGGGCGCAGCAGCAGGCGCCGCAGGACGCTGAGATCATCGGCCCCGGCGTCCGCTTCAGTGGCGGGTTTGCCGGCACTCACCTCAGGCCTTCCCGGCGTCTTTCAGTGGCGAGCCTTTGGCGGGTGAAGAGCCCTCAGCGGGTGAAGAGCCCTCAGCGGGAGCAACGCCACCGGCAATCCGCGCGGCCAGTTCGGTAAACAGGGCGGAGAGGTCGGAGCGGTCGACCTTTTGCGCGTGCAGATTGCCCGTCTCGCGCGCCAGCTGCTCGCCACTTTCGGCCTGGCGGGCGCCGATCTCCTCGCTGAGGGCGCGGGATCGCTGCTCGATCTGTCGTTGCAGGTCGCCGGCGGTCTGTTTCAGGTTCTCGTCCAGGCCCGCCAGCTCCGCGCGCAGCTGTTCCGCATGACGCGCCAGGGCCTCGGAGAGATCCTGCTCCGCCGCCAGCCGGTCATCGTGCTCGCCGGCGAGGCGCTTGAGCAGGGCTTCCAGCTCGCGGTCCATGGCTTGTTCGAGGGAGGCCAGACGCTTTTCCTGCTCCTCGCGCAGGCGGCTCACCTCCTTCATGATCCGTTCCTCCAGCTGCGAGAACTTGCGTTCGTAGTCGCGCATCTGGCTGCCGAAGAGGATGTCGCGGATCTTGTCGACGCTCTCCTCGCCGGCGCTGTCGGTCTCGGCTTGGGCCTGTGTGGGGCTGGCGTCTTTGTTGTCTGTCACGGCTACCTCCTTGTCGTGTTTGCCGGTTGAGGCGCTGTCGATATCCTTGCCCGCAACCTGAAATCTTAACGGATGAAAACACAAAAAACCCATGCCCGCCAATCGCCAGGGCCGGGAGGCGTGCATGCGGAAAAGCCAGGGCAAGGGTGGGTATTGTCAGGGAGGGCGCCGGCGTCAGAGGGGGTGGGCGGCGGCCGGTTTGCCCGGACATTGTCCGTGGAGGCGTGACTGCATGGACGTCCCGTCCCATAAGCGATATCCTACGCACCCCCGATCGGGGATCACCCAACAAAATGCGCCTGTAGCTCAGCTGGATAGAGTACCGCCCTCCGAAGGCGGGGGTCACAGGTTCGACTCCTGTCAGGCGCGCCATTTTCGAGAGTCCAGACCGTGGCATGCCGCCTTCGATCGTCCGCCGGCTTGTCCGGCCGTGATCGGTCATTCTGCACTTGGGGGGCATGCCGGATGGCAGCGTCCCGACTGGCGCCTAGGCGAGCCTCTCCGTCCTGCCCGGCAGGGAGGCGTGGCGGCTGACGGAGGTGTCCTGATAGTCGATGCTGATGCGGTCGCCGGCATAGGGGCGGAACAGGGTGTCGGCGAAGCGGACGTGGTCGGGGTGCTCGCGGTAGCTGTCGATCACGGCCTTGTGGACGAAGCGCACCAGCCAGCAGAAGCGGTATTTGGCATCCTGCTTGACGGCCTCGCCGGTGAAGACTTCGCGCACGCCGGGGATGTTGCCGAGGATCTGCCGGCCCTTGGCCATCATGTGCTGGGCCTGTTCGTCGCTCATGTGGTCGACGACGTTGTAGATGATCAGGTGCTCCACCGGCGCCCAGGGTTCGCACTGCGCCAGTACCTCGGCGGCGCGTCCGGCGCTGCCCCACAGCCGCAGGCAGCGTTTGACCTCGGTGCAGATGGCCTCTTTAACCCCCTGTTTCAGATCGATGAAGCTGCCTTCCCGGTCGGCCTTCATCCGCGTGCGCATGGTCTTCGCGGCGACATCGGAAAGCCCGGTGAAGTAATTGATCTTGGCCACGCCCAGGGTGCTGAGGCGGCGGTATTGTTCTTCGTTGAGGCCGCTGCCGCCGTGCAGCACCAAGGGGATGTCGACGGCGGTGTGGATCTGTTTCAGGCGCTGGAAGTCGAGTTTGATGCGTCCCTTGGAGCGGCCTTGCACGGTGCCGATGGAGACGGACAGGAAGTCGACCCCGCTGCGTTCGACGTAGGCCTTGGCCTCGACGGGCAGGGTCAGGGCCGAGGCGTCCGCGTCGTCATTGGAGCCCACGTAGCCCACCTCGCCGACCACCGGCACGTTGCAGCTGTGGGCCATGGCGGTGATTTCCTGGCTCAGCTTGATGTTGTCGGGAAGCGCCCGGTTGGCGGAACAGAGGGTGATGCCGTTGCAACCGAGATTGATGGCGCGACGGGCGGATTCGTGGGAGCCGGCGTGGTCGAGCTGGATGGCGATGGGCACCGAGGCGCGTTTGGCGGCGGCTTCCACCGCCGGCATCATCAGTTCCAGGTCGTAGTGGGCGAAGTGGTGTTCGGCCACGCTGAGGATCACTGGCGCGCGGGAGCTCTCGGCGGCGTCGACGACGGCCTCCAGGAAGTCCAGGCTGACCAGATCAAAGGCGCCCACCGCGTAGTTGTTTTCATACGCGTGGTGCAGCATGTCACGCATGTTAACCAGCGCCATGGTGTTGTCTCCCTCGTTGCCTGCCGTGTCGGCGGCAGGCCGGTTGTGTTTGCCTGTCTCACTCCGCGTGCAGGGAGCGTTCCAGTTCTTCCTCCACCAGTTGCAGCGCCGGGGCGCGCAACTTCGATGCGGAAAAATATAATAGTTCACCTGAACCAGTGGAGTCAGGTTTTTGACTTTCGGTCCGTTGTGGGCGGGGCAAGAAAACGTCCCGCTTCCCAAAAAGCCTGGCCTTGTCGGCCGGCGGTTGTTTCTCCGGAAACTCCGCCGGGTGTCTGGCGAGGCGCCAATATAGGCGCGCTCATCCATTTATAAAAAATTAATTGTTATTATAAAACGGATTTACATTTGTTTATGGATATTTGTGGGCGTTTGCCATGCATCTTACCTTGCAACAGCTGAAGTTGTTTGAGTCCGTGTATCGGAATGGCAGCTACACGCGCGCCGCCAAGGAGCTGTATCTCACCCAGCCGGCGGTTTCCATCCAGTTGAAGCGCCTGGAGGCCCAGGTGGAGCTGCCCCTGTTCGAGGTGGTGGGCAAGAAGATCTTTCCCACCGCTGCCGGCAAGGCGGTATATGGCGCCTGTGTGGACATCCTTGCCCGGGTGGACGATCTGGCGCTGTCGGTGGAAGAGCTGAAGGGCGAGGTCAAGGGGCCGCTGGAGCTGTCCGTGGTCACCACCGCCAAATACTTCATGCCGAGACTCCTGGGGCATTTTCTGCAGGATTACCCGGACGTGGAGCCCAGGCTGCGCTTTACCAACCGCGCCCGCGTGGTGGAACGCCTGATGAACAATGAGGATGACTTCGTGGTCATGGGCCAGACCCCCGACGACAAAAACCTGGAGACCCACCCCTTCCTGGAAAACATCCTTGGCGTGGTGGCGCCGCCGGATCATCCGTTGGCGGGCAGGAAGAAGGTTCGCCTGCAGGACCTGGCCAAAGAACGCTTCATCGAGCGAGAGGCGGGCTCCGGCACACGGCTGGTGTTCGATGCGCTGCTGGAAAAAAACGGCCTCAGGATCGAGCCCTACATGGAGCTGGACAGCAGCGAGGCCATCAAGCAGGCGGTGATGGCCGGCCTGGGTCTGGCGGTGCTGTCCCTGCACAGCCTTCATCTGGAACAGGCCGCCGGCAAGCTGGTGGTGCTGAACGTGACGGGCTTCCCCATCAAGCGGCGCTGGTATGCCGTGCATTTGAAGGGCAAGCGGCTTTCGCTGGTGGCGAAAACCTTTCTCGATTACATTCTCACGGAAAGCCATCAGTTGCTGGACATACCGCAGGCGTCGTCGTAGCGCCCCCTGCTGGCCTCTGGCCGTGGCGTGACGGCGCGAAGAATGATTTTCTGCCCATCGAGGACCGACAATGACCTGCCCCGATTATCTCAGCCAGGGCCTGGAGCGGGCCTTCAACCGTATCCTGCGTACGCGCGCGCGACACATGCCGGTGGTCAACGAGGCGCTGCGCGTGGAGGCGGTGGGCTTTCGCCCCTGGCAGGGGCATAGCCTGGGCGTGATGGTGACGCCATGGTTCATGGGCCTGATGCTGATTCCGCGAGAAGGCGATGACTGGAGCGGGCTGCGGCTGGGGGAGAAATGCATCCACGAGTTTCCCACCGGCGCCTATGAGTTCACCGTCGCCGAAGAGGACGGCATCGGGCGTTATCAGGTATGCACACTGTTTTCGCCCATGTCCCGCTTTGCCGACCAGGCGACCGCCGTGGCCACCGCCGAGGCGGTGCTGCGGGGCCTGATCGGCGAGCACCGGCGCGAGGCGGCAACGACGGACACCGGGGGCGACGGTGAGACGCTGGCGCCCGCGGAATCGCCGCAGCGGCTGGAGGAGCGTCCCCTCAGCCGCCGGGATCTGCTCAGGGGCCGCTTCCTGCGGCGTTCCTGATACTGCCCGCCGGGCATCGTGGGCTGAATCCGTAGGTTCAGGTTCAACAGACGGCAGAATCGCGCGAGGTTTCGAGCCTCGCCGCAGAGGGGTGAATCGAATGAAGGCAGGGGACAGACCATGAAGCGCCGTTTCTCCCAGCGCCTGGAGCGCCGTGACGGCCGCATCGACATGAGTCACGGCAGCGGCGGGCGGGCCATGGCGCAGCTGATCGAGGCGCTGTTCGTCAGGCACTTCGACAACGAGTTGCTGCGCCAGGCCAACGACCAGGCGGCCTTCGCGGTGCCGGCCGGGCGCATGGTGATGAGCACCGACGGGCATGTGATCTCGCCGCTGTTCTTTCCCGGCGGCGACATCGGCGCGCTGTCCGTGCACGGCACCATCAACGACGTGGCCATGGCCGGCGCCCGGCCGCTGTACCTGTCCGCCGGCTTCATCCTCGAAGAGGGCTTTGCGCTGGGCGAACTGGAGCGCATCGTCGTCAGCATGGCCGAGGCCAGCCGCCGCGCCGGGGTGCCGGTGGTCACCGGCGACACCAAGGTGGTGGAAAAGGGCAAGGGCGACGGCGTATTCATCACCACCACCGGCGTCGGCGTGGTGCCCGAGGGGGTGACTATTTCCGGCGAGCGCGCCCGCCCCGGTGACGCCATCCTGGTCAGCGGCACCCTCGGCGACCACGGCGTGGCCATCATGTCGAGCCGCGAGAACCTGAGTTTCGAGACCACCATCGAATCGGACTCGGCGGCCCTGCACGGCCTGGTCGCCGAGATGGTGGCCGTGGCGCCGGACATCCACTGCCTGCGCGACCCCACCCGCGGCGGCCTCGCCACCACCCTCAACGAACTGGCGCAGCAGTCGCGCGTCGGCATGAGGCTCGAGGAGGCGGCCATCCCCGTCGATCCCGCCGTCAGCGCCGCCTGCGAGCTGCTGGGGCTGGACCCCCTGTATGTCGCCAATGAGGGCAAACTGGTCTGCATCTGTGCCCCGCGGGACGCCGAGGCGCTGCTCGCGGTGATGCGGGCGCACCCGCTGGGACGCAAGGCGGCCCGCATCGGCGAGGTGGTGGCGGACGAACAGGGCTTCGTGCAGATGGAGACCGCCTTCGGCGGCAGCCGCATGGTGGACTGGCTGGCCGGCGAACAGTTGCCGAGGATCTGCTGAACCATGCGCGGGCCGCCGCCGCTCGTCTCGCCGGACAGCGGCGCGCAGCGCATCCGCGTCACCGGCACCGTGCAGGGTGTGGGCTTCCGCCCCACGGTGTGGCGGCTGGCGGGCGAGTGCGGCATTCGCGGCTGGGTGCGCAACGACGCCGACGGCGTGCTGATCCACGCCTGGGGCGAGCCACAGGCGCTGGCGGATTTCGTGCAACGGCTGTGGAATGAGCCGCCGCCGCTGGCGCGCATCGACGCCATCGACTGCGCCGCCCTGGAGGCCCCGGAACCGTCGCCCGCAGGCTTCCTCATCGAGGCCAGCGGCGCGGGCGCCGCGCACACCGGCGTGGCGGCGGACGCGGCCACCTGCCCGGCCTGCCTGGCCGAGGTGCTGGACCCGGCCAACCGCCGTTACCGCTACCCCTTCACCAACTGCACCCACTGCGGCCCGCGCCTGTCCATCGTCGAGGCGATCCCCTACGACCGCGCCAACACCAGCATGGCGGCGTTTTCCCTGTGTCCCCCCTGCCAGGCCGAATACGACGACCCCGCCGACCGCCGCTTCCACGCCCAGCCCAACGCCTGTCCGCAGTGCGGGCCGCGGCTGCGGCTGGTGGATGCCGAGGACCGGCCGCTGGCGCCGGTGGCGGACGATGATGTCATCGCCGCGGCGGCGAGCCGCATCCTTGAGGGCGCCATCGTCGCCATCAAGGGCATCGGCGGCATCCAGCTGGCCTGCGATGCGACCAATGCCGGGGCCGTGCAACGCCTGCGCCGGCGCAAGCGGCGCCATCACAAGCCCCTGGCCCTGATGGCCCGTGACCTGGCGATGGTGCGGCGACATGCGCGGGTGGATCCCGCCGAGGCGGCGCTGCTCGAAGACCGCGCCGCCCCCATCGTGGTGCTGCGGGCCGCCGGCGAGCCCCTGCCCGAGGCCATCGCCCCGGGGCAGGACAGCCTGGGCTTCATGCTGCCCGGCACGCCCCTGCACCACCTGTTGCTGCGGGCGCTGGCGCGGCCCATGGTGCTGACCTCGGGCAACCGCAGCGACGAGCCGCAGGCCATCGACAACGCCGATGCGCGGCGGCGGCTGGCGTCGATCGCCGACGCCTTCCTGCTCCACGACCGCGACATCGTCATTCGTCTGGACGATTCGCTGGCGCGGGTCATGGACGGCCGGCCGCGCCTGTTGCGCCGCGCCCGTGGCTACGCGCCGCAGCCGATCCCCCTGCCAGCGGGCTTCGACGGCGCGCCGCAGGTGCTGGCCCTGGGTGGCGAGCTGAAGAGCACCTTCTGCCTGCTGAAGGACGGCCAGGCGATACTCTCCCAGCACCTGGGCGACCTGGAAGACGCCGCCACCTGGCGAGACTACCGGCGCAATCTGCAACGCTACCGGCGGCTGTTCGACGCCCGCCCGGCGGTGCTCGCCGTGGACCGCCATGCCGACTACCTCTCCACCCAGCTGGGCCGGAGCCTGGCCGCGGAGGAGGGGCTGGCGCTGGTCGAGGTGCAGCACCACCACGCCCACATCGCCGCCTGCATGGCCGAACACGGCCTGCCGCTGGATGGCGGCAAGGTGCTGGGGGTGGCCCTGGATGGCCTCGGCCTCGGCGCCGATGGCGATCTGTGGGGCGGAGAGTTCCTGCTCGCCGACTACCGGGATTTCGTCCGCCTGGCCCATTTCCACCCGCTGCCCCTGCCCGGCGGCGCACAGGCCATGCGCGAACCCTGGCGCAACACCTTCGCCCACCTGCACACGGCCCTGGGTTGGGAGCGCGTGGCCGCCGAATACGCCGGCCTGGACATCGTCCGTTTTCTCGCCGGCAAGCCGCTGGGCAACCTGCGGACCATGATGGAAACGGGCCTGAACAGCCCGCTGGCCTCCTCCGCCGGCAGGCTGTTCGATGCCGTGGCGGCGGCCCTGGGCCTGTGCCGCGAGTCCGTCGGTTTCGAGGGGCAGGCCGCCATGGCGCTGGAGGCGCTGGCCGCGCCACACTTTGCACGACAGGCCGATGCCGCCTACGGTGTCGCGTATCGAGATGGCTGCCTGGTGTGGAGGCCGCTGTGGCTGGCGCTGCTGGGTGACTTGCGCGCGGCGCAGGCCCCGGGGGTCATCGCCGCGCGCTTCCACCAGGGGCTGGCCGCGGCGGTGGCCGACACGGCGGCGCGCCTGTGCCGCCGCCACGGCCTGGCAACGGTGGTGCTGGGTGGCGGGGTATTCCAGAACCGCCTGCTGCTGGAGGGCGTCAGCCAACGGTTGCGGCAACGGGATCTGCGCGTGCTGTCACCCGCGGCGGCGCCGGCCAACGATGGCGGCCTGTCGCTGGGGCAGGCGGTGGTGGCGCTGAGCCGGGCAGGTATCGACGATTCGGGATGAAAAAGGACGGCCACACGGATAGGCTGTGCGGGGCCGTGTTGGCGACGATGATAAAAACGGATGAGGGGAGAGTGCCATGGGTAGCAGGATTCGAAGAGCGGGCGTGAAGGGCGGTTTGAAGACCGCGGCGGTTCTGTGGCTGGCGGGCCTTGTATCCTTGCCGGCCCACGCCGACGAGCTGTTTCCGGAACCGGCCTATGTGTCGTTGCGGGAATCCGGCCAGGTGGCGAAATATCCGGGCCAGGTCATCTGGCCCGGCGGGCCGAAGATGCTTTACAACTCGGTGACGCCGGACGGACGCGTGCTGGTGGTGAGCAGCCCCAAGGACGGCGGTGTCTATTTCTTCGACACGGCCACTGGTCGGCATTCGGCCGTGACCAGGACCGGCAAGGGCGCCAAGGGGCTGAAGATCTCGCCGGACGGCAAAGAGGTCTACGTCAGCAACGAGGCGGATGACACCGTCTCGGTGGTGGATGTGGCCACGCGGCGGGTGGTGGCGACCATCGCCACGGACGACATGCCGCACAACGTGCGATTCACCCGGGATGGCAAGACCGCCTACGCCACCCTGCAGGGCGGCGCCGGGCTGGGCGTGATCGACACCCGGGCGCGCAAGCTGGTCAGGGTGATCCCCACGCCGGGCATCGATGCGCCGCACAACCTGGACCTGTCCGCCGATGAGCGACTGGCCTTCATCCGTGGCGTCTCGCATCAGGTCGGCGTGCTGGATCTGGTCAGCGGCGAGATGCGCAAGATCATCCCCGTCGGCCAGGGGCATGCCGGCATCGACGTCATCCCCAACGGCAAACTGGTGTTCACCGGCGCCATTGCCGACGACGTGGTGACCGTCATCGACGCCGACACCCTGGCCATCGTCAAGCGGATAAAGGTCGGCTTCGGCCCCCATGGCGTGCGCGCCAGCAAGGACAGCCGTTATCTGTACGTGTCCGTAACGGCCGACGACGAGGTCTGCGTCATCGACATCGCGACGCTCGCCGTGGTGAAGAAATACGCCGTCGCCAGCTTTCCTTTCTGGGTGGGGGTGCGGGGGAATCCCTAGGAGTCTGTCGGATTTGGGTAATCGTAGCGAGCATGGTGGGAGAGCGAGTCAAAATGTTTCCGATTTTGAGGCGAATAGTGGTTCTATTTAACGAAAAATTGGGAATATTTTGGCCGCTCTCCCATC
>Ga0256839_1002253_pt1 | contig 21825 bp, 19 predicted proteins | sample 354166metaG_FD_185968 | JGI IMG/M metagenome (GOLD analysis project Ga0256839, IMG submission 185968) | Hydrothermal vent microbial communities from Mid Atlantic Ridge, Atlantic Ocean - 354-166 | ecosystem: Environmental > Aquatic > Marine > Hydrothermal vents | place: Atlantic Ocean: Mid... | reverse complement strand
CGTACGAATTATCTTACACAATTAACGAACAAAAACAGAGTTATAAAGGGCAGTTTGGCGATTCGTTAAAAACAACAGCACTAAATTGTATTTTAACATTAACGCAACCTTACAGCATTGAAAATGGGACAGATTTTTATTTTAGAATTAATAGCCGAGAAGAACTCGTAAAATATATAGAGAAAAACCTGACCGTTGAACCACTCAACTTACAAGCCAATACATTTAAAATCTCTTTTACCGATCATAATTTAAGCAAGGCGCACGCACTAGTAAGTGCCATTGATACCATTTATTATAATTATTCTTTACAAGAAAAGACAAAAGCAAATCGAAAGCAAATCGAATACCTTAATACGCAATTAGAAGAAACCGAAAAGAAACTTGATGATTTTGAGACTTACTTTGAGGATTTTACCATAGATAATAAAACGGTAGATTTAAATGAAGATGTAAAAAGAACGGTAGATGCAATTAATGGGCTGGACTCTGCTCGTATAAAAATTGATAATAAGCTAAGCAAGTTGGAAAAGGTTCAAGCAAAATTAGCACATACTCCTTATCAAGTACTAACACCTAAAGTTGATATTTACCCTGCACATTTAAATAAAACATTTGAGGAGTTTAACTTGTTAAATAACGACCTTCAAAAACTGGGGTTAAGCTATAAAGAAAACACCTACACATTTAAGTCGAGGCAAAAAGAAGTAGAGCTAATGAGGGCTGACATCTTATCAGGATTAGCCAGTTTTAAACAAGACCTTATTACACAGAAAAACAATTTGGTAACCAGTAAACAACAGCTCAGGCGGCAGCTTATAAGCCTTCCTTCTAAAAACACGGAGTATAATAAATCAAAGAGATTTTACTCCTTATACGAAGAAATGTACCTTTCGTTAATGCAAAAAAAGAACGAATTTGAAATTGCGATAGCCGGCTCAACCACAAAGATTAAAATCTTATCTCCACCAAGCTTATCTGGTTTTCCAATTTATCCGGTGCCGTTATTTGCCTATGCTTCGGCCATTATATTGGCTATTGTGTTTTCTTTTCTTTTTGCAGGCGCAACTTATTTGGCACATAATAAAATTCAGAGTTTGCATGAAATAGAGCTATTAACGCAAGCAACCACGTTAGGGGCTGTACCAAAGCATAATTTAAATGGAGGTGTTGCTAAAGTAGTGGTTGATAAGCACCCAAAATCAGCAGTGAGCGAAGCACTGAGGTCTATTAGAACCAATATTGAGTTTATGGTGCCCGATAAAAAGAATAAAGTTATTTCTGTTACGTCCACCGTTGGTTCCGAAGGAAAAACATTTATTTCAACCAACTTGGCAGCACTCTTGGCCATGGCAGGCAAAAAAGTTATTGTGGTTGACCTTGATTTAAGAAAGCCAAAAATTCACCTAGCCTTTGAACAAAAGGAGAATAATATAGGCGTAAGTTCTATTTTAATAGGAAAAGAATCCATCAAAAGCTGTGTGACCCCCTCTTCCATTAAAGGCCTTAGCTTTATCACCGCAGGGCCCATTCCTCCCAATCCTTCAGAGCTTATTTTACGAGATGAGTTTGATAAGTTAATTGAAGAGTTGCGCAAAAATTACGATGTTGTTATTTTAGATACCCCTCCGGTAGGTTTAGTTACCGATGGCTTACTGGCTATGCAAAAAGCTGATTTGCCAATATACGTGCTTAAAGCTGATTTTTCCAAACAATCATTTGTTCAAAATGTAAACAGAGTGTTGGCTACAGGCCAGTTCAACAACCTTTCTCTTATATTAAATGCTACTACAGCAAGTGGCTCCGGATATGGGTATGGGTACGGAAAAAAGAGTGCTTACTACGAATCGTAAAAGCTATGCTTACAAACTGGTTCTCTCGCAAGTATTCGCCAATTTCTTTGCAAACCGATGTGCATTCACACTTATTACCGGGTATTGACGATGGTGTTAAAACCATAGAAGAATCAATTGAAGTAATCAAACAACTTGCCAGTATGGGCTTTAAAAAGCTGATAACCACTCCGCATATTATGAGTGATTATTATAAAAACACCCCTGAAATAATAAGAGCAAAACTTAAAGAAGTAAAAGAAGCCGTAACAAATAATAATATATCCATTGAAATTGAAGCTGCTGCAGAATATTATTTAGACGAGTATTTTTACAACTTAATTATCGAAGGAAAGGAATTACTCACTTTTGGAACTAAAGATAAATACGTTCTATTCGAAACTTCTTTTACAGTAGAACCCCTCCTATTAAAAGAAATTATTTTTAAGCTAAATTCATCGGGTTATACACCCGTTTATGCCCACCCTGAGAGGTATGTATATTTACAAGAGAAAAAGGAACTGCTTAATGAATTGATAGATCAAGGGCTGCTCTTTCAATTAAACGCACTATCACTTACAGGCTATTACTCCAAAGGCGTGCAAAAAATGGCTGAAAAGCTTATAGACCGAAATGCCATTTCGTTGATAGGGTCTGATACCCATAATATGGGCCAAGCGGGCTTTTTAAAACAAGCATACTCTACTAAATATGCTCATAAGTTACAAGAAAATCAACTTTTAAATCACACCTTATGATTTTAGTTACAGGTGGCTCTGGCGTGGTTGGTGCGCAGGTTATAAAAAAATTGATTGAGCAAAAAATAGCCGTACGTGCCACAAAACGAAGTAGTAGCGATATTTCTTGGACAAGCGACATTAATAATTCTATAGAATGGGTAGAATGCGATATACTGGATTTACCAACCCTTGATAAATCTTTTGAGGGAATAACCCACGTGGTGCATTGTGCAGCCATTGTCTCTTTTAATAACAGTATCGACTCTCAAATGCACCAAGTTAATATCGAAGGTACTAAAAACATACTCGCTTTATGCCAAAAACATAACGTTAAAAAATTGGTTTATATAAGCTCTGTGGCTGCTTTGGGCAGGGCTTCAAATGCAACTATAATCTCTGAAAATACTAAGTGGGAGTATTCATCACTCAATACAGCCTATGCCAACTCTAAATATTTGGCAGAGCTAGAGGTTTGGAGGGCTCAAGAGGAGGGGCTTTCAACAGTAATTCTTAATCCATCCGTAATTATTGGCCCTGGTAATTGGAACAGTTCAAGCCTACATTTATTTGCATACGTAAAAAAGGAAAAACCTTTATATCCCATTGGGAGCATTAATTATGTAGATGTAAGAGATGTGGCTAAAATCACCAATCACTTTCTATTTGATGCCACGCAAGGAGAGCGATTTATTTTGAATGCTGGGCTACTTTCATATAAAAACCTTTTTAGCCTTATTGCAAAGAACTTGAATAAAAAAGCACCTTCATTAAGAATAAGCCCTCCACTCGCTATTTTTGTCGCTTATATTTTAAGGATTATTCGTTTTTTTACTGGTATTAAATTTAACATAACCAAAGAGGCAGTTAAATTGAGCCAGCTAAGCGTATTGTTTTCTTCCAAAAAAATTGAAAAAACACTGAGCTATAAATTTAGACCGGTAGAAGATTCTATTCAATGGACTTGCAAACAATTAGAAAACAAAAGCCTCAATCCTTAAGGGAGCCTCTATTGATATTTGTATATTTAGTTGATTGATTGAAAAAAATTGCCGATGGCAAAAAATTATAAAAAAAAGACAGAGAGTAAAGTTGTTAAACTGTTTGAAGAGCACTTGAGAAACAAAACCAGTTTTTTGTTTGAAATTGAGCAATTCGAAGAAATAATCAACTATTATTCTGTTCATAATGAGTTAAAAAAAGCCTTGGCAGCTAGTCAGGCAGCTCAGTCTCAATTTCCTTATTCTATTGATATTTTAATTTTAAAAGCGCAAACACTTTCGGGGCTCGACCAAGACCAAGAAGCTTTATCCACCCTCGAATTAGCTGAAAATTTACAACCAAATGAACCCGAAATTTTTATGCTGCGCGGCTCCATATTTTCGATTATTGGCGAATTTGAAAATGCGATAGAAGAATATGAAAAAGCCTTGGACATATCTGAATACAAAGATGAAGTTTACCACTATATGGGGTTGGTTTATCAAGATATGGAAAATTATGAGATGGCCATTGAGTATTTAAAAAAATCAATTTCAATAAACACACAAAACGAAAACGTACTCTACGACTTAGCCTATTGCTTAGATATTACGGATCGAAAAGAAGAAAGCATTACATTTTATACCAAATTTATTAACGAAGCCCCGTACTCCTCTTTAGCTTGGTATAATTTAGGCATTTTATATGTAAAAATGTCGCAAATAGAAAATGCCATTAAAGCATTTGACTATGCCGTAGTTATTGATGATGACTTTGGCTCTGCCCATTTTAATTTAGGTAATGCCTATTTGCAAAGCGAGCAATATCAAAAGGCTCTTAACGAATTTATTCGCACCATGGATATTGAAGGCCCGGGAGCCGAGTTGTATTTTTTAATAGCCACCGCCTACCAGCATATTGAAGAATATGAGCTTGGGCTTAAATATTATCAGAAATCCAGCAAACTAGACTCGCTTTACCACGAACCATTGTTTGGGGCTGGTATTTGTTTAGGTAAATTAGACCGATGGTACGAAGCAGTTCATTTTTTTAACAAAGCCCTAAAATTACATATCGAAAACGCTCTTTATTGGCGTTTTATGGCCGAAGCCGACTATAAAGTGGGCAACCTCGTTTCTAGCTTAGATGCCTACGAAGAATCGGCTATGCTTAATCCAACGGATTTTCAAACATGGCTCGATTGGTCTTTTTTAGTGTATGAGCAAGGAGACATTTCAAAAGCTATAACCCTCATAGAAAGAGGGTTATATGAACTGCCAGAAACGGCCGAATTACACTACCGTATAACCGCTTATTTTTTAGCCAACGGAATGCACAAAGAAGCACTTAAATCTCTTGAAAATGCATTAGTTTTGAACTTTGAAAAACATATTGACTTGCTCGAATTTTTTACTGAGCTAAAAATGCAAAAAGCACTTTACAAAATAATTGAAAAACATCGTAAAGAGAATTTATAATGAATTATATATTACAAGATATTCCTGAACGAACCAAAAAACCTCGTCAGTCAGGTTTTACCATGGTTATGGACAAAGGCCTGAGCTGCCGCGAAGTAGAAGATTTTTTAAGCACCTCTGCCGACCATACTGACATTGTTAAATTAGGTTGGGGCACCTCGTTTGTAACTCCTAATCTTAAAGAAAAGCTTAAAATTTATAGAGATGCCGGAATGCCCACCTATTTTGGTGGCACTCTATTCGAGGCTTTTATCGTCAGAAATCAGTTTGATGATTACAGAAAAATACTGGATAAATACGATATGCCTTTTGCCGAAGTATCTGATGGTTCGATTGAACTTAATCACGATTTAAAATGTGAATATATTACTAAACTATCGGAGCAGGTAACCGTGCTTTCAGAGGTAGGTTCTAAAGATGCGGAAAAAATTATTCCTCCTTACAAGTGGATTAACCTGATGCAGTTAGAGTTAGATGCAGGTGCTTGGAAAGTAATTGGAGAGGCTCGCGAAGGCGGAAACGTAGGGTTGTTTAGATCTACTGGGGAAGTTAGGTCTGGGTTGGTTGAAGAAATTTTAACAAAAATTCCTTCCGAAAAAATTATTTGGGAAGCCCCTATAAAAGCCCAACAAGTTTGGTTTATCAAGCTTTTAGGCACCAATGTAAATTTAGGAAACATTGCTCCTAACGAGGTTATTCCACTCGAAACTATTAGAATCGGATTGCGCGGTGATACCTTTATGGACTTTTTGCCCGAAGATAAAAAGCAATAACATGCGTTCCTTTAAAGATTACCTCCTCTTATTTGCTAAAGGATTAGCAATGGGAGGAGCTGATGTGGTTCCTGGAGTTTCAGGGGGCACAATAGCCTTTATCTCTGGTATTTACGAAGAACTAATCGACTCGATAAAGGCAGTTAATATTGATTCCCTCAAAGTATTACTTAAAGGAGAGTTTAAAGAATTTTGGCAGCAGATTAATGGCAATTTTCTAATTGTTCTATTATCTGGAATAGCCATTAGTTTAAAATCGTTGGCCTCTTTAATGACCTACCTTATGGAGCATAACCCCATACAGCTATGGTCGTTTTTTCTGGGGCTTATTTTAATTTCATCCATCGTTATTCTACGACAAATTAAGCAGTGGTCTGCTGGAGTAGTAATTGCAGGTATCGTTGGCATTGTGGTCTCATACTACCTAACAAGTATGTCGCCTGCTCAAACAAGCGATAGTTATATAATGATATTTTTAAGTGGATCCATTGCCATTTGTGCTATGATATTGCCAGGGATTTCCGGTGCTTTTATTCTGCTTATCCTTGGTAAATACCAACTGATTGTAGGTGCCCTCGGCAATTTGGATTATGGTATTATTGCTGTTTTTATGGCAGGTTGTGTCGTTGGAATTTTATTATTTGTACGATTAATCTCTTGGCTATTACACAAATACCATAACTACGCAATTGCAGTACTTGCTGGTTTTATGATGGGCTCACTAAACAAAATTTGGCCTTGGAAACAAGTAATGGAGTTTAGGTTAAACCGACATGGAGAGCAAGTTCCTTTTATTGAACAAAACATTTCACCCAATCAATTTTTAGAACACACAGGCGATTCGCCCCTTATAATGCAGTCCATTTTATTTATGGCCATTGGCTTTTTTATTGTGGTGGTAGTAGAAAAAATAGCCCTTAGCTTAAAAACCTGAGTTTGGCCTAAGGAATGCTGTCAGCTTTAAGCGAAAATTTCGTAAACAATTCAAATTTTTGCAGAACTAAGGGGTTAATTCAAAAAAATTTGAGGTAGTTTAGGGAAGTTTCGCTAAAGCCCGAAGGGAAAATAGCTAGCAGGTAATCTTTTGGAAATAAAAATTTTGAAATAATCCATTATGTCCTCACTTTTTATTTCCAAAATCTCACCCACTATCTTATTTTCTGAAAGCGATTCCTTAGGTCGAACTCAGGTTATAAAAGTAATATGATGCACTATGGATTAATCGGTTATCCGCTAGGTCATTCTTTTTCGCAAAAGTACTTTTCCGATAAGTTTAATAAACTTGGCAGCTCTAATACTTATGAGCTTTTTGAGCTTAATAACATTGAGCAGTTTCCAGCCTTGCTTACATCAGCTAAGTTGGCTGGCCTCAACGTAACTATTCCATACAAGCAATCCGTAATCCCTTTTTTAAGTAGCATGGATAAATCAGCCCAGCTTGTAGGTGCTGTTAATGTTATAAAAATTGAGGGGGCTAACTTAATAGGTCACAACACCGATTATCCTGCCTTTAGAGCTTCACTTAAAAAATGGTTGGATAATACCAATATAAAAGCCTTGGTATTGGGTAGCGGAGGGGCAAGCAAAGCCGTAATTGCAGCACTCAATGATTTAAAAATTCAGTACAAGCAAGTTTCCAGAACCACCAAAGATGGGTGCATTACCTATAAGGAGTTATCTAATGACTTAAGATGGGTGAGAGATTACACACTTATTATAAACACCACGCCTGTGGGTATGGCACCTCATACAGATACCGCACCCCAAATTCCTTACAGCAGATTAACCTCCTCGCATTATTTATACGATTTAGTGTATAACCCTAAAGAAACCCTGTTCTTAAAAAAAGGCACTAATGCGGGAGCCAAAACTAAAAATGGACTAGAAATGCTACATACTCAAGCAGAACTTGCGTGGGATATATGGAATGCATAATCTTCAACTTCTTTGTGTAACTTAGTGTCTCCTCTGTGCTACTTTGAGGAATAGCTATTTCACAAAGTGGCACAAAGTAAAAAGGAGCTTCACAAAGCAACGGTATGATTGAAAATGAAATTTCTAGAAAAATAATTGGCTGTGCGATTGAAGTACATAAACAGCTTGGCCCAGGGCTTTTAGAATCAGCTTACCAAGAATGTTTATACTATGAGCTCATTCACGCAGGGCTTAATGTTCGAAAAGAAAAACCAATGCCAATTGTTTATAAAGAGGTTAAGCTAGACCATGGTTATCGAATTGATTTGCTTGTAGAGGAAAAAGTGGTTATTGAAATTAAGACGGTTGAATGTTTAACTGATGTTCACACAGCTCAGGTCTTAACTTATTTAAAACTAGGAAACTATAAATTAGGCTTATTACTAAATTTTCATGTGTCAATTCTAAAAAATGGAATTAAACGGCTTATAAATTAACCTGATATTCTTTGTGCCACTTTGTGTGTACTTAGTGTTCCTCTGTGGAATAACTTCTTATCTCAAGTTAATGTGGGCACTAAATCTCTAATAATTCTTTAAATAGGTTAATTTTGACCACCTATGCCATTTGAACTAACCAGTAATTTTGAACCCACCGGAGACCAGCCCAAAGCAATAATAGAGCTTGTAGATGGCATTAATAGAAATGAAAAAGCCCAAACCCTATTAGGAGTAACAGGCTCTGGTAAAACATTTACTGTTGCCAATGTTATTCAGCAAGTTCAAAAACCAACGTTAGTTTTAAGCCATAATAAAACCTTGGCTGCCCAGCTATATGGTGAGTTTAAGCAGTTTTTCCCGAATAATGCCGTTGAGTATTTTATTTCCTATTATGATTATTACCAACCCGAAGCATTTATCCCAACCTCAGGGCTTTACATCGAAAAAGACCTTTCGATAAATGAGGAAATTGAGAAGCTAAGGCTTCATACTACTTCGGCTTTATTAAGTGGGCGAAAAGACATTATTGTGGTGGCATCAGTATCGTGCATTTATGGTATTGGCAACCCCGAAGAGTTTGGCAGTAATGTAATTGAGCTTAAAGTAGGACAAAAAATAGCACGAAATAGTATGCTATACTCTTTTGTAGATATCCTCTATAGCCGTACCGAAGTGGAATTTAAAAGGGGCACATTTCGTGTAAAAGGCGATACAGTTGATCTTTTTGTGGCGTATGGTGATTTCGCCTTTCGCATTGTTTTTTTTGGCGATGAAATTGAAGAACTACTCACCATTGACCCATTAACAGGCAAGCGAGTTACCCAAGAAACGAGCATTATTATTTACCCTGCCAACCTTTTTGTTACCGATAGAGATTCATTACCTGCCATCATCAATCAAATACAAGATGATATGATGGCACAAATTGCTTATTTTGAAGAGGACGGTCGAATGCTGGAAGCTAAGCGATTAAAAGAACGTACGGAGTTTGACATTGAAATGATGCGCGAGTTAGGCTACTGCCCCGGGGTAGAAAATTACTCTCGTTATTTTGATAAGAGAGAAGCCGGAGCAAGACCGTTCTGCCTCCTCGATTATTTTCCTGAGGATTACTTAATGGTAATTGATGAAAGCCATGCAACCCTGCCTCAAGTTAGAGCAATGTGGGGTGGAGATCGGTCGAGAAAAGTGAATTTGGTAGATTATGGCTTCCGAATTCCTGCGGCATTAGATAATCGTCCCTTAACTTTTAATGAGTTTCAATCGCTACAAAACCAAACCATTTATGTAAGTGCCACCCCAGCCGATTTTGAATTAGAAGCTTCTGATGGGGTAGTGGTGGAGCAACTCATTCGCCCAACGGGTCTCCTCGACCCCCAAATTGATGTGCGCCCAAGCATTAATCAAATTGATGATTTGCTTGATGAGGTTGATAAACGTGTGGAGCTAAAAGAGCGGGTACTTATTACCACCTTAACCAAACGAATGGCCGAAGAGTTAACCAAATTCTTAGCCCGAGCCAGTGTCAAATGTAGGTATATCCATTCCGAAGTTGACACGTTAGAACGTGTAGAAATTTTACGTGAATTAAGGCTTGGTGTGTTTGATGTACTCGTAGGTGTTAATTTATTACGTGAAGGCCTTGATTTGCCCGAGGTTTCTTTAGTGGCTATTTTGGATGCAGACAAAGAAGGGTTTTTACGAAATGTACGATCATTGGTGCAAACGATTGGCAGAGCAGCTCGAAACGCCAATGGCAGGGTAATTATGTATGCGGATAAAATTACCAAATCAATGCAAATCTCCATTGATGAAACCAATCGAAGAAGAAAAATTCAAATGGATTACAACTTAGAACATGGCATTACGCCCACCACAGTTGTAAAATCAAACGAAGCAATTCAAGGCCTCACAAAAACACCTGAAGATAAAAAATACTACGTGGAGCCTGAACGTACTTCACTGGCAGCTGACCCTGTAATGGCTTATATGACCAAGCCAGAGATTGAGAAGCAGCTAAAGCAAACACAAAAAAATATGGAAAAGGCAGCAAAAGACCTAGACTTTATTGTGGCGGTCAAGTTTAGAGATGAGTTGGCTGACTTAAAGAAGATGTTGGAAGGGTTGGCTAAAAAATAACGTCACTCCTGTGCAAACGAGAATCTGCCAAAACATAACAGATTCCTGCCTATGAAGGAATGACGTTGTGTTGCATTTATTTTCCTAGTGCAAACCTTCTGGAAACCTCGTCCCAATTAATTACATTAAAAAATGCACTTACATAATCAGGTCGTCTATTTTGGTAGTGTAGGTAATACGCATGTTCCCATACATCTAACCCTAAAACTGGAGTGCCTCCACAGGCAACTCCTGGCATCAAGGTATTGTCTTGGTTGGCTGTTGAGCAAACTTCAACCTTGCCTCCTTTGTGCACACAAAGCCAAGCCCAACCCGAGCCAAAACGTGTAGCGGCAGCATTTGAAAATTCGGTTTTAAACGCATCAAACGACCCATAAGCGTCATTAATAGCTGTTGTTAGCTCTCCGGTAGGTTCGCCCCCCCCTGTTGGCGACATCACTTTCCAAAAAAGCGAGTGATTATAAAAACCTCCTCCATTATTCCTAACAGCCGCATTATCTCCCATATTTTGGAAGATGTCTTCTATTGACATATCTGCCATAGGCGTTCCATCAATAGCACCATTTAATTTGTTTGTGTAAGCAGCATGGTGCTTGGTGTGGTGTATTTCCATAGTGCGAGCATCAATATGTGGTTCTAGCGCATCGTATGCATAAGGTAATTGTGGTAATTCGAATGCCATAATATTTTATTTATTGCCTGCCTTGTTGGCAGACAGGGTTTAACATAGTATTTAATCAAAGATAAACATTGAGGAGGAAACTCACTAATAACCTGAACCCGATTAATCCGCATTATTCACCGCATTCATATTACAATGTTCCCAAACTCCTGTCTATCCACTTGTGTAGGTATCGTTTTTTAACAAATTTTCTACCTCAAATTTGGGTGTCGCTTACGATTACCTCCGCGCATCTGCTTTGTTGCAAAACCCTCGAAATATAAAGATGTGTCCACTCCGAAAACACCCAAAACCAAAAAAGTCAATGCTTGGTTCGGCTAAAGTACACTTGACTTAACACTAAAAAATTTAAAAGCTACACCCAAAGGTAACCCCATATACTGCCCCGTCAAATAATTTGGTGTGATCCCAACTTACACTTGGCAAAACAAACCAATGGGGATTATGCATTTTTAATTTGTATTCAAGGCCGATTTTGCTCATTGCAAGGTTTTCATTTCTTTCAAACTCTATTCCATACCCAATTGTTAAAATCAACTCTTTGTAAACTCGTACAAAAACACTTGGAATCAATAAAACAGCTCCTTGCCTTTTTACTTCAGAAATTACATGCCCCGTTTCGTTTTTCTGAATTATATGAGAACCTATTTCAATCTCAGCGGTAAACCCAACACCCACTCTGGGTGTTATTTCCCTTACATATTCCACACCAATTGTGGGCATCTGAAAGGCAGTTTGCACGATAATAGTATTGCCAACAAAAACACCTAAAAAATTGTGTAACTCAAGTTTGTGATTTTCGGATTTATTTTTTTTATGCTCCTGAGCCAAAATTGGGGAACCCACACTAAGCAAAAATATTAAAACAGCTATCCGCTTCATAATAGACAGGTTATTAATAAACCATCTGATAAATGCAAAAATATGCCCAACCACTTGCCGACAAAATGATTTTCTACTATGAGCTTTATGATTTTTATCAACTTACTCTTTCGTACAACATCTCGATAATGCCATCCTTTAAGCCAACATCTGGCACCAACATTTGGTTGGCACACGACCACTCCATGGCTTTTAAATAAATTTCGGAGGCAAAAGGAATTACATCTGCTCGATCTTCACGCATTGAATAGGCATCAATTCGCTGAGAGATAGAAAGCATATTAATTTTTTGAATGGTGGAGTGTAATATTTCTAATGAAAGTGGCACTCCTTTTTTTGCCGAAGCAACTTTTGCAATACTTTTAATATTACCGCCAGTACCAACAGCTAGTACAGGTTCGTTATGCCTATTTTTTTTCAACCAGTCTTCCATTCGTTGCCATTCGTTGGGGTCGTGTCTTTTGCGCATATTTCTTACCGAGCCAAGCTTAAACGAGTTTTTTACATAAGATTTTTCATCTTTAGCCAAGCTTATTTCGGTACTACCTCCACCCACATCAATATGAATATAATTAGTAAGGTCGTTGTTTTTCTGTACCGCTAATTGCAGTAATTCGGCTTCTAATTCACCCGAAATAACATCAATATGAAGTCCGCTTTTATCATACGATCGCTTTAAAATACGCTCTCCATTATTGGCATCTCGCAAAGCTGCGGTGGCGCAACCATATACATCATCCACTTCATACAAATCGAGCATGGTTCTAAATGCTAGCATTAGTTGGATGAACTTGGTTTCATTCCGAAAGGTAATTTCTCCCATTCTAAATGCATCATCTCCTAGCCTAAGTGGAAATCTGATATTTTCTAAAATTTTGTAAGATAAACGACCATCCGCCTGGGGTAAAATCCTTGTAATTTGTAAACGAATGGCATTAGAGCCTATGTCAATTGCTGCGAGTTTCATCTGTTAGAGCGTTAACCTAAACAAAAATACAATTCTATTTTCTTACCAAAAAGCTACAGCATTTTTTATTAATTAGTTTCACCTGAAGTAAGGTTAATTATTGATGCGTAGTATTAATCGGATTTAGGCTACTTCTCATCCGTTAACCCCTCAATCTCCCCATTTTGTGAAAGAAAAATAGCTGTGTTTCGTGTATTCGGAAACTGACTAAAAATAATCATTAACGAAGCCATAATGGGTACAGAAAGTAGCATGCCCATAATGCCCCAAATGGAGCCCCAAAACACTAGCCCAATTACTACTACCAATGGGCTAAGGTTTAGCTTATTGCCCATTAATTTTGGTTCTACCACATTGCCAATAAGAATTTGCACAGCTAGTACGCCAACTAATACACTAATGGTTTGTTTAACATCGGCATACTGAACAATAGAAAACAACACAGGGAAAGAGGTTGCAATAATAGATCCTACACTTGGAATAAAGTTTAATATAAAAATTATAAATGCCCATAAAGCGGGTAATTCTATTCCTAAATAAAGCAATACAAAAAAACTAAGAAAGCCTGTTAAAAAGCTAGTTAATAACTTAATTGTAAGGTAATCGTGTAATAAATCATGTATTTTAGCCCAAGTTTTAATAACTTTATTTGATTTGTTTGCGCTACCATACATCTTATCTAATTTTTTGTTGATTTTAGTTTCTTCCAATAAAATAAATAAAACATAGAAAAAAACTAAGAATAACCTGCCAATAAAAGTGGCCAAAGAAGATGCCGCATTGGCAGCAGATGTCATCAATGCTCCCTTTTGGTTTTCTATGCTTTCGCCTAGGCTACCAACTCCTATTAATGTTTCAATTTTTTCTAATAAAGCAACGAGATTAGTGCTGTATAACTCAAAATTTGCTGTTAATTTATTAATGTTGATAATAATAATATTAATTGAAACATAAAAACTAAAAAAAACAATTCCTGTACTTAAAATAGTTAAAACTACACGAGGCAGCGATTTCTTCTTTATTTTTATTTTGCTTAACCCTCCTCGAACTTCAATTATGATAAACCAAAAAAGAAGAGCAATCACTAAAGGTTGAAGAAAGTTTTTAAAGAATAAAAAAATGGTTACAATGCCCCCCAAAGAGATGAGTACAGCAGCCGTTTTTAACGTAGGGTTAATTGATTTTTTTTCAAGCATAGTTCTAAAATAGATATTATTCTACGAAAAAATCTACTAACTAGCACAAAAAGCATTATTTTACCTTAATTTTTACTGCAAGAGGTGCTTCTTATAATATATAATTCTATATTTGCAGTCCGATTTTTAGATCGAATATAAATACGCATAAAAATGACCGATTTAATCAAATTAGTAGAAGAAGAAAACGCAGCAGCAAGAGGTAATCATCCAGCATTTAAATCTGGAGATACCATTAATGTGCATTATAAAATTAAAGAAGGCGAGAAAGAGCGTATTCAGCAATTTCAAGGAACCGTTTTACAGCGCAAAAATGTAAACACCAATGGCGAAACGTTTACAGTTCGTAAGGTGTCAAATGGCATTGCTGTAGAAAGAATCTTTCCATTACTTTCACCCAACGTAGATAAGGTTGAAGTACTTAGAAGAGGTAAAGTAAGAAGAGCAAGGCTATACTACTTACGTGGGCTTCAAGGTAAAGCGGCTCGTATTAAAGAAAAAAAATAAATTTACATAGTAACATTAGAAGACCAATTGGGATTGCCCAATTGGTCTTTTTTGTTTTACCTTTACAAAAGGCAGTTTACATTTTTTTGACCTAAATTAATTTAATAATGGCCTGGTTTAAGAGAAAAGACAAAGGGATATTAACCCCTACCGAAGCAAAAAAAGAAGCACCCGATGGGTTATGGTATAAAACACCCAAAGGGAAAATTATTCATACCCGAGAATTAAAAAACAATGCGTATGTAAGCCCCGATGATGGCTACCATGTACGTATTGGTTCTAAAGAGTATTTTGAAATTCTTTTTGATAATAATAAATTTACCGAAATGGATGAGGATATGGAATCTGCCGACCCTCTTGGGTTTGTTGACTCCAAACCTTACACCCAAAGACTAGAAGCGGTTAAGGCAAAAACCAGTTTAAAAGATGCTGTAAGAACAGCACACGGAAAAATGAATGGCCTTGATATTAATATTGCTTGTATGGATTTTTCCTTTATTGGAGGTTCTATGGGGTCGGTTGTAGGAGAAAAAATTGCGCGAGCCATTGAGTATTCCATTAAAAACAAAGTGCCTTTTTTAATGATTTCAAAATCAGGAGGAGCCAGAATGATGGAAGCTGGCATATCGCTTATGCAATTGGCCAAAACCTCTGCAAGATTGGCGCAACTTTCTGAAACAACAACACCCTACATTTCTTTATTAACAGATCCTACCACAGGTGGAGTAACCGCTTCTTATGCTATGCTGGGTGATTTTAATATTGCAGAACCAGGTGCCTTAATTGGCTTTGCAGGGCCTCGTGTAATACGAGAAACCATTGGCAAAGACCTACCTAAGGGGTTTCAAAGCTCCGAGTTTGTGTTGGAGCACGGGTTTTTAGATTTTATTGTAGATCGAAGAGATTTAAAGGCGAGGATTACGAAGCTTTTAAAAATGATTAAACCCTAAATTAAGGTTCTTTAGTTCGAAGTATTTAACCTGCATTATACAGGTTAAAACAATGCCACTGAGGCTCAAGCACCTGCCCCACTTTGTGAGGAAAATACTAAGAAATAAGGCTTTTTTAGTAAAATCTGCTGTTTTTGTGACCAAACGAAGGAATTACAAAGTTTTAATTTTAAATACGCTAAACCCTTAGCCACCCCCAACTTGGTCATGCGATTAGTAAATCACCCTATTCTTTGCAATTACTACCTTACCTATAAATGTAATGCTAAATGTAGCTTTTGCGATATTTGGGAAATCCCCTCTCGTTACGCCTCCCTTAACCTAATTAAAAAAAACTTAGTAGACCTAAAAACTCTTGGGGTTAGAATAATAGATTTTACGGGCGGAGAGCCACTTCTTCATCCTAATTTACCAGAGATTTTAGCCGAAGCCAAAAAGCTAAAATTTATTACTACAGTCACAACTAATTGTTTGCTTTATCCTAAAAAAGCAAAAAGCCTTGTAGGTTTAATTGATATGCTGCACTTTTCCCTTGACTCATCTCTTGCAGAAGAGCATAACAAAATGAGGGGTGTTACTTGCTTCGACTATGTGATGGAATCTATTAAAATAGCCAAGAGCCTAGGCGAACGACCTGATATTCTTTTCACCGTTTTTAAAGGGAATTTTGAACAAATTAGCTCAGTATATGAGCAAATTGCCAAACCTAATGGCTTGGTTATGATTCTCAATCCTGCTTTTGAATATAATGGGTTAGGTGTTGATGATGGATTAACTCTTGTGCAGCTAAAAGAACTAAGTAGGTGGGGTAAAAAGCCTCGAATGTTCCTTAACCAAGCCTTTTTAGAGCTCCGCAAAAACGGAGGAAATACCATTACAAACCCTGTGTGTAAGGCCGCAAGTACCACCTTGGTAATTTCGCCAGCAAACGAATTGGTTTTGCCTTGCTACCATTTGGGTAAAAAAACATTTAAGATAGAAAGTTCTTTGGTTAGCTTATACAATACACCAGCGGTTAAAAATTTAATTAAATTGGAGGGTAAACTACCTGAATGCGAAGGGTGCACCATTAACTGTTATATGCAGCCTTCTTTTAGCGTGGAACTAAATAAATATTGGTTTAAGGCATTGCCAAGTACACTTAAATATAATTATTATAAAGGCACTTGGAAACAACTTATGAGATTTTAGGAGCTAGACTATCAGACAAAAAACAGTAAAGTCAAAGTCTAACACCTAATGTCTAACATCTTGTATATTTAGTCATAATGTTTAATATCTTAGCGTGGTTATTTCTCTCATTTATGAATATATTTGTGCCACTTATAATACTTAAAAATTAACCTAATGGGTACCGTAATAATTTCTGCGATAATTGCATTTTCAGCTATCATTCTTCTGTTAGTGCTTATTTTACTTTTCGCTCAGTCTAAATTAGTGCAATCGGGCGATGTTAATATTATTATTAATAACGATAAAGACAACCCCATTATAACACCAGCAGGAGGAACACTGCTAACCACACTTACTTCAAATAAAATATTTTTGCCATCAGCCTGTGGTGGTGGTGGCACTTGTGCTATGTGTAAATGTACTGTTATAAGTGGTGGTGGCGAAGTGCTGCCTACCGAAGTGGGGCATTTAAGCAGAGAAGAGCAAAAAAATAATGTGCGTTTAGCTTGCCAAGTTAAGGTAAAACAAGATTTAGAGATTAAGGTAGATGACGAAATTTTTGGAATTAAAAAATGGGAATGTGAAGTTATTTCAAATTATAACGTTGCCACTTTTATTAAAGCATTTATTGTTAAATTACCAGAAGGAGAAACACTTGATTTTCAGGCTGGTGGATACATTCAAATAGATGTACCACCTATTGAGGTGGATTTTAAGGATATGAATATTGAGCCAGACCCAAGCGACCCCGAAGGAAAAGATAAGTTTAAAGAGGACTGGGATAAATTTGGTTTGTGGGATTTAAAAATGAAAAATGGGGAAGAAATTTTTAGAGCCTATTCAATGGCTAACCACCCTGCCGAAGGCAATATTGTAATGCTCACCATTCGTATTGCTACCCCACCTTGGGATAGAGCTAAGAACAAATGGATGGATGTAAACCCAGGCATCTGTTCTTCGTATGTGTTCTCACGTAAGTTGGGCGATAAGGTAACTATTTCTGGCCCTTATGGCGAGTTCTTTATTAAAGATACAGATGCAGAAATGGTGTACGTAGGTGGGGGTGCAGGCATGGCACCAATGCGTTCGCATTTATTTCATTTATTTCACACCTTAAAAACCAATAGAAAAGTAACCTATTGGTATGGTGGTCGATCGAAAAGAGAGTTGTTTTATGTAGATGAATTTAGAGAAATTGAAAAGAACTTTCCAAACTTTAAATTTTTTATTGTGCTTTCCGATCCATTGCCTGAAGATAATTGGGTGGAGAAAAAAGATATGGACGACCCGGAAGGTGATGGGTTTGTAGGGTTTGTACATAATGCCGTAATTGACCAGCAATTATCGAAACACAATTCGCCTGAAGATATTGAGTTTTACTACTGTGGGCCTCCAATGATGAATAATGCCGTTCAAAAGATGTGCGAAGACTGGGGTGTACCCCCTGAAAATGTGTCGTTTGATGATTTTGGAGGTTAAATAATGTTTGTCTATAAACCCACAATTCGAGTTCGATAAACAAAAATTTCAACTCTATTAAGAGTTTGATTAATTGTTCCCAACCCAAGCAAGGGTCGGGGAATTAAACCAAAAGGGTTATGCCCTGTGATTAAACAATTGCGTTGGGAGATTCAATAACTATCTGCCTGTCCATAAAGTCAATATTTTCATAGCAATATTAATTATATAAGAGGGGTAACACTAACTTATGAATGCACAACCTGCGAAAACTTAGAAGCCATAATTGCAGGGCGAATCGACACCAAAAACGTGATTAAGGTAATGCTGCCTGCAGTAAAAATAAAGTCTTGCCATTGTAACTCAACAGGGTAGTAATCTATTACAGAGGTTTGCAACCCCATACGAAACAGCCCCACTTCTTGCTGTAAAATTATAATTATAAGCCCCAATACTAAGCCAACCAATGCTCCTGACAACGAAATGATGGCTCCTTCGGCTAAAAAAATAGAACGTACTTGCCTTTGGGTGGCACCCATAGAAAAAAACATCCCAATATCTTTCTTTTTATCAATAGCCAACATCGAGAGCGAAAAGAAAATATTAATGGAGCTAACGCCAATAATAAATATAAAGGTTATAAACACAAATAGCTTTTCAATTTTAACCGTGCGTAAAATAATAGCATGTTGCTCATCTGCATTTTGAACCTTATAATCGCTCCCTAAAAGTGATTTTAATGTTGCCTGTACTTTTAATACATCGCTGCCCTCGGCTATACTAACTTCAAGCGAAGTAACCCTGTTTTGATACCTAAATAATTCGGAGGCAAACGTGATGGGTACAATAATATATTTTTCATCAAACTGCCGCTCAATGGCAAAAACGCCCGCCACCTGCAAATTCATTTTGGTCATGGCATTGCTCATATTTAGGCTTTTGCTACGCAAATTTTTAGGATAATACACTTGCAAAGTACTAAATTCATCGGCTGTAGAAACGCCCAAACTGTACTGAATCCCTTGCCCAACCACAGCCATTGGCAGGTTGCCATTCCAAAAATTAAGCTTGCCCTCTACTATTTTAGATTCGAGGCGATTTACATTGGAGTAATTGGAACTTACCCCTTTTATAACCGCCACCATTTCCGATTTGTTATACTTTACATAGGCATTGTCTTCAATTACAAACACCACCTGATTTACGCCCGGTGTATCATTTATTTTTTGAATAAAATCAGTTTCTAGCGTAAATGATTTACCCTGTACCGATTCAATTTTAATATCTGGGTCAAAAGAGCCATAGAGGTCTCTTAATAAGTCTTCGAGCCCGTTAAACACAGATAAAATTATAATAAGTGCCATGGTTGAAAAACCCACCACAAACATGGAAATAACCGAAATAATATTAATAAAATTCTTCTTTTCCTTCGACCAAAAATATTTTCGCGCTATGGTAAAGGCAAATTTCAATCTTCTGATTGGTCTTCTTCAGGAATGTCTAAATTCTCAAGTAAAGAATCCATTTTAGAGGCTTCTTCTTCGGTATTATCAAGAAAAAACCGAAGATGGGGTACGATTCTAGCCTGTTTGCCTATGGCTTTACCCAATATTCCTCTAATTCGTTTATTATTTTGGTCAATTATCAACATTACCTCTTCGCCTTTGCTTATTGGTAACACGCTTATATAAATAGAAGCAATAGATAAATCGGGGCTAATTTTAACTTCTTTGAGCGTAACAAATGCTCCGTGAAAACTATCTTGAATATTGCGTTGAAAAATTTGAGCTAAGTCTTTAAGAATTTGCTTAGCGTATTTGTGCTGTCGTTGGCTTTCCATAGAAGGTGTAAAAGTAGTGAAATCTACCTTCGAATTTAATACATTTGCCAAAACTAAAAAAGTTTAAGCTTGCTCTCCTATTTTAAGTTAAACGACCCATTTAGGTTACTTCCTATAGTAGTGTTGGTGTTTTTAATAAAAATACCAGCCTTTTTAAACCCAACGCATTCCCCAGAAATTACACACTGGTTTGCTATTGGCGAAGCTATGCAAGGGGGAAGCTCCATGTACATCGATATTTGGGATGGGATGGCTCCGTTTTCTGGGGTTATTTACATGGTGGTTACGTGGCTATTTGGCAGATCAATTCTTAGTATTCTTCTCCTCGGAACAGTATTAACTTACTTTCAAGCTGTTATTATCAATAATTTTTCAATTAAGGCTAAGCTATTTGAAAATAACACCTACCTGCCTGCACTCATCTACATTCTATTAACTTCTACACACCCTTCTTTTTTTACACTTTCCCCTTCGCTTATGGGGCTAACTATGATTTTACTTGGGTTAGGTAAATTATTAAGCCACGTGGAGTTTAGGGCTAAAAAAGATTTGCATATTATTATGATAGGTCTGTTTTTGGGGAGCGCTCCGCTTTTTTATCTGCCACTTATTTTCATTATACCTATCAGCTTAGTGTTATTAGCCTTATTCTCTAACACTGCTTTGAGGCGTTACCTTTTATTATTATTTACCAGTATTACTCCACTTAGTATGGCATTTTTCTATTACTGGATAATAAGTGACCAACCTGTTTATTTTATCAATAATTTCTTATCAATAAGCTATTTTGATGAATACTACAGCTCCATTGGTTGGACTCAAGGCCTTCTAAACATGGGCGTTGGTCTATTTTTTATAGCGATTGGCCTACTCAGTTTTGGTAAGCAAAGAAGACTCAATAATTATCAAATCAGGGTAGTTCAATTATTTTTTGTGCTTGGTACATTATTAATGTTAACCATGCTTTTAGAAAAGCCAATAACCTCTTATAGCTTAGTTATTTTTATGCCCATCGCTACTTTTTTTACAGTGCATTTAATTTCGTTATTTAAAAAGAAAGTTTTTTCATTGGTACTAAGTTTGGTGCTTTTTGCGCTGCCACCCCTATTGCTTTGGAGCATTTCACAACATTTATTACCCGAAGGCAAGCCAGCCATTAACAACACTATTAAAAATAAATACAGCAGCCTTGTTAAAGGTAAAAGAATAATGGTGTTGGGCTCAGCCAAAGACCTTTACACAGAGGCCAAGCTTGCAGGGCCATTTTATGATTGGGGCTTATCTCAATCATTTTTTGAGACCTTAGATTATTATGACAACCTCGTGTATTTGCAAAGCCACTTAGGAAAATCGACACCAGATATAATCATAGACTTAGAAAACAACTGGCCCAAAATCTCAAAACGATTGCCAATAATTGCCGCAGAGTATCGCCAAGTTCAAACTAATGTGTGGGTACGAATAGAATAACATAAGACCCTTGTAACCCGAACGGGTGCATAACATTTTGTCGTTTTAGTTTAAACCATTTTGTGTAAACCCCCTAACCTATATTAAAAAGAAAAGTAAAATAGAAATCGTCATTCTCGCCAGTTGGCGAGCAGGAATCTGTAGGTATGAAAATAGATTAAAGGGTATCTCTATTAATTGCTTGTGTCCTCTGGCTTCTTCTGAGGTTTGTGATCGAGGCGTGGTTTCGAAGGCAGGCTGGTTGCCTGACTAGAAAGCACAACGAAGAGCACGAGCCTCAGAAAAAGCCCCCTTGGGTTAGATTAAAGCACTTATCTGCTTCGTTATAATCGACAAAAAGGCAACC